>Ga0208019_1000051_pt1 | contig 55280 bp, 76 predicted proteins | sample CB_VirMetaG_5_FD_184540 | JGI IMG/M metagenome (GOLD analysis project Ga0208019, IMG submission 184540) | Freshwater to marine saline gradient viral communities from Chesapeake Bay - CB_1508_1D Viral MetaG (SPAdes) (version 4) | ecosystem: Environmental > Aquatic > Marine > Coastal | place: USA... | reverse complement strand
TTATTATCTATATCCCAGACTGTTGTTTGATCACGACGACCTTGCCAGTTATGCTTTTGTCCTTTTCTAACTGCATACCATAGAGGTTCGTGCTTATTATGATAATCACCTCTGCTGAGGACAAAATGCTGTTTATTCCAGATAATAAGGTTAATTAGGTCAAATCCGTTATTTTCTATACTTTCTGCAAACCTATGTGTATAGGATGCTGGGTGCCAAATATATGCAATATCTCCTGTAAATAATGCATATGCATCACTCCAATCATATCTATCATCGTTTAATACTTTGCCTGTGTTTCTATCTCCTTTATCTACTTCCTCCCGCCACTCTGGATTATAGTTAACTCCATAAGGTGGGTCAGTTACCATTAATATTGGATTTACACCATTTAAGAGTTTATCTACATGATGTGGATTGGTACTATCTCCGCACATCAGGCGATGATTACCTAATATATATACATCGCCTAATTTTGCTTTAGGCTCTACTGGTAGAGTTTCTAATTCTGGGCTATACTCTGAATCAGCGAGTAGATTATCATCATCAAAATCAACTAGCATATCTCCAGGCAAACCGAAATCTACAAGAGTTTCAACATTAAATCTGTTAGCAAGTATATCAAAATCATACTCACCAAATGATAAGTTATCTCTTATATTAATGCGGTCTAATTCTTCTTGAGTAAGCTTGCGATCTGGAATAAGAACTTCTACTGTATCAGTTTCTTTTAAACCAGCTTCAAGTAGAGCTTTCTTACGCTGATGTCCACCTATAATAACATTATCTTGATTGACTATGATGCGCTGGTGGTAGCCATCTTGTTTTATAGAGCTTACTAATTTCTCAAATTCTTTTTTGCCTATCCTGCGGGGATTATGCTCATATTCTTTTAATTCTGATATTTGAATAGTTTTAGATGTCCAATTTAGCATGTGATTTTTTCTTTTTTATTATACCACAGCTAAAAAGTAAGAAGATTGGCCTTTGAGTTAAAGCCGTTACGAGAATTTCCGTAACGCTATTTCATGAGCTATTTTTTAAACAACAACATAAACCAACCAACAATCAATCCTATACAGGTTGTTGCCCAAAATGGTGCTATTACTGTCAGCCATGACCATTCTTTTATTACTGGTATTTGCAGCAATTTAAAGAATGGTAGGCTAAAACTTAGCAAGTATATTGTGTAGATGATGTCTTTAAGTATTGCCATAATTTTTAAAATGGTATTTCATCATCCAGTTCTTCATTTTTAAATTCTGGCTTATTTACTACGTTTGTGCTATTAGCTCCTTGTGGCGCATTGTCGCCTTTAGAATCAAGCATAACTAAACTAGAATTATAATTTTGCAAGATAACTTCTGTTGTATACGCTTCTTGCCCTTCTTGATTCGTCCATTTTCTAGTTTGTAGCTGGCCTTCAACGTATATCTTGCTGCCTTTTTTTACGTAGCTTTTTATTACTCGTGTTAAGCCTTCATTGAAACATACGACCCTATGCCATTCGGTTTTATCTTTTTTCTCTCCTGTTGTTTTATCTTTCCAGGTTTCACTTGTGGCAATACTGAAATTGGCAATTTCTTTGCCATCTCCAGTAGTTCTAATTTCTGGGTCTTTTCCTAGGTTTCCAATTAATGTTACTTTATTTAGTGATGACATTTTTATTCTCCATGTTTGTTAGTTTAATAGTTGAAATATCTATATTTTCAAGGTTGTAAGATTTTTCACACCTCTCTAATTTAGTTTTTATATAAATAGGGTTCTCTTCTGAAATAGTTTTGCAAGCGTTGTTTAAATTCTCTAGTAGAGTTTTAGTATTATCATCTCTTACATCTTGTATATTAAAAATACCCAACTTAATACACATTTCAGTTAAAGCGTTATATTCCTCTTGTTCCTTCTTGCCTCTACCCTTGGCTTTTACATGTTTTGCTTCGGTGTTGATCTTAGTACCCGTCATTCTGGACATCTTTATAGGTTCGGATTTTCCTTCTATTACAAAGTTAAACATACACACTTTTTGTACTACATCATCAGCAAAATCATTTTTAAATCTAGGCTTTGCAAAAGTTCTCTTTTCCATTTTAAAAGACACTAACTTGCCATTAACGTACCCATCAAAATCTTTATTTGGACGGTTGTTAGCGTTTGATTCGTCAAAATCTAATTCATCTATATCAACGTTGATTTTATAATCATCTTTCTTGACGATATCGTATGTTTCTATTTTTGCAGCGCAATAATACTCGGCATCTTTTTTTGATAGTAGAAAACCTTGTGATGTATCTAGATTGTTTGATTTAATTTCATACTGTTTTTCGTTTAAAATATTTCTTAACCCTTTAACAGAAAAAAGATACAGCTCTTCATAATTACCAATTGCATAAAGCCAAGTATTATTTGCTCTCATTATTCCACCATTGTAATATTTTTCTTCTGTGTTCTTTCTGTGCCTTACCTCTATCCATAAATTACCAGTTTTTGCAAACTGCATATCATGTTTTATTTCAACTCCTTGAGGGTTTTCCCCGAATTTAAATTGATAATCTTTACTTTGAAAATTACCGATAGTTATGTGTAAGGTTTGTTGTATCCAATATGCACAATGATCTTGAAATCGTTGCGCTGGAATCAAGCGTTCTTGATATAAACGATTACCTTCTGATTTCGTTACCATAAGCCCCCCATCCCTCTGGTGCTGTACGTGCAAATAGCTCTACTTTATTGCCATAGGTATACAGCGTTTCAATGATTTCCCTAAATTCTTCTGGCTTCTCTGAATGACGACCTGTACGCTCAATAGTTTGTACTGAATTAGGGCGGTCTTTTGTATCAGGAGTACAGCTGCCTTTTGTCGCTATAAATAAAAGCTCGTGTCTTGGTGAAACATAATGCCCGTTAAGGCCTTTTGTCTTATTCCAAATCACATGTGTTTTGTATTTGAATCCCCACGATTCTACTACTTCTATGCCTTCCTTAAGCAATGGAGCGGTAGCCCACATAAACAATACAGCATCAGTTTCAGCTAAATCTTTGACTGGCAATGCTTTTATGTCTTCTAAGTCCATAAGATCGTATTGATCAATTGCTCCGCCCATGCCAGAACGTTCATCGTCGTATTTCCAAGGTGGGTCAGCGTATATTATTCTGTATTTACCTTTTGGCCATTCTGTAGCTTGGTTCTTTTCTAAACGCTCGGCTCTTTGTATTTGAGTATAGACTTTCTTAATACTAGAATCGCCAGAATCCACTTGAGCTTTTTGTGCTTCTGTGCCTTTGCGTTGGATTTTGTCGTATTGATCAGCAGTTCTAGCACTTACTCCGGCCATTTTTGCTATAACTTCTAAAGTGCGGCCATTTGTTTTTTCGTCCGGTGTGTGCACCGGTGCACTAACCGGTATTGCAGTAACATCGTTTTGAAATTGCTTCAAATTAGACAAATTTGATTGACGAAGTTTAGCCTTCTCAGCCTCTATCTCCTTAAACCTATATGCCAGCTTCATTCTTGTTGCTATAGGTAAATTACGGCGGTTGAACTGGTTATTGATCATCCACAGCTTAACATCAGCTTCGGTTTCAAAATTGTCTTTTTCTAAAACCTCAAATGCTATACTATGTTTATTGCATATTTCATAGCGGTTGTGTCCGTCGATAATGTAACCTTTCCAAGTTACTATTTTATCTCGGCATCCTTCTTGAATTATGCTTGCTTCTAGTCCCTCGTATTCTTCAGCGGTCAAACTTGGAATGAGGGACTTAAATTCTTCATTTATTTTTAAGTCCATATAAATTTCTTTTATTAATTGTTATTCAACAAGCCACCATGGCATTGTCATTATTTGTTACTAGCTCAGTAAACTCAGTTATATATCCAATATATTTGAACTTTACTGCTCCAGTGCTACCTGATCTATTCTTAGCCACCCATAAACACATAGGTTTATCGTATTGCCCTAGCACAGCATTACCGGTGTCTTTTAGATCGAGATTTCCTAAAAACATAACAACGTTTGAATCTTGTTCGATTGAGCCAGAATCTCTAAGATCGGATAAAATAGGCGTTTTATCTTCTCTTCTTGTATGCTCTCTTGATAACTGGGAAAGTATGATAATCGCAATTCCAAGCTCATTTGCTATATTCTTAAAGTTGTTTGTTATATATTCTATTTCAGCTACTCTGTTTGTTTTTCCACTTCGTGATAAATGGATTAACTGCAAGTAATCAATAATTACTACTTTGAGGTCTTTCTGTTTTATTCCCTTTTGACAATCAAGATAAAAAACTCCTAAATCTTTGATCGGCTTAGTACGTAGAGTTAAACCATGTTTTACCTCATCAAAAAATTTCATAATTCTATTGTATCTTTCTTCACCATACCTTGGATCACTTGACGCTTTTTTTTGTGATATCCTAGTGACCACTGAAAACAAACGCTGCAATACTTCTCTTTCGTCCATTTCAAACGACCAAAGTGCAACGCCATGACCCTGTTTAATAATGTTTATTGCAAGATTTACAGCAAAGGCACTCTTTCCCATTCCCGTACCTGCTCCAATAGTAATTAACTGACCTTTTTTGAATCCATCGATTATATGGTCTAAGCCTTTAAAACCTGTACTGATTGCTTTTTCTTCCTTGGTATTCAAGACTCTTAAAGCCATGGTTTTAAAATCTTCCTCCTCTTCGGAATCTGCTATTTCTTCCAGCTTTTGTTTGCTATCTTCCATTATAGAATTAACAACACTTGCAAATGGTTTAGGGTTTGTTGTATCAAGAAGCTCTTCTACAAACTGCTGATTTCTTATGCATAAATAGCGTCTAGCCGATTGTTCCTTTATTCGCTTGATTATGCTATTGACCTGGTTCTCGACCTTCAAAATATTCATTGCTTTCATTAAGCACTGCCTGACATATTCTGCTCTGCTGATTGGCATTTGTGAATCAACAGCTTTCCAATCTGATTCGCTAATACATGTTATTTTTGCATAACAGTCGTTAAAATCGTCTCCTTGTTCATAAGAACTTCTGATTATATCAAAGAGCTTTCTACTATGCTTGACTGCAAAATCTTCTGCATTTAGAAGTTTGCAACATTGAGATAATCCAAACTCTGATGTTACCATGCAACCTATAGCTAATTGTTCATGGTCTACATCATGTTTCAACATGTCATCGTATTTGCGTTGTAGATCAGACGCTTCTAACATTTAAACCTCTTCATGTTTTCTTCGTATTCTCTCTTAGCTTCTGCCATTCCTATTTTTTGAAATTCTGTCAGATAGCGTGTTCTTAGTTTGTCCATGGTGTCTATCTCATGCAAATCTCTATAAGCTGCTGGTGAGTCATCTTTGTTATCAAAATCAAAAGGAGATTTCTTAGCTATGAATTGAGAAAATGCTTCAATTTGTTCTGGAGTATTTTGAGAAAAAAGACTGCTCCAATTCATGGACTTTATGAGCATGTATAAATCAATGTCCACATCTACATTAGTTTTTTTATTTGTTATATATATTAGTTTTTTTATATATATATGTAGCAATTCTTGAGATGGGGTAATTTTTTGCCTCATGTCAGGTAATTTATTGCCCGATGTAGCGCAATTTATTGCCCGATCTTTTGATTCTGATGAGGTAAAATTGCCCGATGTCTCAATATTCATTGCCCCATCTATTGCCCCATCTTTTTTGTCGTTTTGCTGCTCTATTTTGCTGCCTTGTTTTGTTAAAATATCATCCTCAAATTCAGCAAAATAGTCTTCAGGATTTTCTAAGATTTCGGCTGCATTTTTTGTGAATGTTAGTTTGTAAGCGTCGTTATATTTTTTCTTACCTTCAACTAAACAGCGTGAAAATTCCAGATTAAAAATAAAGCCTAGCTCATTCACTAAATTACGATTCTGGCGTTTTTTTCTATCAGTAATTTCCTTCAACACTTTATGTGTCAAAATAGCTTGATTGTATTTGTTCACCTGATACATAGCCACAGCCAATATCTCAATAGCCTTAGGTGAAAGCGTTTTGGTTGGCTGGTCATATCTTCTAATAGACTTCCAACTATTAGGTATTTTTTTATATTGCTGCTTCATTTTGCCTTTGTATTCTTTGTTGCTCTAGTTTTTCTTTAGCAATTTTTAGAACGTTGCCTTTAAAACGAATATTGTTCACGCTGTAACTTTCTGACATTAATAATAGTATTTGAGTAGGTTCTATTACTTCCTTAATTAGTTTTTTAGCTCCTTCTTCGCTTAAACCTTCGTCTGTTATTATTTCCCATACACCATTTATATTTTTAGCTAGTTGGCTGGCTATTAGAGTTAATTCTTTTGTCATTGTCTTATTCTCTTTAAAACCATTTACTTTTATCTTTTTTAGGCTCTACCACTTCAAACAAACCATTACTTTTAGCCGCCAAGTATCGTGCCAGTATCAAAAGATCAACATCTTTACTTTGTATACAATCAATATAGCTTTGTAGAACTTCTACAGGCATTGTCTTAGTCTTGCGCATTGGCTACCTCCTTAAAAACAACCCCATCAATCATACGCCTTAAGGCTATTTTTAATTGGACAAAGTCATCTTCAGGACAATTGCCATGAGATGTTTCCATTATATAATCTCGGCAAGTCATTAAATTTGCTTTTGGTTCACAGTTAGATAAACAAGCACGCATTTCCTCACCAGTTTCTTTGTCCTTTTTAGAATAAAGAAGTAAATACGGAGTATTTATATCTTTGCCTTTTAGCAACTTTTCGATGTCATTCTCGTTAGTTGGAGTGCCACGTGGCACTAGGGTCTCCCTCAAATTGAGGGAATGGGATTTTGGTTTTTCTTTTGCTTTAATTTCTTTGTAGACAGTACCTATCTTTTTTTTACCTGAACGAAGATCGGCTTTTTGCTCCTCCGTGCCTTTTTTCATTATCTCGTTAAAACGATAGACTGTTCTTGTGCTAGTGTTTGTTTTTTTACCCACTTCTTCTGCTGTCTCACCACCGAGTCTGCCAAATGGCAGACTCGGTGCTTTAGTGTTATCTCCTACCTTTTCAGTTATTGTCTTATTTTGTTTTAGGTTAGCCAATTGACGTTCTCTTGCAAATTTCTCTAAATATACTTGCAACTTAGAGTGCAACTCTAATAATTGAGCTGTATTTAAATTGCGCCTAGAACCCTGCTCGCTGTACATCCACCTCATAACGTCTGACTTATCCGCAAATTTCATACGTGTGATTTTAAAAGGAATTTTTAATTGCTGGCATATTTTATATCTATTATGCCCATCAACAATAGTATCAAGACTACCATCGCTACGATGCCAAACTTTTATATTATCATGACAGCCATTAGCTTTAATAGAAAGCGACAAACTGCTAAACTCCTTTTCTGTTAAGGGTGGGATAAACTCCTCTAACTCTTTATCTATATGTAGTTCCATGATTACCTCTTATATTTTTTTGTTATTCCAATACTCCTCTGGTGTTTGAACCTTTGGTGTAAAAAAGTAATTTTTTATAATTTTAAAAATATTTCTAAACATTATTTTTCTCCTTGTACTTCTCTTATACAGCTTTCAACAGTTGGTACGTCTCTATGAATCTCCAACACTATTGACGCAAGCGTTTTAGCTTCTTCTATAATTATATTGTGTTGAGGATTGTGAGAATTAACTGATATTTGCTGCACTGTTTTTAAAATCCGATTAGCAACATTAATAGCGTCCTGAGCAGAATGAGTACGTAGCTCATCACCTATAATTTCTTTTAATTGCCTATCAGGTATCTCTAAAATTCTCTTTTTTCTTTTAAGGTGTGAATAACCTTGGTTAATCACTTGCTCGTAATTTAAGTTAATCTCACACAGCTTATCTAAATTTTTTCTAAGTACGCCGTTGAGGTAATTTAAATGTTGGTACATTGTTTTTAATTCTGGGTCTTCGTACTTTTCTAGGTAACCCTTAAAAACACGTGTATCAGCGTTGCTTTCTAAATAATTGATAATTCTTGTCAGAAGAGTTTGGAGCTTTTGGATCATGCTTTTGCCTCTTTTATAATTATGTATTTACAAAAAGAGCGGTCGATACTGATGAAATAAACATCATCTAGATATTTACTTTTTTCTAATTTTGTAAAAAATTTTTTATTAAAACATTTATAAAAAAAATTACGGTATGTCTTGGTATTACGCTTGCCGCTCTTGCTTATAAGCTTTATAGAAACATTTCCTGCAAGGCATATATTTTTATTATTACCAGTTAATACTTCTATAAGATGGTGAAAATAATTAATATAGGTATTGGGTAATTTTTTCTTTTTCAAAATTATCCTCAATTCACTATCTATAAAAATTTTTGTACCCATAGTTGCACTTTTTTTTTGAATAAATGAGTGTAGCAACTATAGTTAAAACTAAAAAGGGAAAAGAATTTCCCGATTTTAACAAAAGTTAACTATTTTACGATTTATGAACGAAATTTTATTAAGCACTTTTTTCTTATATTTGATTGGCTACTCTGTATACTCTTTTAATAACCCCAGTAACATCAATAGCTTTTCTTTAGGTAACAAGAGTTTCTCGACTTTAGCTTTAGCCTCTACTGTAACTGCAACTTGGGTCAGCGGTAGTGGTTTTAATATCAACTTATCTAAGTTTTATTCCCAAGGAATTATTTACGCTTTTTCTATATGTGGAATATGCGGGACTTTAATGTTGGTATCTTTGTACTTTGTTCCAAAAATGCATAAATTTTTACACAAAGTTTCTGTTGCTCAAATCATGGGAGAGCAATACGGAGAACACGCAAGAACATTAACTGCATTTTGTGGAGTATTTTTAGTATCAAGTGGTATATATATTCAATTTAAAATTATGGGATTGGCAATTAATTATATATTCCCTGATTTAAACGAGATAACTTGTATTTTAATAAGCTCTTCCATAGTGATTTTATATTCGTCAATTGGAGGAATAAATTCAGTTGTCCAAACAGACAAAATACAAGCCTGTTGTTTTTTTGCAGCGCTGCTGATCGGTATAGGTATTTTGTATACAAAAACAAGTTCTTCTAGCCCAAACAGTCCTGTGCCAGATCATTTTCAGTTAGGTTATATAGCTACACTAGATAACAGCACCTTGTTTGATTCTTTCTTGTTGTTTTGTTATTTTCTAATACCAGCCTTTTCTCCTCATGTTATACAACGAATTGCAATGGGAGTATCTATAAAACAAGTTAAAAACTCTTATTTTCTCGCTAGCTTAGGTCTAGGATTAATTGTTTTTTTTAGTGCTATTTTTGCGTATTATTTATATAAATTAGACCCTAACATTCCTAATGAGAAACTTTTCCATAGCTTGTTAGATGTTTTTGACATCCCTGGGTCAAAGGCGTTATTGATTATAGCTGTAGTATGTATGTGTATGTCTACAGCAGATTCTAATATTAATATTGCAGCCGTTTTAATTGCTCACGATTTTCCGTATTTCAAAAACTTTTCATCTGGAGAGAAATTGAGGATTGCAAGGTATAGCTCTGCTTTTATTGGATTGCTTTCTATAGGATTCTATTTATATCAAGGAGAGTTATTGCATTTAATATTATTTGCTCATAATTTTTACACTCCTATTATTACCGCTCCATTAATAGCCATAATTTTAGGCTACAATCTATCAACAAGGACTTTTATATTATCAACAATCTCTTCTGCATCTTTTATATTGTTTTGCAATTTTGTTATAAAGACAGAATTAAATATTAATACGATAGCCTTGTGTGTGGATATATTATGCCTTATAATATTTCATCACGTTTTAGACAAATGGGAATTGCTCAAACCTATCGGTATTAATAGTCAGTTGAAGGATAAGAAATAATTATGGATGAAGACCCAATATTACCATTAAAATGTCATCTTTATATATTTTTATCTGGCCTCTTAGAAAAAGGCATATATCGACCTAACGATATATGCGTTGCGTTGTTTTTATTAGCATCTGAGTTAGATTTAGAGTTTGAAGCTAGTTTTTTAGACAAAAGAAAGCCTGAAAAACACTTAAGAGCTAAAGTTAATACTATTTTAGATAAATTGTCTATAAGCGAAGATGAATTTAAGGAATCTATACAAAACTTAAAATCAAAAGAAGTTATAGAAAACATTAATTATGAATTTTACAAAAAATAATCTTTCAAAAATTGTAATTCATCTTTATCGATGTCTAAATCTTTGCCAACAAAATCATTTTCAAAACATGTATTATGATGTATCGCATAATTAATTAACTTTAGAATCGTATTTCTATCAAATATTATATATTGATGGTCGGTTTTACATTTTAACCACAAACTCAAGTCATTTAGAGAAATTTCGCTTTTAATTGAAGTAGCAGCTAGAGAATGTATATCTTGTACTTTTATTGTCTTCATTTTTAAAATTATTCGTTTGGAAGCTAGGAGGTTATAAAACTACCATAAGTTAGCCGCTATCATTTCGGAGTCAGGGTGATACTAACTCCTTATAGAATAGCCCTCCTAGCCATAAAATTTAGACTAGTACACTTATGGTAGAGTTTATAAGCTCTTAAGTAACCATACTAAAAACACTTGAAAAACAAAACAAGTGTTTTTTTCTAATACAAAAAAATTAAATCATGTTGTCAAAATCACCATTTTTGAACCTTTTTACATGCTCCAATTGTTTATTTCTTTCTATCATCTTTTTGAAATTAGCTAAGTTCACTTCTGTTTGATCTGATATTCCTGATAGAGTTGTGTTTACAATAACTTGTATTTTTTTTGCTTTGCTTGGCTTTTCTTTATTTCTTGTTCTATAACCAAGCGTAGCTACCACTGATCTTTTTGCCTTTATTCCATCTTTAATTGCCTTATCCAACTGAGGCAACTCTTTTCTAGCATTATTAATTGTGATCACTTTAAAACCATATTGCTCAGGCATTTTTTGTATGCCATATTTTATGACAAACTCATTTAATTCAGCGAGTTCTTTGCCAGTGAATTCACTAAAATATTTAATTGCTTTATTTACTTCGGTGTTTTGTTTTCTTAAAGCTTGGCCTTTTTCTATTGCTTTGTTAAGCTCCTTGTCGATTTTTCGCAAATCAAAAAATACATAAGGTCTATTACAGAATTTTTTAGAAGCGGCTTCTACGTTTTTTATGCTAACTATTTTGGTAATTTTTTCTAAATCAGTTTTGCTAAATGTATATTTATCTGACATGTAATACTTTTTTTCGTAAAATAAAATAGCGACCAATATAGTTTATATAAGGAGTTTTTGCAACTAATTCGTGTTACGTAAATACAGTTATACGTATATACTGCTTGACTGATATGAGTATTTGCTTATTGATGTCTAAATACCTATTATTTTTAATCCGACACTAGACGTAACTACTTCATAGGAACAGTTATAGTACTAGGATAATCATAGGCTGCACCAGTTCTCTCATCAACAGCAGCTCCTATCATACCTCCAGCCAAAATATTTCCAAATACCATACCTTTTGTTGAGGATTTAACTTTTGTATTTCCTGATTTTTCTCCTTTCCTGCATATTACATTGAGGTCGCCATATGCACGACTTACTGTAACTGATGCAGGAGTTTCATTAACATACCATACACCTTTATCGTTTGTTAATTCACAAGAAGCATGTAATTCCGGTGCGGTTGCTACGCTTAAAGACTGGTTCTTACCAGTGGTAATTGACGCACAACTTGTTAGAATACAACCACATAGAGTTATAATAATAATATTTTTCATTCTGACCTTTTTAATAATTCTAATTTATTAACACCTTCATAACCACCAATCCCTTTAGCTAAATCCATCAAACATTGCTTATAATGCTCTGTAAGATCAATTAGTTTATACATGGTTATTTCCAATACATTATTCCTTTTTTTAGCATTTATCGTATTTGTAAGCAAGTCATAACCTAAGTTCACAGGGAATTGCCCTGCTATTCTTGCCCTAAATTGTGTATAATCGGACCTTGTATGAATGCCAGCATTTTCAACATCATTCAAATATTTCTCACGCTGGGCTAGTGTAGTTATGTCCGTGACTTCAGCTTGTGGTCGCCTTTTCATAATTTTAAAGCCCGGTAAATTCGTTTTGTTCTCGTCTCTGTCTTCATTTTGGTAAACCTTAGTCATATAGGACATAAACCTAGCCTTTGATTCAAACATATGCTTGCTCTCCTTGGGTTTCCGAGACATATCCAATAAAATTTCATTCATAGCGTTTAGGTTATATTGCTTACCGCTGCGCTTTTGTAGCTCGTATGCGTCTTCTGAGCTTAGTGGATAATGATCGGCTAGTGTTTTTGGCTCATCGTATTGGTTGAACTTGTAAACCTTAGCTTTACTAGCCTTGCGCTCCGCTGCTGTAGGTTTCTTTCTAGCATTTAAATTAAACTTCTTTTTGCTAACCGCTTTTACAACCTTGTCCACATATTCGCAAGTTGCGGTATTAGCGTCTATAGTTTCAACAGACTCTGATAAGCTATTACTAGAATTAGAATTATTGAAAAATTTAGATTTTTGCGCTTGCGCATTAGATCTATATTCTAATTTATTAGAATAGTTATTTAGTTCTTTAGTATCCAACTGTGCTTGGATACCCCCCCCTGTCAAACCCGCATGTTCCTGCGGTAAAATTTTTAAAAATTGCTTTTTGTACTTTTCAGCAATATATTCGTGATTAGTATGAGGATTTAGTTCAACTTTCTCGTAGTCTGTTCCAAAATTGTTATAAAAATATGGAGTATCTTTCCATACATATACAATTAGCTTGTTATAAGATTTAGTAGTAACAGTCTCTTTATGCTGGAAACTTCTATGAATTAATCCTAACTGTTCTAATTTTACCACCTTTTGCCTGATAGCCTCTCTACTACATCCATGAGCTTCGGCTAATTTTTTATAATTAAGGAATATTCCTTTGGTTTTTAGTTTAGATAAATAGTAAATATTATCGCCTTTTTTGTAGGGGATTTTAGGATTATACCAAGATCGGAAGCTATCCCAGTATAGATTTATTGCTAAATAGTCGGGTCTGCCGTATCTATCAACAATAATGCTATTTAGTTGAGCCTTGGTTTTTAAAGTTGTTAAGTTTACTTGTTTTGGTGCTACTTGGTAGTCTTGGTTTGTTTTTAATTTTGTCACAATCTCTTGATTTTCTATTTTTTATTAAAATTATTTAAGAGATGTGTTGACTTTTTAGACAAAAAATACTATTCTACAGTTGTTAAAGTGCAGTTAATAGGGCTGTTAAATCCTATTTAGTTTTTATGTTCTTTTCTATCAAAAAAGTTCACACTCCCTTCATTTGTTTTTTTGATACTAAATCACTATATACCCCTCCTGTTTATCAATATGCTTTGTAAAAAAAGTAAAAACTTGAAGAATATCATTTTTTTACCTATATTTAAAATAAAGACAATTATAGAAAATAGTCAAGTGCAAAATGATGACGAGTAAAAAAATGATGATTGAAGCAATACATAATAGTAAATTATTACCTGAAAAACAAAGACAAGCATTAGAAATTATTTGTAGTTCAGAATACCCTCTATCTAGCAAGATGATTGAAGAGGAAGCTAAAACTACAAAACAGAGAATGGCTTATAGTCTCAAAGCATTAGAGAAAAGAAATTTTATTGTAAAAGAGAAAGATGGCTCTTACGTATACAGACCTAATTACAGGAGAATAGAAGAGCTTATAAAGAGATACAAAGGAACATAAAAAAGACTTTATTTTTTTGCATAAAAGACTTGACTTGTTGGTTTTCCCATAATATACTACCTTATAAGCAAGGCATAAAAAAACGCCTGAAGCTGACACTTCAAGCGTTTAACCTTGTACGTTTAATTATAAAATGGAGTATATTATGAAACATTTACCACAAGGCTTTGTAAGCACATTATTAGCACAAAAAAAATTATCAGGCAATAGAAATTGTAAGAATAGCAATAATGCAACAGTTTCTGACGACTATAGTTTGAATCCTAGATTAAGCGACAAGCCTAGTTTTCATACTCCAAATATTAGAGACGATAAAGATTTTGGAATGCCAATAGCTTATGTTGTTGCTACTTTAGCGAGAAAAGCAAAAAGCGTATATGAGCGTTATTTAGTATCAGAAGAAGGTAAGCAATTGTTACTAAAAGCTCACGAATATGAAATACCTTACGATATGGCAAACATAGATATCCTAACACTTAGAGATAAAGTAGAAGAATTTGAAGAAGTTATACAAAGAGCTAATGAATACGGCATAAACTGGAAAAGCTTTGGTTATGATATTCTTGCTATAGAGCAGGAAATGTCTAATATAGATCAAGCTGAGAATAATTATTTAAATTACGCAAAAACTCAATTTGCATTTACAAGAAGAATGGAGGCTTAATATGGAAAATAATTTAAAAATAGATCGCTGCGAAGTTATGAAATTATATGAAAGTTGTATAAGCAGCTTGTCAGTGCATAGTATAGGACAATGGTTAAAAGTTGCTACAAACGATACTTTTGTAGTAGTTCCAAAAGAATATATTACTGTTAATAATCTGGCTATAGGTAGATTGACTGCCGAAACAGGTGTTTTAATAGCCAGTGCTGAAGAATTAAACCAATGGATGTGATAAAATGAATATTATAGAAGCTGTTAAATTAGCCTTTGAAGGCAAGAAAATTCGCAGGGAATGGTGGGGTTTTGGAGATAAAGATAATTGTGTTCATATGACTAACATCTCACATGATGGATCAATATCAAATGAAAATTTAGAAGAGGTTTTTGGAACTAATTTTAAAAATAACGAAGGAAGAAGAATTGCTAATTTTTCACCGCAAGATGTACTAGCTAATGATTGGGAGGTTGTTGATGAATAACACAGAAGAATTTATCTACAAAGGTTATTATGAAGGTTTGCGCAAACACGAAAGACCAGTTCATATTTTTAAAAAACAAGACAAGTCAGAACCTTATTACATGTTTAAAATAGATAAAAACCTAGAAATCAGCGATAAGATTTTTATAACTTATAACGAAGTAATGCCATATAGAAAAGGTCAGTTGATTTTAGGAGGTGTGGCATGAGTAAAAAGTTAGATAAAAAGTCTATAGAACTGTTTAAAATATGCTTAGAAATGACCAAAGCATTAGAAAAAAAAGGAATTATAAAAGATTTTGATCACGAAACTGCAAAAGAATTAGATGAATGGGTAAAAACGTTATGAGTGAAAAACAAGCACGAGATGTAAAGACCTTAAAGACCTTGAAGCAGTTGATAGCAGCTAATGGTAAGTTTAACGAGTCAAGTGAGATTTATCAGCTAAGAGAGCAATTGAATGAATGCGTGAGGAGTTATGGCGAAAAAAGATGAATATCAATATTACGAAGAATTACTTGATTCAGAACAGGAACAAAAGAAATTCAAGAAAGCTGCAATAAGTCTTAGACAAGCTTATGGCGACGAGTGTCTGAAACACAATATAAAGCATCTGTGGGAACTGAATTATAAGCTGACTGAAGATTGCCGAATAGCTTTTGAAAAATTTACTAAGTGTAAAAATAAAATAGAAAAAAAGTTTAAATTTGAGTTCCCAGTAAATTGTTACAGCGACGATTTACCACTCGGTTTTTCTGATTATTTTATGGATAACTACATTCACAAATCTAACAGCGAGGTCTCTCATATAGATAGAGAAAAGCTATTAATTATAGTGCAGAATGGAGAAAGCTTGTTTGAAATTTCAGGCTTTTCGGATATCTCAACATTAGAGATGTTTATAACTTTTGGTGATTATGTTGAAAGAGATAATGAATTTAATTTAGTTACTCGTAAAAAAGAAAAATTACAATGGCGTGAATTGAAAAAAGGTTGGAAAAATGACTAATAAACAAGCGTGGCTCGAAGAGCGAAAAACATACATAGGAGGCTCTGATTTGGGAGCTATCCTCGGAATTAATAACTTTCGTACAGAACTTGACGTATATTTTGAAAAAACTGCTGAAGGTATAGCAGAAGATACAGCAGGTGAAGCTGCTTACTGGGGGAATGTCTTAGAGGACGTTGTTGCTCAAGAATACGCAAAACGCACAGGCTTCAAGATAGAAAAGCCAGCAGGCCTTATCCGCCATAGTGAATATCCATTCATAGCATGTAACTTGGATTACTGGGTAATTGACGATGAAGGCAATCGCCATATTCTAGAATGTAAGACTGCTAATCAAATGAAAGTTACTTGCTGGGGCGAGGAAGGTACAGATCAGATACCAGAAAGCTATTTGTATCAAGTTGGCTATTATGCAGCAATAACAGGCGCACAAAGAGTAGATATAGCAGTTCTAATCGGTGGTCAAGATTTTCGTATATATCGCTATGATAAAGACGAAGTCAAAGAAAGCCAGCTTATAAGAGCAGCTAAAAAATTCTGGAATAATCATGTATTAGCAGGAGTTCCACCAAAACCTAGAACTCAAGAAGATGCAGCAAAACTCTACCCAAAGGCCAATGGTCTTGAGGTTAGAGCTAACGATACGATTTTAGAAAAAGTATGCGTTCTTCAAGACCTAAAAGCTCGTGAGAAAACAATATCTGAAGAGATAAAAGGCCTACAGTTATGTATTAAGGATTATATGCAAGAAAATGAGGTTTTAGTAGGAGAAGAAGGACACTGTTATGCTACATGGAAAAACAGCAAAGGTAGAGCAAGCTTAGATACAAATAAGCTAAAATCTGAATATTCTGATATTTATCAGGAATGCTTGAAGGAAAGCGGTAGCTATAGAGTTTTTTCATTAAAAGGATAATTATGAGCGAAATTAAAACAGGAGTAGTACAAGAAGTAAATCCAAAGCTAAAGACAGCTTTAGTTAAACTTGATGACGGCAGCGGAAATATATCAATATGGCCGTTTCATTTTAGAAATAATGCTATAGAAAAATTAACAAAATGCATGTCAGTAATATTAAGCATTGAAATTGCACATGGTGTACAGAATGCAACAAGAATAGAAATTATAAAATAAAAATATGTCTAAAGAAGAGTGGCTAGAAGGAAAAATTTTAACGTTTAAAAAAAAGCAACGCTTGGGATTGATAAAGTACGGTAACGGAAAATATTGTATTTTTCGTGCTCAAAATGTCGAAAAACTTTCTAACTTAGACGAATTTATAAAAAATAAAAAAGTGAAATTCATACTCGAGCAGTCAGCTACTGAAGATATAGCAACAAGAGTACATTTAATAAAATAATTGAGGTGATTATGAGCCAATTGGTACAACAAACAAATAATGAAATAGACAGCGCAGTATTATCTGCTTTAAAAAGCAGTCTATATACCGGAGCTAAAGACGACAGTATACAGATGGTAATTGAATACTGCAAAGCATGTAAGCTTGACCCAATGCAAAAACCAGTACATATAGTGCCAATGTGGGACAAAAATACTAAATCTATGAAAGATACAATTATGCCAGGTATTGGTCTATATCGTATTCAAGCTGCTCGTAGTAATAAATATGCAGGAGTTAGCGAGCCAGAATATGGTGATACAGTTAATACTAAACTAGGTGGAGTAAGTATTTCATATCCTGAATGGTGTAAGGTTACAGTTAAAAAACTGGTTGGGACTAATATAGTTGAATTTACCGCAAAAGAATATTGGTTAGAGAATTACGCTACCGCAAGAAAAGATTCTACTGCTCCTAATGCGATGTGGCTAAAAAGACCATTTGGTCAATTAGCAAAATGTGCAGAAGCTCAAGCACTGCGTAAGGCTTTTCCTGAAATTATTACTCAGCAACCAACTGCCGAAGAAATGGAAGGCAAGTCTTTTGCAGAAAACACAAAAACTGTACTCGAAAACAACACTAATCAAAACGCTTTAGAGCGTTATATTGAAGACGAAGAAAACGAGAGTCATGTTACTCAAAACGAGGCAAAGTTAAAAAAATATTTTGCTTTACAGGAGCTTATAGAATTACATAATGTTCCTCAAGAAACTGTGGATTTGTGGTTACAAAAAGCACAAGTTGAAAGCATAGATGAGTTACCAGAAAAAATAATAGATGCTTGTATTGACTATATAAACAAAAAACTTATTTTGAATAAGTCTACCAATTAACTAAATAAGGAAATTATCATATGAACAAGGCTGAATTTGTAAAGCATATTGCCAATCAACAAAATATTACTCAAGACGAAGCTAATAAAGTAATTGATATTTTTACTAGTAGTATTATGTCAGCACTAGCTGAAGGTAACGAAATACAGCTAGTTGGCTTTGGTAATTTCTCGGTTGCGGATGTGGCAGCAAGACCGGGGCGTAATCCTAGAACTGGTGAGGTTTTGCAGATTGCAGCATATAAACAACCTAGATTTAAGGTTGGACAGAAATTGAAAGATGCTGTTAATAAGTAAAGAGATGCCAAAAGTTCATAAAGACTCATTAATTTTTTGTTTAACAAATAGTGAGCCTGAATTGGAATTACATGACATTCTTGATTGGCTTGCTAGATATACAGACACTACAATAAATTACAAAGAAAATAATCCACAAAATTGTCAATAAGTCTGTGGACTATTTATTTTAAAGATAATTCGGTCAATATAGTGAGTTAGATTGCAAAAATATTATGCATCTGATAGATTGATAGATGAAGTAGCCAGATTAATTAATTACTTAATCATTACCTTTCCCATAAGTATAGGCTACTTCAATATTTTAATTGGTTATTTGAGTTCTACAGCTTTCTTGGTTCCATTTTAGTAGGCTGTAGAACTCAAAGCGGCTAGATGTGGTATAATTAGTAGTTAAGTAAACGCTAATTATATGAAATCAACTACAAAGACTAATCTCACAGTTCTCAGTCTTGATCTAGGTACAACTACAGGCTGGGCTATTTGCGATAAGAATAAAGTCATCACTAGTGGAACGATAAGTTTTAAACCAAGTCGTTTTGAAGGTGGTGGTATGAGATATTTGAGATTTGCAAAATGGCTAGAAGAGACGCAACAAACATTTGATAAAATTGACATAGTGTATTTTGAAGCAGTACGTAGACATTTAGGAGTTGATGCTGCTCATGCATATGGTGGTTTTTTAGCTTCACTCACTTCATGGTGTGAAAAAAATACAATTCCCTATGAAGGCGTACCAGTCGGCACTATTAAAAAATTCATAGCAGGAAAAGGTAATGCAAGTAAAGAAGAAGTTATAACAGCAGTTGTAGAGCAGGGGCATAATCCTAAAGATGACAATGAGGCTGATGCTCTGGCTCTTTTGTACTTGTCTATTCAATCAAAACATTAAATAACAATTAAGGATAAAACAGATTATGAACTATTTAAAATACATTCTAATAGCACTAGGTTTAACACCATTTTTAGCTACAACATACATAATAACAACAAGCAAAGCGGCTCATGCTTCAGAAAACCAATTTTATATAAAAGGTGGAACTGGTTTAAACACTATAAATCCTTTTCATATAAGAGATGATGAATACAAAGGTAAAATAAAAGTATCTCATGCTTTTCCTTTAGTAGAAATAGGTGGTGGTTATAAATTTTCTAACGGAATAAAAGTTGAAGGAGCGTTTGATTACTACTTCTTGTTTCATTCTAAAGAAAAAACAACCGACAAATTTGATAATAAATTCAATATAGAAAGCAAAACAAAGGCTCATGCGTTCTTCTTAAATGGATATAAAGATATTTGCCACTGGAAAAACTTTACACCTTTTGTAGGAGGTGGTATTGGTATTTCTACGTTACAAGAAAAAGCTACTGGTTATGCTGTATCAAATGAAGAGCATTATCCTCTCGAGACTGTAAAAAGCAAAAGAGTGAATCGTATTGCCTATAAGATCACTCTAGGTACAGAATACAAAATGTCAGATAATTATACAGCCGAACTTTCTTATAATTACTTTAATCTTGGTTATAACAAACCTCAAAAAATAAACGAAATAGACAACGTGCAGCATCGCCGTTATGGTATTCATGGTGTAATTCTTGGTATTAGAAAGAGCGTTTAAATATGAAAGCACAATTTAAATCTTTACAAGCAGCACATGTCAATAATGTAGCTGCTCAATCAAGCGTTCAACAATTGCAGCAAACTACTGCACAGCCAACAATTGATAATTGTCAAAATGCAGACGCTAACTTGCACACCAATCTTATACCTATTTATGCAGTAGAGTTGCAAAAAAAACAGACAGAAATTGATAAATTAAAACAAGAAAAAGCTGCTCTTCTAACATTAACTCAACACGATTCTCAAAAGCTCAAGTCTGAGATTCAAACTATACATCAAGAAAAAGAATCAGTGTTAAAGCGCTCAAATCAGATAAACGAAGAAGTTATTACACTAAATAGAACAGTTAATTCGTTGCGTTTTTCAATTAAGGTTTTAAGTCAACAAAAGGATAAATTAGAAAAATCACAGGAACAGAATGAGCGGAATTTAAAAAAGGTACTTGAAATAAATTCTCGTTTAATGCAAATCATACAATACAAAGACAAGGAAATAGAGTCTCTAAAAAACGAAGCGCCTATTGATAAGTTTATAAATTCTGAAATTTCATCTATTGACGCTGTAGAACAAGATAGCTTAAAGCACGCTTCGGAAGTTCAACAAAATAATTTACATAACTTGCACTCGGTGAACACAGAATCAGGGCAAGATGATTTTCAAAGTTTTACAGAAGTTCAACAAAATAATTCGCAAATTATTCAACCTGGTGAATCGTTTTTAATTGAAAGTTCTAACCCAAATATTAGTCAGCAGCAAATAGATGTTTCGTATGGCGAACCTATATTAAATCAGCATGGACAGCCAATATTAGGAGGAGCGCAACCGCAATTAATGGGAGACTCGTCTCAAGATTTTTCAATAATTGATCATCAGGATTGAATTTACCTTCTAACGACTAAGTTTAGATTTGGATATCCAAGGAAACTATCGATACTATTACGAAAAGCTGAATCATTTCTTGCTCTTTCTGCAATAGCTGGGTCTTGCGAGCGATAAAACTCTCTTGCTAGATCATGGGCAGATATCGTTACATTATCGTAATTACGCGGATTAAAAGCACTCCAATTTGGTACAATACTGGATAATCTTTGCTGTTCTTGCTGTGATTCTTGCAGTCTTCTTTGCGCAGCAAGCCTTTCCTGCTCTGCCTGTCTTTGACGATCTGCTAATAATCTTCTTTGCTCATCAAGCTGAGATTGTAAGCTGCTGATCTGACCTTGATATTGATTAGCTTGATTATCTACTTGAGTTCTGTAATTATCTATTTCTCTTTCCATTTCTTGGTAATTAGTATTGAGATTAGCTAAATTCTCCAAGCTGATATTATTATTCCTCATAGTGTTAAATACATCAGAGAATGCCCCGCTTCTGCCACTGCGCATAGCCTGACCTCGCATGTGTGGCCACATCCACATAGCTTCGTTCATGTAGTTTTTATAAAGCTCTTCATTCTCAGCTTGTTGATTTTTCCATTTAGTTGAGCCAAGTCTATTCAGGTCTCTAATATTTTTAATACTATCACCAAACTCTTGCTGACCTTGATCACCAAGCATACGTAGCTTTTTTATATCACCAATATTAGACTGATGCTGCATTTGCAGTTGGTTTTTTAAATTACCTTCAATAAGTTTATTACGTTGTTCTAATATAGATTCGTTTAATTCTCTTGCCCTTTCCTCTGCTTCTCTCATATGTTGAGTCGAGCCATATTGACCTAGTCTTGTGTATTTATTAGAAAGTCTTCCAAGATCAGATTTAAGGCGTTTTTTTCCTGCGTATTCTAGCTGATCTATTTGACCTCTAATAGCTTCTGGAACATTGTCTAAAGCAGATTCGCTAACACTTCTCTCCGCATTGCTTAATCTACCTGTAAGCTCTTTTCTTTCAGGATAAAAACTATCTCTAAATTTAGAACTTAAACGCCCCATAAGCTCCTGTGAAGTGTCTAGCTCTGGATTACTGCCAGCTATCATTTCGCCTTGGTATCTTTGATTGGGAGTATTATATGCAGTCATAGCCTGATTGATTTGATCAACCATAGGCTTTTCTAAATCTGGGTGAAGTTCGCCTCTAATTGCGTTATTACCCCTATTTAAAACTTCCTCTAATCTATTTGCTTTTTCAAACGGAGCTTGCGCTTCTGCGTCAAAAGCTGCTTTATCTGCTTTTAATTGTAGATTAGTAAGACCTTGTTTTTGCTTGCCAAACTGCTCCAAATTATCAATAAGCAAGTTACGTCTTGCTTGCTTTTGTCCAGATAAGCCTTGCAGAGCTTTAGCAGTAGCAATGTTAGCATTTTGATCAAGGTTGCTGCTTAATGTCTTTATATCACCAAGTTTGCCTCTAAATTCGCCAACGCCTCTGTCAATATCTCTACCACTTTTTCTTTGAAAACGATCTACTCTATCGTTATAAGATGAGCGAAATTCTTTTTTTAGTTTACCTAACAGAGAATTGCCATAATCTCTTTGGCGATTACCTGTATTTTCTAGCAATCCAGAAATAGAATTATCAGATAATCCAGTAGGACGAGATAATACAGAAGATATTTTATTTGAATATGGCGTTGGTTTTCCTGCGTAGTATTCTTGCAGACCTCTTGCTCTTTGCGTCAAATCCGACATTGGAGCAAGTGTTTTACCTTGATATGCTGGATAATTTAAACCGCCAAGTCTTGCTCTATCTTGAGCTAGCCTACTATAGCCTTTTTCAAGCCGTCCTTCTAGCGTCTTTTCAAAACCTTTCCTATCGTGCTGGCGTGGATTAAAGTCGTATATACCGCCTCTTTGTAGCCAGTCTCTAGCGTAATTAACATCATTAAAGCGATCAGGATTAAGCCAACGCCGTGTCTGTATATCGGGGTGATTCAGTACGTATATTTCCTCTGCTCTCGGATCAAGTTGATTCGATAAACCAGGGTAAAAAGTTTCTGCCATAATCTACATCCCCAAATAAGCTGTTAATGATTTTGCTTTAGGCGGTAGGGCGTTTTTCATGCCTTTACTACCTCTTATTTTTTTTATCATTTCGTCAAGTTTTTTAGCTCCAGCGTTATTATTGCCATCGCCTAAATGCGCAACTGTATCAGCAGGAATTACATACTCCCCGTCAGATAGCATAGCTGGTATTTTATCATCCTGACCTTTAGTTTCACCGCTTACATAAAAGCCTAAGCCAGAAGGATAACTAAATTGCTCTATTTCATAAGAAATTTTTGGCTTAACTTCTCCGCCTTCTTTCATCATTACTGGGCTACCGCTAAACTGTGGATTATTATAATACTCAAGCCACCTACCTCTTTGCCTGTATTCTTCAGGACTATTGGTCTTTACATATAAAGGCTCTATATTAAACCGCTCTTCTGGTAAGAACTTATTTCTAGCAACACGTCTTTTTGATTGTTCAGCAGCCAAGTCTGCTGCTTCTTTTGCTGCTTGTTCTTGAGGGGTAAGCAATAAACCCATTTGCAAACGTTTTATTTCTGCTGCTAATTCTTCTGGTGATTTGTCTTTTGGAGGTTTTGGCCTATTCATTAAAGAACCACCAAGCACTGCAGCAGTAAGTAAATTAGAAGGCTGGCTGAAGAAGTTCTTACTATTATCCATGAGCATATCGGTAAATGATTTCTTTGCTGCTTGTTTTGCAGATTCAGTTGCCGCCGTCTTGGCTGCTTCCTGCTTTACTATTTCTGATACTGGCACTTCGTTAGCAATATAACTACCTCCATCACCAGCAGAAACACCGCTTATACCACCGCTACCTCCAAACATATCGCTTAAACCTAAAGCCTTCATGATTGAATTTTGTTCGCCGTAATTGGTTAGAGTTTGTCCTAAGCCTTCCATACCTAAAGCATTTGCACCACTTCCAGCTAAACTCGCAGCACTAGGCAAAGTAGCTCCTATCATAGCACCTCTCATTGCACCTTCGCCCGCCCTGCCTTTATGAGCGCCACCAGCAGCACCACCTAAACTACCACCAATCACTCCACCAATACCTGGTAATATTGTATTCCCAAGCATAGAAGCAGCAGCAGGTAAGACATATTTATTTGTACCAGAAGTGACCCATTTGTTAGCTTTTTTAGGCAGCATTTCTATACCTAAAGCTCCAAACGGTCCATAGGTTAATAAATTACCAACTCCCCCCTTTTTTGCCCATTTTTTTGTAGCTTTGATAGGGTTTTTCCAAAAATTCCATCTACCAAACTGAGGCAATCCAGTAACTGGATTTACAGTGCTACCATTCATTACATCTAGCATTTCAGCTTCAACAGGATTAATATGAGCTAGCACTGTATCCTCACCTTCACCTTGCTGGCGAATCATTTCTGCAAGCGATGGATATGGATTATTATCAGCTTTAGGTTTGCTTTCGTTTTGATTGCCTTCATTTTGCCCCATAAGTGCGATTAGAGGCGACATTTCTTCATTTTCGACCATACCCCCTTCGGCATAATAATTCGGCATCATAGGAGCGTTATTTGTCATGTATGGATTGTTTTCTTCCATATCTTCATCATTTGTCATGTTTACCATTGGATTAAACATTTTTATCTCCGCTATTTATCATTAAATTATAAACTGTCTTTGCCCATTCTTGCCAATCTTTGAACTCTTGCTTTTTTTCTCCTTCTGTTACAGAAAAAGGTGCTGGGATATCATTTCTTGCAAAAACTCCAGTACCCGCAACTATAGATGCCCAGTCTTCCCATTTGTCTGCATCTTCAAGTATAGGCAAGTATTCATCAGGATAATCAACAATTAAATTTGCTGCCCAATCTTTAATATCAATATATTCAGGCCACACTATCATCAGTTACCATCCCCACTCGCCATAAGTAGCATAATATTACCCATCCTAAAAAAGTGTTCGGATTCAAAAGTTAAAGATATTGATCTACCTTGCTCTCTGGTATCTATTTTTTTTGTTTCACCTGTGAAAGTAAATGGTACAGAAGTAGTTAATGCGCTTTGTCCGTATCTTTTTGTGTTAATGCTAACCTTAATTTCTTTGCTTCTATCGTTCATTACAAAATCAGGTTCAATGCGTTTTAATTGCAAGAATCTATCGACTCCACTCATTGGATTTTGTGTGTTAAATGCAGCTTGCGAAATAAATGGCGTGGTTACTGAAGATATAATTGATGAGTTTATAGTACCAACAGCTATTTCTTTATCGCCAACCTCATGCTTCCACAAAAACTTATTTAGATTGCCATTTTGAAAACTAAATCCATAAGTTGCCATGAAACCGAAATCGCTTGAAAATATGCCACAATCACGACTTATAGCAGTGTCGTACCAAGAGTTCTCACGCTTGTTGTAGATCAATGCTCTGGTATTTTTGACATTCGCTTGATCTTGACCTTTTTCTGGGTAATACCACCATATTTCGCCAAAGCGTGGATTTATGACGCTAAAAACTAATTGCCTATGATTAATGTCAAGATTATCAAAGAAATAATTAATAGAGCTATTATTGACCATTTCTTGGACAACGCCGTTATAAACAAAAAATCTATCAGTTCCTATCCAGAAAAATAAGCCATCATATTCGGCGACTGCTCTTGAAGATAAAATAGAAGACGCATTGGATACAACGTCTATTTGAAAACTTACTCTATCGCTGTCTTCGGAGGTGTTAGTAATTCTTACCACTTTAGATAAAGTCCAAAAGAGCAATGATGGACTATTAGAACCACCTCGGACAGATGCTGCGTATATTACTTTATCATTAGAAATATACAAAATACCACTTGTATTATTTTCTCTAAAGTCTAAAGGATTATTTGCTCTACTATATTGCACAAAGCCATTTTCACCATATAAAAATAAATGAGGAGCAGCGTAGCACATACCACCACTCACTTGATTGTTGAAATTTGTTAAAAATCCTTGTCCTTGAGGCACTTCTGAAAACTGATTATTAGCAATATTTAACTGATACAGCTTGCACTTAGTATTACTTGCTATGTTTTGAGCGTTATACGTTTTTAAAAACAACAACTTTTTTACCTTATTGTCTATAACAACACTTGATTGAAACAAAGTGTCAGAGTTAAAAGCTTGATTGTTAAACTCTTCATTTCCAAGATTTGTAATTGCTGATTTGTTAGCAAAATCTTGGGTTACTGTAAATGTAAATATTTTGCTCTGACTCGCTAAATAAACCTTTATTTTATTTGGATCATGGTCAGGAAATAGATTAATTGTTTGTACTTTTTCAAAGTTATAATCAGGTAATGCACCAGGGCTAACAACTCCGCCTATTTTCTGTACCTTGCCTTCATTAAATCTTATCCATTGACCCTCCGTACAAAACTCAGGTTGATAGTCTGTACCATCTCTATTAAAGCCAGCCTTGTAAGTCAGAGGGAATATATAATCTGCCATCAATCCTTATCCCTCTCTGAAGTTCTATCAACGTAACGATTTGCGCTGTCTTTGTTAATATCTGACAAGCTGCTAGCGTATAATTGTTCGAATGAGCCAAGCCTTTCGTCATCTTTTAAAAATGGCATTGCTTCTAACATGCAAGCATAAAATAACAGTCTTGGATATCTCAGAGTTAAAAAGTTTGTAGTGTTGTATTCGTTAAATATAGGGATTCCTAAATATATCAACCTATACTTGTACGCTTTATCAGCAGTTGGACTAATAAAAAAATCGTTATAAGCATCTAAATATGAATAAAACTGGGGTTCACTTGTTAAAGTTTGATTAGGCCAGTATGACTTACAAAACTCGTAACTTCTAGGAAATAAAAACTTAGAAAATGTTTGATCTGCGCTATACAGCTCAAGGCTAATAGTTTCAAGCCAACCTGCTGGCTTAGGTACAGTCGTTGCATTCAGCGCAACATCTCCAGTAATTACAACTTCCCAGCCAATATTTTTAGCTTCACTGTATAAACGATTAATTCCTTGCTCAATAAAGTTAGGAATTTGCTCAATAAAAGCTGCATCATCACGATTAGCATAACTTTGTATCTGGTTTTTTAGTGTGTTGTAATCCATTACTGGCCTCCCATGCTATCGATTTCTGTTAGGTCTTTTGAGATAGGAGCAAGTCTTGCTAATATTGAGTTTAATTGATCTGCCGATTTTATGTCCTTAGTAGGCATTAGCAATAATTTAGCTTTTTCTGGGTCTACCAAAGCCTCTTTTAGTATTTCATGAACATTTTGTTTTTGAGCTTTCATCACGGCATTATAACCACCAGATAACATTGGACTTATGCGTGTTCCAAATGGCAATATTTTTGCAGCTTGTTTGCCAAATGCTGATATAGGAGTAGTGGCTAATTCAGCAAGTAATGTTGTTTCTGATTGAGTGTTAGAACCAATTGCTCTTCCCATGTTTTCAGCGTTGTTGCGAGCTTTTAGTATATCTTTTGCATCGTTTAACACTTGTATTTGATTGTTATCAAATACTTCCGGTAGTTTGCCTTTGTGACGTGTTAAAAATTTGTCAATTTTATCGTAAGACAATTTTGAATCTGACTTTGGAACAAGGTCTTGAATAAAACTACTTCTTACCGCATTTAGCATTTCAGGGTTTTTATCTATTTGCTTCATTAAAGCCTTTGTTTCGTCAATGCTACTATCTAATATTTTTTTAGGCACTCTTTCAGGAGATAAAACAAAATTAGTAATTTCTTGTTCGTTGTATGGATTTTTTGAAGTTTTTTTCTCAACGAATTTTTTCAATAATGAATTAGTATCAATAGCAGAAACAGGTTTCGAATATTCTCTATAAACGTTTCTGGCTTCTGTAATATCTGGAGCTTTCTCTTTAAGTATATCTTTGTATACATTCTTTTTTGCTAGTTCGTATAGCTTGGCCGAAGCACCTGCGCCTTTTGTTCTTCTTTGACTCTTCGCATTTTCTAAATTTTGCAAAAGACTATCCACTTGAGGATAATTTAAATCATTTTTTCTTATTTTTTGAGCCTCACTAGACAGTAATTTTTGTTGCAACGCATCTCTTTCTCCCCTTAAAACAGAAGTAACAGCCGGTGATTTGTTAAACTCTTTTATTTTTTTGTCAATGTTTGTAATTTCATCAACTATATTTTGTTGATCTTTTGCTATACTCGTACGGCTTTGTTTAGGTGGCTTAGTCCAACTTGAAATAACGTCTAGTTCTTTTTTTAATGGCCCTAAATGCCTTGTTTTTTCTTCTGATAAGTAATTTTTTAAATGAGGTAAACTGAGGAATCTATCTGTATCACTTGTAAGTTTTTCATATAGCGGATTAGCATTGAAAGCTCTTTCTTTTAATGCATTTTGATATTTATTCTCTATCCCATCCCTAATTATTTCGCCTAAATTATAAGGGTCATGGTTTCTCATTGTAGATAAATTATCAATTTTACCTTTTAAAATTGCGTTTACTTCTTTTTGTTTGTCAGAAATAGCACCAATATTAGGACTCATTGCTTGGTGCATCTTAGCAATACCAACATTATCTGCTAATTCAGCTGTAGTAGCTGGAGCATCAAATGGGAATTTTTTGTCTAAATTCTCTAAAACTTGAGGGATATTCTCTTGGCCTACTTGTCTTTGAAACGATTTTCTAGCTGTTTCTTCTGCTGTTGGTAGTAGGTATTTGATAGGTTTGCTAATACCTTGCATTGCCTTTTTTGCTCCATAAGGTGTAAGCGAAGCTCCAATATCAGCAACTAAAGGATTTACCCCCATTTCTTGCAGTGCGCCACTTCCTGCGCCTAGTGCCCCTGCTCCAGCTATAGGTTTTGCAGTATTCAAAACCTTGCCTAAAGTAGTCGGGGCTGTAGCAGCTTTTGCAAACATACCGCCTGGAACAGCAAAATCTAATATATTGCCAGTTATTCTTTGAGCAGCACTAGAAGGCTTTGGTTCTAAATCAACGCCAGTATATTCTTTTATTTTAGCTCTAGCGTCAGAAGTTGTTGGTAACATAGGTTTATATGCCAATGAAGGACCACCAAAATATTTAGAAAATAAATTTACAGGGCTGTATTCTGTACTTAAAGCAACTAAATTTTCTATTCCACTAGGCAAATCTGCAATATTTGTAGCTGCTTTTAATCCTGCTTTAGGTAAAAAACTAGCCCAAGAATCGCCCTCTGGCTCTTGAGTGGTTTGTTTTGGTTGAGTTATAGGGCTATCGTCAAATTCAGCCCAAAAATTATCACTCACATATGATGGATTAGTTTGTTGTTGATCAAATTCAGCCCAAAAATTATCTTGACTCATTCTACTATTTTTGCTCCTTTGCTTTCCCAGTATTTAACTTTATTAAACGGTATTTCTCTTTCAGTACCATTTGGACCAACCATAGTCACTGTTTGCTTCTTAGTATCAACAGGCTTTCCTAGTTTATTTTCAGCTTGCCCCATATTTTGTCCAAGAGTATTTTGTTTTTTTAAGCTCTCCATGTCATAAGGACTAATATGAGTGTTGTAACGTAGTGAATTATCAGCAGCTTCATAACGATTAGAGATCATCTCGTTTAAGTCTTCTAGCTTTTGCTGAAATACATCAGGCGCATCACCAACAGAAGGCAACATTTTTTTCTTGTCAAATATTTCAATAATACCTTTGCCAAGCACCCCCCCTTTCAGCTTTCTTTCAAACTCTACTTGGAATTTATTTACTTCGGCTTCAAAAGCTTTTCTTTTAATACTTTTTTCTCTCTCTGCTTTTTTATTTTGATCGTCTGAGTCTTTGTTAAAATAACTTAATAAATCTTTTGCTTGATTAGCATAAGACCCAACATAAGGATTCATAGGGTTTATTAAATCGTCCTTAGTAATCTCCTGCAAATTCTCAAACTGCTGTTTTATTTTTCCTAAATCGCCTAATACTTCACCAGTAGATTGTTTTAATTTACTGTAATTTGTACGCTCAGTTTTGCTTTCAATTGGCGCAAAGTTATCGCCAAGCGGAGAAACGGCAGACTTGTTTTTTGCCTCAAGTTTAGCTTGATTAAATTTATCTAATAAATCATGATGACGCTTAGTTTCTTCTAGCTTATCTTGTTGAAATTGCCGCTGGTTATTAAACTTCTCACGTTCAAACGCTTCACGCCTTAAACCTTTTTGATAATTCAAAATTTGATTAGCTAAGGCATTATTTGCCATTTCTGCCTTTGCTTCTGCATTATAATATTCGCTGATAGCTGGAAGAGCAGCACGAGATATATCGCCAAAATTATTAAAAAATCCCTTTCTTTTCGGAGTTTGAGCAATGTTTGAAGCAAAATTAAGCAAACTTCTACGCAAAGCCCGATCTTGCTGCTTTTCCGTCATTCCTAAAGAGTCTCTGGCTGTTGAGATAGCTCTTTGAATACCAGAATCAAAAGGATTAGGACTAGCATTAATTGGTTCACTATTTGCGTTTTGACTGTTTTCATTTAATAAACGCATTTGATCAGCTAGTTGCTGTTGAGACTGTGCATAATTTATTATTGCTGGATTCATATCGCATCCATTATTGTGTTAAATTTAAGAAATCTTTTGAGGATTAAGAGATAACCAAAGATGCGATTTTGAGTTTCACAGAAACTTGCTGAAGAGCTTTTTACACTCTCCAGCTAAAAAGAGGAGCATATGCTAATACATATACTTAAAACTATTATAACATATTTTAAGCAATAGGTAATTCATTAAGTTTGCTGTAGATCACAGTGCAATCAAAAACTTGCGTACTGCCGTTTGAAAAACAAACTATACTGTCGCTAACACTAGGAATAGCAGAAAATTTTAAATTTAAAGTCAATCCCAATTCGTCTAAAACATCAACGCTTTTCAACGGCTCTATTTCAAATTCATTAATTAAAAATACCTCGCTAGTGTCGGTACTGCTTTTTATCTGTTGCAAATTAAATCTTATTGCTTGCTTACTTCTATTGCAGACAATAATACTATTTACCCATAAAGCATTACTGTCTGCTGCGATTAAAGTTGTTTTTGTATTAGATAAATTTGGAAATATTACATTATCGTAATCAACAAAAATGCTCATAAATATTACTCACTCCACTTAATACTACGCCATATTCCATTTCCTATTTCTCCTTGTTCGCCTTCAAAAATGCGTAATTGATTATTGGTTGTATCGTAATAAATAAAACCATCTATTTCATTTTTTATTACTTCTACATCTTGTTGCGCGCCAGATGGAAAAATCATTGGGCTGCCGTTTGTAATACCTAAACCTGGGACTTCACATTGAGTGGCGTAAAAAGTTAACCACTTGCCGTTAATATACCCTCTCACTTGATTATTTGTGATATCAAGATACAGAAAACCATTGTCTCTTTCTATATCTTCGACTTCGTCTTTTTTTCCAAATGGTAAGACTAGCGCTTCTGTGTTCAATCCAGGTGCTGGAGTAATAGGCTTTTCTGATACTAAGCCCAACCATTGACCATCAGTAAGTACTTGCCACTCATTAGCAGTAATGTTGTAAATCATTGCGCCGTTTTTTTTGTTCTGTAGCAAGTCTCGTTGTGACTCAGTTACATTGGGAGGAATTAAACAAGCTGTTTTATTTGAAGTTCCTGTTTTTGCGTTGCTTGTAATTTCTATCCCGTTAAAATTAGTTGTCATTTTTAATACCTTTATCTGTTTGAATTTAATATATTTTCTAGAACTTTGATTTGTTCTTGAATTAAAGCAATATCTTTAGTGACTAAATTTCTGCGCTCTTGAGTTGATATCGCTTTGTCGTCAGATGAATAAAGTATTCCGTCACTATATAAAACTTGAGAATATTTGATGATGTTTTGTAATGTATCTTTAGTATTCATAAAACCTCGTTATTTTTTGTTATTTGTAGTATTTTCGTAAGGTGCTAGTAACGCTTGTAAACTCGTAATATCTTCTTGTAACATAGAGATTGATGCGTTAGTTGCCTCACATACAGCTTGTAATTGCGAGTTTTGTGTGTCGTTCCAACACCTACCAAAAATAGAGTTTGTTAAATTTCTTATATTTTGAGCGTCTTTCATTAAATTAGTTACAGCGCCAAGGCCGTTGTAATTAATAGCAAAATCAGTCGTAGAAACTTCGTTTGTTTTATCTTTTGTCATGTAATATCTCCTAAATAAAGTGTTGAATACCAAGTGAAAATTTTTAAAGTTCCATTGCCACTACATAAACCCGAATCTTTATTGTAAATAATTAAATCTTTATTAATAACATTTTTATTTGGTACTACTTTGATGTCTTTGAGGTTTAGTATATCAAGAGCGGGGCAATCTTCTTGAAATAGCTTTGAGTCTACTGTACCAAATCTAACGCTACCAATAGCAATGTTAATATCTAAATCATCATCGTCATATTCTTGAGTTCCAGGTATGTATACGGTTACTACGTTGTGGGGAAGGATTGCGCATCCTAGAGGACACTCAACTAACGATACTGGATGATTGTCTAAATCAAGTATTTGAGAGCTAGAAATTTCTACTACAGAAAGCTGAATATTGTCGTTAGAAACTAAATTATCTACATACTCTTTTGTTGCTGGTTCATTAAGATTAACAGGGAGTGGAAGTGATAAAATTCTATTGCCTTGTAAATCTAGATTACTTCCTGTTGTTATGCTAGGCGAATTATATGCTGCAATATTATTACCAATAAACGTATTTTCTCCGCAGTTAATATCACCTTCTAAGCATGATATAGCCCCATTAACTACGCTCACATTACTTTGTACATCAAATGAACTAGTTACTGTAATGGGTTGCGTTAGAAAAGTTTGACCAATTTCAGTGACGAACCAAGAAGCAAGATTATCCACGTATTCTTTTGTTGCTGGTTCATCATCAAAATCAGGGGACGGAAGCGATAAAATTCTGTTACCTTGTAAATCTAAATTACTTCCTATGGCTAAATTAAGTGAATCATAAGTTGAAAGGTTGTTACCAATAAATGAATTTTCTCTACAATCAATATCACCATCAACAATTAAAAAAGGTAGCCCAAAGATAGGATTATTTTGCATCTGCACCTTAGAGGAAAACACCACGCCTAAGCTTGTATTGGATGCTGTAATAAATTGTGTAATAACATTTTGAGCGTTAACATTTTGAGCGTTAACATCTCCAGTAGTAATTAAATCAAAGCTCTCTAAATCTAAATTACCATTAATAGGTAAGTCATTAATAAAAGGTGAGTTGATTACTGTATCAACATAATTTTTTGTTGCTGCGTCATTTGGATTTGTAGGAGTTAAAAGATTACTAATACCTTTACCCTGCATATCAAAAGAACTATTTACAAAAATGCTATTTGTATCATAAGCCCTCAAATTATTGCCAATAAAAGCACCATTTTGAACGCTAACATCTCCAGTAGTAATTAAATCAAAGCTCTCTAAATCTAAATTACCATTAATAGGTAAGTCATTAATAAAAGGGTCTGGCAAGACAATAGCAGAAATTATAGGATTTCCATTAACTCCGTTGCCATTTTCTATTTCAATTCCATTTCCAGCTATTAACTCTCGACCAGCGTAAGTACCATCTCCTGTTCTAGTAACTAATCCATTTTGATTAAAAACAGCTAAAGCGTCTAATTCCGGCCCTAGATCAACATTAATAGAACCTTCTGATACTATTAATGAACCAGTAATTGGAAAAGGTGAGCTTGTGGCGTTTTCAATATTAACAGGCGCACCTTCGCTACAAAAACTTTTCCATTCTGTTCCGTCAAAATATTCTGGCTTTGTCATTAATTTAAATCCGTGTTGATTCTAATCATTCCAATAACCGGGTTTGCTGGACGCTCGGCAGTAGTCCCTACCGGTATTGTCAATTGTCCATTACTAACTGCTATATCTCCAGGGCATTCAATAGTAGAGGATAAAGAAATAGTTGAACCATTTACATCTGTAACCACGTCAACTTGATTAGGTGTACCATTAATTACAGTAACAGGAGCTACGCCATTTGTTGCTGATGTGATTTGTCCTTGGTCATTTACTGTAATAGAGGCGTATTCATAATCGCCAGCAACTACTGTTGTGTTTGCTATAGATATAGTACCTGATTCTGTAATAGTACCACCATCAAGACCTGTTCCCGCTGTTATGGATTTGACTGTTCCGTCTCCGTTTACAATCCATTGCGTACCATCGTAATATTCTTGTCTAGCCATATTTTTATCCTTTTTTTTATTATAACATATTTAAAAACTAGTATTTATCCGAGTCATCCCAATAACTGGATTAATTGGACGTTCTGCAGTAGTTCCTACTGGTATTGTCATTGAACCATTACCGGTAAACACTGGATTTTCTTTAAATGTAACCTCAATTGGCTCGTTTAAAACTCCTCCGCCTTCTACATCTCCTGTAATAGTTATGCCTGTTGTTAATAACTCATTTAAATAAGATTGTGCTTCACTGGCAGAAGCAGCAGCATCGTTAGCTGAATCAGATGCATTATCCGCTGAATTACCAGCAGCAGTAGCAGAAGCGGCAGCAGCAGTAGCAGAAGCGGCAGCAGCAGCAGCAGAAGCGGCAGCAGCAGCAGAAGAAGCAGTAGCGCTAGAGGCAGATGCAGCAGCCTCAGTAGCAGATGCAGATGCGCTATTGGCCGATAAAGAGGCGTCATTTGCTGACTGTTCTGCTTCTGTAGAAGCTTGTTCAGCTTGATTTCTAAACTCTTCACATTCTGCTTTGATTTGATTTAATGTTTCAACAGTTGCGTAGTCTTCATCAGGAATAGCGATAGCAAATGCTCCACCTGCAACTATTTTTGCCATTCCAGTACCGAGCTCACTTAAAACTTGAGCATTTGAAAGGTTAGCATTAGGTTCTTTTAATATATATGCTGCATCATCTGGAGCTACGTCAAAATTAGTTTCAACAGGTCTACCTTGAGCATCACCTTTCCATATTTTATCTTGAGTAAGACTTGGTAAATTATTAATATCTATTGTAGCGTTTGCTATTGGTCTATTATTTGCATCACCTATCCATAAATTATTGCTAGCTAAGTCTGGCAAATTTTCAATACTATTAACATCAACTTCAACGGGCCTACCTTGAGCATCACCTTTCCATATTTTGTTGCTAGATAAAGCGGGGAGGTTGCTCAAGTTTATTGTGCTTTTTGCTACAGGATTACTATTTGCATCACCTAGCCATAAGTTGTTTTGAGTTAGGGTAGGTAAATTATCTATACCTATTCTTGCTCTTGATTCTGGGGTATTATTAGCACCACCCATTAATACTTGGTTTTGGTTAATTACAACACTCTTTAATTGACCATCGCCAGCACTGCTTGTTTGAACCAAAGCTCCAGCCGTTAAGTCATTTAAAAACTGTGAGCCAGGAAAAGAAAGGATAGAACCACTATTCATTACAAATTTAGCATTTGAAATTTTAGCGTTTAGAGATGTTAAATCTGCAATCGTTGTAGCAAGTGCGCTAGATTCTTTAGGTCTGCCTGACGATGTGCCTTCCCATATTTTCCCAACAAAACCCGTAGCAGAAGGAACGCTAGTTAATCCAAGACTTGGTAAATTATTAATATTAATTGTAGCGTTTGCAACTGGCCTATTACTTGTATCACCTATCCATAAATTATTGCTAGCTAAGTCTGGTAAGTTCTCAATACTATTGACATCAACTTCAACGGGTCTGCCTTGAGCATCACCTTTCCATATTTTGTTTTGAGTTAGGCCCGGTAGATTGTTAATTTTAATATTAGGCAATTGAACAGGTGAGTTATTAACATCTCCAATCCACAAATGTTCAGATGACAAACTTGGCAAAGGCAATACATTTGTTGTACTAACTACACCATTTGTATTATACATAAAACCATCATTCAGCACACTTAATGCTTGAGCTTTTGGCAAATCTGCGTCCGGCTCGCTAATAATAAAACCAACTCTTTGATTTATTGCTTCTAAATCATCTATCTCTTTTCTGATATCTATCAAATCTAATCTTATGTCGATCAGTGTAGGAGAGGGAATGGCAATACCATTTCTACTACCTACTAAAATATAGTCAGGGTCGCATAAAACTCTTCCTGTTACTGGCGATATAAAATTATGCAAAATATCAAAATTCATGCGGTTAAATGTCCTATAAAAGTTGATATATTGTCTATGTCGTTATTAAAATACTCCAAACTTGAAGTGCGATAATAATCTAATATTTCGGGTGTAGAGTTATCAAATTCTGTGTATTGGCTTGGTTCAAAATAATATTGCATCCTGTAGTAATACAAATTCTCTAGCGTGTAATTACTTCGTATAAAAAGCTCTTTTGCAGCAACTTCTTGAGGACCGGTAGTAGAAACTCCTAACAAATAAATAATTAAATATCCTCCCTCTAATGCTTGTACATTATTACTTAAATCTTCTAATTCTTTCAGTTGTTTGCTGCTTAAACGCCATTTATCTGCAAATGCTTTACGATCTTTACGCAGCTCTTGCACTTCTTGTCTTACTCTGCGTCTTACTTCTTGCTCAGGAGGAAATCCCACATCACCAAGACCAGTTCCAACAGAAAGAACGCAATAACGATTTGCAGCTGGTTTTTTTGCTTTTGCAATGCTTAAAGCAAGGCTTGCAGGGTTGTTTTGAATAATACCGCCATCTATATATAAATCAGTACCTATAGCCCACGATGGGAAATACAAAGGTGCAGCACTTGTTGCCATTGCAACGTCCGTAATATTAAAGTCTTGTCCTATTAAACTTGGTACAATCTTGCTATTAGAAAAATATACGGGTGTATTAGTCGTAATGCCATAATCAGGGTCTACATCGTTTTTTTCAAAAGAAGTAATTAGAGTGGTTGTTTTAAGATCGGTCATTTTGCTTGCGCCGAACTCTGTATCTAGGTCGCTTTTTAACCTTTTTGTGCCAATACCATTGGTATCTCCAGGGTAAAAAGTAGGGCTACTTAACGGACCCCCAACAATGGTGTTAATTTTTGTCAAAGTAGAAGGTGTAACCGAAGGAGTAGTTGTACTTGTTGTAAAAATCCATGGTCCATTTTGAGTAAAAAATGGTAGTAGCTCCTCGGGACTTTTGCCATAAGACAAAGATAATGCTAAAATACCCCCAATAGAACTACCAGCAATCACATCAAAATATTTCCATAGTTCGTTTGGATTTATTCCCCATAAATCTACAAAGGATTTTAAAAAATTCGTGGATACATAACCCCGCATACCTCCACCATCTAAAGATAATATTCGTAATGTATTTGGATCGTACACAATAGACCTCCTGTTTTAATTCCACCTTACTTTATTTAATTTAAAAGTAAGCTCTTTGTTATTAGGTGCAGGATTGCTATCAGGTGAAATATAATCCTTTGGCAATCTAGGATTTTTAAGAGTTTTGGGATCGTCTTTTACAATAGGCGGTCTGTTTTGCTCTGAAGGTTTATCTAAAAAAGGAGGGCCAACCATAAGTCCAGTCCACACTAGATTATTCCCTCTCCACTCCATTTGTTTTACTAAATCTTTATGATTAAAAACAAAACCACTGCGATCGCATACGCCAAGTCCATTAGGGTTTTTTGGATTTACTTTTACGTATTTACTTTTCCATCTTTGTATCCAACTCATGAAGACCATCCTTGATTTATGCTAAAAATAACGTCTTCGCTGTCTTCTATGGTCGCAAGATTAAATATATTTTGGTATTCTTGATTTAGCATTTCAGCAATTTGATTGTTAAATTTTAATGCTAATTTAAAACTAAGTCCTGCTACTAGAGCCGGATAAAATCTTGCTGGTATTTCTAAAGTGTTGGTATATAAACCCACATCTTGCATTGCCTTCTTATAAGAATAATCAATTGCATTATAATATTGGGTTGGTGCTGGCCAGATGTACAAAGATGGGGTAATTGTACGATCAAAATAAAAAATAGATGGCCTTCCTGTAATATTTTTTTGAGGCATTTGTAAATATTCATCTCTACTAACGCTGCTAATTACAGTATCTAAAACATTATTATTAAAATATATCTCTTGAATATCTAAAATTGCTCCGTCAGTTTCTCGTATTCGATATGCTCGTGCATTTACTGGGGCTGTTATATCAAACCAAACTAACTTGCCTTTTTTATATAATTGTTTAGGAATAGTTTTTAAAATTTCCCATGGATCTGCATTATTTAAAGAGTATTCTATGACGAGAGAGTATTCTGTTTTATTATTAGATGTAACACCTACAAAAGTAATTTTTCGAGTATTACCTACCCCATAATCATATGAAATTTTTCCATCAGGTGCATTTTGAGTGCAAGCTGTAGCGTTATTTCCATCAAAAGCATTTGAAGCTATTCCGCCATTGCTTGACTCTGGATTTCCAGATAACTCTCTATTAGAAGTTCTTAAATTTAATTCAGTAATATCCAGTACGTATTTTTCTAACGAATATTTGATCTGAAATTCATTTAAAGATAAAAATTCACTTTGAATAGTCCATAGGTTAGTGGTTTTATTCATCCATTCTAAAAGCATTAAATTAATGCTTCGTCTTGCGGATTCTAATTTTTGCGGAGTGATAAATTCAGGCAATACACCTATCTGTTCAAAAGCGTCTCTAATTAACAATTCTACTTCAACTGATTGAAAATTGTAAGTGCCAGAAGTATTGTCCATAATTATAAACGCTCTTGAATTAATAATAAATTTAAGCAAATAATTGCTTAATGTTTAAACACCAGCAGAACCAAAAATCCCACGTGGATTTGACACACCAAAAGAATAACGCTCTGACGCTTTAGCCATAACGTTGTCAGTTGGATAATCAACATACGTATCAGTTTGTACTGGAGTTCTTTGGAAATGCTTCATTCCATCAGGTGCATCAGTAATAATAAACCAAGCAGCTGGGTCAGTTAGATATTGATTTACTCTATATCCATCTGGCATATAATCATTGTGATATATAGCGTTAATATCGTTGTCCGCTGTGCCAGTTCTAAACTGACTATTTAGCAATACTGATGCTTCAAATTGTAATTCCCTAGGAACAATCAATTTTTTAGCCATTGTTTGAGCAAGTATTCCTGATTGCATTGGAAACTTTTGTATATCTATAATTGCTCGCTCTACTGCTGCCTCACTAAAGTCAGCATCATCCCCAAGACGATTTGAAAATACTCCTCCGTCAATTGGGTGACTAGTAGAACATACTGATTGACCATCTCCAATAGGATATGCTGGATTAAATGCATTATTTAATATATTAGCTCCAAGTATGTTTTTAGTAACCCTTAATGAGTTTCTAAGAGATACCGCTTGTTGTGGAAACTGAGTTTGATACAAATTATCTTCTACTGCTTCTTTTGTAATAGTAAAAGACAGCCCTACACTTTTATGAATGTAGTTAGTAATCACTCTTTGCCCCATACTATCAGACGCAATAGGCTGACCTTCTGGCTTGATATCAGCAGCACCAAGATATTTCATCTCTACATCAATCTCTTGGTATTTATCAGACTTATATGTTTTAAATATTTCAGTCCATTGTTCAGGATATGTTGGATATTCACCAAATACTGCTTTTAATCCTGGGCGCAGCAATTCGGCAATTTGACCGGTATTAATCATTGTTTATTTACCTCTTAAATTATTTATGCAAGTGTAGTACCTGGAGTACCAGCTTTGTAATAGTGGTTATTAATTAAAACTCTTACATTTAAGAATGGAGTAGTTTCCATAGTTTGCCCCACTAAACGTGGCTTGTTTTTAGGACTCAAAGTAAAGCCAATAGCTTTTAAAGGTAAAGTTGCAGTAGTTTTGTTGTAATCGTGCGTTGCATCCCCGCCTGTATTAGTTTGTACATCAAGATAAAAACCAGATTGTCCAGTTCTTGTGTCACCACCCGCTGGGTTATTAGCATAAATATTAGCAACACCGCCTACTTGCACAGTGTCAAAGTTTGTACCTCCACCAATATTTAATGCAAAATTACTACCAAAAGAGCCATTTAGATTAGCTTCTCCATTAGTATTTGGAAACACTGGATCTGATACAAATGCATTACCATTAGCGTTTGTAGAAGTTGAAACCTGCACATCAAAAATAGTGCTTGGATCATCTAGTACATAGGCTTTAATTTTGCTTCCTGCTTGTACCTGCGTATTAGCTGGCCAATAGGGAGACAATACTAAATTACCTGTAGTGTTAATGTATTCACAGCTTTGAAAAACACCAACGATTGGTAATGCTGAGAATGTAGAAGGTGTACCATCTGTATAATTTGGTAGATAACGAGCTATCGTTCCTGCCTGAGCATTGGTTGGATTAAATACTACCGGATCACCATTAAATATACTTATTTCATAGGTAGTAGTACCAGTAGCATCAGCATATATAAAATATTCATTTGTCTTTTCGGTCCAAGAACCTCCGTTTATAGATGAAATAGGTCTTAAACCAAAAGGAGCATTTACGCCATACGCCATAATATTCCTCGTATTATAAAAATTATTAAATAAAAATATTGTGAATCTTTAAGGAGAGTGTTCGAAACCAAAAATACGATTTTAAAGGGTTCGTAGAACCGCTATACGAAGAAATCTTTAATGGAGAGATTTTAAAAACCAAATTCAACGTTTTTATGTCTCGTCTGACGCTTCTTTTTAAGGGGCAAAAGAAAAACCTAATATACGATTTGAAAGTTCGTAGAACTTATGGCTACAACCTTTGAAACAAAAATTGTAGCCAACCTTGAAAGAATCATGATAAGTTAAAACAACTACCACAAATACATTATAACATATTTTTTAGCATTAAATAATCAAATTACAATTACGCTAACACCATCTGGCATACTTTGTACAAATTCACCGCTTGCATCTAGTACCGCTATAGTAACTGAGTTTAAATTTCTTACAGTAAAAAATGCATGATATATTGGTGGTGGTAATGCGCTGCCATTACTACCTGTTGTAATTACTACTGCATAATTTATTGATGGCATTGGGTTTATAAATTCAATCACATAATTTCCATTGCTCCCTGTAATATTTGCCACATTTGCAGAATTTTCATTCACAATCGTATTATTGCTGCCAGTAATAGTATCAGTAAACACGCACCATGCCGAAGGTATAAAAGGACTGCTAAAGTTACCATTTATACTTAAATCATTAATTTCTGAAACGTTATTATTAGAATCAATCGTAACCCCGTTAATTACAGTATTACCAGTACCAGTAGTTTGAATAAAAATATCGCTATTCTCGTTGGTGCTTATTGTTAAGCCACTAAGAGTAAGACTGCCTACTTGTACAGAGGACAAATTTTCTATTGAGTTATTTAAACTAATTGTTGGGTTTCCAGCTTTGCCATCCTGATTATCAATAATAATATTAGAACCAGCATTTAAAGTTCTAACTGAAAATGAAAAATCTTGAATATCAGAAATCACAGGAAAGCCATCTGAAATACTTTGGCTCTGAAAGTTTGTCAAAAACTCACCTAAAGTAAAGTCAATATCTCCACCAGGTGGAACAATTTCACCATTAACAATATTTATTGTGCCATTAGAACTTGTAGCGTTTAATGCAGCAACAGCAGCTTGCCCACCTCCAAATGGAGTTACTGACCAAATTCCATTAGCATTAGAATTATTAGTAAGATTAATAAACTTCACCTCACCGCCAGCAATATTGATTAATTCGGTAACGCCATCATTCAACATAAGCGAAAAAGAATAAACGCTTATGTTATTTATTATAAAATTAGCACCTGGTTGTGTTTCAGTTGCATTAGGCAAGGTAATTTGCCAACCATCTTGATCTGGCTCTACATCCATAATGTCGGTAATGGTTAATTCACCGGTTGGTGTAAAAAAAGGCAAATATAAATTAATATTTTGCGTTAATTCAATCTTTTGATAACTAGATTCTGAAGGTACAATTGCCATGTTAAAAACTATCTATTAAAGTTGTATTAGGTCTACCAATATCATTACTTACTCCACGCAATGATCTTATTTTATCATCGTTTGCTTTGTGTAGGTTTCTTCTTTCTCTATCTGAAAAGGCTTCTGGCCTTTCCATAAGTATAACGTCTTTATAGCAAATATATTGCTTTGATAATGGATTTCTTCCCAACGGGTCAAAACAAATGCCAGAACTTCTATCTTTTGACACAAGTTCCCAACCTTTTGACACCATTTCATCAATACGATAATTTTCACGTCCTCTGATTCCAGTATTTACCCACCTGTAAACATAGCCGTCTTTTTTCAAGCTATCTGGCACACGCAAAGGACTAGAATATTCCATATCATAATGATCTCTCATTTCGTGCAATCTCGTTTCTGATGCTCGAGTTTTCACTGTTTCTTCGTCTCTACTAAGTTTTTTTGACATAATTTACGCTCTCTTTTTATGTTTGTTTAAATCATCTATTTTGTATTTCAACCATTCTTCTTCTGTAATGCCAGCATTAGAAGCCATGCGCTTTTCGTCAGCGGTCAACACTATTGTTTGCTTGCTTTTGGCTGTACTAGAACCTGATTGATAAGATTTCTTAACGCCAGACACATTGTTTATAGATGCTGGAGGCGTATTGCTTTTTTGAGATTGTTTTTTTAATTTTGATAAATGTTCATCTATTACCTCAAAATATGGTTCAGAAAAGTAATACTCTGATTTGCCACTTTCAGCGATGCTACGATCTAGTTGATTAATAAAAGCACTAATTTTTTGAGCCATTTGTGGATTGTAATTAACAGAACTAGGATTGATTTCATCATTAGATTCCAGCCAATCTTGAGCTATTTCTCTTTGTACATTAGCTATATTAGCTTGCCGCTCATTTTGCTCTGATGCTTTTGCATTCTGCTGATTGTTATAATTCCACCTTTCTATTTCATCAATAGCATTAGTAGCTCTGATAATAGCTTTATTGGCTTCTCTTAAACCTTTTGCATCACCTTCTTCAATCGCTTTATCATGCATTAATTCAGCTTTTTCTAAATCCGCATAAGCATTTTGCCCGTAATGATAATTTCCAACTTCAAGAGCTTTATCACGCTGCGCTCTTAATTCTTCTAATTCGGATGCTAGGCGATCTCGTTCTGCAAGAGCCTTGTATTTTTCTCTACGCTCTTTCCAAAACTTTTTCTCTTTTTGTTTTTTAGTTTCGTAAGTTTTTTTAGTTTCAGAATCAGGATTCTCATCTGTTTCTTCATCGCTAATAATTTCTTCATCTTCTTGCTCGCTTAAGCTTTCTTCTTTTTCTACTTGCTCTTCAGGCTGTTCTTCTTGTATTGTATCTTCTAGCTGTGTATCAGATTCGTTATTTGCATTTAACTCATTAATCTTATTCATAGCGTCTTGTAATTCTTTCATTCCGCTCGTGTCTGCAATATGAGCGGATGAAACGTCTTGATTCGCTTCTTCTGCGTTCATTGTAATTACCTTATTTATTTAGAAATTAATGGAATGTTGTGCTTAGGATTATCAATAACGCCCGTTATTACATCTTCATTTAATGCATACATTGGGATATTATCGTATGCCCATAAATAACCTGCATGTCTTGGGAAATTAACCCAATCACCTACTTTACAATATGGACCTGTAAACTTGTATCTATCGTCCTTGTAAGCACCTTTTGACATAGCTACTACTAAACCAACAAAATTTAAGTATTTTTGTTCGTCCTTTGTAGAATCGGGCAGTAAAATACCACCTGATGTTTTTGCTGGAGGCACATATAGTCTTATGTATAATTGCCAACCAGAAGGTGTTAAATCTTTAAAACGAGCTATTTCTGCTTGCTTTGCTTTTTCATCAAAAGTATTTAGGTCTATTCCTATATCTTGATTATTACTTGCTTTAATTGCTGATATATTCATCATCACACTCTTTAAAAGTTGTTCTACAAATATCCATAGCTGCAACAAGTCCATTTACTTGCCCAGCTTTGAATTTATAACTTGGAAAATCTTCAACTTGCCCTTGAGCTATAGTAGTTTCAAGGTTAGTCCTTGCTGTTTTAAGCTCTTTCATTAGGCGTTCGTATAAAGTCATACGCCTCTACATCCCTTTTTTAGTCTTGATGAAGGTAAAGGTGCGCCACTTTTTGTAGCTTGCTTATGCCTAATTTTTGCTACTCCGCCCGCTGCAAATTTCTTGGTTGTTGATTTGTGAGAAGATTTATCTGTATGGCCACAGCTTTTTTTCTTAACGGAACCACCTGCCTTCTTTTTGACACTACCGCCAGATTTATACATTCTCATTCTTTCTTGCTCCGCTGCAAACGGCGACATATTAACATCTTTTGCTGTACCTGGATGATTCATCAGTTTATCTGCCAATTCTCTCATTGCATCAGGCTTGTTTTGATAACCAGCTCTTAAATTTCTATTTCTATTCATCGTTACCTCGTAATTATGATGATTTAATTAATTCTTCTTTCTCAAGTGCAGTATTGGCTTTTTCAAGCTCGGTCTCAGACTTAAGTTTTGCTATATCTTCGCTAGATTCAATTTTTGCTTTTTCTTTTTCGAACTCTAATTGAGTTTTGAAAATGTCAAATTCTAGCTTTTTATCGGACATACGCTCTTTGGCTTTTACCTCCTCTTCTTTTTGTTTAATATCAGCTAAAATTAGTTCATTAGGGTCTATTGGTCGTTGCTCGTTTTGTTCAAACTCTCCTGACTCTTCTAAACCTTGAGCAGATGCTAAAGCGATTGCATTTTGTATTTCAGGATTTTGTATTTCCTCCAAGGAAGGTAATTCTTGCCCGATAATTTGCTGCATTTTGATTAAATATTCATATGCTTCATGCTCTGTGATATGAGCCATGATTTCAGCTTGTAATTCTGGATGTTGCTGGGCAAACGCTCCATGTACCATTTTGTGAGCAGCGTGATCTTGCCACATGGCAGCAGCAACTCCTTTACCAGATAAAATATTTATGTTTTCAGTGATTGGGTCTAACGGCAATACTTTCTCTGTTTCTTGAGAAGGTAGTATTTTGTCTATTTCTTCATCTGTTAAACCTTGTGCTTGATAATTAATTTTCAATACTTCCATCATGTTATGCATTTCTGGAGCTCGTTCTGCTGTTCTTAAAACTTCTTGAGCTTTAAGTATTTTTTGAATACGAGAATTAGAAGCTGGATCAGAAACGGGAATAATTTTTACCTCGTCAATAAAATCCTCTTGAGAAATGGAGTTGTTTCCTTCGCCCGAAGTAAATTCCTCGTATTCTAAAGTGTTTTTAAATAACTTTTCTATAAGCTGGAGTTCATAGCTAAAAGAATGGTGAATTGATCTAAGTACCGCTGATTGAATACGATTATTATTCTCAAGCGCAGCCAGCATTGTGCCGGTTGGTATATCTTCTTTAGAATCTAGCATGCCAAGTTCTGAGGTAGAGCCAAGCTCTCTGCACTGATCAACTATTTCAAGTCGAAGTTCTCGTAAAGTTTGAGAAGGTTCGGAATATGGCAATGGCATTAAAGCCTCTGATAAAGGAACTCCGCCAGTGTCAACTTCTACAAACTGACCTGGACCAACAATTAAATCATTGTTTTGTTGTTTAAAACCTTTAGTACGCAATCCGCCAGGAAGATTTTTAAAAGTACCAGCATCAACTAGTTGGCGCAGCAATTTAGTAAGAGTAATAGCATTTGAGCCAAGTAGATGAGCAAGGCCAATACCATATACGCCAAAACCTGGTAGATAATTATACTGAACAAAATAATTAGTGCGCTTTTTATCCTGATCATCTTCCTCCCAGTTGCGCCGAATAGCTAGTATTTCTTTTGAAATTTTATCTATAGTAATAACATAAGGTAGTGGCACTTCATCATCGTACTCTTCACTGTTATTTTTAATAAAATGATCTAAGTTTAAGTAAGTATGAATTTCATAAATTGGAAATAAAGATTGTTGAGTATATACATTTAAGTCTATACCATCTCTTTTTTTATTATTTTCTTCGCCTTCATCGCTACTATCCGAGGCAACATTTTTTAAATAAGGTAGTTTACAATCTCTATATACTCCGCTTTTTTGCCTTAATAATATTTCTCTTTTTGAAAGACGTAATATATGAGTAAGTCGCTCTGACTCTAAAATGGAAGTACAATCGCCATCAATAACAAAATCCTCGGGCATGATAAAACGGCTTACTGGCTGATTAGCTAGTTTATCGTAATAAACTTTTTTAAAACCGCTGCCATACAAGCCTAGATAAAGCAGAAAACGCTCAAAATCTGAGTAGTAGGAATCATCTTTAACTGTTAGAAAGTAATTCAGCCAGTTACGTATTAAATCGCCTTTTTTTTCTAAAAACTCGTTTGTCTCGCCTTTGATTACGTAACCGGCTGGCCCAGATTGTGGCAACAATTCTGCTCTTGTAGTAGAATAAAACCTAATAAGAGCAGTAGATAGAGTGGTATCAAAAGTTCTCGTACTTTGAGAAAATTGAGCACCATCTATATCTTCTAAAGAAAAGCCCAAATACTCCTTGACTGTATGTACTGATTCTAACCAGTCCTTGCGAGCTTCCATATCTTCTTCAATTAAATTAAGAAGATAACTAGATAATTTATTTCTGTTACTCTCTTCTAAATCGTCTGCAAGATTAGCATAAAATTCTTCATTGTTATTTTGCTCAGGTTCAGGCTCACCTATTTGATAAACTGTTGAACCATCTTCTAAGTCTTCTAAAGGTGTGATATAATCAGTATTGATATTCATAAAACAAATATTCTTATTCACTATTATACCACAGGTAAAAATGACTTTGAAAAAGCCCGCTAATAACAAAACATTAATAAACAAACTAGAAGAAATGATACATGACGCAGGAAAACTAAAAGCGCCTTGCTGTGTTGATGTGTTGGTTCAAACAAACGAATATTTGATTGTTTCAGGTAGAAGGGAATTTAAAATTCGTATTGAAAATACAAATAATATTTTTCAGCCATTTGGCAAAACAATAGAAAAATCTATACCTATACATTTTCCTGTGTTTATAGATAAAATTTCAAAAAAACAAGATAACTATTTAAAGTCATTTAACATTAGCGATGCAAAGCCGTGTATTTTATGTAAAAGTTTTATTCTTGATAATGATGTAGAATCTTTAGCCGATAAATTAGAAAATTATATTGAAGAAACGTTTATAAAACAGTTTGAATAAAATAATATCAGCTGTTTTGAATTTATTACTGGGACTCAAATTCAAAATCATTATACTGACCACTATGTAAAATAGTATTACAAGATTCTTGATCAGCACTTGGTAAATAACAAGCAGGGTAATAAAACTCTAATATATCAATCTCTTGATTTTCGTTATTATAGATATGTATCCTTGTTTTTTCTTCTTGATTGTTTTTTTTAAAACAACAGCATATTTTTTTAATAAAACTTATCATCATAAATCTCCTAATAATTCTGATTGGTATATAGTTTCTTTATAATTATTTAAAAACTGATCTCGATCTTCAAAGCTCATTAACTCATCTGTTGTCATGAGTTTGTAAACAACTAACGAATTTAAATCAGCAGAAGAATCTACCTCTTTTTTTTGTTGAATAGTCGACTTATAAGAACTGCAAATATTGCTTTCAGTTATTTCTAGCAACCGCAAAGATTGTTCTTCTGTTATTATCTCTTCATTTGTCTCTTCTTCAACGTCCACTGCTTGAATTAATTTCTTGTTCTTTTTTTTGCAACAACATATTTGAGAACACCAAGATTTACTATGCTGCGTTTGATTTTCATTATTTTGCATTTAATATACTCTTTTAACCTCTTGATAATCAGGTGGAGTTGGCCTTTCATCCTTAGGGTTTAATATAAATTGTCCGCTTTTTAATTTTAGCAATGCTTGCGTCATAGTATCCACTAAATCCCTTGAAGAACTATTAGGAAACGTTGATACTTCTTCTACAAATTCGTCAGCTTCGGGTATTAAACTATCGTACTTAGGGCCTCTCGCTCTAAGCCAAACCCTGCCCCCTTCAATAAGAGGAGTAACTAGCCTTACTCTCTGTATTTTATCACCATATTTACTAGGATTAAAAGCAACGGCACTTATTCCACCCGCAGCTAAATCTTGTATTAATGGATCGCCCGAGGCTTTAGCTTCAACTAAACATAAATCAGGTTGTCTACCTTTAAACCTTGGATTATGTTCTTTTCCATTATCTCTATAATCTCTATAAAGCCTTTTAGCCATCTCTCTAAGCTCTGGATACTCAACACGTCCACGCCACATTCCAAGTAATATTAAATGTTCTACGTAGTTATGATCTAAAAACACTCCCCATGTAGTACAGGCTGAATATGCGGACATTTCATTAGCAGTAAGAGCGGTATCCCATGACTGAACTATGAATTGTATTTCAGGTGGTTCGTTATGCTTCCACCATTTAAACCATGATTTCTGGATTATACCGCCTTCTTCTGGTGCTGGTCTTTGCTGATACTGGCCAGCATAGCCATACGAACCTAATCTATACTTATATTGATTAATCTCTTCAAGTGAAAATCTTTGCTCGCATAGTAATTCACCTTCTTCCTCTCTTGGGTCTTGCCAGATTTTGCCATTAGTTGATGGAAGTATTATAGTTTTAGCTTTTCTAGATTCTTCATATTCCATAGGCAAAATTAATTTCACCCATTCGTTGTTTATATCTTTATCTATAACATGGCCTGTCATATCCTCTTCGTGTAGTCTCTGTTGGATAATAATTTGTACGTCATTTTTAGGATTATTCAACCGAGTGGACCATACGCTATCTAACCACTCAAGAGCAGCATTACGCTTGACTTCACTTTCCCCATCTTGCACATTATTACCATCATCTACAATAAGGAAGTTACCGCCTTTACCAGTTGCACTTGCTCCAACAGACGTAGCGATACGACTCCCTTTCTTGTTGTTGTCAAAAAATCCCTTGGCTTTCTGGTCTTTAGACAATTTATACAAACTACCGAAACGTTCCTGATACCAGTTACTCTCAATAAGTCTTCTGCATTTTAAGGAATGTTCTATTGAGAGTGAACCAGCATAAGAAGAGTAGAGAAACTTTTCTTCTGCATTATGTAACCATACCCAAGCAGGAAACATCACAGATACTATTGTGCTTTTACTAGTTCTTGGAGGAATGTTAATCAGGAGCTTCTTTATATCCCTACGATAACAAGCCTCTAAATGTTCAGCTATCGCCTGTATATGCCAGCTATCAACAAAACTAACACCACCTTCAATTGCAGGCCATGCTTGCTTGATGAATTCATGGAATGAGCATTTAGTTTGAAACTGCAACCCTATATTTTTCATAAGGGATATTATAGATTCAATACTAGAATCTGATTCTAATTGCAGGTTGTTTAACATAAAACCTCAATTAAAACCTTTTAAAGTTTTTGCCAATCTTGCCCTTTTTGCAGTTAGCTTGTTTTTAGAATTAAGGGCTTTATCTAGCTTTTTTTTTGGTATTTTGTGACCAGCCTTTATTTTTAAAGTACGGCGCAACGCACCTGGCTTTTTTACTGCGGACTCAATCCAGTTTTTTTTAACTCCACTCATGAACAATAGTATCAATTAATTGTAGATACTTTGTATTATAGCATAGTTTCAATTCTGATAAGGGAAGGTATTGATTATATAAATAACATACTAGAGCTAATCATCATATACAACATCACGCTTGGCAATTTGCAATACTAAAATGGTGAGGATATCATTTTCTATGCGACAAATAATTCGATATTTATTTACACGATAACGCCACAGCCCTTTTTTCTTACCAGTTAATCCTTTTCCTTTAAAACGCGGATTATCCAATAGTAATACTTCATTCCTTAAATAATTTTTAATTTGCTTTTGTGTCTGATAATCTAATTTAGCAATTGCTTTTTCAGCAGGTTTTTCTAGTCTAATCTTCCAAACCATATTTTTTCTCAAATTCTTCTAAAGATATAGTTTCACCAGTGCTATTAGCTAACACTTCTTCGGCTGCTGCAATATCCTCCATATCTTCTTTTAGCTCAATGAGATATTCTTTAATGGCCTTTTTTATTAAATAGCTTTTAGGTAAATCCAGAGCTTTTGCGAATTTTATTAATTCTTGATTTGCCTCATCAGGAATAAGTACATTTATTGCTTTCATAACATTTAACTCTATTTATTATAATTTATATTATAAAGAGAAATAAATAATAATCAATTTAAAATTAATTGTCTAACAGGGTATAGTAGTTAAACAACAAATAATTTTATATCTTTCTTATGTCTAATAAAGTTATTTGCTTTTTAACTGGACATTTAATACTATATGTCTTATACTAATTAAACAAAATTAGCAAGAGAATAATTAATATGAATAAATTTAAAGCAAATAGAGAAGATTTAGATGTACGTATCAAAGCATTAGAACTTTCTGTGGAGTTTTGTAAACAGAAAGAACAAATCGTTGAATCTCGTAATGTAGTAGCAATTGCCTACAATTTTTATGATTTTTTAAGTAGTGACGTTGAGGTGTCAATAAAAGACATCCATTTAATAAAGGACGAATAAGTAATAATTTAATAAAGGAATATAGTTATGGCATTAATTGATACACACAAAGCAGTAAAACAATTCACCACTGCGGGTATACCAGAAAAACAAGCCGAGGCAATAACTGAAGTTATCTCTAATATTGACCAACATGTGGCTACTAAAAGTGATATAGCTAGGCTAGAGGATAAAATAGAAATAGAATCTAAATGGATAAAGGCGTTATTACTTTTGTTATTAGCTGTAGGAATAAAAATAGCATTCTTTAACTCATAAAATATAAATACTATGACTAAAAACCAAAAAAACAACATTGATATACTAGAAATAAAATGTTTATATAAAAAAGAGATGCAAGATTTAACCATAAAAGAAAAACTAGGTCTTCCTTGTTGTTTTGATATTGATGACCAATCTATTAAAATTTTTGATGAAAAAACAGAAACTTGGGTTAATTGTGGAGAAAAAGCTTATAGAAAAGTTACTAATTTTGCTAATCCAGAGTTATACGACTTTCTTCCAATTATAACACGACTAGACAAATCTGATTGTAAAATTAGTCTTCAAAAAAGAAAAAAACCTAAACCTTGTACATTAGAAGAACAGAGAACCATACTGCGTTGGTTCTCTAGATCTTTAGCAGGTCAAATATGCCATTTCTCAAATATATCTCATGAAGATTATATTATTAAAGGTTTTTATCGTAACCCACCCAAGTCTCACTTTTTTTATAAATTAATGAAAGTTCATCGTGATCTAGAAAAAGCTATTTCTGACTGTTTTAAAAATATAAAGCAATGACCGGTAAAAAAATAGGCTACGTAAGAGTTAGCACTAAATTACAAAATACAGAAAGACAACTTGATGGCATAGAACTTGATCTAATCTTCACTGATCATGCGTCAGGCAAAGATACTAAACGCCCTAAACTAGAAGAATTACTTAACTATGTTCGTGATGGCGATGTTGTTTATGTACATTGTATGGATAGATTAGCACGAAATCTAGACGACTTACGCCGTATTATTAAAACTATTACAGATAAACAAGCTCAAGTGAATTTTGTAAAAGAAGGCTTAGAATTTACTAGTAGCTCCTCTCCCATGTCACAACTTATGCTTTCTCTTATGGGGGCTTTTGCCGAATTTGAACATGGCCTAATACGAGAACGCCAACTTGAAGGCATTGCAAAGGCGAAAGAGCGTGGGGTTTATAAGCGTATGCGTAAATTAACTGACGAACAAGCGGAAGAAATTAAGTCTATCCTTGCTCAAGAAACAGATACTACAAAAGTACATAAAGGAGCTTTAGCTAAAAAATATGGCATTGGACGCTCAACCCTATATTACTACCTCAACAATCATTGCAAATCCGAAACCTAACTTCTATTTTACTATGTTTCTATATTGGACTAATCAGCATAAATATTACAAATTATTTGAGCAAAAAACCTTGTTTAATACTATTGACGTTATATGTGTTTGGGGACGAATTGGCGGTAATCTTGGCAACTACAAGGTAATTCCCTGTAAAAACAAAGAAGAAGTTGCAAAAACTGTTGAGCAAATAACAAAGAAAAGGCTCAATAGAGGTTATAAATTTATAAAAATATAAAGCTATTGTAATTCCTCTATGTACAACTTTATGACCTTGTCTCAGTTCGTAGGTATGTATATTTCGTTTTTTAGGCATAATATTACCTCCTAAATTAAAACAACTCTCTTGACTACAGAAAATAAAGGAAATATAATGGTTCTGTAATTTAAAGGGTTACAAAGTTAGTGCTAGTCAGACCCATTCTGGCTAGCTCGCTTGTTTAAATAATGTCTATTTCTTTTAATTCTTTATGCTGATTTTCTTCTTTTTGTTTTCTTAGTTTTGCACTTAGCTTTTTAAGTTTTAAATCTATCTTATCTTGATCATAATCAGTTAAATTAACATCAGCTGCATATATTTCTTTTATCCAATTAGAAGAAAGTGGTAACTTTTTATATTCTTCAAACTGTCTCAAATATGCTTTTTGACTTTCTTGATAATCTATAAGATTTCTCAGGTATTTATCTTCTAAAATAATACTTGTTTTTGAAAAGTAAGGCTCGTACATCATGTTATAAACTAATACCATTAAAATAATCTAAAAAGTACAGCATAGGCTCATACTTTTTAGGCTTGGCTTTGCGCTTTAAATATTCCGCCTTCCATTCCTTCAATTTTTTATTAACTGAATGATTTCCTATGCGTGTTCCATCACGACCATATATCAACTTCATTGCTTGGGAGGACAATGGTTGTTTTTTTATAGCAATAATTGCGTCACGTTCATCTATTGCATCATTCTTCAGGTCAAAAACCCCCTCTAGTTCTTGATCTTTTGCAAGAAGTATAGATAAATAAGGACTTTTACTTTTCATAGCAAATATTCAAAATCCTCACTAGAACTATTGCGTTTTCTCTTAGCTTCCTTAAAACGCTCCCCCCATGCTTTAAGCCTTGCATTTTCCCAGTAATCATGACTTTTCTTTAACTTCGCAATTTCATGCGGTTTAAGTTTGCTTTTTGTTTTTGCGGAGTCGTGATACTCGTCAGGGTTTTTGTGTAAGTGTTCATAATAAAAATCTGGGTCAGATTTTCTTATTGAGTCTAGTGTATTATTGTTATGCATTGCCTATTATCTCTCTTCCCAAATATTCTGGTATTACTGGAACAACTGCATTACCTAAACCTTGCAGCCTTTCTTTTAAGGTTCCTTGTTTAGTCCAGCCAAGCGGATAACCCATTAACCACTCAACCCAATCAGGATTTAGTCTTACCTTGTTATTTTTTGTACTTGCTAATCTTGCTACTGGCTCTTGTCTCCAGTTATTAGCTCTTGACTGGCTAGCACTGGCATTAAACGCTTTTTGTGTGCATATTGTGCTAACTTCTCTATACTCCCCGTGTCCTTGTGATCTCTTGGCGTTGGTGTTGGAAAAAACTTTACATATCTTGCAAGCCCCAGACTTCCGCTTATTCCGTTTTGATTGTATTTCCTGATATTCCCATTTTTTGTTATTTTGAACGTATCGTGCTTGCCTATTACATTGCCCACAGTCGCATCGCTCGCAGTCGGCGTTGGTAGCATTTTTACAATTGTCTCTAGGTGCGGGCTGTCTCTTCTTCTTTCTGACGGACAATCTACTTTTGCTGAAGCAAGTGGGGTAGGCAATAATCCAGATTCTATCCCTTCTGTGAGGCGCACCAAAGGCTGAAGCTGGTAACAGGTGCCATTCTGCATCATACCCGATCTCCCATAAATCTTTGAGGACTCGGCTAAGTCCTCTACTTCGCAAGTTTGCCACGTTTTCGATAATTGCATATTTTGGTTTTACCTCATCTATTAATCTTTTAAACTCTTTCCATAACCCAGAACGCTCACCTTGTATGCCTGCTTGTTTTCCTGCTACTGAAATATCCTGACATGGAAAACCACCAGCAATTACATCTATTTTGGGTAAATGGCTTAAGTCTTTTTTTCCTAAGCTTCTAATATCAGAAAATATAGGTACGTTATGCCAGTGAGTCTTTAGCACTTCTTGACAAAAATTATTATTTTCACAAAAGGCTATTGTTTCCATGCCTGCTTTTTCAAGGCCTAAGGAAAAGCCGCCAATTCCTGAAAATATATCTAGAACTTTATATGTTAAGCTATGCATTGCCAGCCTCCGCAAGTTGCTTTTTAAGCCTCCTGTTCTCTAGCTCTAGTTCTAGAATATTTGAGGCGGGTAGTAGCTTGTCTGCGATCTCTATACATTCTTCAAGGGTATGTGATTGCGTAGCCTGTTCATCTTTGGGCTGTAGCGATAGTACCTGTTGCTTTAATTGAACTAGATCGGTTAGCTGTTTGAACTCTGTTGGAGTTAGGCCTTCATTGCTTAGTCTGCTTGTAAGTATATTTATGATCTCTAAAGGGGTCGCTTCTTCTGGTACATTTATTTTAAACGCCTTCTCCTCCTTCCCCCAGCCAGCTTTTGTCTGTACGTAAAACTTTGCCGCTTGGAACTGTAATTGTAATTGTGCTACATCATCGCCGTCATATCTCATGAATTTCATAATAATATTACCAGCATGTGCGTGGGCTTTAGCTACCCCCCGCTTATAAGCTCTCAAAACTTCGCTATCTTTTGTTTTTAATCTGTGAAAAGTTGCCACAGAAATACCTAAATACTCAGCTATTTTTGCAATAGGTAAAAATGCAGCCAGAATTTCAATATCTCTGATCTGTAATGCATCTAGTTTTATTTGTGGGCGCCCGCCTTTGTTTTTTGTATTACTCATCTAGTATCGCCTCCTTCCCAGTTTCTTTTTCCCATCTATTAATTATGATATCTACATAAGCTGGTGAGAGTTCCATCATGTAACAATTGCGGTCTGACTTTTCGCAAGCAATTAGCGTTGTACCACTACCACCGAATGGGTCATATACAGACTGACCTTTCTTACTGTTATTAATTATAGGACGTAGCATACATTCTAAAGGCTTTTGGGTGCCATGACCTGTTTGCTCTTCTTTTGCCTTTGCTCCGTAGTTATTATTATCTATATCCCAGACTGTTGTTTGATCACGACGACCTTGCCAGTTATGCTTTTGTCCTTTTCTAACTGCATACCATAGAGGTTCGTGCTTATTATGATAATCACCTCTGCTGAGGACAAAAT
>Ga0208019_1000050_pt1 | contig 55658 bp, 45 predicted proteins | sample CB_VirMetaG_5_FD_184540 | JGI IMG/M metagenome (GOLD analysis project Ga0208019, IMG submission 184540) | Freshwater to marine saline gradient viral communities from Chesapeake Bay - CB_1508_1D Viral MetaG (SPAdes) (version 4) | ecosystem: Environmental > Aquatic > Marine > Coastal | place: USA... | reverse complement strand
TATTCGGTACTATCGTAGCTAAAGAATTTGTTAGCGTTCAGCCAATGAACATGCCTTCAGGTCTTGTATTCTTCTTGGATTTCCAATATGGTAACACTAAGAATCCTTTCACTGCTGGTCAATCATTGTACGGAACTAGAGACACTGCTTCTCAATTCCCATTCTCAACTCCAGCCGCTGCTGGTGGTTTGTATGGTGGTCCAGAAGGTCGTTTCACTTACGCTACTAACCAATTCTCAGCTTCTGTTCCTTTCACAGGATCTATCGGAGGTGGTACTTTACCAACTATCGCTGCTGGAACTGGTTCTATCGTTACCGCTTCTTGGGCTGACTTGAATTTCGATTCAGATTATTCAGCTTCTGTAGTTGCTAACGGTATTTACAAAGTAACTGTAGCTACTGCTTCTGTATTAACTTCATTCGATCAGGATGCTGTTCGTGGTTTCGTAGTTTCAGGTTCAGCTGATGGTGGTGCTTTCGCTCCAGCTAACTTGTTATCTCAATTCACTACTTACAACTACACTGCTGGTACAGTTTCTTTCTACTACACAGCTTCTACTACAGCTACTTGCTCTGGTTCATTCACTGTATTCTATCAGAAGTCAACTTCCCAAGATGGATTGAATGTAACTTCAGGTAACAACGGTGGTTCTGGTTTAGTATCTGGTCGTGGTGATTTCGAAGCTGATGGTGCTTTCTCAGTACCTAACGCTGCTTCTGCTTCTCAAATCGTTATCCCTGAGATCAACGTTAAGATGCAGTCACAAGCTATCACTGCTAAGACTAAGAAATTGAAAGCTGTATGGACTCCTGAGTTCGCTCAAGACTTGTCAGCTTACCAAAACATCGATGCTGAAGCTGAATTGACTAACATTATGAGTGAGTACATTTCAATGGAAATTGATATGGAAATCTTGGATATGTTGATCGAAGATGCTGCTGCTGCTACTGAGTACTGGTCAGCTAATAACAACGAAGTTATTAACAACGCTGGAACTGCTTTCACTACAGCTGCTTCTCCATTCTACAACACTCAAGGTCAGTGGTTCCAAACTTTAGGAACTAAGATCCAGAAAGTATCTAACAAGATTCACCAATTAACTTTACGTGGTGGTGCAAACTTCTTAGTAACTTCTCCAACTATCGCTACTATCTTGGAATCAATCCCAGGATTTGCTTCTACAAACAACGGTGATGCTGCTCAAGAAGAGTATGCATTCGGTGTACAGAAAGTTGGTTCAGTTAACGGTCGTTACAAGGTTTACAAGAACCCATACATGACTGAAAACTTAATCTTAATGGGCTATAGAGGTTCACAATTCTTGGAAACTGGTGCTGTATTTGCTCCATACATTCCATTGATCATGACTCCATTGGTTTACGATCCTGATACCTTCACTCCTAGAAAAGGTCTCTTGACTCGTTACGCCAAGAAGATGTTACGTCCTGAATTCTATGGTAAGATTTACGTTAGTGGCTTGAACACTTTGTAATCTAATCCAAACGGATAAACATTAAAAGAGCCCCGCGAAAGCGGGGCTTTTTGTTTTTACTGTTATATTTATAATTATATGTTTAATATATTTGAGGAGTTAACTTGGCAACAATTTAGTAAATTACCTAAAATAGCTAAATTATCCCTTAATGAACAAATAACATATTATAACCAATATATATCAGATTTATCTATAGCGAGATTAAATTGGATAGATTATCAAAATAAAGGACCTCGTATTCCTACAATTCAAAATATTGGATTGTTAGCTCAAGAAGAGTTTGATCCTGTTGATAATGATTATTTTTTAATTCTTCAAGAAGATGGATCTGGAATTTTTGTAACAGCTTTAATATAACATGCCAAATTTACCAATATCAGGATTACCAACAGGTAATACTTTAGACGGAACTGAACTATTTGCTATGGTTCAAGATGGAGTAACAAAACAAACATCTTTAAATTCACTTTATACTAGTTTATCTAGTAATTATGGTTTATTTAATCAAACAGGTGATAGTACTCCTGTTTTAGGTAATGCCCCAACAGGTAGTTTAATAGATGGAGGTGCAGGTACCTTATCAGTTCCTGCTAATGGATTTAAAGTAGGAGATGCTTTTACAGCTAATTTTCATGGTAAATTAACTGCTGTACAAAACCACACTCTTGAAATCCATATTGAATCAGATGGTACAAATCTTGCAGACACAGGTGTTATTACTATGCCTAATGTCACTAATAAGGATTGGACATTAAATATAGATTTTTCAATTAATGCAATTGGAGCAGCTGGAGTAGCTGAAATTGCTTCTGCAGGTACATTTACTTTTAGAACAAATTCTGCTGGTGATGTTGTGACTGAAATTTTTAGTTCTGTCAATAATACTACCTTTGACACTACTATAGATAACACATTAGTAGTTAAGGCAATCTGGGCCAATTCAAACGCAAGTGATTCAATTTACTCTCGAATCTTTACTCTAAGAAAAACATACTAATTTGTTTTCACAATATTTATAATAAACAATAAGTTTAACTAATGTTCTTAAACAATGGCATCAAGACCACACACCGATGAGGTGCATAGACAACAACGAGTGATAAAAAATCCTATTAAATTCAAAATTCAATTAAACGAAGAACAAAAATTAGCTAAAGAAGAAATATTAAATAATACATTAACTCTTTTAGCAGGTTCCGCCGGTTCAGGTAAAACGTTATTAGCTGTTCAAGTGGCTTTAGATGGTCTCATAAGAAGACATTATGAGAAAATTATCATTACAAGACCAACAGTATCAAAAGAAGAAATTGGATTCTTACCAGGTGACTTAAGAGAAAAAATGGATCCTTGGATTCAACCTATCTATCAAAATATGTATGCTTTATATGATAAAGATAAAGTAGAAAAATTAATTGAAGATGGCAAAATAGAAATTGTACCTTTAGCATTTATGAGAGGTAGAACATTCTTAGATGCTTGTATTATTGTAGATGAGGCTCAAAACGTTACCCACGAGCAAATGGAAATGATAGCTACCCGTATTGGTTTACGAAGCAAAATGATTATTTGCGGAGATGACCACCAGGTAGACTTAAAAGCAAAACGTGATTCTGGTTTTAGATTCTTATACACAGCCGCTCGTAAAGTTAAAAATATGGCAGCAATTACTTTAAAACAAAATCATAGAGACCCGATTGTATCAGACTTGATAAATATTTATGAAGAAGCAGCAGAAAAAGGATTAACTTTAGGTACATCAGGAACTAACGGAACTTCAAAAAGATAGAACGTTCCCATATCCTTTTAATATTTATAACTAAAAGGTATGGCAACTTTTACTTCCCAAATATACGAAATTTTAAGTTTAAACGGAGACGATGTAGGATCTTCTGTAGTTAATACTATTACTAATGTTAATTATGTTGATAATAGAATCTTAAGTGTCCCATCAGGATCAGTAACAACTTTATTTTCATTTGATTCTGTACCGGGAGCCGGTACTTTTGTAACAAGTAGTGTAAAATATGTTAGAGTAACAAACAATTCTACTACAACTCCTATTCAATTAATTATATCTTCTTCAACAGAAGCTATGAGTTATTTAATAACTACTGGAAGTTCATATATGATGTCTTCAACCCAAATGACTGGAAGTACAAGTGGTTTATCTTTTGATAGTATTAAATCTGTAAAAGTAGAACCATCTGGAAGTTCTGCAAGTATAGAATATTACATAGTAACAACCTAATAAATTATGGCATCTACAGTAATTCCAATTTGGCCCGGCTCAGCATCCTTTGTTCAAGTATCTGCTTCTTATTATGGAACAGGTACGTGGCCACCTCCTACCCCATTTGGGTTTTATGACAATGATACCCAATTCCAAACCGATGCTAACAAAGTTTCTAACTTTTGTGCTTTGCACTTAGGTTATCCTATTGAAAACGTCGAATTACAAGATATTAACTTTTTTGCTGCTTTTGAAGAAGCAGTAACTGTATATGGAAATGAATTGTATGCTTTCCAATTAAGAGATAATTACTTATCTTTAGAAGGTGCTTCTGATAGAATTGATGTAAATAATTCTGTATTTACTCCTACAATGGCTTCTATTGTTAGATTATCTCAACAATATGGTGAAGAAGCAGGTGTTGGAGGTAATGTAACTTGGTATAAAGGTAGATTAACCCTAGTACCAGGCCAACAAAAGTATGATTTAGCAGCTTGGGCAGAAGCCGAAGGTATAACCGGAGGTATAGAAATTAAAAATGTTTGGTATCAACCACCACCCGCAGTTAATCAATTATATTCTACTTCTTTACTAACTGGACAAGGTGGTTTAGGAGGTGTTCCTGCTGCTGGTTTATATGGATTTGGATATGGATATGCTAATTATTTAATGATGCCTACAAGCTTTACTATGCAAAACATTCAAGCAATTGAAATGCAAAACCAAGTAATGCTTTCAAATTATACTTTTAACATTGTAGATAATGTACTATCAGTATTCCCTGTTCCAGGAACAGGATTTGCTGATGATGGAATTGATGGTGGAGCTAATTTATATTATGGTGAATATTTAATATTTGACTTTATTAAAATACAAGATAGAATTGATGCTGCTTTTGCAAACGGTACAAACAAAATTACCAATACATCAGATGCTCCTTATTTAAATCCAACTTATTCTAAAATTAATTCAATTGGTAGAAGCTGGATATTCGAGTACACTTTAGCTAAAGCTAAAGAAATGCTAGGCTTAACTCGTAACAAATACTCTCAAATTCCTATTCCAGGAGCTGAAGTAACACTAAATGGTGATTCTTTAGCTACACAAGGTATTACTGAACAAGAAACTTTAATTACAAGATTAAGAGAATATTTTGATCAAACTTCTCGCCAATCATTACTTGAAAGAAGAGCAGCGGAATCAGCAGCACGTGTACAAGAAATCAACCAGGTACCAATGACAATTTTTATAGGATAATATGGCACTATACGGACAAATGAGGGATATTAGTATGTTTCGATTCATGAATCGTGAATTGATGCATAATATTATTTCTCAACAAGTAGTATATTATAAATGTAATGTTGGTGAAACAGTAACTAATATGTATGGTGAAGCTTCACAAGGTAGAATATTTAATGAACCTTTACTTATATTCTCTTTAATTGATAGATCAGGACAAACATCACCAATTTTAGATGAACAGATAGGATTTAATTGGCCTATAACTTTTAGATTTCTAAGAGATGATTTAGTAGATGCTAATTTAGTTCCTGAAGTAGGAGATTTCATAATGTGGAGTAATGGATATTGGGAAATTGATAACACAGAAATTAATCAATTATTTGTAGGAAAAGATCCACAATATCCTTATTTAGATGATAATGATAATAACCCATACGAAACAGACCTAGGAGAATTCGGTTATAACGTATCAGTTATATGTTCTGCCCACTATGTACCAGCTGATAGAGTTGGTATAATAAATCAAAGATTATAATGCCAATAAACGGAAGAAAACCAATACCAGCAACCCAAAAAGAGTTAAGTATAGCTCAACATGTTCCTTCTTTTCCTCAAGAAGGCAATCCTAACTTATCGTTAGATACAAAAAATAGAGCGTTACAAACCTCATTTAAAGGTGATAACACAAAGCCCTTTAGTATAGGCATACAAGACATTGATGAGGCTATTTTCTATTATATGAGAAATGTTATTAAGCCTTTTACAGTTCAAAATGGCCAAAGAGTAGAGGTTCCTGTGTTATATGGAGATCCTGAAAAATGGAAATCCTATCAAAAAGATGGTTACTTAAGAGATTTAAAGGGTGCTTTAATGGCTCCTTTAATTATGTTTAAAAGAACAAACATTGAAAAAAATAGGAGCATTGCTAATAAATTAGATGCTAACTCACCTTACAATTATGGTGTATTTACTAAAAAATACAACCCTAAAGAAATATATGATAATTTTAAAGTATTAAATAACAGAGCACCATCTAAAACATATTATGCTGTAGTGATGCCTGATTATTTAACTGTCACTTACTCATTTATAGTTTTTACATACTATGTAGAACAACAAAATAAAATAATTGAAGCTATAGAATATGCTTCTGACTCATACTGGGGAGATCCAGAACGTTTTAAATTTAAAGCTATGATAAATTCTTTTGGTTTTCAAACAGAATTAGCAGAAAGTAGTGAACGAATTGTTAGAAGTACATTTGATTTAACATTAAACGGATATATAATACCAGATACAATTCAAAAAGACATGAACGCAACTAAAAAATACTCTGAAGGAGCAAAAGTAATATTTTCAATTGAAGCTACAAATAATCAAGATATTTTTGATGGAAATACAGAAGGTGGAAGAATTGTAACTGAAGATCCAAACGCTAAAAGAGCTTCAAATAGATCAACCTCAGTCGGATAAGGCCAATATTTATAGTAAACAATAATGGCTAAAGTTAGATTCCTTGATCAGGTACCAGTAGGGGTTTTCCAAGCGGATACAGCAGGAAGTGGTAATGGTACTATTGATATATATTATACTGGGTCACTAGTTAAATCTAGTGCTCCTTTTATTAATTTTACAGGCTCAGTTGATGCTTATACAGATATTATTTCTTCAACAGAAGGAGTAACAGTCTTTATATCAGGTTCAGGTATAGGTTTCCCATTTTCTGGTTCAGCAGTAATTACCGGCTCATTAGTAATCTCTGGTTCTTCCCAACCTATTATAATTCAAACTTTACCATATGAAGCTAGTCCTTCATATGTTGTAACTTATATACCTGCTACTGGAGAAGTAGAATATTCTGATATGCCTTCATCTGGAACATCAGGAACTTCAGGTAGTTCAGGAACATCTGGCTCATCAGGCTCAAGTGGAACTAGTGGTTCATCAGGAACTTCAGGTAGTTCTGGCTCTAGTGGAACTTCAGGTAGTTCCGGCTCTAGCGGAACTTCAGGTAGTTCTGGCTCTAGTGGAACCTCAGGTTCATCAGGAACCTCAGGCTCATCAGGAACCTCAGGCTCATCTGGTTCAAGTGGAAGTTCAGGCTCAAGTGGTACCTCTGGTTCAAGTGGAACTAGTGGTTCATCTGGAACTTCAGGTTCATCAGGATCTTCAGGTACATCTGGTTCTTCAGGATCAAGCGGAACTAGTGGCTCATCTGGCACTTCAGGTAGTTCAGGAACTAGCGGAAGTTCAGGTTCATCAGGTACCTCAGGTTCAAGTGGTTCTTCTGGTACTTCAGGTATAGATGGTACCTCTGGCTCATCAGGCTCAAGTGGTACATCAGGCTCATCTGGTACATCAGGCTCATCAGGAACTTCAGGTTCAAGCGGTTCATCAGGAACAAGCGGAAGCTCAGGCTCTAGTGGAACAAGTGGCTCTTCAGGAACCTCTGGTTCAAGCGGAACAAGTGGTTCATCAGGTTCATCTGGTACTTCAGGCAGTTCAGGCTCAAGCGGAACAAGCGGTTCTTCAGGAACATCTGGTTCAAGTGGCTCATCAGGAACAAGCGGAAGCTCAGGTTCAAGCGGAACAAGTGGTTCATCAGGTTCATCAGGTACTAGTGGTTCATCAGGATCGTCTGGCACTTCAGGTATAGATGGTACTTCTGGCTCATCAGGATCAAGTGGTACATCAGGCTCAAGTGGTTCAAGTGGAACATCAGGCTCATCAGGAACATCAGGTAGTTCTGGTACAAGTGGAAGTTCAGGAACAAGTGGCTCAAGCGGCTCATCTGGAACTTCAGGTAGTTCAGGCTCATCTGGTACTTCAGGTATAGACGGAACATCAGGTAGTTCTGGTACTAGCGGTTCATCAGGTTCTTCAGGAACTAGCGGAAGTTCAGGTAGTTCTGGCACTTCAGGTTCATCAGGCACTTCAGGTAGTTCTGGTACTTCAGGTTCAAGCGGTTCATCAGGAACAAGCGGAAGCTCAGGTAGTTCTGGAACTAGTGGTATAGATGGAACTTCTGGTTCATCTGGTACTTCTGGTTCATCAGGAACATCAGGTAGTTCAGGCTCATCTGGTACTTCTGGTTCATCTGGTTCATCAGGAACTAGTGGTTCATCTGGAACTTCTGGTTCTAGTGGAACTTCAGGCTCAAGCGGTTCATCAGGAACCTCAGGTAGTTCCGGTTCAAGTGGTACATCAGGCTCAAGCGGAACAAGTGGTTCATCAGGAACATCAGGCAGTTCCGGTTCAAGTGGCACATCAGGAAGTTCAGGCTCAAGCGGAACAAGCGGTTCTTCTGGCACTTCAGGCTCATCAGGTTCATCAGGCACTTCAGGTTCTTCAGGATCCTCTGGTACTTCAGGTTCTAGTGGCACTAGTGGTTCATCAGGAACATCAGGCTCATCAGGTTCAAGCGGTACATCAGGTTCAAGCGGATCTAGTGGTACATCAGGTTCATCAGGAACTTCAGGCTCATCAGGTACAAGTGGCTCTTCAGGCAGCTCAGGTACTTCAGGTATAAGTGGTGTAAATGGAACATCAGGTTCTAGTGGTACATCAGGCTCAAGTGGTTCATCAGGAACCTCTGGCTCAAGTGGTTCATCAGGAGAATCAGGCACTTCTGGTTCTTCAGGCTCAAGTGGTACATCAGGCTCAAGCGGCAGTTCAGGTACCTCAGGCATATCAGGTGTTAATGGTACTTCAGGTTCATCTGGTACCTCAGGTAGTTCTGGTTCATCAGGAACTAGTGGTTCAAGCGGAAGTTCAGGAGAATCAGGTACTTCTGGTTCTTCAGGATCAAGTGGAACATCTGGCTCAAGTGGTTCATCAGGAACATCTGGCTCAAGCGGCTCTTCAGGAACATCTGGTTCAAGCGGTACATCAGGCTCAAGCGGCTCATCTGGCACTTCAGGTTCCAGTGGAAGCTCAGGAACTTCAGGCTCATCAGGCTCATCAGGTACAAGCGGCTCTTCAGGCAGCTCTGGTACTTCAGGTATATCAGGTGTAAATGGTACATCTGGCTCAAGCGGAACAAGCGGTTCATCAGGAACTAGCGGTTCAAGTGGTTCTTCAGGAACATCTGGTAGCTCAGGTTCATCAGGTACAAGTGGTTCTTCAGGAACATCTGGCTCAAGCGGTTCATCAGGCACTTCAGGTAGCTCAGGTTCAAGTGGAACAAGTGGCTCTTCTGGAACTTCAGGTTCAAGCGGAACAAGCGGTTCATCAGGAACATCTGGTAGCTCAGGTTCATCAGGAACAAGTGGCTCATCTGGTTCAAGCGGAACAAGCGGTTCATCCGGTACTTCAGGTTCATCAGGTACATCAGGCTCAAGTGGTTCTTCAGGCACCTCAGGTAGTTCAGGCTCATCAGGTACAAGTGGCTCAAGCGGAACTTCAGGTTCAAGCGGTTCATCAGGAACAAGTGGTTCATCTGGTTCATCAGGAACAAGCGGAAGCTCAGGTATAAGTGGTGTTAATGGAACAAGTGGTTCATCTGGTACTTCAGGCTCCAGTGGAAGTTCAGGAGAATCAGGGACTAGTGGTTCATCAGGAACTTCAGGTAGTTCAGGTTCTTCAGGAACATCAGGCTCATCAGGAAGCAGTGGAACATCTGGATCATCAGGTACAAGTGGCTCTTCAGGAACATCTGGATCAAGTGGCTCAAGCGGAACAAGTGGTTCATCAGGATCATCAGGAACTAGTGGTAGCTCAGGCTCAAGCGGAACTTCAGGTTCAAGTGGAACAAGCGGTTCATCTGGTACTTCAGGTTCATCAGGTTCTTCTGGAACTTCTGGATCAAGTGGTTCTAGTGGAACCTCTGGCTCTTCAGGTACAAGTGGCTCAAGCGGAACTTCAGGATCAAGCGGAACAAGCGGATCAAGTGGTTCATCAGGTACTTCTGGCTCATCAGGAAGCAGTGGTACATCAGGTATAAGTGGTGTAAATGGTACTAGTGGTTCTAGTGGAACCTCTGGTTCATCAGGCACCTCAGGTAGTTCAGGTAGTTCAGGAGAATCAGGAACAAGTGGTTCATCAGGTTCTTCAGGAACATCTGGTTCATCAGGTTCTTCAGGAACATCTGGATCAAGCGGATCAAGCGGAACTTCAGGTTCTTCAGGAACATCAGGCTCATCTGGAACTTCAGGTTCTTCAGGCACAAGCGGTTCTTCAGGATCAAGTGGTACTTCAGGATCTAGTGGTTCAAGCGGAACAAGCGGTTCTTCTGGAACTTCAGGTTCTTCAGGAACATCTGGATCAAGCGGTTCATCAGGAACATCTGGTTCTTCAGGTTCTTCAGGTACTTCAGGTTCATCTGGAACATCTGGTTCTAGTGGTACTTCAGGTTCATCAGGCTCATCAGGTACTAGTGGTTCATCAGGATCATCAGGTACATCAGGTATAAGTGGTGTAAATGGAACAAGCGGTTCTTCTGGAACTTCAGGTTCATCAGGTACATCAGGAAGCTCTGGTTCATCAGGAACTAGTGGCTCAAGCGGTTCATCAGGAACATCAGGTTCTTCTGGTACATCAGGTAGCTCAGGCACAAGTGGCTCTTCAGGATCAAGCGGAACAAGCGGTTCATCTGGATCAAGCGGAACAAGCGGTTCTTCTGGAACTTCAGGTTCTTCAGGAACATCTGGTTCTAGTGGTACCTCAGGCAGCTCAGGCTCATCAGGTACATCAGGTTCATCAGGATCAAGCGGAACTTCTGGTTCAAGTGGAACTTCTGGAAGTTCAGGTACTTCTGGTTCTTCAGGTTCAAGTGGAACATCAGGTTCTTCAGGATCAAGCGGTACAAGCGGAAGTTCAGGTACATCCGGCTCATCTGGTACTAGTGGATCATCTGGTTCAAGTGGTACTTCAGGTATAAGCGGTGTTAATGGAACAAGTGGTTCAAGTGGAACTTCTGGTTCAAGTGGTACAAGCGGTTCATCTGGTACATCAGGCTCATCAGGCTCCTCAGGTACTTCAGGTTCTAGCGGATCAAGCGGAACTAGTGGTTCATCAGGCACTTCAGGATCAAGTGGTACATCAGGTAGCTCAGGTTCATCAGGTACAAGTGGCTCTTCAGGTTCTAGCGGAACTAGCGGGTCCAGTGGAACTAGTGGATCTAGTGGAACATCAGGCTCATCAGGTTCAAGTGGAACATCAGGCTCATCAGGTTCAAGTGGTACTTCAGGTTCAAGCGGAACAAGCGGTTCTTCAGGAACATCTGGTTCTTCAGGAACATCAGGATCAAGTGGTTCATCAGGTACAAGTGGTTCAAGTGGCTCATCAGGAACTTCAGGTTCTAGTGGTACTAGTGGATCATCTGGAACCTCAGGTTCATCTGGTTCATCTGGTACTTCAGGAAGCTCAGGTTCATCTGGAACATCAGGCTCATCTGGTTCATCTGGAACCTCTGGTTCATCTGGAACAAGTGGTAGTTCAGGAACTTCAGGCTCATCAGGCTCATCAGGTACAAGCGGCTCTTCAGGCTCATCAGGTACTTCAGGTATATCTGGTGTAAATGGTACATCAGGCTCTTCAGGAACTAGTGGTAGTTCAGGTACTTCAGGTTCATCAGGAACTAGTGGTAGTTCAGGTTCATCAGGTACTTCAGGCTCATCCGGTTCATCAGGAACATCTGGTTCATCAGGAACTTCAGGATCAAGCGGAACAAGCGGATCTAGTGGTACATCAGGTTCATCTGGATCCTCAGGAACTTCAGGTTCATCAGGTTCATCTGGAACATCTGGATCTAGTGGAACATCTGGATCATCAGGAACATCAGGCAGCTCAGGCTCATCTGGAACATCAGGCAGCTCAGGTTCATCAGGAACAAGCGGAAGCTCTGGAACATCAGGTTCTAGTGGAACAAGTGGCTCTAGCGGTTCTTCAGGAACAAGTGGCTCATCAGGTTCAAGCGGAACATCAGGTAGTTCTGGCACTTCAGGTTCATCAGGAACATCTGGATCAAGTGGTTCATCAGGTACAAGTGGTTCAAGTGGTTCTTCAGGAACAAGTGGTTCAAGCGGAACCTCAGGCTCATCAGGAACAAGTGGAAGCTCTGGAACATCAGGTTCTAGTGGTTCATCAGGTACAAGCGGCTCTTCAGGCAGCTCAGGTACTTCAGGTATAAGTGGTGTGAATGGAACTAGTGGTTCATCAGGAACAAGTGGTAGTTCAGGTACATCAGGTTCAAGTGGCTCATCAGGAACTTCAGGTAGTTCAGGCAGCTCAGGAACAAGTGGTTCTTCAGGTACTTCAGGTTCAAGCGGAACATCAGGCAGCTCAGGCTCAAGCGGAACATCAGGTTCATCTGGTTCATCTGGCACTTCAGGTAGTTCAGGTACTAGTGGTTCAAGCGGAACTTCAGGTTCAAGCGGAACTAGTGGTTCATCCGGTTCATCTGGTACTAGCGGTTCATCTGGTTCATCAGGAACTTCAGGCTCAAGTGGTACAAGTGGTTCATCTGGTACTTCAGGTTCATCAGGAAGTAGTGGTACTTCAGGTAGTTCAGGAAGCTCAGGTACAAGTGGTTCATCAGGTACTTCAGGTAGTTCAGGAACTTCAGGCAGCTCTGGTTCATCAGGAACTAGTGGTAGCTCAGGTTCAAGTGGTACTTCAGGTAGTTCTGGTACTTCAGGTTCAAGCGGAACCTCTGGTTCATCAGGCACAAGTGGTTCAAGTGGTTCTTCAGGAACAAGTGGTTCATCAGGCTCATCAGGTACAAGCGGCTCAAGTGGTAGTAGCGGTACTTCAGGTATAAGTGGTGTTAATGGAACAAGTGGTTCTTCAGGAACTTCAGGTTCTAGTGGTACATCAGGTTCAAGCGGAACTAGTGGTTCAAGCGGTTCATCAGGAACTTCAGGATCAAGTGGTTCATCTGGAACTAGTGGTTCAAGCGGAACAAGTGGTTCATCTGGAACATCAGGTTCTAGTGGAACATCTGGTTCATCAGGTTCAAGCGGAACTAGTGGTTCATCCGGTTCATCTGGAACTTCAGGAAGCTCAGGAACTTCAGGTTCAAGTGGTACTTCTGGTTCTTCTGGAAGTAGCGGAACATCTGGTTCATCAGGTTCATCTGGAACTAGCGGTTCTTCAGGAACTAGCGGTAGTTCAGGTTCTTCAGGAACATCAGGTAGCTCTGGTTCTTCAGGAACATCAGGTTCTAGTGGTTCATCTGGAACATCTGGCTCATCAGGTACTTCTGGCTCATCTGGAACATCCGGTTCTTCAGGATCAAGTGGTACTAGCGGTTCATCAGGCAGTTCAGGTACATCAGGTAGCTCAGGAACATCTGGCTCATCAGGAACATCTGGCTCATCAGGAACATCAGGTTCTTCAGGTTCATCAGGTACTAGCGGTTCTTCAGGATCATCTGGTACATCAGGTATAAGTGGTGTAAATGGAACTAGTGGTTCAAGCGGAACTTCAGGATCATCAGGTACAAGCGGCTCTTCAGGAAGCTCAGGAACATCTGGTTCATCTGGTTCATCAGGAACATCAGGTTCAAGCGGAACAAGTGGCTCATCAGGTACCTCAGGTAGTTCCGGTTCATCAGGAACTAGTGGTTCAAGTGGCTCTTCAGGAACAAGCGGTAGTTCAGGTACTAGTGGTTCATCAGGAACAAGTGGTAGTTCAGGAACATCAGGAAGTAGTGGCTCATCTGGTACTTCAGGTAGTAGTGGCTCATCAGGAACTTCTGGTTCATCAGGTACTAGTGGTTCATCTGGTACTTCAGGTTCAAGTGGTTCAAGTGGAACTTCTGGATCATCTGGTTCAAGTGGAACATCAGGCTCTTCTGGTACAAGTGGCTCTTCAGGTAGCTCAGGAACATCCGGTTCATCAGGCTCATCAGGAACAAGTGGCTCATCAGGTACTTCAGGTTCATCAGGTTCAAGTGGAACATCAGGTTCAAGTGGCTCATCAGGAACATCCGGTTCAAGTGGCACTTCAGGTTCTTCAGGAACTTCAGGTAGTTCAGGTTCTTCTGGAACAAGCGGAAGCTCAGGTTCATCAGGAACATCAGGTATAAGCGGTGTAAATGGAACTAGCGGTTCTTCAGGAACTAGCGGTAGTTCTGGAACATCAGGATCTAGCGGAACATCCGGTTCTTCAGGTTCTAGTGGTACATCAGGTTCAAGCGGTTCAAGTGGAACTAGTGGTTCAAGTGGCACTTCAGGTTCATCAGGAACAAGTGGCTCATCAGGTACTTCTGGTTCATCAGGAAGTAGTGGTACTTCAGGTAGCTCAGGTTCAAGTGGTACAAGCGGTTCATCTGGAACCTCAGGTAGCTCAGGTACTTCAGGTAGCTCAGGCTCTTCCGGAACAAGCGGAAGTTCAGGTTCAAGTGGAACATCAGGTAGTTCTGGTACTTCAGGTTCAAGTGGTTCTTCTGGTACATCAGGTAGTTCAGGCTCAAGTGGAACATCAGGCTCAAGCGGTTCATCAGGAACATCTGGTTCAAGCGGAACAAGTGGTTCAAGCGGAACTTCTGGATCTTCTGGTTCAAGTGGAACAAGCGGTTCTTCTGGTTCTTCTGGAACTAGCGGAAGCTCTGGGACAAGTGGCTCATCAGGAACTTCAGGTTCTTCAGGAACTTCTGGCTCATCAGGTTCATCAGGTACTAGTGGTTCAAGTGGATCAAGTGGTACTTCAGGTATAAGTGGTGTAAACGGAACATCAGGTTCTAGTGGTACATCAGGTTCAAGCGGAACAAGTGGATCAAGTGGTTCTTCAGGAACTTCAGGATCATCTGGTTCAAGCGGCACAAGCGGTTCAAGTGGAACTTCAGGTTCATCTGGAACATCAGGTTCTTCAGGTAGCTCAGGCACTTCTGGTTCATCAGGAAGTAGTGGTACTTCAGGCTCATCTGGTACTTCAGGTTCTAGTGGAACATCAGGTTCAAGCGGTTCATCAGGTACAAGCGGCTCTAGTGGTTCAAGTGGAACAAGCGGTTCAAGTGGAACAAGTGGTTCATCTGGTACTTCAGGCAGCTCAGGTACTTCAGGATCATCTGGCTCATCTGGAACAAGCGGTTCAAGTGGTTCATCTGGAACATCAGGCTCATCAGGAACAAGCGGTTCTTCTGGTACATCAGGTAGTTCAGGCTCGTCTGGCACCTCAGGTTCTTCAGGTTCAAGCGGAACTAGCGGTAGTTCAGGATCATCAGGAACTAGTGGTTCATCAGGAACAAGTGGTTCTTCAGGCACAAGTGGAAGCTCTGGAACATCAGGCTCAAGTGGTTCATCAGGTACAAGTGGTTCAAGTGGTAGCTCTGGTACCTCAGGTATATCAGGTGTTAATGGAACAAGTGGTTCAAGCGGAACTTCTGGTTCAAGCGGCACTTCAGGTTCTTCAGGAACATCAGGCTCAAGTGGTTTTTCAGGAACTTCAGGATCATCTGGTTCGAGTGGAACAAGTGGTTCTTCAGGTACATCAGGCTCATCTGGTACTTCAGGTTCATCAGGTAGTTCAGGTACTTCTGGTTCATCCGGAAGTAGTGGTACTTCAGGTTCTTCAGGAACATCAGGTTCAAGTGGAACTAGCGGCAGTTCAGGAACATCAGGTTCAAGTGGTTCAAGTGGAACAAGTGGTTCAAGTGGTTCATCAGGTACTTCTGGTTCATCAGGTACTAGTGGTTCTTCAGGAACATCAGGAAGCTCAGGTTCTTCAGGTACTTCAGGATCATCTGGCTCATCTGGAACAAGCGGTTCAAGTGGCACTTCAGGTTCATCAGGAACAAGTGGCTCATCAGGTACTTCTGGTTCATCTGGTTCAAGCGGAACTTCTGGATCAAGTGGTTCATCTGGAACATCAGGCTCTTCAGGAACATCAGGCTCAAGTGGAACATCAGGTTCTTCAGGTTCTTCTGGAACATCTGGTAGTTCAGGTTCATCGGGAACATCTGGAACTTCTGGTTCATCAGGTACATCAGGCTCTTCAGGATCAAGTGGTACATCAGGTAGCTCAGGATCATCAGGAACTAGCGGTTCATCAGGAACAAGCGGAAGCTCTGGAACTTCAGGTTCTAGTGGCTCATCAGGTACTTCTGGCTCATCAGGAAGCAGTGGTACCTCAGGTATAAGTGGTGTTAATGGAACTAGTGGTTCATCAGGAACAAGCGGTTCTTCAGGCACAAGTGGTAGTTCAGGTACTTCAGGTTCATCAGGCTCATCAGGAACTTCAGGTAGTTCAGGAAGCTCAGGAACAAGCGGTAGTTCAGGAACATCAGGTTCAAGTGGAACAAGTGGAAGCTCAGGTTCTAGTGGAACAAGCGGCTCATCTGGTTCCTCAGGTACATCAGGTGCTACAGGAGCAGCAGGTACAAGCGGTACATCAGGTTCTTCTGGAACTTCAGGCTCAAGTGGAACATCAGGAAGTTCAGGTTCATCTGGGACATCAGGAAGTTCAGGTTCATCTGGAACATCTGGATCATCAGGAACTTCAGGCTCTTCAGGTTCAAGTGGGACTAGTGGTAGTTCAGGATCATCAGGTACATCAGGCTCATCAGGAACAAGCGGCTCATCTGGAACATCAGGTTCTTCAGGCTCATCAGGTACTTCAGGTTCAAGTGGATCAAGTGGAACATCAGGTAACTCAGGTACTAGTGGTTCATCAGGAACTAGTGGTAGTTCAGGTACTTCAGGTTCATCCGGCTCATCAGGAACTTCAGGCTCATCAGGTTCATCAGGAACAAGTGGTTCATCTGGAACATCAGGTTCTTCAGGAACTAGCGGTTCATCAGGAACAAGCGGAAGCTCAGGTTCAAGTGGAACTAGTGGTTCGTCAGGTTCAAGTGGAACATCAGGTGCTACAGGAGCTGCTGGTACAAGTGGTACCTCAGGCTCAAGCGGAACAAGCGGAAGTTCAGGAACATCAGGTTCATCAGGAACTTCAGGTTCTAGTGGCTCATCTGGAACATCTGGATCATCTGGATCATCTGGTACTTCAGGTATAAGTGGTGTTAATGGTACTTCAGGTACATCAGGTGCTACAGGAGCAGCAGGTACAAGCGGTACATCAGGCTCTTCAGGAACATCAGGCTCTTCAGGAACATCAGGCTCATCTGGTTCAAGCGGAACTAGTGGTTCATCAGGTTCATCAGGAACATCAGGCGCTACTGGTTCTCCAGGAACACCTGGTACTTCAGGAACAAGCGGAAGTAGTGGAACATCAGGTTCTTCAGGAACAAGCGGCTCATCAGGATCAAGTGGAACAAGCGGTTCTTCAGGTTCAAGCGGAACATCTGGAGCAACTGGTTCCCCGGGTACTCCAGGTACTAGTGGTACTTCAGGGTCATCAGGAACAAGCGGAAGTTCAGGAACATCAGGTTCATCAGGATCAAGCGGAACAAGTGGCTCATCAGGAAGTTCAGGTACTTCAGGAGCAACTGGTTCTCCAGGCGCATCAGGTACCTCTGGTTCTTCAGGTACCTCTGGTTCAAGCGGAACAAGTGGCTCTTCAGGTTCTTCAGGAACTAGTGGAAGCTCAGGCTCTTCAGGTACATCAGGAGCTACTGGTTCTCCAGGTGCTTCAGGAACATCAGGTTCAAGCGGAACATCAGGTTCAAGCGGAACTTCAGGTTCAAGCGGAACTTCAGGTTCTTCAGGTTCTTCAGGAACTTCAGGCTCTTCAGGTTCAAGTGGTACAAGTGGAAGTTCAGGAGCTAGTGGTGCTTCAGGAACATCAGGTACATCTGGTACATCAGGCAGTTCAGGAACATCTGGGTCAAGTGGCTCAAGCGGAACAAGTGGCTCATCAGGTTCATCAGGAACCTCAGGAGCAACAGGTGCTGCAGGTGCAGCAGGTACTTCAGGAACAAGCGGTTCATCTGGTACTTCAGGAAGCTCAGGAACATCAGGTTCAAGCGGAAGTTCAGGAACTAGTGGTTCATCAGGATCAAGTGGTACTTCAGGAGCAACAGGTGCAACAGGAGCTGCTGGAACAAGTGGAACAAGTGGAAGCTCAGGAACATCAGGATCAAGTGGTTCATCTGGTACCTCAGGATCAAGTGGTTCATCTGGTACCTCAGGTGCTGCTGGAGCTAGTGGTACAAGTGGTTCATCAGGAACTAGCGGCTCATCAGGTACATCAGGTTCATCAGGTACAAGTGGTGCTGCTACTATATCTAACAATACAAACAATTATGTATTAACAGCTACTGGTACATCAACTATTAATGGTGAAGCTAATTTAACATTTGATGGATCCTATTTAAAAGTAGGAAGCGGAGCTTCAGCTAATGCTACATTAAGTGTTAAAGGATCAGGTACTACATCCGCAACTAAAAACTTTGTAGTAGAAACAGGCAATGGAACCTCAATTATGGACTTCAGAGACGACACTTATGCCTTCTTTGGATGTGGTCAAACAGGCGGTTCTGCTTCTGGATTTATTTTCCCATACAGTAATACATCTTATACTCAATTTGCTGGCTACAACTACGGAGCTGGTTCAGGAGCATATAAGTCAATCTTAATGGATACTGATACTGTTAGTCGTGATAAAGGTGTATTTGTAGGATATGATGTTTCAACTAACACTCCTCCATCATCCACAGAATTTGCTGTTAGAGGTACAGGAACAACTTCTGCTACTTATTGTGCTCAATTTGTTGATGATTCTAGAACTAGTATTCTAATAGTTAGAAACGACAAAAGAGTAGGTATTGGAACAGCAGCTCCAAGTTATCCATTACATGTAGCTCTAGATGTATCAGGTGATTCAATATATGCCTCAGGAGATATCATAGCATCTTCAGATATTAGAAAGAAAACTGAAATTCAAGTAATTGAAAATGCTATAGAAAAAATTAAAGAAATTAGAGGTGTTACTTTCTTAAAAACGGATACTGATCAAACTAAGAGAAAAATGGGTGTTATTGCCCAAGAAATTGAAAAAGTAGCCCCAGAAGCAGTTTCAACTGATTCTGAAGGATATTTATCAGTAGCATATGGTAACTTAGTAGGTCTGTTAATTGAAGGTATTAAAGAACAACAAGACCAAATAGATAACTTAAAACAAGAAATTGAAAAATTAAAAAATAAATAATTATGGGAATACAAGCCACAGGTACTTTTACTTACAATAACGCTAGTTATGATGCTCCTTATTTTAGAATAACTCCTTATTTAGCTTCTACAGGAGATGAAATTCCTGTTGAAACTAGAATGTATAAGGATTATATGACATTTGTAACTAGTTCTATCCCTACTATGGGTGGAGCTGATAGACATATAACTAGTATAGGTTTTTATATAACAGGATCTTCTCCTATTGATACTTTTGGAACAAATGTAACAGATAAGTATTTATATTGGGTAACATCAGAAGTAGTAAATCAATTAGAAGCTTTATCACCTGGAACTACTTTTACTATTACTAATATAACTACATAACAGTGGCTGTACCTTCTTCAAATATTAAAATAAATGGAGATATCTACAATGAAGCTAATGGAGGTACAGGTACAAATGTTAGTTTTAAAGATCTAGCCTCTTATAGTTATTTTCAAGGACCTAATGGAGATAATACTATCTCTTATAATGGATGGGGCCAAAGTGCCAATGTAGGATTAAATAGAATATATGGTCTTTCAGTTAGTACCTCAGGACCTTTTAGAGTAGAAGATTTCGCTAATTTAACTTATTTTTATGACCAAAGTACTTATCAAGTACAATTAACTGTAATAAATAATTTAACTCCACCTCCTCCACCTCCACCTCCACTTAATAATGATGTACAAGACTGTACCTTATCATTTTATGATAATTCAGGAACTTATCTTTATTTAGCTGGAAACTCAGGAGGTGTACCAACAGGTACTTCTTATGGACCTACAGATATATCTCAAAATAGTACCCCTATTATAGCTCAAGGTTATTGGTATATAGATGTTAATATGGATCCAGGATTTGGAGGAGGATCATGTGATATAGATATAAATGGAACAAATTATGTTGGGGGTGCTGGTATTGGAGGAGGTAGTAATTTATTTGACTGGACAACTTATGGAGCAGCGGCTGTTGCTAATTTTGGAGCAGCAACTGGATTAAGTGTAGTAGTAACTGTTTATTAATATGCCGACTGAAACTTTTATATCAACAAGACAATTTTTAGGTTATACACCTTCATCTACTTTAGAGGAAACTATTTTAAATAAATGTAAAGAAGTAGGTTCTCGATATAGATTAAGTGGAGTTAATCCAAGATATTATTTTTACACTCAAACTTTCTTACAACAGTATTTTCAAGATAAAGTAGGAATCCCACAATAAAATTTGGTTTTTTAAAATAGTTTTATTATATTAGAATAGTTATAAATCCTATATTTTTAAAAATGAAAACCTGTTATATTATTAACTTTTATTTAGGTGAAAGACGTAAACAACTTCCTGAATATACTAATGATAAACTTTTTTTGCTTAAAAAACAAATAGAATATTTATATAAAATAAAAAATTCTTTATCAAAAGTTATTTTTACTTTTAATATTAGAGAAGAAGATTATGAATATGTCTCTGAAATCTTTAAAATAGTACCTAAATTTATTAACGGTACTGAAATTGAGATAAATTTTAGAAATAATATAGGAATGAGTTTTGCTGCCTTTTCAGAATTATTTGAAAAACATAGAAGTAAATATGATTATTTTATTTTTAATGAAGATGATTATTTTTTTGTTGAGGATAATTGGGACATATATCTTAAAAATAAATTTTTAACTTCTCCAAATTGTGGTTATTTTGGAATGGTTGTTAGAGAAGCTAATGGTTGGTGTAATAACAAAAAACATTTAGGACACACCACCGGAATATCTTCAACTAAAGTATTAAATGAAGTTTATAATAAGTTAGGTTCATTACCTCATGTTTTAAGTAATAATTATAAAGATATTGAACAAGTTCAAATTGATTTTACTCATGAAATTGTAAATTTAGGATATGATATATATGATGTCAGAAATGAATATATTGTTGATTTTGCTTTAACTGAGTCCCCTCAAGATGTGTGGATCTTTTTTGATTGGAATGAAAAATATTTATTTAGATCTATTTTATCCTTAATATCTAATAATTATACTTATTGGATTTCTTATGATGATGAATTTAAACTTCATAAAACATAAAATATTATGGAAAATATACATTTATGGATATCAGATATAGGTACGTACTTTGATCGTAATGTTAATATTATATCATGGAGTGATGATTATAAAATAATTTTAGGTAAATATAATTCAATTGGAAGAGATTGTAACTTTTTTCTTCATGCTAACCATAGATCTGATTGGATAACTACATCTTCTCAATTATGGGGACCTGTTACTCCTGAAATTGCTCAAATGCATATGGATATGGGACATCCAACTTGTAAAGGAAACATTATAATTGAAAATGATGTTTGGATTGGTGCTAAATCAACTATAATGTCAGGTGTTAAAATTTCAAATGGTTCCATTATAGCAGCTGGATCAACAGTAACTAAAGATGTTCCCCCATATGCTATTATAGCAGGAAACCCAGGCAAGATTGTAAAATATAGATTTACAGAAGAACAAATTAAAAAATTATTATTAATTTCTTGGTGGAACTGGGATGAACAAAAAATTAAAGATAATGCTATGATAATGTGGTCAAATAATATAGAAAGTTTTATTGATAAATTTATAAATGGATAAATTAAAAATATACGCTCATTGTTCTTATATAGGAAATACAGGTTATAACCACCATACAAGAGATTTTTTTAGAGAATTAAATAAATATTTACAACTAAAAATTAGAAATTTTTCTATAGGAAATTCTTGGGAGGGTATGTCTGACACTCCCCATAATGGTGAGAGTTATTTAACTGATATTGATAAAAGTATGTTGTATCAACAAACTTTATGGACTCAAAAACCACATCGAACTGATATATTAATGTACCCATCAGACTCTAAAAATTTTAGACCGGATATTAATTTAGTATTAAGTGAAACTAATCACCATTATTTTTATGATAGTTATGTTGGTCCTAAAATAGCTTATAATGTTTGGGAATCTACTTTACAACCTGAAGAATATTTTGAAAAATTAAAAGAATTTGATGAATTATGGGTTCCGTCAAAATGGCAAAAAGAAGTAACAATAAAACAAGGATATGATTCTGATAAAATTAAAGTAGTTCCTGAAGGTGTAGATACTAATATTTTCTACCCTGAAGAAACAACCCATGAACTAACATCAGATGGTAGATTTAAATTCTTTTTAGCAGGTAGATGGGATTATAGAAAATCAACTAAAGAAATTATTGAAACATTTTTAAATACATTTACAAATAATGAACCTGTTGATTTAATTGTTTCTATAGATAATGTTTTTGGTAAAGAAATTGATGGGTTTGAAACAACAGAAGAAAGACTAGCTCATTATAATTTAATAGATCCACGTATTAAAATAGTTCATTTTCCTTCAAGAGAAGATTATATTAAAATATTAAAATCATGTAATGTATTTTTATCTTGTTCCCGTTCTGAAGGTTGGAATTTACCTTTAATTGAAGCAATGGCTTGTGGAACACCTTCAATTTACTCCAATTGTTCAGGCCAACTTGAATTTGCCCAAAATAAAGGAATACCAGTAAATATTTTAGGAGAAAAACCAGCTGATATAAACTCATATGCTAGATATAAAATGAGTGATCTTCCAGGTAACTATTATGAACCTGATTTTAATCATTTACAATTAATGATGATGTATTCTTATATAAAACATGATGAATGTAAAAAAAGAGCATTAAAAGAATCAGAAGAAATTAGACGTAATTTTAGTTGGGAAAATATAGGAAAAATAGGTTATAACACATTATTAGAATTTCATAAAAAACATCCCCATATCCCTCAAAATAATAAAATAAACATTAGTTATTTAGAAGGTCCTAAAGTAGAAATCACAGGAGAAAATGATCAGGAATATTATATTGAATTTTTAGATGAAAATAATAATATTGTTCATAAAGATACTATTACAAATAATATGTGGACTAAATGTTCTAGAGTGTATTATACTAAATGGAAAATTAAAGTTAATGGAGATATAATAGATGAATTTACTTTAGATAATAAACGGGTATTAATAGCTTTAGACTCAAAATCAATAGGTGATACAATAGCATGGGCACCATATGCTGTTGATTTTGCTAAAAAACATAATTGTAAAGTTATTTTAAGTACATTCCATAATAATTGGTTTAAAGAATTAGAACCATATAAAGATATTGAATTTTTAGAACCTGGCCAGTCTACAAAATGTGATGTTAAATATCAAATAGGATGGTTTAAAGGAGATTCTGGTAAATGGAATAAATTTGAAATGTATCCTAACCAAGTAAATTTAATTCCTTTACAACAAACAGCTACAGATATTTTAGGTTTAGAATTTAAAGAATTAAACTATGGAATTAATTTTAATATAGGATTAAGACCAAAAAAGAAAAAATATATAGTTTTTGGACCACAAGCAACTTCAGGATGTAAAGAATGGACTTATAATAATTGGAAATCATTAGCTAAAATGTTAAAACAAATTGGTTATGATATAGTTGTTATAACAGGAACTGAATATAAAATATCTTATGGTTTAAATCTGTATGGTAAATCATGGGATGAGGTAGCTACTTATTTACATTACGCCGAAGCCTTTATAGGACTAGGTTCAGGATTATCTTGGATCAATTGGGCATTAGGAAATCATACTTATATGATTAATGGTTTTGTTAAAGAAGGGCATGAATTTACTTCTAATTTAACTAAAATAACAAATGATTTATGTATAAAATGTTGGAATGATCCAGTACATATTTTTGATGCTGGTGATTGGGACTGGTGCCCCGTCTATAAAGGAACTGAATATCAACATATATGTCAAAAATCAATAACACCCTTACAAGTATTTAATAAATTAAAATTATGATAGATTTTACAACTTTTGATTGGGGTACCGCCAATGATTGGTACAAAGAACAAATTATTAAAGAATTTTCAAACTATAATTTATACACTAGACTTTTTGAAGTTGAAGAAAATGATATTGTTGTTGACTTTGGAGCTAGCAATGGTCCTTTTCCTTTTGTAATTAAAGAAAAAAACCCAAAACATGTTTACTGTTTTGAACCTAGTAAAGAAGAATTAACATCTTTAAAAAATAATCTTAATGGTTTAAATTATACAATAATACCTAAAGGTATATCTAATATAGATGGGTATGATGAATTTGAAGTATATGGTTCTGTTAATAAAATTGAAACAGTTGAAAGTATAAGATTTAAAACTTTTATTGATGAATATAACATTTCCAGCATTGATTTTTTAAAAACAGATTGTGAGGGAGGTGAGTATGAAATATTCAATAGAGAAAATATTTGGTGGATAAAAGAAAATATTAGAAAAATAGTAGGTGAATGGCATTTAGAAACTCCAAAACAAAAAGAACAATTTAGAGAGTTTAGGGATATATATTTAAAATTATTCCCAAACCATGATTTATTTTCAGTTGATGGTCAAGGTATTAAATGGGATTTGTGGAATGAACATTTTATAGAATATTATAATCAAGTTATAATCCATATTGATAATCGTTGAATAAAAAACCATGAGTAATATATTGTATGTTATAGATGGTTATTTAACTTCTAAAGATAAATTTGAAGTCACCCTTGAATTAATTAACCAACTTAAAAAATTAGACCCCCAAAGAAAAATATTATTAATTAATAAATTTAATAATTCTTGGGGTATTGAACAATATGTTGACTATTATTGTGAATATCTTGATGGTTTTTTAGTAGGATATCCTCCTAATGATGTATTAGAAAATAAACAATATGATATGCCTTATGTGTATTTTGAGGTAGAAGGAAAAACATTAGAAAATTGGATGCCTCTAGAAGGAGTATCAGACCATGTGGCCAATGTTTATAACGGTTTTATATTTGCATCTAAAGAAGCTAAAAAACTTGGATATGAAAAAGTTTTTAGGATTGAGTATGATATGTTGTTTGATGAAGTTGAATTTCAAACCATATTAGATGACCTTAATAAATTTGAAAATGAAGAATTTTTAATATATGGTAAACGTCAAGAAGGTAAATGGGCACAAAATTACCAATTTTTAATTGATTTACATTTTTGTGGATACTCAAACAAAACACTTCAGGGATTTGATTATGTGAAAAACGATAATGAATTTTGGTCTTTATGTAAAAAAATAGGATATGTTGGTAAATGGAGTGAATATATTCTTGCTATGGTGTTTAATTATAATTTAAAAGAAAACATTCAAGGAACTTTTTACCATAATTTTACTCGAACTCAATTTCCAAATTCCCAATTTGATAGAATTTCATCCTCAGGTTTATGGACTGATAAATGGAAAGACATTCCAAAGATAGCTAGACTTGATGTTGATGGTGGTCACAAACCTGATAAAAACAGATTAGTACTTTTTTATTTAAATATGGATTATGATTCTGTTGATGTTGAAATAGTTTCAAACAAAGGTTATTATAAAAAAGTAACCTTATCTCCTAAAGCTTGGTGTTACGATATTATTGATAGACAAGAAGATATGGTTTTTATGAGTAAAATGATGTATGATAATAAAGAACATACAATAACTACTTATGTGAATAATGACACATATGATAAACTTAATTGTAGATTTATAGCAAAATGAATATATTAATTCCTTTAGGTGGTGTAGGAAAAAGATTTTCTGAATATGGATACCATATGCCTAAACCTTTAATTAAAGTTTTAGGTAAAGAAATTATTTTTTGGCTTTTAGACTCTTTAAAAATAACTAAAGATGATAAAATTTTTATTCCGTATAATGAGTATCTAGAATATTATAATTTTAGTGAAATTATAAATTCAAAATATCCTAATATCCAATTAGCTCCTATTCCTAATACTAGAGGAGCTTCTGAAACTGTATTAATGGGGTTAGATTGTTTTAAAATTGAAGGTAAAGTTATTGTTTTAGATGGGGATACTTGGTATGAAGAAAATATACTTGAAAAAATTAAAACAGTAGAAGAAAACTCTGTTCTTTATTTTGAATCTAAAAATCCAAACCCTATTTATTCTTATATTCAAATAAAAGATAACTCAATTATTAATATAAAAGAGAAAATTAAAATTTCAAATAATGCTAATAGTGGTTGTTATGTTTTTAAAGATTCTCAAACATTAAAAAAACAAATATTAGAAATTGGATTTAAAAATGAACATGAATTATATACTTCTCAAGTTATAGAAAAAATGATTGAAAAAGGGGAAAAATTTATTCCTATTAAAGTCACAGATTTCCATGTACTTGGAACCCCCCAACAAATTATCCAGTTTTCTAAAACATATGATATTCCAAAGAAGAGATTTTGTTTTGATTTAGATAATACATTAGTCACATACCCTAAAATTAAAGATGATTATACTTCAGTAGAACCAATACTTGACACTATTAATTATTTAAAAAAATTAAAAGAAAAAGGTCATACTATTATTATTTATACTGCTAGAAGAATGAGAACCCATAGTGGTAATATTGGAGGAGTAATAGCTGATATTGGAAAAATTACAATTGAAACATTAGAAAAATATAATATTCCATATGATGAGTTATATTTTGGAAAACCTTATGCTCATTATTATGTTGATGATTTGATGATAAATCCAAAAACTGATTTAAATAAAACATTAGGGTTTTATATGGAAGATGTTTCTGCTAGACATTTTAATGAAGTTGAAATAGGAAATACATTTATAAAAAAATCTTTAGATCCTAAACTTCAAGGTGAAATAGAATATTATAAGTGGGTTCAAGATAATGGAACTGAAGAAATTCAAAAATTGTTTCCTAAATTAATTTCTTATACTAATAATAGTTTAGAACTTGAAACAATTGAAGGTATTAATTTTAGTACAATGTATGTAAATAATATTCTCACAACTGATCATCTTCAACTTTTATTTGATAAAATAAAATTATTACATAATAATATAGAAAACAATGAAATATATTATAGTTACCCTAATTTAAGTGATAAATTTTCTAAAAGAATAGCCATGTATGATTATAAACTATATGGTGTAAATGAAGATGATATTATACAAATTAAAGACCAATTAACCTATATTGAAAATGAAGGTTATAAAAGTGTAATGATTCATGGAGATTGTGTTTTTAGTAATATATTATTAACTACTGTGGAGGATATAAAATTTGTTGATGTTAGAGGAATAGTAGGAACTAAAAAAACTTGTTATGGTTTATCTCTTTATGATTATGCTAAAATATATCAATCATTAATAGGATATGATGAAATATTAATGGATAAAAAAATTAAAAAATCATATAAAGACAATTTATTATCTTTTTTTAAAAATCAAGTAAATGAAGACTTTGAAAAAATAAAAATAATTACTAAATCATTAATTTTGTCTTTAATTCCTTTACATAATGATCCTGATAAAATAAAAAAATATATTAAATTAATTAATACTTTTTAAAAAATAATAATATTTATCGCTAAATGGCACTTATATTAAAACAAATATTTGCTACAGGCTCAGACCAAATTTCACAAAACTATTCTATTGAGTCTTGGCATGTATCTCAATCAGTTGATGCTCTAACAGGAGCAGCTGCTTATGATATTACAATTTCAGGATCATTAACTTTAACAGGTAGTGTAAATTCTTTAGATGGATATACAGGTAGTTTAAAAGGTAATGTGACTGGTACAGCAGACTCAGCTAGTAAAGCAAGTCAAATAGTAGTTAGCAGTAGTGTAACTTCAACAAATCAATTTTTAGTGCCTTTTGTAGCAGATAGTACTTCTGGTTATCCTAAATACTCTACATTATTAGTTGATTCAGGATCAGATTATTCTGGTTTATGGTATCAACCATCTACAAACGCGTTATCTGCTTCTTTATTTATAGGAAACTTAACTGGAACTTCTTCTTGGGCAACAAATGTAGTTAACTCACCATCAGTTTCATCTGTTGAAGGAACATATTTTCCAAGTGGTAGTGTTAAAGTTACAGGAGCTTCACTTAAATTTATTGCTGGTGCTGATAAAACAGGTAACCCAGCTACTGCTTCTGTTACTATTACTGAATTAAGTGGTAAAACTTTAGGATTAAATTGTTTTGTAACAGCCACAGTTTCTGGAAGTGCAGGTGTTGGAAATGGTATAGTAGTAAATGGTTTGGCTGGTAATATATTAGAATTTGAAACCCAAACTTTTGACACAGACTTTTTCTATACAATAACGTATATTTAAAAAAAACACCATATTTATCACTGAAAGGGTTTCTACTTAATTGTTTTTATAATAATGAACTTTTGAACAACTTTAACATATTTATAATAGAATAAATTAAAACACAAACATGGCAGAAACACTTTTATCTCCAGGCGTATTAGCAAGAGAAAACGATTTAACAGTTACCGGCCAAGCAGCAGCTACTATTGGAGCAGCTATTGTTGGTCCAACAGTAAAAGGTCAGCCTTATGTTCCAAGAAGAATTACTAGCTTCTCAGAATATTTGACTTATTTTGGCGGTACGTTTTTGAGTGGTTCGACTCAATACACTTATTTCACATCAACAGCAGCTTATAACTACTTCCAAAACGGAGGAGAAAGTTTATGGGTTACTAGAGTAGCTAGTGGTTCATTCACAGCTGCATCAGCAATTTCAATTACCGGTAGTCAAAATGACGGTGATGTTACAGGTATTATTAACACAGTTGAATTAGGCGCTGCTTCAAACCTTAACTCATCAGCTTCATTTACTATCGCTCCATTAAGTTATGGAGCTAACCAAAACAGTTCAGGTAGTATAGATGCTAGTGGTTCATTAACAAATGGTACTATTGATAACTTACGTTATGAAATTGTATCACCAAATACAGCTTCAGGAACTTTTTCATTATTAGTAAGAAGAGGAGATGATAATACAAATAGTAAAGTTGTATTAGAAACTTGGACTAACTTATCATTAGACCCAACTCAACCAAACTACATTGAAAGAGTAATTGGTAACCAAACATTTACAGTTGCTACAGGCTCAAATGGTAAATATGAGTATGTAAATACTTCTGGAAACTATCCAAATAGAAGTAATTATATTACTATTACTTCAGTACCATATAAAACTCCTTATTTCTATGATAACAATGGAAATGCTAAAGCTGAGTTTACAGCTTCAATCCCAGTAGCTCAACAAGGTTACTTTGGAAATGCTATAGGTAATTTAGGAACTAGTGGAGCCGATAAATACTACAACAATATTACTTCTACTAACATTCAAGGTTTAAGTGCTGCTAATATTACTGGTGGTATTGATATCATGTCAAACCAAGATGAATATGCTTATAATGTAATCGCAGTACCAGGTTTAGCTTATGACAATGCTACTGGTATAACTTCATTAAATACTTTAGTAAACAATACTACAAACAGAGGAGATGCTATTGCAGTGATCGATATGGCTTTATATGGTAGTACAGTTACAGCGGTATCTCAATACGCTAATACAATAGATACTTCATACGCTGCTACTTACTGGCCTTGGGTTCAAACAGTTGATCCATTAACAGGTGAATTTACTTGGGTTCCAGCTTCTACTATGATTCCAGCGGTATATGTTAATAACGACACAATTGCTGCTCCATGGTTTGCTCCAGCTGGTTTGAATAGAGGAGGTATTATAAACGCTATTAGTGCTGAAAAGAAATTAACTAATAGTGATAGAAATACACTTTACCAAAACAAAGTAAACCCAGTAGCTACTTTCCCAGGACAAGGAGTTGTAGTATATGGTCAGAAAACATTACAAACTAGAGCTTCTGCTTTGGATAGAGTAAATGTTAGAAGATTGTTAATTGCTTTAAAAACTAGAATCAGCGATATTGCTAATAACTTAGTATTTGAACAAAATACAGTAGCTACTCGTACTAGTTTCTTAAACCAAGTTAACCCATATTTAGAATCAGTTCAACAACAACAAGGTTTGTTTGCTTATAAAGTAATTATGGACGATTCAAATAACACAGCAGATGTAATTGATAGAAATGAATTAATTGGTCAGATCTATTTACAACCAACTAAAACTGCTGAATTTATTTATTTGGATTTCAACATTTTACCAACAGGAGCTACTTTCCCGGGTTAATTTTTTAAAGATAGAATATTTATAATAAAATAATAAAATGGCAATACTAAACGCAAACGAAATTTTCTTTACCGCCTTTGAACCAAAGACTCCAAATAGATTTATTCTATACATAGACGGTATTCCGGCATACTTAATCAAAGGTGTTAACGCTGTTACATTGAGCCAACCTGAAATTGTTCTTAACCATATTAACGTTTATAGAAAAGTTAAAGGTAGAACTACATGGGGTGATATTCAGATGACATTGTTTGATCCTATTACACCATCAGGAGCTTTGTCTGTAATGGAATGGGTACGTATGCATCATGAATCAGTAACAGGTAGAGATGGTTACTCAGACATGTATAAAAAAGACTTAACCATTGATATCTTAGGTCCAGTAGGTGATATTGTATCAGAATGGGTAATTAAAGGAGCCTTTATTAAAGAAGCCAACTTCGGTGATTATAACTGGGATACAGCTGATGCCGCTGTGAACCTTACAATGACTGTTGGTATGGATTATTGCGTATTGAATTTCTAATTTTAAAAAGAAAACATAAAAAGCTCGCGAGAAATCGCGAGCTTCTTTTTTTCTGGCATATTTATATATGATATAAAAAGTTATAACAAAAATAGATTATGGAAAATAACGAAACTCAAGTTGTTCAAGAAACATCAAAATTTAAATTCCCTTCCGAGCACGTAGAATTACCTTCAAAAGGATTATTGTATCCTAAATCAAGCCCACTTCATTCAGGAACTATTGAAATGAAGTACATGACTGCTAAAGAAGAAGACATTTTAACTAACCAAAATTACATTTCAAAAGGTATTGTAGTTGACAAATTACTTCAATCATTAATTCTTACAAAATGTGATTATGATGAGTTATTAGTAGGTGATAAAAATGCTATAATGGTAGCTGCTCGTGTATTAGGTTATGGTTCTGATTATAGTTTTACCTATGAAGGAAATGAATATAATGTTGAGTTAGGTGAATTAGATAATATTGAATTAAGAGAAGATCTTATCGATGAACCAGGTGTTAACTCTTTCAAATTTACTTTACCAAAATCTAAAAATGAAATTACATTTAAATTATTAAATGGTAAAGATGAAAAAATTATTGAAGGAGAAATTAAAGGTATCCAAAAAATTAATAAAAATGCTTCTCCAGAAACAACTACAAGATTAAAACATATGATCTTATCTATTAATGGAGATGATGATAGAAAAACAATTCGTGATTTTGTAGATAATTATATGTTAGCTGCTGACTCTAGAGCCTTAAGAGAATATATTAAAAGTATCCAGCCAGATATTAATATGACTTTTACTCATACTACAGAGGACGGCGTTGAGGAGGACGTTCGTATACCAATTAATCTCAACTTTTTTTGGCCTGACTTCGGACTATAGACTTTATTTATTTAAACAAATACATGAAATAGTATTTCATGGTAAAGGTGGTTATGACTGGCATACTGTCTATAACATGCCTATCTGGTTAAGAAAATTTACTTTTAAATTAATGCTTGACCATTATGATGAAGAAAATAAATCAAATTCATCAGGGGGAGATTCTTCTTCAACAGAAATTGATTTTAATAATCCATTAGCAGCTGCCCAAACTTACAGACAGAATGTAAGAAAATAATAAAAGCTATATGTTTAAATATTTATAACATATAACTTAATTGTAAGATGGCTAAACAAACAGGTAAAGATAAATCCCAAACTCCTCCTAAGGATGATAAAGTTGAAGCTATAAGGAAAAAAAACTTAGAGGAGTCTAATAGATTATTAGCTGAACAGCTAAATCTTGTTGGTCAAATTAAGGACAAAATAACTTTTTTAAATAAAGCTAATAAAGAAAACTATACCCAAAATAATTTAGCAGTAGAATCAGTTAAAAAAGCTACTAAATTAACACAATCATTAGCATCACAATATAACTCTATTAATGACATCCAAAAAGACTTAGCTAAAAATGATAAATTAATAAATGAAATAGCTAGACAAAAAATTACTCTTGAAAAAGAAATAGGTAAAGAAGGAACTGAAAGACTTAAAAACATTAAAGAACAAGAGAAAGGTTTAGATAAATCAAAAGAATTATTATCTAAATTAAGAGAACAAGAAACATTAGGAGTTAAAGGTGCTAAAGAAAAAGCAGATGAATTAGCCCGACAATATTTTGAACAAAGCAACGCTTTAATTGCTGAAAAAGAAAGTCTTAGTATTGAAGAACAAAATTATTCTTTATTACAACAAACAAGCAAAACTTTAGAAGCTAATAATGAGTATTTAAATGAATCTCTTGAAACCCAAAAAGCTCTTACTTCTACAACTGCTGAAACTTTTGATAAAATTGATAGTGCCTTAAATAAAATTGGTGCTGGTGGTATATCAAAATATCTCAAACTTAAGGATTTAAGTACCGAAATGAAAAGATTTCGTTACGAAATGACAGAAGGTGGTACTAAACCATTAAAAGGATTTCCTGGCCTTCTTAAAAGAGCAGCTATTGGTTTTAAATCTTTAGGATCAGTAATTTCAACTGTTTTTAGTCCTTTAGCAATGATAGGTTTTTTCATCAGCGGTGTTCAAAAATTATTTGGACATCTTAAAAAAGGTTATCAAGAAGGATTAGAAGCTGCTAAAAAAATATCTGGAGAAAATGTTTCATTAGCTAGGAGTTTAGGTTTAGCTCAAGGGGCTGCTTCTAAACTAGCGGGTGCTGTAAGAGGAATGGGACCAACTCAAGCCGCCTCAGTACAATCAGCTGAAGCTTTGTATGGTGCTATGGGTGGTACTGAAAAGTTAAGCCAAAAAACATTAAAAACCTTTATTGGATTAAATACATTCGCTGGAATGTCCGCAGAAAACTTAGCTGATATTCATAAATTTGCTAAATTATCTGGAGACGATTCAGGAGTAGTAGCAGAACATATGGCTGATGCTGCTTTATCTGCTATTAAAAATAATAAATTAGCAGTTAGTCAAAAAGTATTATTAGGAGATGTAGCCAAAACTTCAGATGTAATTAAGTTAAGATTTAAAGGCCAAGAAGGAGAATTAGTTAAAATTGTAGCAGACGCTAAAAAATATGGTTTAGAATTAGCTAAAGCTGAAGATATAGCAAATAGTTTATTAAATATTGAAGACAGTTTAGCTGCTGAAATGGAAGCTGAACTCTTAACAGGTAAAGAATTAAACCTTGAAAAAGCTAGAGAAGCTGCTTTAAATGGTGATGTAGCTACATTACAAGAAGAAATAGCTAAAAATGCTGGCTCTATTGAAGAGTTTAATAAAATGAATGTTGTTCAACAGGAAGCATATGCTAAAGCTGTTGGTTTAAGTAGACAGGATTTAGCTAAAATGTTATCTGACCAAAAATCCAACCTAGCATTAAATGGTAATTTGGTTGATGAACAAGAAGACGGATTAGCAGCAATGAAATCAGGAGTTAGTTTAGCTGAAAGAGAAGAAGAAATTGAAAGAGCTAAACAAGCCGCTTCTTTAGGTTATTTTAAAGCTTTAGATCCTTTAGTTCAAAAGATTAGAGAAGCAGCCATTAGAGTTAAAAAAGTATTTGCAGACTGGTTTGGTGAAAAATTACAAAAATTATTAACAGATCCTGAAGTAAAAAAGTTTATTAATGACATGCCTGATAATGCTGAAAAACTGGCTAAGCGTGTTACTGGTATGTTAGATAAGATTGGAGAATTTGTTAAGAATAATCCTATTATTTCAACTTTAGGATACTTATTTGGAGGTAAAGTAGCTGGAGGTGCTATAAGAGCAGCAGGTACTATACTTGGAAATGTAGGAACATTTTTAGGAAGAAAAATGTTTGAAGGACTAGGATGGAAAAAGAAACAAATTGGTGATAAATCTAACCCTTCCTATACAATTGTTGAAAACCTACCAGAAAGTCTTAGCAAAAATATTCCTGACTCATTAAAAGGTCCACAACAAGATAAAAATGGTCAATTTAGAGATGAAAAAGGCAGATTTGCTAAAGATCCTTCTAAAGAAGCTGTAGACGCTGTTAAAGAGGCTTCAGAAGCACAAAAAGAAGAATCTAAAGAACAAACTAATAGTCTTAAAAAACAAGCCAATAAAAACTCTAAAGAACAATCTAATTTAACTAAAAAAGCATCTCGTGATATAAAAAGACAAACTGATAAAAATGCTAGAGATACTAAACGAACTATGCAAAAAGCTAGTCGCGATATTAGTAGATCAAATAGACAACAATCAAGTAGACTTAGAAGAATAACTTCTGGTTTAAGTAGAAATGTTAAAAAATTAGGACGAGATTCTAAAAAGATGTTTAGAGACTTAAACAGAAGTATGAAAGGTATGTTTAGAAGTTTAAAAACTAAAATGAGTGGTTTATTTAGAAATCTAAATAATGCTGTTAGAAGAATTGGAAAAGGAGGAGGAGGAATGGGAGGCATGTTAGGTATGTTAGGTCCAATAGGTATGGTTGCTGGATTAGCATTATCAGCAGGCACTGCTTTAGCATCAGGAGAAGGTCTAGGTGGCGCTTTAGAAGCTATAGACCCAACAGGATTAGTAGGAGCTGTTAGAGACAGAAATGATAATGATATGGGTGGTGACATGGGCGGCGGTTATGATATGGAAATGGCCGCTGGAGGTATTGTTAACAAACCAACAAAAGCATTAGTAGGTGAAGCAGGACCTGAAGCTGTAATTCCATTAAGAGAATTTTATGCTAAAATGGATGAATTAATAGCTGCAGTTAAACAAGGAGGAAATGTTTATATGGATAGTAGAAAAGTAGGTGAAAGCTTAGTAATAGGTGGATACAAAATGGGATAATCAATATTTATAATAAAAATAAATTATGGCACTTTTAGATAGCTTTAAAACATCAAACTTAACAATTAATAAAGACCCTCAAAAGTATAGCCAGGTTTCTAGATTAGATAATGTAAACGCTGGTGCTTCTATATTAGATATTGATAGTAGACAACCTAGTACTTATAGTCAAGTTTCAAAATTAGATAATCCAAATGCTTCAACTTCTCAATTAAATAGAGATGATGCTATTGCTGGTAAATCACCTCAAAAATACACAGTTAAAGATTAATAAATGAGTTTAAAAAATTTATTAACTAATCCTCAAGATTTTAAGTACACCTATAATTCACGAAAAGGTGTAACTGATACTTATCAGCCATATACTGAAAAAGGATATCCTACTGGAGGAGCAGGTAATAATTTTAAAAACTTAAAATATAGTGGTGATTCACCTGGAGGAGGTAATAGTCCTTTTTTAAATAAATTTAACAAACAAGATTGGGTTAAAAACCCAATTCCTGCTTTTCCAGCCCAAGATATTCCTGGATTAGGTCTTGACCAACTTGTTAGAGGAGGAACAGCTCTTAAAACAGCTGTCCCTAGAGATATTAATAGAATGACCCGTTTTCTTTCTTCAGAAAATGGAATAGTTTTTTTAGCTAAACAGTTTGGTTTATATGTAGCTGAACAAATACAATTATATGGTCCTGATCAAACAAAATGGAAAGTAACATATAATCCAACTTCACCTTTAGTTAACACAACTTTAGCCCCAACAGGTCTTCATTTAGCAAATGTTATTTTATCTAATGGTGGTCCTTCAGGAGTAAACCAAGGTGCTGGTTATTTATATGGTCAACCTAATTTATTAATTCCTAGAGAAACTAGAAGTCAATATGGTGAAGGTAAAACATATTTACAAAAACCAAAAGATTTTGGTAATGAACAAAACATAAAGGATAGAGTTGATAAAATAACAACTGCTGCTTTATACAGAGACTTAACAGCAAAATCTGATTTAGTAAAAGCAGATACAGTTCCTTTTTATATAACTGTTATTAACAATGATGGTAGTGGAAATAATACTTACATTCATTTTAGATCATATATAGAAGGTTTAGCTGATAGTTTTGGTGCTGATTGGGGTACTCAAAAATATATGGGTAGAGGAGAAAATTTTTACTTCTATAATGGTTTTTCTAGAGATATTTCATTCACATTTAAAGTACCTGTATTATCAGCTTTTGAACAACGATCTGTATATTCAAAATTAAATTATTTAGCATCAATAATGGCCCCTGATTATTCAAATGGTGGGTTTATGAGAGGTAATTTAATAAAATTAACTATTGGAGATTATTTAAAAGATGTTCCTGGAGTATTAACTTCTTTAAATTATACTATTAATAATGATGCTGGTTGGGATATTGGTTCTGAAGATAATAAATCTAACAATAATACAGGAGGATGGGTTATGCCTAAATTAATTGAAATATCAGGATTTAACTTTAAACCTATACATTCTTTTATACCTAAAACAGTTAATCCTGATTATATTACTACAGGAAATGGTGGATTTGTAGATGCTCCTTTTATAAATTATGGTAAATTAAACAGTGATACAAACAATGGTGGAGGATACGGTGGGGGTGTTATAAAAATAAAAGAAAAACCTAATCCTCAAACACCTATTACACAAAATCAAGACCTAACTGGAGGAGCAACTCCTCTATAATAATCTATGTAACTAATGGCTAACAGATACAATTCAATACCGTTAAAATCTAGTCAAGGAACTCCAAATAAGTTCCCTACAGCTATTTATCAAACAGTTAAATACCCAGAAATACCATTATCAGTAAATGATACATATGCTATAACAACTTTAGGTGATAGATTAGATTTGTTAGCCCAACAATTTTATGGAGATTCAAGTTTGTATTGGATAATAGCTTGTGCTAATCCGGATAAAATAGGATTTTCATCGTTATTTATAAATGAAGGAACAGAAATTAGAATACCTTCAAACGTTTCGCAAATAAAAGCTTTGTACAATCAATTAAATACAGTCTAAAAAAATGGGTAAAAGAGGAAATATTACAGGTGAATCCTTTGATGTTGAGGTTATAAAACAAATTGAAGCAAGACAAACATTTATGGGTGTAAACCCAAAATTAGATAAACATTTACTTTATCAAAATAACAAAACAGCGTTTGTTAGATTAGCTTCTTCTATTAATATAGAATCAAATAATTTACTCTCTAATCAAACTTCTAATCTTTTTGGTCTTCAAACACCTCCAACTCTAAGTATTTTTGATCAAGAAACATCTACACCACAAGATTTTTTAACAGAAGAATCTACAAAACCACTCCAAGATAGAAATCTTCCAACTTTTTTACAAGGAAAATCTTTAGCAGAAGAATGTGTTTTATTTGGTGGAACAGTCTCTGTTAACACCGATGATAAAACATTTGCTCAAAAATATGGGGTAGGTGAAGGAGATAACAGCCCAAAAGGATATGGAACTGAAAACATTGACCTATCATCAACTTCAGTTTATGGTTGGGGTGGATTAGGAGAACAAGGTTATAGACCAATGCCTGGTATTTTAGATGCCAATATTTCTTATTATAACAGAGGTGCTTTAGCTAAAGCAACTGTAAATTGTAAAGTATATTCTGTAGAACAACTTCAAATATTTGATTTATTATATTTAAGAATTGGTTATACAATGCTTTTAGAATGGGGACATAATATTTACATTGATAATACTATAAGAGATAACCAATGGGATCCTAATTTAGTTAATAGACCTACTTTTTATACCAAACCGTTTAATAAATTTTTTGATAACAAATCAACCCAAAATGATATTATAGATTCTATTAAAGAACAAAGAAAAGATGACTATTACAACTATGACGCTATGTTAGGTAAAGTTGTAAACTTTACTTGGAAATATAATAATGATGGATCTTATAATATTACTTTAAATTTAGTTGGTTTAGGAGATGTAATTGAAGCCCTTAAAATAAATACCTCAGTAGCAGGAAATACAGGAGCTAAACCTTCAGATCTATTAAATGAAGAAGAAATAAAAGCAAGAGAACTTGAAGCTGAAATTGAACGAATAGAAGGCCAAGTAACTGCAGCGGAAAATGCCGTTGTCTCAGCCCAAGCTGCTTTAGATGAAGTATCAGATAGCACTGATTTACTAACAGCCACTGTTGAAACTTTTATCACTAGAGTAGGAAAGTTAAGTTTAGATACCGCCTTATCTACAGCAACTGTAACAAAAATATATTCTCAAGGTAAACTTGATACAACAGGGGCCATCATAGATGACAATGTTGCAGGTTCGGCTTTCAGAAACATTACTCTTGGAGCAGTTAATGCAGGACTTTCAGCATTAGTTCAGTCAAAGGGAGGTAGTAGTGGTCAAGTTTCTCTTTTAGCTGGATTAAAAAATCCTTTACCTAAAATCAATGATTCTTTACTTCTTCAATATATTGATAAAAAAGATTTTGTCAACTCAGATAAACTAATAAATCAACTATTTGCTGATATAGAATCTTCATCTAGTGATTTTCAAACTAGTATACGACGTATAATCTTTAAAGCACTTAACCCAGGACTTTACTCAAAAGAATCACAAATTATAATTGATCTTTTTAATGGAGGAAAACCAGTTTCCCTTAGTAAAAAAACAGGACCAGGAGCTGTAACTGCATCAGAATACTCTCGTTTACTTACTATAGAATCAAATAGAGTAAAAATAAGTGCTGGGGTAACTCCCCTGGATACAACAAAAAAACCATTAGATTATTCATATTCTGAAATTAAAAGTGAGTTACTAAAGATATATAATAAAGTAAAAGAAGAAGGAAACCAAAAAAATGAATTAGCCAAAAATGCCGCAGGTGCTTTAGCAAGAGCAACTGCAACAAAACAAGCAGCACAAAGACGTCTTAAACAAGCTCAACAAGAATTAGCTCTTTTAAAAGAAAAATTTGAAAATTTTCCACAATCTGCTGCAGAATATAGAGATAAAAGTAATTTTAATAGACAATTATATCTTTGGATTGAATATATTAAAAATTCAGCTAATAAAACAACTGGTGAAATTAAAGAAACTATAGAATTAAATGATATTCAAAAACAAGTTATAGAAAGAACTTTAAAAGATCAAGGATTTACTAAAGAACAAATAACAGAAGAATTTAAAAAATTTACAGGTGAACAATTAAACAATATAAAAAATCCTGATTTTTGTAAATTAAATTTTCAAGCAGTATCCCATGATGCTTCAACTGGAAGATCAACATTTGATATTACTCAATATTATGTTAGATTTGGTTATATGTTAGATTGGATGACTTATAACTTACTTATTTATGATGATAGTAAAAAATTTGATATCCCCCAAATAACTACTCCTATATCAGGTTCTACCCCAGGAATGACAGCATCCAAAGGACACCCTTATCTAACTATAGATACAGATGTTGAAGCAAATATTTTAAAACATTTTCCTTCTCAAATCTCCTCAGATCCTAAAATTTGTATTATACCTATAAATTATACTAAACAATTTAAAGGAAAAAAATCAAATACAGTTACAGATTCTAAAACTAAAAAACAAACAACAACAATTGAAGATTTTGAAGCAAATTTTAATTGGATTAGTCTAAATGGAACAAACCCAAATCAACCTAACTTAAAAAATTATTTTATTGAAGGTGAAAAAGATGCCGCCCGATTAATGAATATAATGGTTAATATTGATTTTGTAGCTGATACTTTAGCCCAAAACGTTGATCCAAATGGTAAAGTAACATTATTAAGTTTTTTAAATAGTGTTTGTATGTATATTTCTGATACTTTAGGGGGTGTAAATAAATTAAACACAGTCTATGATGGAGACTCAAACCAAATAAAAATTGTTGATGAGAATGGAATTGGTTTAAGTTTTAATAAAGTAGAAGTTAAAAAGGCTGAACCAGTTATTCCTGAAATAGGAAGGTTTAGAGCTTATGGTTTACAACCAAGTACCCAAGGTAGTTTTTTAAATGACATTGATTTCCAAGTCCAATTACCTCCTAATATGGCTTCTATGGCTACTATATCTGCCCAATCCTCAGGTAATATTGTAGGTGAAAATGCTACTGGTTTATCTAAATTAAATACTGGTTTAAAAGATAGAATTATTCCTAGTAAATTAGACTCACAAAGTATAAAAGCAAAATCAAATAATAATACTACAACTGACCCAAATGTTATATTTGGTGATAAAATAAATCAAATGAATACTTTTGTTGAAGATATATATGAAAACAATAAATATGATCCTCAAAATATTGAATCATTAAAATCAATTAACCGAGATGTATCTTTATTTGAAGTAGGAATAAAAGCTGAAAAAGAAGAAATACCCGCTCCTTTCTTTATACCATTTAATTTATCCCTTACAATGGATGGCCTTTCAGGGATGAAAAATTATGAACGATTCTCCATTACAGAAGAAATATTACCATATAGTTATAGATCATCAGATGCATTAGAAGGTGGAGTTATTGATTTCTTAATCAAAGGTATTTCCCATACTGTATCTAACAACCAATGGAAAACAAAATTAGAAAGTTTAACAGTAAGTTCAATTAGAAGACCTAAAAAATAATGGCATATTATCCTAAAAATAGAATAGTAACAGATTTATATACTCGTGGAGGAGAATTTTCTATTTCTATTACAGGAGCTGAATATACAGGATATTATTATAAACTTTATAATGGAACTTTCTTTACAGGTAAAACTCCAAATGATGGTCCTAGTCAAGAATTAATTCCTTTAGTAGAAACTATTACTGAAGATGATCCTCTTGTAGTTACTTTAAGTAAAGATACTAACCCTGTTCTTCAAAGATATGTTGGTTTATTAGGTAAAGACCCTGAAGATAAAAAATTACCTACTCCTTATTATCCAAAACCAACAAAACAAGATTATGAACTAGGAGAAATACAAAGATATTTTTCTAAAAAAATAAATGATAATCTCTTTATTGAAATTAATTCAACTGATTTTGAAAATTTATCTTCTGAAAATAGTTCTTATCTATGGCAATACTATACTACATTTTCTATACCATGGGAAATCTCAGGTATAAAAGAAGAAGTAGAACAAATTAATAAAAAAATAGTTGCCTTAGCTGAAGTCCAAAATAAAGCTCTTGGGTTTAGATTATTTATTAAAAAAACAGGAGGATATTTAAAATTATACAAATAAAAAAACATAAATATTTATAATAGATTATGGCATTGCAAGAAGAAAACTCATCATTAAAAGCTAAAAACTTTGGTAAAGCAGAAGCTCAAACAGCAGATTCTATCCTTAATAGAATTAGACAAAGTGGATTTTTAAGACCTAATAATTCTAGAAGAGAAGATAGACAATTTGTTCCTGTTCCTGTTGTTGAATCACCTTCTGCTAATTACTATAATCCTCCTGCAGCTGATGCTGATTATCAGTCTGTATTAACATATGCTACAGATCAAGGATATGTTTTACCTTCTCAAACTGTTCAAGAACTTGGAAGTGCTTTAGTTACTACCTTAAAAACAGAAGGTGTATGGGATAAATTAGATTTATTTTATATGTTCGCTACAGATGGTGATGAAGATTTTGCCTCTATAAATTGGAAAAATACTTCTTCTTATGCTGTTGATAGAATTAATTCTCCATCATTTATACCATCAACAGGATTTACTGGAAATGGTACAAATGCTTACTTAAATACAAATTGGATCCCAGCATCAGGTTCTAATTTCTCTCAGTCTTTTTCATCTCATGGATGTTTTGTTTATTATAATACTCCTAATATACAAGTATCTAGAGCTAATGTTGGTTTCCATGGACATATATCTGGCAGCGGTGTTTATAATATAATAAACATTTATAGTCCATATTACAGTAATTCTTTTTTTGGTTATTATACTAATACTTCTGGTGCTACACAGTATGAATACAAACGTGGAGTAATAGCTCCAAGGTTTTTATTAGCTAATGTAACTGCTAGTACTCTACAACCTTATGATAATGCTAATAATACTTTCCGAGCTTTAGCTACTGCTTCTGTAACAACATCTACTTTACCAACAAGTTCTGTTGTTATTTTACAACGTGGTATAAATGGATCTAACTGGTACACTCCTAGTGGTATTTTTATTCAAGCGGATTTTTGGGGAAGTTACTTAACAGAAGATGAAGCAACTACTCTTTATACATCATTAAATACTTACCTTTCTAATATTTAATTATAATTTGGTCTTACAAAATCTTGATACTATATTAATAGTAAATCAAGGTTATGTTTTGGTTAATAGAGACAGAAGAACAATTAGATTATTTAAAACAAAAACCTATAGAAGAGGCGTTTGTTGAAGTAATTCCTTATCATGATAAAGTTCATCCTGCTCTAAATGATGTTTCATTAGTTTATATTAGACCGTTTAACGACAACAAAGGTTATATATTGAGCGTTGACCATAGTGAGACTTTCTCGCTTAATAAAACGGTTATAGACAGTATTCTACGAAATATAAAGCGCATATGGGTTCGAGATAAAAAGCAAACACTATATTACTTTCAAATCAAAAGCTTGCTCGACCTTTCCATACTTAACCCTACGTATATACAAGACGAATTACCTGTTTACTCGCATTTTTATAATACAGATTACCCAAAAGTAAACAAACTTATTCCAGTAGGTAAACATTACGAAAAATACGAACATATTTATATACAGGTTCGTAGTATAATACCTAAAGAACTACCATCATACTTTGATTTTTACAATAATAAAGTGGTATTAGCTTTTTTTGGAATTGAAAAGAATGGAATTAATATAGATAAAGAAGAATTTGATAAATACTATGAACCAACTAAAGAATTTTATTCTGTTAAAGACAATAGAGTTTATACCAATTACAATTTGGTTACAACAACTCGTAGACCAAGTAATACTTTCAATGGCATTAATTTTGCCGCTTTAAATAAAGAAAATGGCTCAAGGAGAAGCTACATATCGAAGTATGGATTCGTGGAGTTTGATATTAGTGCATACCATCCCAATCTTGCTTCTCGTTTGGTTGCCATGGATTTTAATGGACAGGATGTCCACCAAACGTTCGCTTCGCTCTATGGCGTTTCATACAAAGAAGCAAAAGAACTTACGTTCAAACAACTTTATGGTGGCGTATTTAAAGAGTACGCGCATTTGGAATTTTTTCAAAAAGTAAGTAAGTTTATTGAAGAGAACTGGAAAGAGTTTAATGAGCAAGGAAGGGTAGAAGTTCCGTACTCAGGGTATATTTTTGAGAAGGAAAAGTTGGACAAAATGAATCCACAAAAACTTTTTAATTATATGTTACAAAACATAGAAAGTGCTGTAAACACATATATACTGATGGATATACATAGGTTACTGAGAGGGCGCAAAACAAGGATTGTGTTGTATACTTATGACAGCTTTTTATTTGAACTTGGAGAAAACGAAAAAGATATAGATATTGAAATAGAAAACATATTTAAAAAATATAAGTTATTAATTAAGAAAAGTTATGGAAACACCTACGATTTTACAGAGGCCTAAATATATGTATGGAGGATACGATTTTGATCCAACTAATATACGTGACGTGAATAATAAGTTATTTTGTACCTTTACTAGCCTAGAAGATTTAGATGAACTAGTAAATGGAATCACAAGCTCATACTCTATAATGTATAATAAAATGTTTGTCTTGTACGTTAAAAGTACAGATGAATATGTTGTTACATACAATGTTGAGCAAGGTAATGTAAGTGATATTCCTGAGAATACTATTTTAGTACATAGAAAAAAAGATACTAATACACTCTATACAATAAATGCTCTAAATGAGTTAATTAAAAAATTAAATGGTGGGGTTGTTGATCCACAATATAGAGTGAGTTGGCAACATTATAGAAACTGTATTTTATTGACTAACCATAATGAGTTAAAGCAATTAAATACAAAAATTTATAAGATTATTGAGCTATAGTTTGGCCCATTAATCAGTTTTTATTAAATTAAGTTATAAACAATGTATAAGTTATGGATTTGAATGAAATTCGCAATCGATTAAACGCTATGCAGAGCAAATCTGCTCCAAGCGGTGGAGGTGACAAAAAAAACATTTTTTGGAAACCAAGTGTAGGTAAGCAGACAGTACGAATTGTACCGTCTAAGTTTAACAAAAATAACCCATTTTCAGAGGTTTATTTCCATTATGACATTACTAACCGAGTAATGATTTCTCCAACCAACTGGGGTGAAAAAGATCCTATTGTTGAGTTTGCTAAGCAACTTCGTGGAACAAATGATAAGGAAAATTGGCGTTTGGCTAAAAAGTTGGATGCTAAAATGCGTATTTTCGCTCCTGTTATTGTTCGTGGTGAAGAAGCAGAAGGAGTTAAATTGTGGCAATTCGGTAAGGAGTTGTATATGGATTTCTTGAACTTGGCAGATAATGAAGACATTGGTGATTTCACTGATGTAGCAACTGGTCGTGATATTGCTTTGACTACAGTAGGACCTGAAGTTACAGGCACTAACTACAACAAAACAACCATTATGCCTAAGGTTAAAGAAACTCCATTGAGTGCTAATGCTGAAGAGGTTCAAAGCTGGTTAGAGAATCAACCAAAACCAGTAGATGTATTTAAAAAGTATTCTTATGATGAAATGAAAGATGCTCTACAGAAATGGTTGTCACCTGATGAACCAGAAGAAGGAGACATCATTGATGATGAAAACGAACCAGAAGCTGAAGTAGTTTCTTCTACTAAAAATTACACTCTTAAAACTCCAACTGCTCCTAAAACAAGCAAAGCAGAAAAATTTGATTCTTTGTTTGATGAGGAAGATGATGACTTGCCATTTTAATTTAATTGAATATGCCTAGACCTAAGAAAAATGAATCACTTACGGCTGCTGTCTCTGCTGAGATTAGAGCCAATTTTAATCTTGATAAATTCAAGGAAAAGAAAATGCTTAACAGTAATGTTAAGTTTAAAGAACAAAAATGGATTCCTCTTAGCCAGGCATTTCAAGATGTTACATCTGTCCCTGGAATTCCTCAGGGACACATTGTACTTCTTAGAGGTCACAGTGATACAGGTAAAACAACTGCTTTGATTGAAGCTGCTGTGAGCGCTCAAAAAATGGGTGTTTTGCCTGTGTTCATTGTAACTGAAATGAAATGGAATTGGGAGCACGCCATGCAAATGGGTTTGCAAGTAGATCTTGATGTAGATGAGGAAACAGGTGAAGTTATTAACTACAGTGGTTTTTTCCTCTATGTTGATAGAGAAAGTTTGCATACTATTGAAGATGTAGCAGCATTTATTTTAGATATGGTAGATGAACAGAAAAAAGGTAATTTGCCTTATGATTTGTTGTTCTTGTGGGACTCAATCGGTTCTGTACCATGTGAAATGTCTGTTAAATCTAATAAAAATAACAATGAATGGAATGCAGGTGCTATGTCAACCCAATTTGGCAACAATGTAAATCAGAAAATTACACTTTCCAGGAAGGAATCATCTCCTTACACTAATACTCTCTTATGTGTAAATAAGGTTTGGACAGCTAAAGCTGAAGTACCTATGGGTCAACCAAAACTTATGAATAAGGGAGGCTTTGCAATGTGGTTTGATGCCACATTTGTAATTACTTTTGGTAATATCGCTAACGCTGGTACTAGTAAGATTAAAGCAATTAAGGATGGTAAACAAGTAGAATTTGCCAAACGTACTAACATCCAAATTGACAAAAATCATATTAATGGTGTTACAACCAGAGGTAAAATTATCATGACTCCTCATGGCTTTATTAATGATGTTGATAAAGAAATTAAAGCCTATAAGGATGCTCATGCCAATGAGTGGATGAAAGTTCTAGGCAGCATGGACTTCGATATTTTCGAAGAAGATGAAACATTTGAGACTATGAATGTATTTGAACAAGAGCCAGATTAATATTGGCTTTATTCAAAATATTTGTTATATTCATAGTAATGAACAAAAAAGAACTTTTACAGCTTCTTGAAACCATGGAACAAGAGACGCCTGTCTCAAACCGACATGATAGGGTTCTATTAATAGATGGATTAAATTTATTCTTTAGAAATTTTACAACTATCAAGTATGTTAATGAGGCAGGTGCTCACGTTGGTGGTTTAGGAGGTTTTATTCGCTCACTTAATTTTCTAATTAAGCAAATCCAACCAACATCCGTATATGTAGTATTTGATGGAGTAGGTTCTTCCACTAACAGGAAGAATCTGCTCCCCGAATACAAATCAGGTAGAAATTTAACTAGAGTCACTAACTGGGATATTTTTGATTCATTAGAAGATGAACATGATTCTAAAGTTGACCAATTAGTTAGATTGATCCATTATTTGAAGTGTTTGCCTGTTAAAACAGTTAGTATTGATAAAGCAGAAGCAGATGATATTATTGCTTTTCTAAGTAAGAAATTACCTGAAAAACATGACTCCCAAGTCTTTATAGTTTCTAATGATAGAGACTTTATGCAACTAGTAAATGATAAAGTTATTCTTTACCGACCAGCTGAAAAAGAATTTTTTGATAAAAAAGCTGTTAAGGAAAATTTTGGAGTACTAGTTGAGAATTTTATTTTATATAAAACGCTAATGGGAGATAATTCGGATAAAATTGAGGGTGTAAAAGGATTAGGTGAAAAAGGATTAAGAAAAAAGTTCCCTGAATTAGCTGAACGCCCTATGTCTTTTAGTGATTTAATTAATTTATGTGCTTCAAAGTATAAAGAGAATGTAACATATTCTAAAATTGTATTTGATGCTGATAGGTTAGAAAAAAACTATAAGGTTATGGATCTAAGCAATCCTATCATTAGCCAAAATGATGAAATGTATTTAGAAGAATTTATTGACAAAAAATCACCAGAACTAAACTTAAAAGCATTTATGCGTTTATATAATGAAGATGGTTTGGGTAAAACAATTCTAAATACTGAGTTTGTAATTAATGAGGTTTTTAAAGTATTAAACAGTTATAGATAAAAAAGTTATATGACATTAAATAATTTATCCCAATATGGAATGGGATTTCAAATCAAAGTATTATCTTCCCTACTAACACATAAGGAATTTCTACTAAATATTCAAGATGTGTTAAGTGAAGAATACTTTGATAATCAAGCACATAAATGGATCATTAAACAAATTCTAGATTACTTCCAGAAGTACCATACAGTACCTTCAATGGATGTACTAAAAGTAGAGTTAAAGAAAATTGATAATGAAGTACTTCAAGTATCTATTAAAGAACAACTTCGTGAAGCTTATAAAGCCTCTGATGAAGATCTTAAATATGTTGAAGAAGAATTTTCAAACTTTTGTAAAAATCAACAGCTTAAAAAGGCGTTATTAACAAGCGTAGATTTTCTTAATGCCGGAGATTATGACTCTATTAGGTCTATGATTGATAACGCTTTAAAGGCGGGTCAAGACAAAAATATTGGCCATGAGTATAATAAAGATACTGAGTCTAGATATAGAGAAGATAATAGAGTAACTATTCCTACTCCTTGGGAACCATTTAATGATCTTTTAATGGGTGGTCTTGGAGGAGGAGATTTTGGCCTTATATTTGGTAATCCAGGTGGTGGTAAATCTTGGTCATTGGTTGCTTTAGGAGGCTGGGCTGTTAAGTTAGGTTATAATGTACTCCATTATACTCTTGAGTTAGGTGCAGATTATGTTGGTAGACGATATGACGCTTTCTTTACTAATATTCCTGTAAATAAAATTTTACAACATAAAAATAAAGTTGAAGAAGTAGTACCATCATTAGAAGGACAGCTAATTATCAAAGAATACCCAACAGGTAAGGCATCTATTTCAACAATTGAATCACATATTAAAAAATGTATTGATTTAGATTTCAAACCAGACCTAGTAATTATTGACTATGTTGACCTTCTTCGTTCAAAAAGAAAAAATCGTGAGCGTAAGGACGAAATAGATGATATTTATATTAGTACTAAGGGTTTAGCTAGAGAATTAAATATCCCCGTTTGGAGTGTATCTCAAGTTAACCGTGCTGGTGCAAAGGATGATATTATTGAGGGAGATAAAGCAGCTGGTTCTTATGATAAAATCATGATAACCGATGTTGCAATATCCTTATCAAGGAAACGTCAAGACAAAGTAAATGGAACAGGAAGATTTCACATCATGAAAAATCGCTACGGTATGGACGGCCTAACGTTCTCAGTGAAAGCAGACACTTCAACTGGTCATTTTGAAGTATCAAATCATGTCATAGACGATGAAGACGAACCTCAAACTCAATCCAACAGCACTAATTTTGGAGGAATTGATTCAGTAGATAAAGCCCTTATTAGAAACAAATTTTTCGAACTAACAACCTAAATTTATTATTAAAAAATGTTAACAACAGAATCACAAATTTTGTCGGAAATCACTACCCACCTTAAGTATGCAAAATACGTCCCTGAAAAAAACAGACGTGAGACTTGGAGTGAGTTAGTTACCCGAAACAAAGAGATGCACATTGAAAGATTTCCTCAATTAGCTGAAGAAATCGAGTCCGCTTACAAGTATGTTTATGATAAAAAGGTATTGCCATCTATGCGATCAATGCAATTTGCTGGCAAACCTATCGAAATAAACAATGCCCGTATTTTTAACTGTTCCTATTTACCTATTGATGATTACAGAGCTTTTTCTGAAATTATGTTTTTGCTACTTTCAGGATGTGGAGTAGGATATTCAGTCCAAACTCACCATGTAGAAAAATTACCTGAAGTAAGAAAACCACTTAAGTGGAAACGTTATCTAGTAGGTGATTCAATTGAAGGTTGGGCTGATGCTGTTCGTATGTTGACCAAAGCTTATTTTGGTTATACTTCAACAGGTCCATTATTTGATTTTAGAGACATTCGTCCAAAAGGTGCCTCACTTATTACTGTTGGAGGTAAAGCACCGGGTCCTGAGCCATTGAAAATTGCTTTAGTACATGTACAAGCTATTTTGGACCGTAAACAAGATGGTGAAAAATTAACAACTTTGGAAGCCCATGATATTATTTGTCACTTAGCTGACGCTGTATTGTCTGGAGGTATTCGTAGAGCTGCTTTGATCTCATTATTTAATTTAGATGACCAGGATATGTTAACTTGTAAATTTGGGAACTGGTGGGAAAATAATCCTCAACGAGGAAGATCAAATAACTCAGCTGTGTTGTTACGTAGTAAAATTGATAAAGAAACATTTTTGGATTTGTGGAAGAAAATTGAGGCATCTAATAGCGGAGAACCAGGATTCTTATTTACAAATGATAAAGACGCGGGTACTAATCCATGTGCTGAAATTAATTTGAAACCAAACCAATTTTGTAACTTATGTGAAATCAATGCCTCAGATATTGACTCACAAGAAGAATATAATGCAAGAGCTAAAGCAGCAGCTTTTATTGGCACATTACAAGCCTCATATACTGACTTCCATTATTTAAGAGATATTTGGAGAAAAACAACTGAAAAAGAAGCATTGTTAGGTATTGGAATGACAGGTATCGCTTCAGGAGCTATTTTTAACTTCAATATGAAAGAAGCGGCTAAAGCAGCAGTTGAAGAAAACGCCCGTGTAGCTGAAATTTTAGGTATTAATAAAGCAGCTCGTGTTACTACAGTTAAACCATCAGGTACCACTTCATTAGTATTAGGTACAAGTTCAGGTATTCATGCTTGGCATGATGATTATTACATGCGTCGTATTCGTTTAGGTAAAAATGAAGCATTGTATCAATATCTTGCCGTTTACCATCCTGAAATGTTAGAAGATGATTTCTTCAAACCTGAAATCCAATCAGTAGTATCAGTACCACAACGTGCTCCTGAAAATGCAATCACACGTAAAGAATCAGCTATGGACTTATTAGAACGTATTAAAACAATTAATAAAAATTGGATTAAACCAGGTCATAGAAGAGGTTCTAATATGCATAATGTATCAGCTACAGTAACTATTAAACAAGATGAATGGGATACAGTAGGTGAGTGGTTGTATGAAAATAAAGAATATTTTACAGCTTTATCTTTCTTACCGGAAGATTTAGGCACTTACAAACAAGCTCCTTTTGAAACAATTACAAAGGAAGAGTTTGAGGCAGCAGTAGAATCATTACACGCTGTAGATTTATCAAAAGTCATTGAGATGGTTGATAACACAGCATTAATGGATCAAGCAGCTTGTGCAGGTGGAGCTTGTGAAATAGTTTAATATTTATCAGATATGTGGAATAGTATAAGAGAAAGAATTTTCCCGCTAATTATCGCACTCTCCGCATTATCTGTAAGTGCATCCGCGGCTTTTTATAGTGTAACTGGTCTTAGCTTATTATTTGCTGGGGCCAGTTTCGCCGTAATTATTATGGCTTCTTCTTTAGAATTTGCCAAACTAGTAATAGCTTCTTTATTATATCAATATTGGGAAAAAATAAATAAAATATTAAGAACCTATTTAACAGTAGCAACATTTATTCTTATTTTAATCACCTCAGCTGGTATTTATGGTTTTTTATCTGCTGCTTATCAAGCTACAGCTAACAAAGCAGGTATAGTAGAAAACCAAATCAAACTTTTAGAAACCAAAAAGACATCCTTTGAAAAAATTAAAGGACAATATGAGGTAGAAAAAACATCTTTAACACAAAACATAACAACATTAAGAAATGCATTGGGAAGCAATACTCAGTCTTATGTGGATAATAATGGCAATGTCATTAGTTATTCTTCCGGAGCAAACCGAAAAGCTTATGAAAAACAGCTGGAGGTGGCTATCGAAAAAGACGAACAACTTACTACAAAAATTCAAACGTACAATGACTCGATAATCAGTTTAGAAACCCAAATTGTTAAAACACAAAATAATTCAGAAGTAGCAGCCGAATTAGGACCACTAAAATACTTAGCAAACTTAACAGGTGTTGAAATGGACCGAATTATTAACTGGTTCTTATTAGTTATTATATTTGTGTTTGATCCTTTAGCAATATCTTTAGTAGTTGCTGCAAACTTTGCTTTCGCCCAACTAAAGAAAAAAGATGATGTTTTATATCCTGACCCTCAGGATAAACCTGAAGATTCAGATATAGAACATAATTTTAAAAATGATGAAGAGTTAGAAGAGGCAAGTTTAGTAGATCTTCAAAAATGGGAAGAAGAAGAAAAACCAATTCCTGTGTTTGTAGATCCTAAAACAGGAAAATTGTACTATGAAGAACCTGACCCGATTAATCCTCTACCAGATGAAGCTATAGATGAAATTTTAGAAGGTGAAGAATTTAATTTAGATTTAGATGGTGATGGTGTAGTTGAAGAAGAAGAACTTAAACAAGTATTTGAACAAGCTGATACTAATAATGATGGTGTTATAGATGAAAAAGAAGCTAAAGTAGCCAATTTAGATGATGACACTGCCCAAAAATTAAATGAAGCTAATAAAATCTTTAAAAATATAGATAATACTATATATTATCCTCATAAAGTAAAAGAAGAAATATCAAAATTAAAATCCTTAATATCAGATTATTTTACTAAGAAAAAAGAGGATGATGATGACACCATAACTATATTTTAAAATCTCTTTTAGAGAGGGTTACTCCTGGTTTGGCTCATTCAAATAGTGATGCTATATTTATATCATAATAAAGAAACAAGAAATAAAGGTTATGAAAAACATTAAAGTAGTAAAAAGAGGTCGTCCAAGTAACAAAAACGTTCAAAACGCAACTTTCGTTCCATCACTGATTGATTTTTCTAAAGTTACAAAATTGGACAATTTGAATATTGATCCTAAAATGATGGCCACTATGAAAACAGGTTTGGCTGTTGATAAATTGATTTCACATGAAGGTGGTATTCCAGCCGCAACTAATATTATGATGATTGGAGATCCAGGTGTTGGTAAAACAACTGTTTTGTTGGATGTTCTTTCAGCTGCCCAAAACAAAGGTAACAAATGTTTGTTCATCTCAGGTGAGATGGGTAAAAAACAAATGTTCAAATACACACAACGTTTTCCACAATTTGGAAATATTGAAACATTGTTTATGCAAGATTTTCTTGAGTACAACACTAAAGACGTAATTGAGCAGGTTTTAGACCGTGGTTATGATTTGGTTTTGGTTGACAGTGCCGCTGAAATTATTGATGGTGTTCGTGACGACAATAATTGGGATCGTAAAATGGCTGAGAGCTGGTTGGTTGATATTTGTGTTAAAAATAACAAAGGTGAGAACAAGTCAGAAAAATTCACATCATTTATGTTGATTCAACAAGTTACTAAAGCTGGTGTATTTGCAGGTTCTAACAAATTGAAGCACTTGGTTGACGCCATGGGTGAGATGCGCCGCGAATCAGAGCGTGATGGTGGAGCCACTTTTATCAACTTTACTAAGAACCGTAATGGTTTGGTTGATAATAAAATGTACTTTGAATTGTCAAATAGTGTGATCCGTTACGGAACCACTATTTCAGCTTAATAATATAAATAAAAGTTATGAAGAAATTAACATTAGTATTAGGAGTTATTAGTTTATTTTCTTGTCAATCTAAGGTTGAAAAAATACAGACTAAAATTAATGAAAAAAAATCTCAAATAGAATTAGTTAAACAAGAGGTCGCTGAGGCAGATTCAATTAGGAGTTCTATGATTTATACTTCATTAAAACAAGGAGCTGCTTGGACTGATAGTTTAATAAAACTTGGTGCCCTAACAGAAGATGGTATAAAATTCCTAAAAAAATATCCAGGATTTTATAATGGAATGGGTACAATAGAAGCAGTATCTTTAAACCCATTTTTAAAAAATCAAGATTCTATATTCAACTCAAGAAAATATAAGGACTTATTATACATAATAAATAGTGGTAAAAGTGTTATTGATTCATTAGAAAAAGAATTATCTACTCTTAATACTACTTTAATATATGCAAAAGTAGAAGAAAAATAAAAATTAAGGTTGTCCAACCTCAAAATGGACTGGAGCTACGAAGGCAAACAGGGGTGAAGTAATTCACCTCCTTGTTTGGCTCATCCAAATCAAGATGTTATATTTATATCATAATAAAGGTTATGAGTAAAGAATTAACATCAACACAAAAAGTATTATTTAACGCCACGTTCAATTTTTGGATGGCTCAAGGTAAATCAATTGAAGAAGCAACTCAAGAAGCTTGGAATAAGATTGAGTCTGTAAATAAATTAAAAAAAGAAATAAATAAAATAGGTTTTACATATTAATAATAAAAGTTATGTTTAAAGCATTTGTAGGATACCAGATTGATGACAACGAGAACGCAGTTTTCGATATGTCCGCCGAGTTCGAATCTAGAAGTGAAGCTGAAGATTGGGTTGAGTTCATGTTGAACATGGATGGAGAGTATGATTTTGCTACTGTTGAAGAAGTAGCAGATGACTTTGAGTCACAAGTTAATGAGTTTGAAGCACAGGAAGAAGCTCGACGTGAGCTTGGAATTCCTAAAGATGTTTTTTAAATTATAAGTAATGCATTCAAGAGAAACAGTTACTAAAAAACTTAAAAAACTTAAACCTCTTAAATACAGTCAATTTCGTTGGTGGAGAACATATCAAGTTCCATCTACTTTACCTAAATCAATCCATATTGAAAAAAGAATTCAAAATGGTGATTTTGAACCATCACCTTATTTTTGGATGGCTCAAGAAGCACTTTGGGAAAAACATGATCTAGACCAATTAGATCTTGAACCATTCTATAGAGCAAAACGTGGTGGTTTACTTTTAGCTAAATATGAGAGACTAATGCATGATTTTGAAGTAGATGATAATGAGCGTCTTGATAATTTTATTGATGCTATTTATGATTATTTTGAAGTTGATAAACAAGATGTAGAAGATGAAATAAAAATGTTTGGCAAATCAATATTATCTTATTATAATCATGCTTGTAAAAAATATACTGTTAGAAGAGTCGCTCCTAAAAGACGTGGCCGCCCTAAAAAAATTATTGTATGAAAATATCACATGAAGTTCCTTTATTCCTGTTAGAAGATAGTCAAAAATTTAATGACTATGATTATGCGTTAGTTCATTTATTAGAATCAGACTCTGATTATGCTGATTATTTTATGAAGGCAAAACAACAGGGACGTTATATTATTTTAGATAACTCACTTCATGAATTAGGAACAGCATATAATGATTCAGGCTTGCTTTATTGGGTTGAAAAGCTTCGCCCTAATGAATTTATTATTCCTGATGTTTGGGAAGAAGCAAATGCTTCTATAGTCAATGCTAGAAAATGGGCTCAAATTAATTTACCTGATGAAGTAACTAAAGTAGCAGTTGTACAAGCAAAAACAATTAGAGAAGCAATTACATGTTATCAAACATATAAAGATTTAGGATATAAAAAGATTGCTTTTTCATATGGTGGTAGCTATTATTTAGAGTACTCATCACATCCTAATAAAAATTTAGCTAAAGCATTAGGCCGAATTGAAGTAGTGACTCGTTTATATAATTCTAAAATTATTAGTCATGTAGATAGAGTACATTTACTAGGTTGTCAAGTACCACAAGAGTTTAGTTGGTACAAAGATATGTCATTTATTGAATCAATTGATACATCAAATCCTATTATGGCTACTATTGATGGTTTACCTTATACAACAAATGGTTTAACTGAAAAACCAAAAGCCAATATGAATGATCATTTTTATATGGCTGCTGAAGATATGGATTTTGAATTATTAGATTGGAACATTAAACACTTTAGAAAATTACTTAAATAATGCAAGTATTTCTCCCATATCCAGACTTTAAAAAGTCACTTGAATCCCTAGACAATAAACGTTTAGGTAAACAAAGAGTTGAAACTTATCAACTTATAGCAGGATTAGAAGGCAGACCAACATTAACTGGGAAACCATACTCTAAAGGTAGAGTAAACCATCCTATAAGCAAGATGTTTCGAGATAATATACCTGCGTTAAAACATTATTTAAATGTGTCTATAGACGTTTGGGTTGAAAGAGGCAAAAATAATACTATGAAAAAAGAAGAAATCAATGAAGAAATTACTATGCCTTTTTGGTTTGGAAATGAAGATTTTCATAGGTCACATAGAGCAAATCTATTAAGAAAAGACGCTGATTATTATGGTGCTCATGGTTGGAATGAAAATCCTAAATTACCTTACAGGTGGTATGATATGGATAAGAAACAATGGTACGACCAAACAGCAGGAACAAAAGAAAAAATTTACTTAAAATGAACAACACAGATACAAATCCAGCATGGGAAAAAATGTTTAAAGAAGTTTTAGACGAAATCCTTAAAAATTGTGCCTTCCTTAGCTTGGAAGACTATCAAGAATTAGTTAAATTAGCAAATAAAAAAAACAATGAATAAACAAGCAGTATTGTCACTAAGTGGAGGTATGGACAGCTCCACATTGTTGCTTCATCTACTTGCCGAGGGCTATGAAGTGACAGCACTGTCTTTTG
>Ga0208019_1000049_pt1 | contig 55659 bp, 57 predicted proteins | sample CB_VirMetaG_5_FD_184540 | JGI IMG/M metagenome (GOLD analysis project Ga0208019, IMG submission 184540) | Freshwater to marine saline gradient viral communities from Chesapeake Bay - CB_1508_1D Viral MetaG (SPAdes) (version 4) | ecosystem: Environmental > Aquatic > Marine > Coastal | place: USA... | reverse complement strand
CCCAGCGATAATAAGCTACCCACAGCCAACCCATAATAAAGCCTATCCCTCCCTTACCCAAAGTTAAACTCGATCCGCCTAGAAAGCGCACTTACAAAAACGCCCTTTTTCCTCTACCCATAGCAAACATTACTTTCCCATAGAGCCCATAGAAACTATTCTATCTCGCCCTAGAGCAAACCTAAACTAAACCCGCATAAATAGGGCATCTACAAAAACACCTATTTTCCCAGGTTGCCCCTAGCAAACCCATAGCAGATCCTTCTAGCCCATTCTTCCCATAGCAAGGCAGCAATAAGCAGCGGATATAAATAAGCGAAAGTTGTTTTGACCAACGGACCAAACTCCACTATCGCCTCCTCCCCTCCCCCTCCCCCCCCGGTATGCCTGATAGTAAGTACCATATGGGTCAGGCCGCCAAAGGCGGCCAAATACACTCGCTACACCCACAGAAAATTCCCAGATTTTGACTTGCCCTTTATGCCCTTATATGTTATACTGCAACAAAGGAGGAAAGGCATGGCTAAGGAAATACGGCTATGGTTAAATAAAGACGAGCTATCGGATAAGGTAACTATCGTAGATGATGAAGATTACGATAAGGTTATGTCTGCTATTGGTGAAAGAGCTAAGTGGTATTATTGGACACAACAAAGCAAGCCTAGCAAACTATCCGGGCGCGAGGCACAGTTTCGTGAATATGCTACGAGCGGTTGTAGGCGTAAATCAATCCATCGTGTTGTTATGGATGCTCCCAAAGGAATGGATGTAGATCACATTAATGGTAATGGGCTAGACAATAGGAAAGAGAACCTTCGGATTTGCACTCGGTCACAGAATTGTATGAACCAAAGGCTTAAGTCTCATTCCGTATCAGGCTATAAGGGAGTTCAGCATCAGCCTATTCAGAGACAAAAGCGTACTTCAAGGAGAACTGGCGTCATTGAAGTCAGAGAATATAAGTTATCAAAACCTTATCGGGCTTATGTAGGTGATGGTAAAGGTGGACAGATTTCACTTGGTTACTATGCTACAGCCGAAGAGGCTGCCAGGGCTAGGGATAAGAAAGCCTTGGAACTACACGGCGAATACGCTTATTTAAACTTCCCCGATGAAAAAAATATGCCCAAGTAAAATTCCAGATTTGGAGGATAAATGAAATGCTGGGAATGTGAACTTGAAACTGAAGTTATACATCATCATCATGTTGTGCCTCGATCTCGTGGTGGAACCAAGACAGTTCCCCTCTGCGAGCCTTGTCATTCAAAAGCACATCATAAAGAAAAAAATATGACCATCTCAAAGCTTTCAAGGGAAGCTATGGAAAAATTACGAAAAGAAGGTCGATGGCCCGGTCGTTCCCCTTATGGCTTTAAAGTTGTTAATGGCTATTTGGAAAAAGATGATAATTGGAATCACATTATCGAGGCATTTAAACTTCGCTCCCAGGGTGCTCGATGGGCCGCCGTCTGCGACAAGCTCGATGGGATGTCCCGCCAAGGTGCTCGCAAGCTCCTGGACCGCTACGGCGATCTCGATGGCTTTATTCATTTTACAAACACAAACTTGAGAAAAGCATCAAAAGAATAGAACTATTTACTATGTGAATAACGAACCACCTGAACCTCAAAAGGGATGGCTTGTCCAAAGGCTGCCTTACAAGGGCGTGATGGATACTTTGTATGTGCCAAAATATTACGGCATTATCCTTACCGTTTATCGTTCTAAGAAAGAGGTTGAAGTTATGTTTTTTATTCCTGATTACCGACATAATTCTGGAAGGGCAAATACAGCAAAAGTTATAATTCCCTATAATCAAATCAAGGTTATTAGTATTGGGCCTGAAGAAAAATACGGGGAAAAAATTTGAAATTTTTGAACTACTTATTGTATGGAACTTTATGTATATAACGCGAAGCTTGATCGCGTGGTTGACGGCGACACTATTGACGCCATGATTGATTTGGGTTTTGATACCTGGGTTTTTAAAAGAATCCGCCTCCTTGGCATAGATGCCCCTGAGACACGCACAAGGGATCTGGTTGAAAAGGAAGCCGGCCTGAAAACAAAAGAGCGCTTAAAGGAGCTTCTCGGACCTGAGGGAAGCCCTTTTGTTTTGCGTTCTAACTCTGTTGGCAAATATGGTCGTGTCCTTGGAACAATCTGGGTTGGTGAAAAAAATATTAACGACCTGCTTTTGGAAGAGGGGCTTGCGGAGGTTTATGAATGAGAGAACCTTATTTTATTGAAAACAGCAAGTTTCCTGTTTTCTTGTCCCATTTTGCCCCGATCGATATCTGGGCTGTTAGTTTTGGTATTTGGGTCTGGTGTGTTGGTGAACTCTCAGGTATTAGTAGAAGACACGAGACCATTCATTATTATCAACAGTTGGAACTGCTTTTTATTGGACAATGGGTTCTTTATGGGTTATTCTATTTGATAGCCTTTGCCAAATATGGTGATGGTGCCATGGCTTATCGTAGAATCCCATTTGAACAAGAAGCCTATGGAAACGAGAAAGACGAATACTATTTATACAATAGAAAAGCGTTTGCATGGAGATCTTATAAGATATGAGACTATTACTTGAAAAATGGGAAGCATACCTTGAAGAAGGCAAGGCAGACGATATTGTTGCAAAATATCCAAACCTTAAGCCTGCTTTTGACGCCGGAATAAAAAATCCCCAGCAACTTACCTGGATGGCCAAGCGTCTTGGAGATACGCCCATTGAAGATGCAATCGATGCAGTAAAAGAATTTGACAAATCAAAGTCTGCTTTAAAAGCCAAAAAGAAAAATACTGATATCTATGGTTATAAAACTGTTCAAGATCTAAAAGACATTGTTCAATCCATTGGTCCTTCAGGAAGTGAAAAAGATGCTCAACTTGAAAAAGAAAGAATTCTTGTTGGCGAGTTTGGTGATTGGAAAGTTGAATTGCCGCTTACAACAGCGTCGGCTTGTCAAATTGGAAAAGGAACAGTGTGGTGTACTGCTGCAACAAAAGTTAAAAACATGTTTTTGCATTACACTGAACAGGGCTATATTCTTTTTCACATTACAAAAAGAGGTGCAGATCCAAGAAAAGATCCTACTGCGAAACTTAATGTTGGGTTTAAAGATGGAGAGGCCGTTTTAGATGGCAACACTGGTGGTTTATCTGTTGATGCAAAAAATATTGGTCTTAACACCAATAAATTACAAAAAATCCTCGGAGATCAGTTTGAGCCAATCATGCAAGCTATGCAGGCACAATCGGATGAATTAGGTGGCATCCATCCAGCGAAGGGTGAAAAAGAAGAAAGAGAAAGAAAACAAAGAGAAGAGATTTTGAACGGGGCAGAGCGAGCCGCCAAAGATCCAGGACTAAATAAAGAATTTTACGAAAGAATCAAAGGACAGATGCCAGACCTTCGTATCACTTATTTAGAAAAACTTTTTGCTTCGGAGCCTATTCCTGAGGTTGTTGACTTTTATGTAGAAGAGGCTCTTAATGGTCCAGATGACAACGCCGGCATTCGGGTTCTTTCTACTCGTGCAAGGCCCGCTGCAATTGATCGTATTTTTGTTAAATCGAAAGAAATGGGTAAAGAAATTTCTGCTACTTTTGCTATTTTGCTGTCAAGGAGCCCATATATTCATGCCGAGGCTTTGGTCCGTTTAACAGAAATTCCTGCATTTATCAATCATGATGACAGTAGTTCAGTTAGAATGAGTGTATTGGGTAATGATAAGTTGCCACTCAAAGTGGCTTTAAAATATCTTGATAAATACATCGAAGAAAGAAAGTCTCTGTCATCACAAGATCGCGACCGTGAGAGCTTTTTAAAACGAGTAGAAGCGGATAACGTGATTGAAGATATGGCATCAAGAAAAGACCTGCCACCAGAAATGCTTAAAAAATTAGCAAAAACTTCTGATAGTGCCAAAGTTCTCTCTGATGTCGGTATGAATGTCAACACTCCTCCAGATGTTCTGCTTGACTTGGCAACGGAACGAATTTTTATGATTAAAATGGCAGTTGCTAAAAACCCTTCAAGTCCAGCAAATGTTTTGACAGCGCTATTAAAAAGTATTAAAAAAGATGTTTTGGATGGTACTGGAAGAGGTAAACGACGAGCAGAGCAGCTTACAAGCGCTGTTCAAAATAACCCAAATTATACAATAGCGGGCAGAGTTAAGGCAGGTGCTTCGGATCTTCTTAGAAGACTAGTTAAAGAAGAACTTGAAGCCGTTCTTCGTGAAAAGGGCATAAAAAATTGATGAAACTCCTGCTTGAAAACTGGAACAAGTTTCTTAAAGAAGAGAGCAATTCTCTACATCATACCTGCCCAGAAGCAGACCCTGCGGGCTTTAAGACTTATTACAGAATTGACAGGAATGACCCGCCATCAATAGAACAGATCTTAAACTGTTGGGTTAAGAACGAAGCCGCTATTTACGACAGCAATGTAAACGAAATGAAGCCGGCGCTTTACCAAACCGACGATCTAACACCGTACAGAGAGTATCCAAGAGGATACTTAAGAAACCAACCAGAAACACAGCGTTATCAAGATCTAAAGAAAGACATTGAGGAAAATGGCTTTCAAGACCCAATCATTGTTATGTTTGGTAAAAATGGAGTTGTTAAGATCGGCGAAGGAAATCACAGGCATGAAATTGGACTAGAACTTGGAATAGAGAAAATACCCGTAAGGTTTATTTTTTGGCAGAATGTTAGCAAGCCATCAACACAAGAGCTTGACAACCTCTATGGGGACGAGGTGCAGGAGCCGGAAGAAAAGCCCCGCATGTCTAAAGAGGAATACGAAGAACTTATGGCTCTAATTTTTGGGAAGGAAAAACAATGAAACTATTACTTGAAAAATGGAATAAATATGTTGTTTCAGAAACAGTTGGCTGGCAAGGTGGAGAACCACTCACTTCTGTTCAAACAGACAATGTTTTGTTTTTGAGCACAGAAGCTGATAATCGACCGGGTTTTGATTCTTTTCTTGAAAATCAACTCTTTTCAGATGCTGATATTTATCCATTATCGGATCACATTGAGGAATTAGTGAGACAGGTTCCTTCCCTTAGTAGTGAAAAAATAATTTCTATTGCCGGTGTTGGAACAAAAGGTGTTGCTTTAAGGATGGAAAACGGCAATATCTTAAAGATTTATGTTGGTGGCTGGTTAGGCTCCGGTCCAGCAGGCGAACCAGAAGAGAAATTCTATGCTTCTGAAAAATCAAAGTTATTTGATAAATCTGGAAATATTTCTACATTACCAGTTTATGATCAGGGAACTGTTGATGTCCACGATGCAATGATAAAATACTCTGAGATGGCAGAAGTTATGCCATTTAATAAATACTTGGATTTTACAGGTCGTAACAGCGAAGAGGATTTGATAAATATAGAAGCGGCTATTGCAGCTATAAAGCGTGTTATTATAATGTATCAAATTCCAAGTTACTATGGTCCACCTGCAAACAGAGTTACTTTACCACAAAGAATTGAAAGATCTATTAGAGCAATTAGAAGGTCTAGCCTAACCGGACCAGAGGTTAAAGGGCTTGCTGTCATGCTCAAATATGTTATTACAGAATATGGCCCTGAATACCTAGAGGATTTTCACGAAGGAAACTTTGGTGTTGTTCAGCAGACAGTGGCAACAAATAAACCAGCATTTGTTCTTTTTGACCCGTAAGTCTTATTGAAAACTATTTATTGCACGGAGAAAACTTATAATGAAAGACCTTTTTGGTGGCTGGCGTGGTTTCCTCAAGACGCCCTCTGTTTTAGAAATAATCAAAGAAGACCTTATTAGAGAATTTAACCAAGCAGACAAAGAGGGTCTATTAGCAAGCGAAGCAGACTTTTCGGTTTCTTATGAAATTGAACTGGAAAGTAGAACTCCATTAGAAGGACGCGATTACGACGACTATCGTTATGATATGGAGCCAGAGCTTAACTATGAAGCAATGCGCGACTTTATCGAAGACATGGATTTTCTAGATCAGGTGCTAGAAGAAGATCTAGATAGTTTTCTTAATTATGATCTCAATATTCGAGATGTGAACGAAATGTTAACAGCATATTTTGAGTTTGTTCACGGAAGAGAGCCTGCTGGTTCGGAACAAGAAGCAATGTTGCTTGGTCTTGCTATGGATTATAACGAATCCATAAAAGACACATACGAACAATTTATCAATGCCATCTCATCAGTTGGAAAAGTAAACAAGCCCCAGCGCGGGGCAAAGATGGAGTGGGCCAAAAAGACAGGTCAATTTTTGAAAAAAGCGTTTGATTATGAAGACGACCCAGCACAACAAGATTTATTCCCGGATGCTGATGTCCGTGGGCAGAAAATGGTGGACTGGATTACGAAAAATCTTTTTGATTTAGAAGATCCAGGCGCTGTGCAAAAACGCGGTGAAGTTGGGATAGTTACTCTTCTTAGAAATGTTTATTCTAGTTTTTATTCGATTGGCGAACTCGAAGATGAGGTCGGAGAATTTTATAATGACTTTGCAAATAGCGGTGGCCGCTGGACGTATGTTAGTGGAGCTAGTGCAATTGGTTCTCCAAACGATGTGTTTAGAAATAAACTTTCTTATGTTTTAGCTGAAATGGTTGATAAAAAAGCAGAAGAAAAAGCAGATGAAAGGATGCGAGATACATTAGAAGATCCAGAGTCATTTTTAAGAGACATTTATACAGATTATGAATTTGAAGAAAGATTTATGACCCAACCAGAACCAGAAGAGGAAGAGCAAGATGATATAGACCTTCTTCGTGAGCATCTTCCTAACTTTATGGCAAGATATGAGAACGTTCTAAAATTTGAAGAAGATGCGTCTCTACAAAATGGTGTTGAGTTCTCTATGGATGACCCTCCTTATCTCACTGGTCTTAATGAAGCTATTGAATTTCTTAAAATATTCTTTGAGGATTTTAATAACCAGACCAACTGGGTTATGTCCGATCGAACTGGTCTTCATACAAACGTAGGCTACATCCCAACTGTCGCACATGAAGACAGAGACCTGTTCAAAGGAATGCTTTTCCTAAACGACGATATGGCCAAAAGAGGCTTCGAGAAGCGCAAAAACTCTCGTTGGGCCATGGACATTAAGAGAGATGCCTTAGATATGGTTTCCAAAGGCTTTGGTGATGCTAAGGTAAACATCGGAGAAATAATCAAAGATGAAGAGAAAATGGAAGAGCTAAGGCAGCGACTCTCCAATTCAGTAGAAAATTCCGTTCAAGGAAAATATGTCAAGTATCTCGGTATGAACATCACTTATTTAGAAAATATGGATTATATTGAATTTAGATATCCTGGGCAAGACGAACCAACTTATCAGAGTATGGTTAACGCTACCCTTTACTATGCCCACCTTATAAAAACAATCAATGACGAAGACTACAAGAAAAAGGAATACATTACAAAACTTGTTGGTTTCTTCAACAACCTTCGTGCCAAAGATCTAGAAACAGACAGACAAGATCTAAAAACTGCTAGAAAGTTTTTCAACCTTCCTCTCGGCACACAGTTTATTTATGCGCCAGATACAAGTCTAGGTTCTCCGTCAGCAAATGATGGTTTAAGGGCTTGGATTAAAGTTTATTATGAAAATGAATTAAAGCCGGAACTTCTAAAGAAAGCAGGGCCGGATGGTGTTGTTCAGTTTAATCAAATGGACATTAAAATTGATGAAGCACCTGATAAATTGGAAAGTCTGATCTTTAGCCAACTCGGCTATGGCGTTAGAATTCCTATTTTTTATGATGGGTTAAAGAAAAAATTAAACAGACCTGACCTTAAAGGAAAAGATAAATATCTCATTAAGTGGATTTTTCCAAGAGAACAGAAAAGCGGAAAGCCAGACTTTAGGGTAGCAACTCAAAGTATGGGAATTTTTGTAAGAAGTTTAAACAAATTTCATCTATCAGATCCAGAATATGCTATTAAGAAGTCAGGTATGGAAGTTGACTTGAGCGACCCCCTTGAACTACCTGAAATGGGTTACAATGCTCTGCAATCGATTCGAGACTCAGGTTGGAGGAGAATGGCGGGTAAACAAGACGAAGGCGAAGAACTTGACGAACTCAAGTTCACGTTTACTTCTATGAATAATCCTGTCTATGTTAAGTTCCTAAGATGGTACAAAGAGCAATACAGAAAGTGGAAGCGTGGCGATCTTGAATATATAACATCTGGGGGTGAGTGATGGCTGTTTGTAAACTGCAATATTACCAGTCTTATTTTTCAATTTATTCAACTAGCGTTTCAACTGCAACTGCTGGCTCCAGCGACGACAGCGGTTATTTTAATCCATTTGATATAAATGAGTACCCAGCTACTCCAGATCCATTTTCTTCAGGCTTTATTAGTACAGATGATATTTCATATGATTCTAATACAGGAAGAATAACATTTACAGAAGGTGGAAAATATATGGTTGTTTTTACTCCTTCTCTGACTTTAGGAAACGGTGCCAGCCAATCTGGGGTGGTTGAAATTGAATTTAGAGTGAACGGTAGTGATGTATTTTCAACAGAGGGAACAAACTATTATCATAATACCAGTCTTGTACCACGCCAGCATGTTTTAACAAAATTTATAGATGTTAATAATGGCGATTATTTAGAAGTATTTAATAAAACTGCAACAGCAACAAGAACACTAGCCAATAATACCGGAACATCTTTAGCAGTTTTTAGAATAAGCGGAGAGCATGGAGAAATCTTATACACAGGGGATGGCGACACTGTTGCCGGCAGCACAAGTGTTGTCATTGGAACAAACATAACTTCTAGTAACGTAACTGTTTCTAAAAGTGATGATCTAAGTTATTTAGCGGCTAATGGCTTTACTGTGCCAGATACAAAAAAATATTACATGTTTTCTGCACTTAGTGTTGATAGTGATGCTTCAGAAGTTGGCGTAGATGTCGATATGTTGAGAACAGGATCTGAAATTAATGATTCAACTCTCAGTGTTAGAAATGGTTCAGATCCATATACTTTAGCTAACTCTTTAATTGCAGAGTTTCAAGCATCAGAGTATGGAGCAACTAGAACCTCAGTTGCTCCAACCTCTGGAAACTATACTCTGAAAAAAGGAACATGTTTTAACTTCTTAGATATAACAAATAAAGGTACTGACGTTGGAGCTTTGTTAAGTTTAACATGCGACTCTGACAGCAATGGGCTTTCCAGTGCAGGTGATTATAACTGCTTTGATGCGAGTAATTGGCCAAGTGGCGTAATGCCACTAACTGAAAATATTGCCACCACCAATGTTAGCCATACTACTGGTAATGGTCGCTTTACTTTTACTAGTATTGGTAAATACATGGTTTCTTGTCATCTTGTGGTAGATAGATTAAATTCTGGTACAGCTACTGTTTCTTTTTACATAAAAAAGAATGGAACAAAAATTTATGATTTAGATGTAAGTTTAAACCAAAACTGGACTCCGAGAGATGTATCCTTTAATTTAATAATAGATGTAACTGGTGTTACTGATTATTTTGAGTTTGGCTTATTTGGTCTATCAGCCACTACTTATGCTGGCTATAAAGCTGGTAGTACGATTTCTATTTTCAAAGTTGACGACTTAACCCACGCAATTCCAAGACTTGTAGATGACCGTGGGCTCGTTCTAACAGCAGAAACCACCCCACAAGCACAGATCGCAGACGATTTTGACCTAAAAACCTTCGACATTGACACACTTACACCTCAAAGAAGCCGCTTGACCGACCAAGTTCCGTTTATTTTGGGTGTTCCAGGCCCACTTTCCCTTCGTGGTCGCTGTTTTGGTGGAACAGAAGAGCCTCCAATCGTCAAACCGGGCGATAAAAAGAACTAAAAAATGTTCATTGAAAGCGAAACTTTCGGAAAAAAAGACAAATTTAAGGTTGGAGACCTCGTTTGGTGGAATAAAATTGGTAAAAATATGTCTGGTGTCGTGCAAAATCTATTTTTGAAAGATGTCGGAGGTCGAAAAGTTGCTTTTGCGATAGTTTTAGATTTCAATGACCAGGCACACAAAGAAATTTTGTGTATAAACTTGAAAAAAATGCCTTATCAAACAAATACAATGGAAGAAAACTAATTATTACAATGAAATATCGCATCATCAACAACTCCAATCTTGATATGAACGGAATGAAACCACTTTTGAACAGTTTTCTTCCGTTTGCGCGTCAAAAAATGGGCTTTTCTAAGCCTGTTTGCATAAAATTCGTCCACGACGATCAAAATGCAGCAAACCCACTTGGAAAAACTGCCTTTTATGACCCAAATGACTACTCAGTGACGCTTTTCACGACTGGAAGGCACCCAAAAGACATTATGAGGTCGCTTTCGCATGAGTTGGTGCATCACAAGCAAAACTGCGATGGAAAATTTGATCAAAAGCCTACTTATGGCGAAGATTATTTCCAAAATGACGATTATTTGAGAGAAATAGAGCGCGAAGCCTATGAAAAAGGAAATATGTGCTTTAGAAACTGGGAAGAACAGTACAGAGCACAGTTGCAAGAATCTACTTATTACCAAAAAGGAGAAACCAAAATGAAACTCAACGAGTGGAAGAACAAGGAAATGTTCGAGCGTCTTACCGAGGCTTACGGCTACGGAAAGATGAAGGAAGAAGAAGTAGTTGAAGAGTCAAACTGCATGGGAGAAGGCGAACTTGGCGAGTCAAACTGCATGGACGAGGGCATGTGCCCTACATGCGGTATGAGACCTTGCGGCTGCCCTATGATGGAAGAGGAAGCCAAGCCAGATTTCCTAGATCTTGATAAGGATGGTGATAAAGAGGAGCCAATGAAGGATGCTGCTGCTTCTGCAAAGAAGATGAGCGAGTCCCAAATTCGTTCCCTTGTCCGTGAAGCCCTCAAGAGAACACTCGCCAAGTAAGGAATAATAAAATGACCTCTATTCTTTCCGAAGGTGGTGTCGCTGGACATATGAACCACCTTTATGACAACCCAGAATTAACATTTGCGGAGATGAAAAACATCTTTCAAGCAGCCTCAAGTGGAGAACTTGATGGAACAGAGAAGACTGATGGCCAAAACCTTCAGTTATCCTACGATGTTAAGACTGGAACTGCCCGTGCTGCTCGAAACAAGGGCAACATTAAGAGTGGAGGTCTAACTGCTGCCGGTCTTGCTGAGAAATTCGGAGGTCGTGGACCACTAGAAAAAGCTTTTACCGAAGCATTTGCTGCTTTTGAGCAAGTTGTTGGTCAAATGTCGGAAGAAGAGCAGATCGAGATCTTTGGTCCAAACACAAACATCTACTACAACGCTGAGGTTCAGGATCCAAGATCTGCTAATGTTATCAACTATGACCTTCCCACTTTAACTATTCACCGAGTTGGGCATAATGAATATGACCGTGAGACGGGTATCCCAACAGGAAGGGATGTTTCTTCTAACGCTTTTAAGTTAGCAAATGCCTTAGAAAGCCAACAAACAGGAAGAGAGGTCGGAAAGTTCCTTGTTCAAATGAACGCTATTCGTAAGTTAAGCGCTTTGAGCGATGATAAAGCAGTTGCTGTCGCCAACGCTCGCCTTGAAAAAGTTATTTCTGATGCTGGAATCTCTGACAACCAAACTGTCGCTGAATATATGGTTTCTCGCGTAAGCGATATGGTTGATAAGAGAATAGACCTACCATTAGATGTTAAAAAAGAACTTATGAAGCGCATTTTTAAGGAAGAAGGTGCGAGTCTTGTAAAGGTTCGCAAGTTAATACCGGCTGGTGATACCCAGATGCGCAAGGCTGTTGACGAGTTAGTCAAGGCTGCTGGAAATTTAAAGAAGGCTGCTATTTCTCCGGTGGAAGAGATCGTGCATGACTTCTCTGTAGAGATGCTTAAAGGGCTTGAGAGCGCGTTCATTTTAGATAACAAGGCAGAGGTCGGAAGACTTCGTGCGGAACTTCAGAAGGCCATTGAGGCCATTGAGGCGAGTGGCTCTGATGAGGCCATGGCGATTCTACAGAAGCAGATGAGCAAACTCAAGTCTATCGAAGGTGTCTCAACAGCAGCCGAAGGTTTTGTCTTTGATTATGATGGTGTAACCTATAAGTTCACAGGAAACTTTGCACCAATGAACCAGTTGCTCGGACTTTTCAAATATGGTCGTGGTAATGTTCCCGCTCTCCGCAAGTTGGACGAGGAAGAACAGACCGGAGGACAGACAGTTGCGGTTGTTCCTGGGGCCTTTAAGCCTCCTCACAGGGGTCATCTTGAAATGGTTAAACATTACGCAAATCTTGCTGACAAGGTTGTTATTATGGTTTCACCACTTCCAAGAAGAACACCAAGTGGTCGCGATATTGATTTTAGTGTTTCTAAGGCAATTTGGAATTTATATTTAAGAGATGCTGGACTTTCTAACAAAGTTGAAGTTATTCGATCTCCTGTAAATTCTCCGGTTTCAGCAACTTACCAGTTTGTTGCAAACGAAGACAACAAACCAGAGATGGCTCAGCCGGGTGATATTGTTATTCCTGGTTGCAGCACTAAGGGCGGTGACGAGGCTCGTTTCAAGGCTAACTTTGAAAAGTATGCCCGTGAAGGTGTTATGATAGAGGATCCTATTAGTTGTGCCTTTGTCGCGTCCTCTGATGACGCTCTGAGCGCTCGTGATTTTAGGGCGGCTCTTGATGCCGGTGCTGGCTTAGAAGACTTCATACCGGACGAGACGAGCCCTGAGGAGGTTCTTTCTATCCTGGGTGTGGAGCCTGGACCGGAAGTGCCTTTGGATGAAATGTCCTCTATGGCTGCTGGGTCTGTCGCTGGCTACTCTGGAAGCCCTGTTAGAAAGAGAACTGACGAGGTTGTTGAAGAGGTTCTAAACTATTTAATAAGTAAGGGAGTCTTAAAATGAAAGACAGAAACGACTTTATTGCTGAGCAACTTTTAAGAGAAAATATCAGAAAGGCTTTAACAACTGTTAAGACCAAGAAAGCCCAAAAGGCACTCAACGAAGAGACTGAACTTCGTGGTGTTATTCGTAAGCTTCTAAAGGAAAAGATTGCTGTTGGCGATGAAGTCCCTCATCAGAAGACTGGAATCAATAAACTAAGGGACACTCTTAAGAAAATTGTTCCACAAATCCGTGATGACTATTTGAACTTAACTACTGATAAGGCTCAGAGAAAGTCTTATATCGCTCACCTTGTTAATGGTATTGATAATCTATTAGCACCTATTAACACTAATATAGATGCTCCTGAGCCAAGTGACAAGCAAGATCTTGAAGAAGAAATCGAGATCAGTGTTAGTGACGAAGAAGCTGCTGATGACGAAAACTTCATTGATATTGGAGATGATATTCTTCCATCTGGTGAAGAAGAGGAAGATGAAGAAGGAATTGAAATTTCCGATGAAGAAGAATTAGTAACTCGTGGTTTAGATACTGATGAAAATGATGAAACTGGAAGAAATGCTGCTATTGAAACTTTCAAGCAAATTCAGTCTGCTATTGTTACTGACTTTAGTGTATTAGCAAATGATGAAGATCGTGAGATCTATCATGACTATCTAAAAACTAATATTCTTCTTTGGAGAGATAGATTTGAAGAAGTCCTTACAAAGAACTTACCTGAACCTACAACACCAGAATATGAAGAAGAGAAGGCTGGTGTTCAACCAGGAGAAGATAAAGAAGATACTGGTGGAGAAGATAATTTAGAAGATCTATTAGAGATTATAGATTTATAATATGTCTTGGAAGAGAAAGAAAGAGAGGAAAGGACGCAATACCTACTATAGTCTAAGTAAGAAGTTGCGTCAAGAGAAAAGATCAAATGATGAATTTGAGACTATGCTCTCTTCTCTCAGTCTAGAAGAAGTTATTGGACTCAAGCTAGAACTCTCTACAAAACCAGTTAACAGCAGACTCTATGGAATTCCTATCTGGTTTAGCTTGACAGACATAGTTAAGGACGCTATATTTAAGTATGCTTACTCTGCTACTAGGACGCAAGTAGAGACAATGCAGTTTTTAGGATTGAGACACAACGATTTTCATACTTACAAAAATAAGTATGATCCAGTTTCTTACTTTGAGGATTAGGGGGGTGCACTGGATTCGACAGGGTAAATGAAGAGAATAGTGCAGGCAGTCGTGATGACTCAAAAAATCAAAAACAAATTAGTTGCCAACAACAACGCACACTTTGATTCCGTCCGCCTAGCGGCTTAATCAAGGAGGCTGATCAGAGCCTTCTATCCAATCTGGTCAACACAACAGACAAGTTGTAAAAATCAAAACAATTCAACGCAACAGGGCGGTGAGCGTTGATTTACAACCGCCTATCTTCTCTAGTTTGGATGGTAAAAACTAGACAAGCCTGTGGATGACTTGAATTGAATTTTATTCTGGACGCGGGTTCGATTCCCGCCACCTCCATTTCTGTCTTTTCTCTAACAGAAAACTATTTATGAAAGTAAGACAGGGAGGATTCATGTCATGTCTAAAGATGTTATGGACAAAGTTTGGAAAGTCTTCACAGTTGTCCTTGGTGTTGTGGTAGTTCCACTCGCAGGTTGGGTTTGGAACACTAACATTATGGTTCACGAACTAACCAACGATCTTGGTGATGCCGAGAAGACCATTGAAAGCTTAGAAAACAAAGTCAAAGAAGCTGATGGAAACACGAAAGCCATCATTTCCATCGAAAAAGACATCGAGTACATGAAAACAACCCTCGAAAGAATTGAAAGGTTTGTAACACAATGATTGAAACCTGGAGCTTGCTTTTCATCTTAGCCGAAGAGCCAAAAAATAAAGTCTTTCTCGTTCAGGATGACAATTTACAAGAAGAGGTTGCCGAAGGCATTGAAGAATGCCACGAACAGGTTGAATCAACTTACAGAAATGTTAAAGACCTCAGATCAACAATGTCTGGTCTTGAATTTTTTATGAAAGACAGATTTCTTAAAGATGAATTCTGCTCTAATATTGAGTGGGAACAGCCAAGCATCGAAGTTTACAAAAACGAACCAAAGTCCTATCTTCCAGAAGAGTGTCAGAAAGTTCTTGACGAATCAGAGCCAATAGACTAAACTCTTATTAGGAACATAGAATGAAATTCATGAAACAACTAGCCAAGCAGTATTTTGGTTTCCTCTTTGGGCTTGTGCTTGGCTCTGTTGTTGCAACTTTGACCACTTATGTCTTTTTTGCTTTTTACTACGGAGACATTCCAAAGGTCAATGTTGAAGAGTTTCAGGAATTCCAAGAATGCTTGTTAGATGAGGAATAAATGGGAAAGACAGTAGTAGTTTCAGGAGGTTTTGATCCGGTCCATGTTGGACACCTCCGCATGATGCAAGAAGCAGCAAAGCACGGCGAGCTTATTGTAGTTATCAACTCAGATCCGTGGCTCATGAGAAAGAAGGGTTTTATTTTTATGCCCTTTTCAGAGAGGGCTGAGATCATTTCTGCTTTTGAGTGCGTTTCAAGGGTCGAAGTAGCACTAGACAGCGACAACACCGTTTGTCAGTCGCTTCGTGTAATAAAGCCTGACATTTTTGCTAATGGTGGAGATAGAACACCCGGCAGAGTCCCAGAGCAGGATGTGTGTGAAGAACTAGGAATCGAGATGCTTTGGAACGTTGGAGGCGGCAAGGTTCGCAGTTCATCGACTCTCGTAAGAGAAGCAACAGACAATAAGAGAAAGTTAGATCTAGCACATTTTAGAGAGACAACCGCTATTTAGAAACTTTCGGAGCCCGCCTAAACATAGGCGGGTTTCGTTGTTTAACACTACTTACTATGAGCCTGATGAGGGCTAAACGAGGTACTACTCAGTATGGCAAAAAAAACCTATGTGCTTGACACAAGCGCATGTTTGACTGATGCAGACTGCATCTTTAACTACGCAAACAACGATATCATTATTCCGTTAAAAGTTCTTCAAGAAATAGATAAACACAAGAAGAGACAGGATAGCGTCGGTATCAACGCAAGAATGATTATTCGTTCCCTTGACGAACTGCGCACCAAAGGCTGCTTACAGAAAGGTGTCAGGCTCGGTAAGGGAAAAGGAATTCTAAAAGTTGCTGGTGGGAACCCAGATATTCTACCATCCGATCTCGACTCTAGTGTCCCTGACCATGAAATTATTTCTACTGCTCTGCACGAAGACGCCACTAACGGAAGCAGAAAAACTGTTCTTGTAAGCCGCGATATCAACATGCGAGTTATTTGCGATTCGCTTGGAATAACGAGTGAGGACTATACCGAGAACGAGGTCATCAAGCGGGAGTCGGATTTCTATTCAGGTTTCACGACTATTCTTGTAGATGACCAAACCATAGACCAGTTCTATGATGGCAGCAAGATCAAAGTATCCGAAGAAGAAAATCGCGGTTTGTTTCCTAACGAGTTCGTCATGTTGGTTTCCAGTTCCAACGATAAGAAAACAGCACTTTGTAGGTTTATTGACTACCAGTTTCCTCTAATGCCTGTGGTTCAGTTCAAACAAGGACTTTGGGGTGTAAAAGCAAGAAACAAGGAACAAATGTTTGCCCTTGATCTTCTAATGGATCCAGAAGTCCAAGTTGTCTCACTCGTCGGCAAAGCCGGCTCTGGTAAGACCCTAATAGCAATCGCGGCTGGGCTAGAGCAGGTTATGAGCACAATAGATGTTAAGTACGGACTAAAAGAAGGAACTTCTAATGATGTCTGCTACAAGCGTCTTGTCGTGTCTCGTCCAGTTATGCCCATGGGTAAAGACATTGGCTTCCTTCCAGGCACAATGGAAGAGAAGATGGCTCCATGGCTCGCTCCCGTACAAGACAATCTAAAGTTCCTAACAGGCGACGATCAAACAACGCTTGACGAGTACATGCAACGGGGTCTTATTGAAATGGAAGCGCTAACTTACATTCGTGGTCGTTCTATTGCTAATGCCTTCATCGTCATCGACGAAGCACAGAACCTTACAGCACACGAGGTCAAAACTATTTTGACCCGCGTCGGTGAAGGCACAAAGATCGTCCTAACTGGCGACATTGAGCAGATCGACAACATTTACATCAACGAAATGTCGTCTGGCCTCACACATGCAGTAGAAAAAATGAAAGAGTTTGGCATTACTGGACACGTTACTCTGAAGAAGGGCGAGCGTTCAGAAGTTGCCACACTTGCAGCGAAAGTATTATAAAACTTGACAAAATAAAAATAGTTTATTATATTCTTAGAAAGGAGCAAAAATGCTGACAAAAGAGACACTCAGCAAACATGAAACCAACCCAACATTAAAGGCACCGGTCGTCCCAAACACACAGATGAAGGAATGGCTGGTAAACTATGTTGGAGAACACTTCGCAGCCGAGAAGGAACGCTTTGAGGAGGCGATGGGACAAGAGTTCAAGTGGGACGGCTCGGTGACCGTTGAAATGGTCGCAGAACTGATGATCCGAGAGTTCCCAGAGTTTATGCTTGCCGTCGCCGAAGAAAACTTTATGAGAGGCTATCGCCAGGCTCTATCGGATGTGGAATATACAGAAGACCTTGAAAGGCACTTCGTTGGAGCAGAAGATGGGCAGCAAGGATAAGATACAAAAGATCATCGAAAACTCTTTGCAGAACTTCAACAGGACGCAGAGAGAATATTCGATTCTTGGCAAGATGTTCTACCTCCAACAACATTTCCACGGAGAGGTAGAGGTTGATAAGGTCATCGAAAAGATAGAAAGGATGATGCCTCCACACCTCTTCGACGAAATAGATATGGTTATAGTTGATGACTATGACTTCCTCCGCGAGCGAGAACTGGAAGCGCTCTACAAGGACGGAGCCATCTACTTAACCCCTTTCCTTTACACCGATCGCGATGTCATAGAAAACATCATCCACGAGGTTTCCCACTCTATTGAGGAGCGCCTTGGCAGGATCATCTACGGAGACGGAAAGCTAAGAAAGGAGTTCCAGATCAAGAGAGATACTCTTGTTCGCCACCTCGACGCACACGAGTACGACACAAGCGGGTTGGATTTTGAAGATGTAGAATACAACCTTGCATTTGACGAGTTTTTACATAAAGAGGTTGGCTACGCAAACTTGAGAAACTTTACAGAAGGTGTTTTTCACCGCCCATATGCAGCAACAAGTTTGAGAGAATATTGGGCAGCGGGCTTTGAAGACTATTTTATCGGAGACACAGAAGAAGTCGCACGTCTAAGCCCGGTACTATTTAGTAAAATAGAGGAGGTTGTTTCGTATGAGGATTGAAAAGTTTGAAGTAGAGGAGAAGGACAGCAAGATTCATGTATTTGTTCAGATCCCCCACTCCAGCCAAAACAGAAATATTGAGCGTTTTCGTTGCAAGACTAGTGACGTTCTGGCCATCCTTGAAGAGAAGGGTGTTGAGGTTGGAGAGTGTGTTTCGTCCGCAGAACTAAAGAACTGGAGAGACTATTCCCGTAGAGGAACTTGGGTTTTTGAAAAGAAAGTTGAAAAAGTGCTTGACCCAGACCCAGAACCGATTATAATAGAAGAAGAGAAACCAGTGCCGGCTCGTAAGAGGCGCACTAGATCTTCAACCACGAAGGTCTCTACTGAGGAATAATTGGCCCACGTTTCGTATTCAGAGATTAAGATTTGGCACGAGTGCCCCTACAAGCATAAACTACAATACATTGACAAGATCGCAGGCTTCAAAGGCAACCTACACACCGCCTTTGGAACTGCGATTCACTCCGTTTGTGAGCACGGTCTCCTAGACGAAAACCTAGACCGAGGTGCACACTTCTTAAAGGAGTTCGCAAAAGAGGTTGCTTCCTTGGAAGAAAAGGAAGTTGTTATTGAACTCGATCTCAAAGAGCAGATGATGGGACAGTACAAGCCCATTGTCGATTCTTTCCGTGACGAACTTGACAACTACTTTGAGGACTGTGAAGTCGTCGCAACCGAAGAGCAGCTTTATGAGGACATTGAGGGTGAAAATATGAAGTTCAAGGGCTTCATTGACCTCGTTGTAAAGACAAACGATGGAAAGTACCACATCCTTGACTGGAAGACCTGTTCTTGGGGTTGGGATTCCAAAAAGAAGGCTGACAAGATTATTAACTATCAACTTACCCTCTACAAGTATTTTTGGGCAAAAAAGCATGGAGTGCCGCTTGATATGGTTGAGACGCACTTCGGTCTTCTCAAGCGAACTGCCAAGAAGAACAACACAGAAATATTCAGGGTTACAAGTGGAAAGATAAAAATGAAAAATGCCTTGACATTTCTTGATAAGGCAGTTAAGAATATTAAAAGGAACATGACCATCAAGAATCGGCTTTCTTGCAAGGGTTGTGCGTTTTATAAAACGGAACATTGCCGTTAGAGGTTTAGATGAGTGAAAAGAAGACGATCCTAGTTATCTCGGATCACCCGTTAGCGCCCTCTGGTGTCGGAACACAGACGAACTACATTATCCAGACACTATTGAGAACCGGGCGCTACAAGTTTATTTGTTTAGGTGGTGCAGTAAAGCATCAGAACTACCAGCCCCAGAACATCCAGGGGGACGCATGGGATGACGGCGATTTCGTCGTGCATCCTGTTGATGGTTATGGAAACGCTGACATCATCCGTTCAGTTCTATGGACGGAGAAGCCAGATATGCTTTGGTTTATGACCGACCCGCGTTTCTACAACTGGCTCTGGCAGATTGAAAACGAGATTCGTGCCCTCGTCCCAATGGTCTATTACCATGTTTGGGACAACTACCCACCGCCAAAGTTCAATGCAAAGTGGTATAACTCAACAGATGTCATCGCATCTATTTCCAAGGTCACGCACGACATTGTAAGCCAGGTCGCCCCGGATGTTGAGAACCACTACATCCCTCACGCGGTCAATGGCGAGATCTTCCGTAAGTTGGACAGCGAGATTGTTAATGAGTTTAAGAACACAAACTTCCCAGACCACAACGACCGGATGATCTTTTTCTGGAACAACCGTAACGCCCGTCGTAAGCAGTCTGGCACGCTTATTCACTGGTTTAACAAGTTCGCCGAGCGAGTTGGTCCAGACAAGGTTTGCCTCATTATGCACACCGACCCCAAGGATCCAAACGGCCAGGATCTCGAAGCTATTCTTAAGGACTACGACATTGCTGATGGGCGCATTGTTATTTCCAGAAACAAGATGCCAGCCGAAGGTCTTGCTTTAATGTATAACATGGCTGACTGCACCATCAACATTTCAGATGCTGAAGGCTTTGGTCTTGCCACCCTTGAGTCTCTTTCTTGTGGCACTCCTATCATCGTCAATATGACTGGCGGACTACAGGAGCAGGTCACGGACGGAGAGGAGTGGTTTGGTTTTGGCCTCCAGCCGTCCTCCAAGGCCCTTATCGGCTCGCAGACAGTTCCATACATCTACGAGGACCGTTTGAGCGAGGAACAAGTTGTAGTGACATTAGAGCGCTTCTATAACCTATCACAAGAAGAACGAGATGCAATGGGCGAGAAGGGTATGGCTCATGTCCAGGCTAACTACAACTTTGAGGACTTTACGACTCGTTGGGTCCAGTTGGTTGATGATATTGTTGAGCGTCTTGGATCATGGGAAAACAGAAAGGGCTACAAGGCTTGGGAACTTAAGGAGGCAATGTGACTAGGGAGCGCTGGTTGTGCGCACACTGTATGACAGGAGTAGTCTACCGTCTACCTTCAGAATGTCCAGAGTGCGAAAAGAATCTAAATGAAGAAGTAAAGAATAGGAAGTCAACATGAAAAAGACAGTTTTAGTAAGAGGTCCAGCCCTCACACAGTCCGGCTATGGTGAGCACACCCGCTTTGTTCTTCGCGCTCTAAGGACGCGAGAAGACGAGTTAGATATTCATATTCTACCAACAAAGTGGGGAGAGACTGGCTGGCTTGCCATTCCAAGTGAGGAGCGAGCATGGATCGACCAGCATGTAAACAAGGCAACAGTCCATCTGCACCAGAAGCTTCCTTATGATATTTCTGTTCAGGTTACAATTCCCAATGAATGGCAAGATATGGCAACAGTTAATATCGGCGTTACGGCTGGAATTGAGACAAACAAGGTTTCTCCATTGTGGCTTCATAGAGCCAATTTTATGAAAAAAGTTATTACAATATCAGAACACTCTAAAAATGGCTTTAAGGTGGAATACAGAGGAACAAACCCTAATGGTGGAGAAGCGGTAGAATTAGGCTGTGATGTACCAGTCGAGGTCGCACATTACCCAGTAAAGACTTTTGACGGACTGCCTGAACTAGATCTAAACCTTGAGCACGACTTCAACTACCTTGCAGTCGCCCAATGGGGTCCGAGAAAGAACATCCAAAACCTTATTCGCTGGTTCGTAGAAGAGAACCACGACGAGGAAGTCGGACTTATCGTAAAGATGAGCCTAAAGAACAACTCTGTTGTCGACCGCGAGTTCGCCCTCCAGCAAATCGAAAACTCCATCCCCGATATTCCTGACCGCAAGTGCAAGGTCTACCTTCTACACGGGGACATGTCTGAGAGCGAAATGCATGCCCTTTACAGGCATCCCAAGGTCAAGGCAATGGTTTCACTCACCCACGGCGAAGGCTTTGGTCTACCCCTATTTGAAGCCGCCTACAGTGGTCTTCCTATTATTGCCCCTGGCTGGTCTGGCCAGTGCGACTTCCTTTACATGCCATGGGAGTCCAAGTCAAAGAAGAATAAGGACAAGAAGAAGGCGATGTTTGCTGAGGTTGATTTCACCCTTGGCCCTGTCCCCGATTCTGCTTTATGGCAGGGTGTCATTGAGAAAGATATGATGTGGTGCTACCCTACTGAGGGTTCTTTCAAACTTCGGATGCGCCAAGTCCGAAAGAACTACGACAAGTGGCTGGCAAAGGCCGAGGAACTTCAGACTTGGGTTTGTGATGAGTTTAGAGCAGACAAAATGGTTAAAAAATTAGCAGACTCAATATTAGAGAAAGAGGAAAGTGTTTCAAAGGTAAAGGTATTTTCACTATGAAGCACATAGTATATTTGTCACAGTTTAAAGACAGTTCGGGTTATGCAGTCGCCGCCCGACATTATTTAAAGTCTTTACAAAATTACATAATAGAAAACAAAAAAGATTATACCCTTATGGCTCATACTTTAAGATTTGAGTCTGGCTGTTCTTTATCTGATGAGGAGGCATCCTTAATCGATTCGTTGTCTTTTGGTAGTGAAGAGGAGGTGGATAAATTTTTATCAAAAAATGAAAAATTTGTTTTGTTATGGCATATGCCTCCCCCCATGATGATACTCAAAGATAGATATAAAGAAACTAAACTTAGTTGGAGAATTGCTGATAAGCTAATAAAGAATAGTTATAGAAATATAAATATTACGGTCTGGGAAGCAGACAAAATTGAAGAATCTTGGGCAAGAGTATTTGACATATTTGAAACAAAAGATGTTATTGTACCTTGTCAATGGAACAAGGATACATTTGAAGAACTAGCAAAAAACATGAATCAAGATTTAACTGTCCATAAAATTCCTCATGTTATTGAAGAAAGCAAGAGAGCAGTTGCTCCATTACAACTAGATCTAGATAATAAATTTGTTCTGTTCTCCATGTCTCAGTGGAACACAAGAAAAGGATTTGATAAGTTAATAGAAGCTTTTACTATGGAGTTTAGCCACGATAATGATGTAAGATTAGTAATTAAGACATATGACAATCTAATACCAGAGTATCTAGAAAAGGTCTCATTAGAGCAACAGGCAGTAAATATTAATAAAACAATTCAAAAGATTAGGTCTTCAGTCTTTACTCCTAGAGATTCTGTCAATGAACAAACCGGTCCAAGGGTTAGCAATATTAATCTCTTACCTTGGTTACTACCTTATGAGAATATTAGATGGTTGTATGAAAAAGCAGATGTTTTTTGTTTAGCCACGAGAGGAGAAGGGTTTGGATTAACGATTTCAGAAGCTATAATGCACGAAAAGCCAGTTATAGTTCCAAATAAAGGTGGCCACTTAGATTACATATCAGAGTCTAATAAGGAATTATTATTTGATTGCCACAAGAGTCCTTATGTCGGTATACCGGGGTACCATAGCGATATGAATTGGTATGAACCAGATGTAATTTCTTTAAGAAAAAAAATGAGAATGGCTTATAATATGTGGAAAAATAACAAAAAAGCCCTAGAAAGAATTGGTAAAAAGAACAAAAAATTTGTCATTGAAAGCCAAAAATACTCAGAGCATACTGTTGGTAAGCAGATTTTTGATGCCGTAGCATCCACCGCGCAAAAAGAACTTGTTACATTTAGAGAAAAGATAAATTTTCTAAAAAATAAACATCTTGGTGAGGATTGTGTTATTTTAACTTGCGGACCAAGTATATCTAAGTTTAGTAAAGAAGAGCTGAACAAAATAACAAAAAACAGAAAGGTCATAGCTATTAAACAAGCTTTAGAGTTTTTACCTGAAAAAAGTGATTATCACTTTTTTAACTCAAATAATTTTCAATTGTACGACTACGCTAGAGAAGATACTACTGTTTTTGCGGTGTCAGGTCAGAATATAGCATCATCTAGAAAATTTATCTGGACAAATGAGCAGAAGCTTGATATATTCTTACAAGTGCTAGATGATAAAACTTATAGCAATGCTTTATGTAATTCATTGGATTTTGATTCTTACACGTTCGACAAGACGATGGGTAGACCATGGGGTCCAGGCATAATGGCAGAAGCTGTAATTTACTTTGTCTTGCACGCTGGTTTTAAAAATGTTTACACAATTGGTTGGGATCTTGAGAAACCAGGATCTACAAATTCTAATCATTTTTACCCTAATGACAGAGAAGTTGTTAAGCCGGCGGACCCTATGAAGCCAGATGAAATAGAGAAAAACATCACAATGTCATTAGAACTATACAAGTGGCTTAAGACAAAGGGTGTCAACTTATATGTTTCCAGCCCCAATTCCTATGTCCATCCAGAAGTCCCTAGAAAACTATTCTAAAGGAGAGATGTGTGAAAAAAACTTATATTATTGCTGAAATTGGTATCAATCATAACGGTTCTCTAGACACCGCAAAGAGACTCATTGATGTTGCAGCCGTTTCAGGGTGCGATGCTGTTAAGTTCCAGAAGAGAAACCCAGATGTTTGTGTGCCAGAGCAACAGAAGGGAGTCATGAGAGAAACTCCATGGGGCACAATGACCTACCTTGATTACAAGTATCGTATGGAGTTTGGGCAAGAAGAATACGACGAGATTGACCGTTACTGTCGAGAGAAAGGCATAGAGTGGTCTGCTTCGCCATGGGATATTGATAGTCTAGAATTTCTGTCACAGTACGATCTTCCGTGGCTTAAGATACCATCTGCTATGATCACTAATGAAACACTAATGAGAGCTACCGCAGCAACTGGAAAAAAGGTTATTTTTTCCACCGGTATGTCAACCTACGAAGAAATAGATCAGGCAGTCCAGTGGCTTGAAGGCAGCGAATGTGTAATGCTTCATTGCAATTCTACTTATCCAGCGCCTCTTGAGGACTTAAACCTAAGTTGTATCAAGACACTATCTGATAGGTACAATTGTGAAGTTGGTTACAGTGGCCATGAGTTTAGACTTGGGACTACTGTGGCGGCTGTTTACCTTGGGGCGACGTATCTAGAGAGACACATTACACTTGACAGGACAATGTGGGGTTCTGATCATATGTCTTCCGTTGAACCACAGGGCCTTATCAAGCTTGTTAGAGGTGTTCGCGAGCTTGAGATTGCGCATGGAGATGGTATCAAGCGCGTAACTGATGGAGAATTGGCTCCAAGAAAGAAGCTTAGAGGTTATTGATGGATAGAAAAAGAGAAAAGCAGTGGGCAAAAGAAAGCTGGCTTAGAGAAGAGTCTGCTGCTAGAAAGATAGCAGAGCTAGACCCAAGAGTCTCAAGTTTAAGGTGGCGACACACCATACCATTGCCAAATGGGCAGGTCACTCCTGGGACAAAAGACACCAGTGTAGATCTAAAGGAATTTCAGTGGGACAAAGACTTATTTGTGGATAAAACGGTCATCGATGTTGGAGCATGCGATGGATTTTTCTCTTTTCATGCAGAAAAGATGGGCGCTGCAAGAGTGTTGGGCGTGGATCCATACCGCTGGACACTGGATGATCGCTGGAGTGGTATGAAGGGTTTTAATCTCGCAAGAGAATTACTTGATTCAAAAGTGGAAGACAGTGTTGTCTTATTAGAGGATTTATCTCCTCAAACAGTGGGTGAGTGGGATATCAGTCTGTTCTTAGGTGTTTTTTATCACCTAATCAATCCTATACAAATATTAAAAAATGTGTGTAGTGTGACAAAGGAGACTATAATTGTAGAGACAATTAACGCAGAATATCACTCTTTGCGTCATGGTGCCCCTTGCCAGAAAGCATCTAATGGTATGGTTTTGTTAGACAACTTTTTTGTATCTAAGCCAATGCTAACCTATTATCCCAATGACGAAGTGGATGGCGACTATACAACTTGGTACGCTCCAAACCCTGCGTATATAGAGAGCTTTCTTAAAGTTGAAGGGTTTAGAAAAATAAACACGAAAAGGATATATTCAGGAACTAGATTTATAACGGTAGCATCTAGATGAGGAATAGATATACCCTGTGTTCAGAGCTTCTAAAGCAAAATAAAAAAGTTTTAGAATACATAGAAACTCACAAAGACACTGAACGTATTTGGATTGATTTAGATAAGAATAAAGTTTTTGGCTACTCTACCAAAATGGAGAAAGAAAATCAAGTCCCCGGAGCGTTCAACAGTGGTGGCTGGTATAATTTTCATTTTTCACCTGATGTTTGGATTCAGCACGCTGATGAACTCTATAAAGTCTTTTTCCGAAATGCTTCTAGTCTTCACGGTGAACTGAAAGTAAGTGATGAATTGTTGTACTCGTCTGCTTCGCCATGCTTAGATATAAGTGGTTCGAGGTGCTTGGTTATTGGTGGCGGCCCCACAACCGAAGAAAATATAGAAAGTATTGTAGATCTTAGTAGGGATTATGACATTAGAGCTACTTGCAATCATTTTTTTCTAAATGAAAATTTGTTTCAAATTAAGTTTGATTACATTTTTTTGTCTCTGGAGGTTGATCTAAAGAGTCCGCTTTTGCTTAAGTATATCAAAAAAAATAACCCTATAGTAGCGTTTGAACACGGCCCAGCAAATAGGCTTAAAGAGATCTATCAGTTTTGTAAAGAGAATAAAGTAAAGACACTTTTCTACATCACACGTTATTTTTCTAGACTTGGATACACTTCAAGACAAATTGTTTTTTTGGGCCTAAACGGAGCAAAAACAGTAGACTTTATTGGGCTTGATGGGTTTGTGTCATCAGAAGTTAAGCACTCGTTTGAGGTTGATAAAGCAGCACCGAGTTTTTACGATACTGAAAATTATCATAGGCTTGGAATAATATTTTGGGATTATCTACTGAACAATGACGTTCTTAAAAGTTGTGACTTCAACAACTTATCTGATGGGAATAAGAAGTGTTTATTTTCAAATTATAAAAAAATGGTTAAAGAAGGGAAGGTGTTTGTATGAGCAAGAGGGTTGATGAGGTGGCGGTCATAATACAGGCTCGTCTTGGTTCACAAAGAATACCGCAAAAAATGATCAAGCCATTTGCTCAAACTACGCTTACTGATATAGCGATAGGAAAGGTTTTGCAATGTAAGACATTTCCAGTTAGGAACTTTTATCTCTCTGCCCATGAACCAGAGCTTAAAGTTATTGCCGCTAGACATGGCGTTAACGTATTCCACCGTTCTGAAGCTTCCGCAAACTCAGAAGGAACTCCTATGACAGAGATGTATGAATGGTGGGACAAGCTACCATTCAAATATTGCATATTAATTAACGCTTGCGCACCCTTTCTTAAACCGCAGACCATTGATAGCTTTTTTGAGTCCTATTTGGAAACAGAATCTGATGGGATGTTTGGAGTGGTTCGTAAAAAGAATTATTTTTGGAACTCTGATGGCTCTATCATCACACCTCTAAAAGAGGCTGTAATGAATACCAAGACTGCTGATGTGGTGTACGAAGCGGCTCATTGTCTTTACGCAGGCAGAATGGACAAAATAGGTGAGAGCATTTGGATGGGAGACTTTAACACCCCAGGCGATATAGAGCTTTTTCCGATGGAAGAAAGTGAAGTTTTAGATATTGATTATCCGTGGCAATTTGATATGTGCAAAGCACTTTGGAGAAACAATGAAATTTAGTTTTAGTAATGGTATAAATTTTAATAAACTAGTGGTTAATATCACAAATTTTGATACAATAGAGGATCTCTTTGAAAGTAGAGATAGAAGTATACATTTTTCTTTACACATTGATGATGAAGAATTTAGTGAAGAAGGAATAAGAGGGGACGATGCAATATGGCTTCCGTATTCCAGTGAACAAGGTCTTAAGGTTATTAGGCAAAATGAGAAATATAACAGTCTTGATGAAAGTCTAGAAAATATCCAATATATTAGAGGGTGCCACAGCAAAGCCTTCCCAGAAATTTATTGGTGCGAAAAATGTTTTTGTGAAAATGGTAATGAATACATACTTTGTTTGATCGAGAATGTTAGGGATACTACAAAAAGCAAGTTGTCCAACAAGGAGAAGCTATACTTACCTCAGCATGATTTGCAGTTTATTGAGGCCGTTTTGGAAAACAACCAGGCCGATATCTCACAAGTTACTGAAGAATTCATAAACTTAAGGCTGCTACCAGAAGATGAATGGTATAAGTCAATAAACTTTATAAATGGTAAAATTGTTGATTTTCATAGGTTTGAAAGAATGGACGAAAGATATAAGCTTGTTAGTCCATCAAAAGATATTGCAGACATTACAGAAATTTATAACAACATTGTTAGTAGGTATGCTTCTGTTTTAGATTCTAACGGAACACCCAAGTGGAAAGGTAGGATTTACCAGGGATTCATCTTCGATAATGGCGCTCAGATGCCTGGGTACACCTCCGATAATAAAGTGTACGATAGTTATAGAAAACTTCCTTTTGTGCCCTTAAACAAGGTAAAGGGCAAGAATGTTCTAGATCTAGGATCAAATCAGGGCTTCTTCAGTTTCCAATCGGCTATCCATGGCGCCAAGAGTGTGACCGGTGTTGAGATTCAGAGGGAAGACGTTATGGCCGCTAATGATATAAAGAATATCTTAGAAGCCGAAAACGTAAGTTTTATAAAGGGTGATGCAATAGGTTACTTATTATCGTCAGAGGAACCCTATGGGCTGGTTATAGCAAACTCGGTTCTGCACCAAATATACCCTAACCTAGATGGCTCAGACGAGGTGCTAGATAAGATTTCTAAGTGTTCAGAATATTTTTCTTTTGAAACACCAATGAACCATCCTAAGATGAGAATATCTATGTCTAATTTGTACTCTAAATTATCTAAACATTTTAGAATTGTTAGATTATTAAACATCTATAATGCTTACTCTAGTGGCTACAGAGCAAATTTTGTTTGTTACTCATAGGTTTTTGTGATGAACTATAATGATTATTATGTGAGGTGTAGAGAAAACTATACCTCCTCTACTAGCGTGAAACTAAGTAATTTTTATAACACTGCTGTTGTAAAGATACCTCACTTATCTTTCGGAGAAGAATATAATCAGTCAATTAACAACATAGCAAAAAAAGCAAAAGAATTTTTTGATACCACTGAGCAGGATGATATTATGCTTAAGTGTGACGATATATGGAAATATAGAGATGATCTAAAGACTGTATGTGACATATTAGTCCCTTATTTGGAATCAGAAAGATATGGATGTCATCTTTATGTTGATAAAATATACTTGTATAGAACAACATCACTACAAAATAGGCAGTCTTCATATCTTTGGCATTACGACAATAATCCATTACAATTTGTAAAGAATCTTATATATTTAAACGATGTTAATGAAAAGAACTCTCCATTTGAATATCTTGTCGACCAATTTGGCAATGGCGTAATAGCAAGTCCAACGAGGACAGGCCCAGAACATTGGCTACCTGCTCCTAATAATTCTAGAATACCACAGAGCGTAGTGGATGATTTGAAATCTGAAAGAGGCTACGCCACCAAAAAAATCGTTGGAAAAATGGGATTGACTTTTTCTTTCAATAACAATACAATACATAGAGCGAACCCTATTAAAGAAGGTTATAGGGATGTTCTAAACATTAGGGTTAGGCCATGCATCAAGGCTCCGCCAAGTCCTATAGACCCTCGATGGACTACAGGATTTGAAAAGACAGGAACAGCGGACAAGAATCCTATAATATCATGGGGAGGATAAGATGAATTATAAAGAAAATAGACCATGGGGAAATTTTGAAAATTTACTAGATGTAGAATTTACAAAAGTTAAGATAATTACGGTCAAACCTTCTGAGAGACCCAGCTACCAATACCATCACAAAAGATCGGAACATTGGATTATTGTTAAAGGGAGCGCAGTTGTTGTTTTGGACGACAAAGAAATTAATTTGTCTGTAGGTGAGCATATTTTTATTCCTATTGGTGCAAAACATCGGATCGAAAACAGGAGTGATGAAGAACTAGTGTTTATTGAGGTACAGTGTGGCACTTATTTTGGAGAGGATGATATAGTGAGGTTGTCCGATGACTATAAGAGAAGTTGATGTATAAGGTTTTGATACCATCTGCCGGACTAGGAACCAGGCTTGGTGAAACAAGCAAAAACTTAAATAAAGCGTTAGTTGCTTTGGATAATAAACCTGTCATTTCACATGTCATAGAAAAATTTCCAAAGCACATTGAGATAGTTTTAGCATTGGGATATAAGGGCGACCTATTAAAACAATACCTAGATATGGCCCATTCTGATCGCAACATCACATATGTTAATGTATCTAAGTTTCAAGGCGACGGCGCCGGCCTCGGTTTAACAGTGCTAGAGTGTAAAAAATACTTACAGTGTCCATTTATATTTTGCACAAATGATACTGTTATATTAGAAGAAATACCAGAGCCAACTCAAAATTGGGTTGGTTTTGCTGAAATTGAGAACAACAAAAACTATAGATCTTTTAAGATTTCAAAAAATTATGATGTTGAAAAGGTTTGTGAAAAACAAGAAGCATCTTTATCAAGCACAAAACCATATATTGGCCTGGCAGCAATAAAAGATTACAATGCGTTTTGGCAAAGCATGGAGAAAGGAAGAAATTACGGTTCCATCCAGTCTGGTGAGTCTTACGCAATTAAGGCTATGTTGGAGCAAGATATAAGATTTAAGGCCAAAAAGTTTACATGGTATGATACAGGAAATATTGAAAGTTTAGAATATGCTAAAAATATTCTTAGATCTGAGAACTCACCAGAGATACTAGAGAAGCCAAATGAGGCTATATGGTTTGTTAATGGCAGAGTCATAAAGTATAGTGCCGACTCCAGCTTCATATCCGAGCGAGTGTCCCGTGCTACTCGGCTAAAAGGATATGTCCCTGAGATAACAGCTAATAGTAAGAATATGTATTCCTACCGTATGTTAAATGGTCAAGTAATTTCCAAGGCAGCTAACTCGCATACATTCTTTAATTTGTTGCAGTATCTTGAACACTTCTGGGAACCAGTCAAACTAACAACCACGCAGAGTGATGAATTTAAAAAAACTTGTAATAAATTTTATAAGGATAAGACTAACAACAGGGTAAAACTTTATCTAGATAGATTTTCAGAACAAGATGAGCAACAAATCATTAATGGGAAAGAGATTCCCACTGTGAAGGAAGTATTGAACAAAGTTCCGTGGGGTTTACTTGAAGATGGCCAGCCGCACAGGTTCCATGGAGATTTGCATTTTGAAAACATCTTACTATGTGAAACAGGACAATTTTGTCTCTTAGACTGGCGTCAAAATTTTGGAGGACTTCAGGAATATGGAGACATATATTATGATTTTGCAAAAATATTGCATGGGTTAATAGTTTCGCACGAATTGGTAAATAAAGAATGTTTTACTATTTTGCAGAATGAAAACATTGTATCATACGATTTACATCGAAAACACTCTTTGGTAAAAAATGAAACTAATTTTCTTGACTTTCTTGACAAGAGGGGTTACAATGTCTATAAGGTAAAGATAATAACTTACCTTATATTTCTAAACATCGCAGCGCTACATCATTATCCTTATTCTAAGTTACTATTTTATTTGGGTAAAGATGGTTTGTATAACTTGCTAGAGAGTGAAAGTGAATTCTAAATTATTTATTGGCCCAATGAGCAAGAACACTGTCGACGCGGTACTGGAGATGGAGCCGGCAGATAAGAAACAAATAGCCTTCATACCGTCCAGAAGACAGGTGGAGCACGATGGTGGGTATGTTAATAACTGGACGACAGCTTCTTTCGCAAACTATGTAAGGGGCCAAGTATGGACCCAGAGAGACCATGCTGGTCCAGGCCAGGGCAACATGATTGACGACGGTCTAATCTCTCTTGCATCGGACGCGCAAAACCTAAATATGATACATATCGATCCTTGGAAAAAGCATCAAGATTATCAACAAGGTTTATTAAAAACAATTGAGTGTATAAGATATGTGCATGCACTAAATTCAAATGTTTTGTTTGAAGTCGGTACCGAAGAAGCTATAAGAAAGTTCACAGCTAACGATTTAAGGAGATTACTTGAAGACTTGGAAAAAAGTTTGTCATCTTCTGTCTTTTCGAATATAAGATTTGCTGTTGTGCAGTCTGGTGTTGGCTTAGACCTCCTGAACAGGAGAAATACAGGAGAATTTTCACTAGATAGGCTCATACAGATGTGCCAAGTAGCTAAAGAGTTCGGCCTGCTAAGTAAGGAACATAATGGAGATTATCTAACACCACAAGATATAAAAATTAGATTTTCTAACGGTTTAGATGCAATCAACATAGCACCCGAATTCGGACAGATAGAAACCCTATCCTACATCAAACAGATGTCTGATGAGCAGTTAGATTTTTTTTATGAAATGTGCCTAAGATCTAAACGTTGGGAAAAATGGGTCTCTCTAGACAATATAGAGACAAAGACTCAACTTATCACTATTTGCGGGCATTATGTTTTCTCACACAATGATTTTCCTTTAATAAAGCCAAGTGGTGATTCAGGTGTTAAGTTTAGCATTAAAAACAGAATTAATGAAATTCTTAAAGCGATAAACAAAAGTGAGTAGAGTTATAGCTTTTGATCTAGACGATGTTCTGTGTTATAGAACATCTGAAACTGGAAAAGTAAAAAAATATTTCTCCTGTAAACCTATCATAGAGATGGTGAACATCGCAAACCAATGCTATGAGCGCGGAGATACCGTCATTATATACACAGCAAGGGGAATGACATCTTGTAATGGTGACGTTGGTAAGATCTACTCAACATTATATGAATTAACAAAAAAACAGCTAGAAGAGTGGGGAGTTAAACATCACCAACTTATTATGGGAAAAATACATTATGATGTTTTTATAGATGATAAAGCTGTAAATTCTACTGCTGTTAAAAGCCTAAAAGATATTGATGAGGTTTGTATATGAAAAGAGTTGCTCTGTGCTTAAGTGGGAAGATAGGCAATACACAAGGTAAATCTGGATATCACCAATCAGAATACAAAGTTTTGAAAAAAGGTTTTGATCACTATAAAAAGCACCTGTTAGAGAAGAATAACGTTGATGTATTTATACACTGCTGGGATACGGAGCTTGAAAAACATGCAACAAGTTTATATGATCCTGTTTCGTGCATATTCGAGGAGCAAGTTGTATTTGATATACCACAGCATGTTAGTGGAGAAGAAGAGCAAAGAAAACAAAACCACTATAGCCGCTGGTATTCAAACAAAAAAGTCAATGAGCTTAGGTCTGCATATGAAAAGGCAAATGGGTTCAAATACGATTATGTAATGACTAGCCGTTTTGATTTAGCGTTTGAAACGGACCTTGTGTTCGAGGATTATGAACCAGAATATTTTTACGCTGGAAAGTGGACCGCCGTAGTAGATCACACTGGTCGTGATTTGTTTAAAGGAGGTCGCGGCCCATTATATGATCTGGTTTCAATAAACCATCCAGTCCTTAAAGAATTGAGGGTTGTTACAAAGGGTTATCCAAATAATGGGGAAGGTTTTTTAGATTTGTGGTTTTTTTGCAATTCTAGCAACTCAGATAAGTTTTTTAATTTGTATAACAAGTTAGATGACTACACAAAACCCAACCAGTGCCCAACAGACGCAAGCGGTAGGATTTCTAATCACCTGCTGGTCAAACATCATCTGCAAGAAATAGAAATGCTAGACAAAGTAAAATTTACACTCCACATGTACGATGATTTTCCAGAAGTTAGAAGAAAGTATTATGGATGCAGAAAATGAGTAAAATTACACTTAATCCAGAATGCGCTTGGGGAGGTGATCAAGAGGTAAGAATGTATTTTGATTGCATCAAGGATAGAAGGCAAAAATATGGTTTTACACAAAGCGATAAATATTCAAATAGCGTGCAGGAATTAGATCAGAATGGGTTTGGTATAATAAGAGATTTCATCAGCGTAGACCGACTAGTCGCCGTCAAAAAAGAATTTGAAGATATAAAACAACGTGGTGACTTACAGTATAGTGATTTTTACACAGAGCAGGTAGGTCATCCATTAGTAACTTGCAGTTCGGTCTTCAACATTGTTTTTGATGACAATGTTGTAGAGGTGGCAAAAAACTTTTTTGGATGTGTGCCTTGTGTTACAAACGTGCAACTTAGGAAAAGCAAGGCAACTTTAATAGATGAAAGTAGTTTACCCGGAAATGGACAAACTACACGCTTTCATTGCGATAAGGACAGTCCAAGATTTGTTAAGTTTTTCTTTTATTTAAGCGACGTTGGGCCTAACAATGGACCTTTTACATATGTAAAGGGTAGCAATATAAATAAATTTGACGAATGGAAAAGTAAGGTTCGTTGGAGTGACGAAGAGATTCGATCAATATATGGCCAACAAAACATGGTGAAGTGCACAGCGAAGGTTGGAGATGTTATTTTAGGCAATACAAATGGCTTTCATAAAGGTCAAAAAGTAACCGAGGGTGAAAGAATGATACTGACAGTATATTACAGCGTAAACCCTACCGAATGGAGGTCTACGTTTGGTGGGAGAATCAAAATAGAGGACTATAAAAGATTACCCGATCACAAAAAACCACTTTGTGATTACTTGAATAGGATTTAAAAAAATGAAAAAGTATGCCATTTGTATTCCAGCATCGGATGACTTTGCCTTAGCAACAGCAGTTCTGATACACTCTCTTAAAAAGAATCTGAGTGTCTTCAGCGAATGTCAGGTTGTAGTGCCTTATAACAATTTAAGTGAGCAAGGCATGAAGATTATTCGAAAGTCTTGTGAAGATGTTATTTTTAAGAAGCCAAAAAATTCTAATTTTTACAAATATATACCAAAAACAATATATGGTCCAAAAAACTATGATACATATTTATCTTTTGAAACATTTAGTCAGGTAGGATATAAAAGAAGCATATACTTGGACGCAGATATGTTATGCACTGGCGACTTTTCAAATTTGATAAAATCAAATAAGCCAATAATCTGGAAATATCCAAACCTTGGTATTCTCATAGTTGGTGATAAATATTTAACCGGCCAAACATATGACAATATGATTAAAATAGTTATTGAAACCGACATTAAAAACAGACCTGACGGGGATCAAGTAACCTGCCAAAGAATATTTAGCCCAGCGAACCCAGATGTGCAGGTTATTTCAGAATTGTATAATTTTCAAGATTTTGGTGCAGGGGGGAAAGGTAGTAATGAAGAATTTGCTACAAGATCAGATCAAGTAAAAGTAATACATTATAGTGGGCGCAGAAAACCCTGGGCCGCAGTTTGGGACGGAGAAGATAATAATAAAAACTGCATTAGGTTCGCATCTTTAATGAATGAAAACTATGCAGTGAAAGTCTGGTACAAATATTATGATTCATTCAGGGAGGAGTGTTTGTAATGAAATTAGTAGTGACTGGCGGCAGAGGTTTTATAGGTAGTCATTTTGTTGAGTTAGCGCTTCGCAATGGATGTCAAGTAATTGATATTGATAAGATGACTTACGCCTCGTCCGACTCATTGCCGTTTGATGCAGACCCAAATTATGATTTAATAAGAAAAGATATTTGTGATCTAACTCACTTACCGCCGTGTGACGCACTGGTAAACTTTGCAGCCGAATCACATGTTGATAATTCTATTGTTGGCCCAAAAGCTTTTTTTAATTCAAATACTTTTGGAACATTTAATTTACTTGAGCTTGTTCGCGGAAAAGTTTACAATCGACCATTATTTTTCCATGTCAGCACAGATGAAGTTTACGGCGATGTGCGAGAATCATATGTAACCGAAAAAGATGCTCTTAACCCCGGTAATCCGTATTCGGCATCGAAAGCCTCTGCTGAAATGTTCGTATTATCTTACGGAAGAACATACGGTGTAGAATATATTATTACAAGAAGTTCGAACAACTATGGTCCACGACAATACCCGGAAAAGTTAATACCTCAAATTATTTATTGTTTAAAGAATAATAAAAAAATTCCCATACATGGGGATGGTACTTATATTCGCGACTGGATTAGCGTGGAAGAAAATGTTAGAGCGATATATCATTTATTGGTAAACGCCGAAAAAAATGAAATATATAACATTTCTAGCAATAATCATTTGACAAACCTTCAGGTAGTAAAACAAGTTTGTGAGTGGTATGGAATAGAAGATTACATGAAACATATAAATTTTGTTGCCAACCGGATGGGACAAGACACTAGATATTCTATTTCTTCCGATAAGTTAAAGTCTACCGGTTTTAATATAGAAGAAAATATTGGATTGAAGAGATTTGTATGATAAAACTATTCAAAATTAATCACCATATTGTTGATACATCTCAATTCGATCCACTCCTGAATGATGGAGTGGTCGAAGAGTTTGAACAAAAAATAGCTGACTTTGTTGGTGCCAAATATGCTTGTTCATTTCATAGTGCTACTATGGCTATCATGCTGTCTTTGTTAGAAGAAGAGACAACTACCATAACAGTACCAAGCATTTTGCCGCCTGTGGTAGCCAATGCAATACTGTGTTCAGGTCACAAGATAAATTTTCGAGACGATGTGGATTGGGTGGGCCATTCGTATATCTTACATCATTTTTCTAATTACAAGATAATTGATTCAGCACAACAGATATATCAAGGTCAATACACGCAGGAAGCAAATAATAACGATTTGATAATCTACAGTTTTTACCCAACGAAGCCGGTCAGTGGTTATGATGGGGGCTTGATTGTTTCTAATAATAAAAACAAAATTGACCGTTTGAGGATTTTATCTAGAAATGGTATGTCTTTGGAAGAAAATAGTTGGGAAAGAAAAGTAATACTACCCGGTTGGAAGATGTATATGAATTCCATCCAAGCATATATAACCACTAAAAATTTTGAAAAACTTGAAGAAAAAACTAGACGATTTGAAGAAATTAAGATATATTACAATCGAGAGCTTGGCTTGCACAATACTAGCAATCATCTTTATAGGATCCGAGTTCGTGACAATCAGCAATTTATCCAACAGATGAACAAAAAAGGCATTCAATGTGGTTTGCACTACAAAGCCTTACACAACATGGGATACTATAAGACACCGGGCATCTCACTACCAAAATCAGACTTAGAAGAAAAGACAACAGCGAGCATTCCATATAATGAAGCTCTTACAGATGAAGAGGTAGAGAGAGTAGCTAAAGAGGTTAAACCGCATGTTATCACACCATAGACAAAATAGGGGAACCCTAAGTTATGTGGAGTTCGCAGACCTACACTTCAGTCCCAAGAGAATGTACTATATTACAGGCGTTCCGAAGGGGGAGGTTCGAGGAAAGCACGGCCACTACAAAGATCAGCAGTACCTTGTGTGCATTCAGGGCAAGATAAAAGTTGTTATGATCTCCAAAGAAGGCCGCGAGGAAAAGGTTCTTAGTCCGGGCGACCATGCCTTTCTGGACAACATGGTTTGGGGAGAGCAAGAATATCTTACGGGCGATGATATAATGTTGGTTTTGTGTTCTACAAAATTTGATAAAAGTGATTACATTTATGATATTGATGAGATACTGGATCCAAAATGAACGAGCTAGAGAAAAAAGAAAAAATTTTATACTATGAAGAATATTCCCGCCAAGGAAAGCAGATAAGTAAAAATTACGGACAAAGTTTCTATGATTTGTTTTCTGTCAATTTGTTTGAATTAACGGACACTTCATTTCACTTACAAGAGGTTTGTCGCACGCATCCAGCCAGCTTTGAGGATTATTATACGAATATAAAAAGGCTTCCCGATTCAATCGTTAATTTGCTTAATATGGAAGATAAGACGGTGTTAGATTTTGGTTGTGGAAATGGAAAATTCTGTAATGACATGGTGGAAAAGTTTGGTGCCTCTCAGTCATATGGGACCGATTTGGCAACAATTGATTTGGGGATAGTTGATCAGTATAAGTCAGAAAAGTGTAAGTTTATTAGCGCCGGCGCCAGAGAAATACCGCTGGAAGACAACTCTGTTGATATAACTACGGCTTTTTTAGTTCTAGAACACGTTCATGAACCCAATATTGATAAGATGTTTGATGAGTTTAGTAGAGTTACAAGAGATGGATTTATATTTTCTATTTCGCATCTCCCTGCGAATAAAAAAAACCTGAGAAGAACTTCTAAGAGTTTGGACTGGTGGTATCGAAAGATTCAAACGTTTACTGAAGAAATGTTTCTATACTATCCACAATCAGACAAATACAAATGGGGCAGAGTAGACAAAGATCTAAACATCGGATACTCAAGACTGATTTGTACGGCTAAGAAGTAGGAAAGATATAGTGATTATTTATGTAGACATAGACGAAACAATTTGTGAATCACCAGAGGACAGAGATTACACAAAAGCTGTCCCTATTAGAAAAAACATTGACAAGATAAACAAATTGTATTATAATAATACAATAGTCTATTGGACAGCGAGAGGAACTGGCTCGGGCATAGACTGGAGAGAAGTCACAGAAAGGCAGTTTGAAGAATGGGGTGTGCTTTACCACGATCTTAGGTTTGGCAAGCCTATCTATGATCTGTTCATAGACGATAAAAATATAAGTTCAGATGAGTTTTTTAAGGAGAATGTAAATGAGCAATGAAAATATGTTTTTAGCCGACCAGGCCCTCGGCGCACTAATGATGGCACTACAGAAGTCCCTAATGGAGCAGTCAGACATTGTTCCGGTCCTTAAGGGCTTCAAGTTCCGCCTTTCAGACCAGGGTTTGGTCGTTTTGAACCCGCCTCTTGTAAAGAAGGGGTATGATTTTGATGAAGAAGGGGAGGAATGACTTGCCGCGTTATACTTATAGGTGCGATGCTTGTGCCGAGTATTTCGAAGTCTTCCATTCCATTCACGATCGTTTGACCGACTGTAAGTGCGGCAGTGAGGGTTCTCTAAAAAGAGTCCCTTCACTGCCTTTTCGTGTTTCCGTAAACCAGGGCTCTCAAAAGCCTGGTGAAGTCGTTAGAGAGTTTATTGAAGACACAAGGAGAGAAATCGAAGAGGAAAAAAGAAATATGAAGGGTGATCTTAATGATGTTTGAGGTTTTTATTGTTGTTTGTATCTTGTCTCTTGCTGCAAATGCGGTCGGGGCTTGGTACCTTAGAAATGTTTTGAGGAACTTTTATGATATGACCTCGAACATGCGAGACCTAACCGAAGAGGTTATGGACTTTGACGAGCACCTAAACCAAGTTCACGAAATGGAAATGTTCTATGGCGACGAGATTCTTGGCGGCCTAATCGCTCACTCCCGAGCCCTCCGTGACACACTGGAGGACTTTGCCGACATCTATGCCCTCATTGACGAGGACTATGACGAGGCTGAGGAGGATGAAACAGAGGAGGTGCCTGATGATGCCGAAGCCGATGCCTAAGAGAAGTCGTAGAAGAGGAAGGCTCTATTTTACCGAAGAACACGAAGACGCAATAGTGAGGTATGTCGCCTCCAACTGCATAAAAGAGCGATCAGAACTTTACAACGAACTTATTGGGCCAGCGTTCAGTGAGATGGTCGACAAGATCGTTTACACCTACAAGTTTACAACTTTACCGAATATTGAGACGCTACAAGATGAGTGCAAGATCTACCTCGTAACGATCCTGCCAAAGTACAACAAGCAGAAGTCAAAGGCGTTTTCTTACTTTTCAGTCATTACAAAGAACTGGTTTATTCACAAGGTCAAGAAGCAAGGCAAGAAACGCAGAACTGAGATGGAGATCATCGAGGAACTACCAAAAGAACTGGAACTCAAATACCTCTCAACCAGCAACCCCTATCCAAAGAAGAGGGAGCACGAGGAGTTTTTCAACCACCTTATGACCGAGATCAATTCTTGGGAAGACGAGAAGCTGAAAGAGAACGAAGAGAAAGTTTTGAACGCCATTAAGATACTTTTTGACTCTGCTAACGACATAGAAATTTTCAACAAGAAAGCTATTTACTTATACCTACGAGAGATAACTGGCTTAAATACGAAGCAAGTTGTCAGCAACCTTAATAAAATGCGTATCAAATATGTAGTATTTAAGGAAAAGTGGGATGAGGGTGAAATGTGAAAGATCTTGAGACATACCTCGAAACAGCCATAGACAACGTTCAAAATGACCGTGAGGTCACCAGAGAGCTTCTGGACGACGTGATGCGTTATCTCGCCAAAGACGAACAGAGGCACGCACAGGTCGGTGCGGTGGCTGCTAAGTATGTTGAGACGCTTCAGAGGAGCAACGAACAACTGGTTAAGATCGCCAGCCTCGTTCACAAGCAACAGTCAGGCGATGTTGGCCTGTCTGACAAGGACAAGGCTGATATCTTCGATCTGTTGCAGGAGGAGGTCTGATGTCGAACGAAAGGCTTCCATTAGAAAAAATAGCAGAAATAATTGTAGATCAATTGAATCCAACTGCTGCAAGAGATTTAATTATTCAAACTTCACAATTAATAGATGATCCAAAATCTGTGATTGATGAATTGTTAGAATCTTCTTTTGCTACTAACAAATTTGCTGGTAAAGAAAATTATATTGGAATTGTTTTGGCGAAGCTTAGTGTATCTGAAGGTTCTCTTCTTTCTTATGTTAATAGTTTTTTGCCATATAATGTGTTAGGAATGCGTAGTAATAATGCTGAGAGCCCAATTTTTATCTGTATGATACCAGCCCTTCACGCAGCCATTGGTAATCCTTTCATAAATTTAGTATCACCATCATCAAACGATGGTGCTTATGAATATATTAAAAGATGTTTTAGATTTCCATTTTTTGAGATTGATGCACAAGGAGATCAGGAAGAGATAGATAAACTTTCTGCGGCTGAAATTGGCAGTTTAGTCAATGTCCATATGGTTGATGAAACTTTTGGAAAAGTTACTAAACTTTTAACAAAAGCTGATATGTCAAAATATGTTTTCGATAAGGATGCCCTCGCCGCGTCTGCCGCAGCATCATCGGTGCACGCAGCGGGTAATCAAATTGTCTCTGGGGATGCAGTTGGTTTCTATAATGAACTTCGTGCGGCGCCTGCTTTTAAAGATTTTAGTGATACAATGCTAATGGCTTTGGTTGCAAACGCAAAATCTGAATCCAATTTTGTTCCAGACGCCGCAGGAGATATCAGAAGTTCAAGTGAAACTAGAGCAATTGAAGCGTTTAACGGACAAAACGGAGCACGAGGTAACTATTGTTCTTTTGGATATTGGCAGTTGAATGTTTGTCCTGAAGTGGCCGAGGGTCGTGAATTTGTTAATTATTTTAATTTAAATCTAAATGATAAAAAAGAAGTTTATAATGCACTTATTGACAAAGATAAACAGTTTGAATTTGTAGCCTGGCGCATCCAAAGCCAGCCAGTATTCCAGCCGTACATAGAACAAGAAGAAAAAACCGGCATGAGCGGTGATGAAACCGCTGCTTTTTATGCTGGACTTTTTGCACAATATTTTGAAAATTGCTCACTTTGTCAACCCGGCCAGCAAGAGAATGTAGTAAGACAAGAGTTCGCAGCATCACTTTATAGAGAATTAAGATCAGAGAGCGAGGAGGAATAATGAGTAGAAGAAATAGAAGAAGTTCCTACGAGAGACCAGAACCTAATCCCGAGGCTTATTTGGATCCTTGGAAGGATGCTCCCGCCCCGCCTCCTGACAATTCTACAAGCTTACTCCCGCCAGCACCTGAACAAGATGTAAGAATTACTGATGGTAGTACGTTGAACAACGAAAATGTTGGTTATGATACCAAAAGTCTGTTAGACCCATATGATGGTATACTCGACTCAATTGAAAACGGAGCCCAAAATAAGCCTCTTAGAGAAAAACAACCACAATATAATAAAACAAAATCAGAAACTGTTTATTCAGGTGATAACAATACCCACATAATTCTGGGAAGAGACCGTTGGGGTGGTCCTGAGACGGGCTATGGCGGACTAGGGCACACAAGGGCAGGAGCTATTGATATTGTTGTTGGCCTACAAGGATGGGCACCAGCAGAAGCAGGTGAGGAACTAGACAATGGAAGGTGGCGCCCTGGAGCAGCAGATAAGAATTTTGGGTCTTTGAATAGAAATATTTCACCAGGAGACGCCGCTAGAATCTATATTTCCCAAAGAACAGATATTGATGATTATTTTGATATTTGCGATGGCTTTGTTGGCCGCTCATATTCAGACTCAGCTATTGCTATGAAAGCAGATTCAATTAGAATTTTAGCAAGAAAAGGCATAAAGCTTGTGACACAAAGAAACCCTCCTGGTAGAAACTCAATAAATGGAAAAATTGGAACTGTGTATGGTATCGACCTTATAGCAGGGAATAGAGACATGAAAACAGGACTAGACGGACTGACACCAGGCAATCCAGAGTTTCCTGGTGGAAGAGAAATAAATTATCTACAACCAATTCCAAAAGGAGATAATTTACAAGAGTATCTTGCAAAATTACACGATAATGTCCAACTTGTAAACAGTATTTTGACTAACTTAATTCAAATTACATGGGCAATTTCAGATACAGTAATTGCGCCGCAAATAGTTACGCCAGGCGTAACCATACCTACTCCCCCGTCTTTTGCTGATGTTATAAAATTTTTATCATTTTCTGGGAAAGAATTTGGTAAATTGTTAGCCGTAAGAGGACAAATGTTTGCTTACAAAATGGACTATTTAGATCCTTTCGGCGCTATTTACATCAACAGCCGACATAACAGGACAAATTAATGACAATAAGAGTAAACAGAAACGGCAGGTCTGCTTACGAGGAGTTTGCTACCGAAGGTGAGCTAGAAGGGTTAAGAAACTCTAATTTTCGTTTTGGTGCTGCTGGCCCCGCTGGCACACCGGAACAAGAAGGGGCAGCCATCAATCCCCAGCCTTCTCCTCCCCCGCGCTCAACAGGTCCAAACCTCGACAATCCAACTCTCAGTGAAGCGGACTTGGAGAAAGCAGGGCTAGATGCAGAAAAGTTTAAGTTTCTTGTTTGTGACCCACGTCCTGGCCTAGAAGAGCCTGATCCTTGCCCCATTTGTCGCCCAAACCCGTTTGCCTATATCCCAGATTACCGAATGATGGGCGAAGGCGAAACTTTCTTTGACGGCAAGGACTGTACGCAATGCATCGTCTACACATTCGATTCACCAGCAGTTGAAGGCGGTGTTCCGATCGAGAAGTTCCAGAGAGACGGAAAGTTCATTAATGAACAGAAAGAGCGCGCTGTAAAATACGCTCTTGACCTATTCAATAAGTCCGAGTTCATCACTATTTATTCATATGTCGAGCAGCCACCAAAGGTAGATAAATTCAATGTCCTCGGCGGCACAATCGCCGGCGCACCGGTCGGTGCCGTCGGAGGAGCATTATTAGGCGCTGTCCCAGGCGCCATTGTTGGCGGTGTAGTTGGAGCAACAGCCGGCGCAGTAGCAGATTATCTTATTCCTCCAAAAGTTCCTGGTTACGACATACAAACAAGGGAGGTTAATGTTGTCGATGCCCTCGTCGCACTTGCAACAACAGAATACCACGTCCCAATTCAACTAAAATCTCGTACTAGATTATTGATTAAGTTGCCAGTTGAGGTCTTTGATCGCTTACCGGAGCGTTTGATTCAAGAACCAGACACAGAGTTTGAGACAACACTACAAGTCACATACTTGGGTAAAGATTTCGTTCCCGTTTTAAATAGAATTGTAAAAGCTTTTAATGTTTACCACGGAGAATCAAAAAGATGGGCAACATTTGAAGGTGGTCGTTTTGTAGAAGCAACAACTTTTCAGGAGTCTTCTAATAACTCTGATACGAGAAAAAGAGTTTACCTTAATCTAGAAAAAGAAGCAGATCAAATAGAACTTTTTAGAGATACTGTAAAAGAATGGATTTCGTCTAGAGAAATTGGTATGTCTTTCAGTCCTCTGCGCCCAAACCGAGTCCCAGAAAGAATTAGTTTCAAGTTCAAAAAGAAAAATAACAATCCAGACCAAATAGAATTACGACAGGTCATATTAAACAAGCCTGGTTGTGAAGATATCATCATAGGAAAAAATGGCCGTTATAAGCGTTTATTTGGAAATTTAGAGAGAACAATCAAAAACATTGATTCAAGAACTCTCTACTACATCGGTTCAGGTCCAGAAATAGATGTTGATCTAACTGCAAGAACTCCTACACCTTGGTTACAAGTCGTCACCGACTACACTTACCCGCCATTGGAAGTTCTTTACGGAAGTAACGGAAACACGATCTACGATCAGAACAGAATAGATAAATGTTTTATAAAAAATACTAGTGTCGATGAAGACTTCGATAATTTAATGGCAGGAATTGAAAACTGTATTCTCGGAGCGCCAGATCGTTTTTTGGCAGGGTTCTCTAGAGGCGATGATCCTGAGTCTTGTAATACACCAGATGAGGTGTTTAAGAAGGCCGCCAAGCGTTTTGGTACTACAGACGATAGAGCTAAAGAAATATTAGATGCCGCACTTCAGGAAGCAAAAGAAAAAATACAAATAAATGATCCTTATTTAGAAATTGTTCTTGAAGAAATAATATATGGATATGCAATAGGGACAGCAGCGAGGAACTCAGCGAATGAGCTTTTTCCACGCGGTGCACCTGGGTCAACTCCAAAGAATAGAAGATTGGCCAGACAAGGATATAGAAGAATATACCAAGACGATGGAAAGAACTGGATTGCCAGCATTAACGATAGGATTGGCTGGTGTGGCTGGCTGGCTCTTATCACATCAGCCGCCGATTGTGTTGCCAATGGCCTGGGAGAAGAAAGTGCTCTAAAAGCTATTACAAAAGCTGCTTTTGGCTCAATGGATGATAACTATCTTGGAAGAACTTTTCTTGGTCTTCCGCCAGAAGAACAAAAACGAATTATGGACAGAATAAAGGGAGAACTAGGAGATCTTCCTGCCCCCTGGGATACTGATTATAAAGAGGGCAACTATTCTGGAGGCGCCTTTTCTATAAGACAGCGTAAGCTTGCAAACGATATAGCAGACGGGACATTACAGCCTGGGACTCCCGAATACCAAGAGGCTGTTGCGGAAATAGAATCTACAGGATTTTCAGGGCTTGGTCCACCGACGCCTGAGCAACAACAACTAGCAGAAGACATCAACCTTCAACGCTTTATTACGGATAATCCAGAACTTGAATTTGCTGAAATAGATACACTAGTAAAAGAAGCTACTGATTCACTAGTTGCAACAGGTCTCTATATTAACAGTGGTACCGAGGATAACCCTTTCCTAGAAGAAAAATACAACGAAAATCTTTTAGAACGCATAAGAGAGTTCAACCAAAACTTTGTCTTCGACAGCGAAAGCGTCGGTGGTTTTGGACTCGATGAATCAGGAGAAATTGCCTTCAACCAAGGTGAATCACCTCCAGGCGCTGGTGGAACTTATGGCGAAGCGGCAGGAGCAATACAAAAAGAAATTACTGACGCTTATCGTAGAGTAATCCTTGATATGGTCGGCGCGGATACTTTGCTGGAAACTCTGAATAAGATTCCAGGCGCTCCAATTGTTGCTAGACTTTTCAAAAATAGCCCTTGTAAGATCAATTCACCCCTCAAAGCAAACCCAAGAATTGATAATTTTTTAAGCACTTTAGAGTTAGATATTTGCCAATGGGACGCAGACTTAACATTACCTGTGTTTAGCAAATTTGGCGATTCACTTTTAGCATTTTTACACGACCTCGGCGCTAGATTACTGCTTGAGCTTGAGCGTATTGTGAGAGAAACAGCACTTATGATTTTCATGATGGTCTTAAAATTTATTTTGGACAAACTGCTTTCTCTCGCCTGTGAAACACTAGCTGCCCTCGGCGCTAACTTAGCAGGTCTCGCCGCCGGGAACAATCCGTTTTTGAACCTGTTGCGTGAGAATTTGTGCCCAGACGCAACAGAAGAAGAGCTTTTAGAGTCTCTTAATAAGCTGTTTTCTGTTCTTGGTAGCGATAACTACCCTTGTTTACAAGAACTGTCAAACCAAGAGATGGCAAAATTCCTTGATGATTTGTCTTTAATGCTCACTCAGGGGCAAATATTACAACTTCTTTCTGGAACTGCTAATAAAGAAACAATTCAATTAGCTCTTGAAGTTGCATCAACGAGCGATTCGGCATGTATACAGGAAACATTTAGTGATCCTGGTTCGTTTAGAGAATTCTTCCCTGCACTTGGAACCTTTATTCCAGAACTCGATCAACTTCGTGATGTTCTTGGTTCAACACCATCAGCTTTACAGCCTATTTATCCGTGTGCTCCAGAAGTGTTAACAAGAATTGATGATATACGTTGTGATCTACTTGGTAAAAAAGGACTTACAAAGCGTCAATGTCGTGAAGAGTTAGACAAATTAAGAGATCAGGCTGTGCAAGATTTACAAGATTTGATGAATACTTTGCAAAATGGTCCAGCGTCCAACTTCCCACCACTTAATAGTGATGCTGGTTGTCCACCAAATGGATTCTTGCCAGCAGTGGATCCGCTACTGGCAGATGCACAAGATAGAGTAACTGGAATCCTGTTTGATAAAGTGGAAGAGGCACACCTCCGAGATCTTATGGGGAACATTGATTTCTTCACGGGCCATGGGGGTATGTTAAACGGCCTGTTGTCAGATACCATGGGTCGTCCGTTTAAAAGACACAATCAGCTTGTTAGAAACTTTGGTTCTCCACTAGCAGAGGATCTTGGCTTTTTCGAAACATTTAGCGACAACGCTATTAGAGAGCCGGACTCGGACGAAGATCCAGACAATGAAGATAAATACCCAATTGATATCTACGGCAACAAACTTACCAAAGAATATGGTGGTAAAAACTTCTTTAAATACACTAAGGGAGGATATCCTCCAACAGTTGGAGCTTGGTATGCATTAAATCTTCGAACAATGCAACCTGAGTTTAAGACCATCAACATTCCAGGCGGCTACGATAGTGTTGACGAAGCTCTAAGGGAAGTTGAAAAGACAGAAAAGAAGAACAGAGAAAGAATCAAAGCACGAAAGAAGTACCTAAGGCTTTGGATCGATGAGTTCAACTTTGATAGAAGAAAGACCTGGCCAGAGAAATACCAAAGAGCAGCAGACGACCTACTAGTTGGCGCTGAGAGAGAAATCTTCGGACCAGACCCGACAAAAGAGACAATTGGACACAAAGTCAACTCTCCAGAACAGAGAGCGTTCAACGCGCTAAACGGAAAGAACATCAGTGTTGCCGGCGTTCTAACAGGAAACAAGGTTCCCAAGAAGTGGGACGACGACCTGAAGAGGAAGTTGAGAGACATCAAGATCGAAGGAAAGAGATTCGATCCCGAAGAGCATAAGTCTTTTGTCGATGCTTTTGGTAAAAAAGCAAGACTTATTCCGCTTCCAGACACTTCTTCTGCGGACGTTAAGCTCAAATATGATTCTTACCCAAGAGAATTCAAAGACGATGAGCCAATTGAAGGACCATACTCTGTTTCGGTAGAATATGATTACAACTTGTTCGATGAAGACGGGGAGTTGATCAAAGATAATGTATATGGTCTAAAAATCGTTGAAGAGATTAAAAATGTTGAAGGTGATCCTCTTAGAAAGAGAGATATTAAGAAAATGGGTGAAAATATGCCACCCGACTCAATTATTGGTAATGAACCATCATACTCTTACACAAGCTACGACCTGAAGATTAGAGGAACTGACGACCAAGATGTTGTAAGGTTTCTTGAAACGCTAGACGTTTCAAACGACATTCCAGATTCTTACCAGATAGAATATCTTTTCAGATATTTTGAAAGTATCTACCGAGAAGCAACAGACAGCACAGACAGGAGAATAAGAGAGGTTTCATCGGAGGCAGGACTGAGAAGATACTTCAAGGGTCCAAAGTCTCCAGATGAAAAAATAAATGTTTTTGATTCCATAAACTCTGGTTTCTTGCAAAGACTTTCTTACCTTATTTCAACCGGACAAACCGGAAAGGGTAATAAGGGACAAAAAGCACCTGAAGATTATGATGTTAGCAAGGGTAAAGATAAAGATAATGAAACTAGAAGGAATCTTATTGGACTAGACCAATTTTCTAAAGCTTTTAAATTTGGTTACGATCCCTACAAGAGACCAAAAATACAATATATGGACTCTGAAAAATATGGCGGCCTTCTTGGAAAAAGAGATCCTAAAAATGCTCCAAAGCCATTTTATGTTCAAGCCCGTAATTATGATGGTTGGTTAGACATATCTGATGCATTAGTCCCAGAGGTCGATGGGTGTGAACCACAATCTCAACCAATTTTTGAACTCTCTGACATTAAAGAGAAGGTCAGTAAATTTACAAACACGGTTCCAAAAGACGAAAGACTTGAAGGAGATCCGTTATGTGCAGTCGAGGCACCATTTGATAGAATATTGACATCTGAAGATGCTGGAAGGTTAGATGGCGCAATAAGAGCAATTATACGAATTTATACATTAGATGTTTTTCTAAGATCAACGCCAGTGTTTTTAGCTTTTGAATTAAATGATAACAACTATGACAATTTGTTCGAATCATTTATTCTCGAAAGAATGAGGCAAGGATTGTATCAAGACGGAGTAAGACGATCGAACGCCACAGATGAAGAGTATTACTACAGATTCTTAGAGCAAGCGGTCAACAACACGGTAAGAAGGATTGACGCTGGGATGCTAAATAGAGAAAGCGAACCAGGCGCAGCAGATGGAGACTTCAACACGGCTGAAGAACTAGCTCTAACAAGGATTATTAGGTCAGTTAATAGGTTTTACAGAGAATATAATGGGGAACTAGAAGTCCTATCCGACGTAGCAATTAAAACACAGGATGTTTTTAAGAGAGTCTTTTCAACTCCAGCTTCTAGCCAAATAATTGGATTAGGCACCGGGAGTTCTAGGTTTAGCAAGGCGCAGGCAAAAGCCGCAAAAAGAGCTGCGTTTATCAAAACGGTAAGCGAAAATGAAGATGATGCATTAATAATTCTTGGAATATACATAAGAGAGGAATTTGCTGCATTAAAAGAAAAGTTTGCTTCAACACTACCAGCTTTAGTTTTTAACACAGATCACCTCTTCTGCGTAAACAACGAGTGGATCCGAGGTTCAGTATTTGAAGGCGGACCATTCGATGTCCAGTCAGATCCGAGAGACGGAACGACACACAATATCCAAAAGTTGAAGACCAACGGCGAACTTCGTCCAAAACAGAACAACCCTAACTTCAAGCGCTCTCAACCAGACACGGAATGGCCATTTGTTCTTGAGAAATACATCAAGATCGAAGACAAGTCACGCCGAGTCCAGGGTGTTTCAAAGCGCGCAGATAACCTTTACAATGTTGTAAACATCAGGGACTGGGATCGTTATGTCAAGGAAAAGAAGGCTGAGGGTCTGAAGGGCGACATTTCGGAGTTCTGGGGCGAGCCAACACCTTCTGGCGAGACCGAGTTCATCGAAAACCACAACCACACCTACGAAATCGACTTCAAGGGTAATGGAAGAACGTCAGTTCACACCGACGCTCTCGGCAACACTCACTACCACGACATTATCGATGGGGTGGTTCAAAGATCTAGGCTAAACCTGGAAGATAATGGACATATTCACAATATTCCAATGTCAGGCTGGAAGTTTGGTTTGAGAATCTGCTACATGCCGACAAAGGCGTCTCATGGGCCGTTTGTTGAAATGAACAGGGAACTCATAACACAAGAACAGATAATGAATAATAAGGCTTTCAGCGTAACAGACAAGGAAGGCAATAATAGAGTTCTAATCCCGATCGCTTCTGCCGAACTCCCAATCCCAGATCAGGAGTTCACCAACTTTGATCCGAACTCTTACGATGTCTACTGCCTCATAGAAGAACTCGTAAAGACCCCAGAGTACAAGACACTATTCAAGTACATTTTCCCAATCCCAAGATACACATCTTTGTTAGCAATACAGAGCGCGATGTGTTTTATGGACTCAATTGGGAACAAGGGGTATCCATCTGAAGGTGGTGATATGTATGAAGTAGCCGGCGGCAAAAAAGGTAAAAAATTCTATAAATGGGTCCGTGGACCACAAGCTTTCAAAGAGTCTAGACAAAAGGCAAAAATTCTTTTCACAAGCATTTATGAGGCCGCTCAGGCTATTGATTTTGATGCTAGTAACCAAACAGACCCAAATAGAGGCCCAACTTCAGTTAGAGAACTAATTAAACCAAAGGTTAACTTTGAAGACGGCTTACGTTGGTGGGAGAGAGGAAGACTATTGAGCCGCCCGTTCAACAAAGACAACGATGAATGCGATTAAAGGAGGAGAGTTATGGCTGAAGGATTATCCGTTGCACTACCACTTAGAATAGACCCTATTGACGGCGCTTATGGGTTGAATAAGAAAGTTTCTGAAGTTGCGTCTCAAAATTTAAAAATGATTATTTTAACCTCACCAGGCGAAAGAATGATGTATCCTGAGTTTGGGGTAGGAATAAAGCAGTTTTTATTTGAACAAAATACACCCAATACAACGGCGGAAATACAAAGAAGGATATCGCAACAAGTTTCAAAATACGCTCCGTACATAGAAATATTCGATCTCTCAGTACAGAGTCCGGTTGACTTATATTCTCCAGGCGAAGGCATGGTGTCTAATAGAATAAACATAGTAATAAAATACAGCATTCCGTCAGTGGGAATAGTAGAACAAATAAGTATTCCAGTTTCATCCTAAGAATACAACTATTTATAAATGGAGAACACTTATGGCTAAAAGAACATTTCCCATTGACTATACAAGCAGGGACTACTCGTCAATCCGAGAAGATCTTATAAACTATACAAAAAGATATTACCCAGACACATATAAAGATTTCAGTGAAGCTTCTTTTGGCGCTTTAATGTTGGACACCGTTGCTTATGTGGGTGACATCATGTCCTTTTACCTTGATTATCAGGTAAACGAGTCCTTCCTTGATACTGCATCAGAATACGACAATGTTCTAAGACTCTCGCAGCAGATGGGTTATAAATACATTGGATCAAATTCCACAACAGGGATGGTTTCCGTCTATGCAGTCGTTCCAGCTAATTCCACCGGTTTAGGGCCAAACACTGATTATATGCCTATTCTAAAAAGAAATAGTGTTTTTGGTGGCTCCGGTGGCAGTTTTATCCTACTAGAAGACATAAGGTTTGATGATCCGTCAAATGATGTAGTTGCTTCTAATATAGATGATGCAACTGGCAACCCGACCAGCTATGCTATAAAGGCAACAGGACAAGTTATTTCTGGCAGGTTTGGCACCACTACACAGACTGTTGGCGCTTTCGAAAGATTCAAAACCATCACGCTGGGTAATCCAAACATAGTTGAGATTATCAGTGTCTTTGATTCAGAGGGTCACGAATATTTTGAAGTTGAATATCTCACACAGGATGTAGTTTACAAGTCTGTTCCCAACAGAGACGAGAACACTAGAAACAATGCACCTGCTTTGATAAGGCCCTTTGTTGCTACCAGAAGATTCACAACAAAAAAGACAGCAAACACGATTCAGATGCAATTTGGTTTTGGTTCTGACACGGAAGTTGCAACGCCTGGACTAGCCGAGCCATCTAACGTCGTACTACAAAGAGCAGCGAAAGGATACGTTACGGATGCAATCTTCGATCCATCTGACCTTGTTGGGTCGGACAAGTTGGGCATCGGGCCGGCAAACACAACTCTAACCATCACTTACCGACTAAACACTTCAAATAACGCAAATGCTGCGATTGGTGCGGTCAATAGGATCACAAACTCTCTTGTTGAGTTCAATAATCCAAGCATAGCTAATAATTCAACAGCCAGAACAGTTGTGGCTTCTTTCGAGTGTTTCAACGAAGAGCCAATCGTCGGCTCTGTAAGTATCCCAACTATCGAGGAAGTTCGCACGCAAGCTCTAAACATCTTCCCCGCCCAAAGCCGTGCCGTCACTTCTACAGACTACGAAGCAATGGTCTACGCAATGCCAGGCCACCTTGGAGCAGTAAAACGCTGCCGTGTCCTAAGAGACCAGGACTCGATCAAACGAAATCTAAACGTCTACGTCATCTCCGAAGATGCACAGGGCAAGTTGGTTCAGTCTAACTCCGCTTTGAAAGAAAACCTCAAAATCCATCTCAACCGCTACAGAATGATCAACGACACAGTTGACATCCTTGACGCCAAGATCGTCAACGTCGGCATCGAGTTTGAGGTTGTTGCCTCCGAAGAGATCAACAAGTTCGAAGTCCTTGACAATGCAACAACAGCGCTTGTTGCTGCTTTCGGTTCAAAGACAATGTTCATCGGCGAGCGTTTCTACATAACGGATGTTTTTACCGCCCTCAACAAAGTAAGAGGCGTGGCAGATACAGCGAAGGTCAAACTAGTTAGCAAGAGGGGAACGAACTACTCTTCTTCAACACTTAACATCGATCAGTTTATGTCCCTCGACGGACGCTACCTTTCAGTCCCCGACAACGTGATCCTTGAGATCAAGTTCCCAAGAATTGACATTAGAGGAACCGTAAGATAATGGCTATCAAAAGATACTACGCTTCAAAAGACAACACAATAACAAACGCTTTTGAGGAAAATTTGAAAACTCGTGCCACGGATGCAAACATGGGTGCTTCTGACATCCTTGAGATTTTCTCCATCTACGGTCAGGCATCCTCTGCTTCGGCTGAAGCGTCAAGGGCTCTAATCAAGTTTGACTGCACAGCATCCACAAACTCGATCCAAGCAGATAGAACAGCAGGGGTCATTCCGGCAAGCGGCAGTGTCTCTTTTTACCTTCGCCTCTACAACGCCCCACACGGACAAACCTTACCAAAGTCTTACACGATGGATGTTTCCGCAGTTTCCGGCTCTTGGACCGAGGGCACAGGTCTTGATATGGAACTCTACAAGGACAAGGGCTCGTCAAACTGGGTTTCATCTTCTGACGGCAACACCTGGACAACAGCCGGCGGCGACTATTTCACCGACACTTCCTCTTCTTTCACCGTTTCTTTTGACGACGGAACAGAAGACATAGAACTCGACATCACAACACTCGTCGAACAGTGGCTTGACAGCGCAGGCAATGTTCTCGGCTCTAAGGAAGATGAGGGTGTTGGCATCAAGATCTCAAGCGCCTACGAAACCGCAACTCGTTCCTACTACACCAAGAAGTTCTTTGCCCGAGGCACAGAGTTCTTTTTCAAAAAGCCCTGCATCGAGGCTCGCTGGAACTCCTCCATAAAAGACAATAGAGGCAACTTCTATTACTCCAGTTCTCTCGCAACTGCTGCCGAGAATCTACAGACGCTCTACCTTTACAACTATTTCAGAGGCCGTCTCCGCAACATCCCAAGCATCGGAACCGGAGCCATTTATGTCAACCTTTATTCAGGTTCAACGGCACCAACTGGCTCTGCCATTACGCTTGTCGCTGACGGAACTTACGTCACATCCGATTCTCCAACCTTCGTAACCGGAGGCTGGGTCTCAACTGGCATTTATTCAGCATCTTTCGCTATGACTGCTGCGTCCACGCCACTTGAAACCGTCTTTGATGTTTGGAACGACGGATCTGGAACACAGTTCTACACTGGCTCTTTCGAGCCAACAGTTCTTTCACCTTCTGCGGTTGCTCCGTCAGAAGAATATTTCATCTCAATAACAAATCTACGCCAGTCCTACCGTGATGATGAAACGGCAAGGTTTAGAATTTACACTCGCCAAAAAGATTGGAACCCAACTATTTACACAAGAGCGGTGGCAACACCCGAAGTTCAAATAGCGGAAAGTGGTTCTTACGAAATTTATAGAGTGGTAGATGACCTCAAGGTCATTCCTTACGGGACAGGCAGCGATAACCAAACAGTAATGTCTTATGACGCCTCTGGTTCATACTTTGACTTAGATATGAGCATGTTTGAAACTGGCTACTCCTATGGAATAAAACTTTCATTCTATAACCAAGATGTAGGAGCCTGGGTTGAACAGCCCGAAACATTCAAGTTTAAAGTGGAATCAAGGCAGAATAAATAATGAGCATCAGAAAACTTTTTGACTCAAATAAGCCGCAAACGGTCTTAGTTTCTACAAGCCTCGAAGAAGAGGTTGTCAAAAACGCCCCGGAACTTGAGTCTGCGGACAATGTTAGAGAGCAGATCAAGCGCATCAACCGCTACATTCCGGCGGTTGACTTCTCCGATCCAGCAAACTTCGTCACTTACGGCTCGGCACAGTCCTATTACGAAGACGCCGTTTCTCGCATTTACCGTGAGTTCCCTTATGACGGCTCCGAGGAAGAAATAACTCGCTTCCACAACGAGTCAAACTACCTCGATCTCTACATTTTTGACAACCGCTACCCACGCACAACCGGTTATGCCATTTTCTCCTCTAACGGATGGGGCACAGCAGGTTCGGCAGTCAGCGGCTGGGGTTCGTCCTCCGCACCCGAATACATTTCATTCGTAGGCGGCCCACACACCGCTTCTGGCGGCATGCCAGCCGGAACACTACACTACACCTTCACCGGCTCCAACTACTACGACACGGACATTTACGGCACTGACGGCACGCTTGCCCTTGACCGTGTTGGTTCCCGCGAGTCAAACCTAAACTACGATCTCTCCAAGGGCGTCTCCGTTGAGTTCTGGCTAAACAAGGACACCTGGCTTACCGCTTCTACCGAAAAGGAAGTCATTTTTGACCTTTGGAACGGCTCCGTCTCCTCATCTGCCGGCTATGGTCGTTTCCTCCTCTACGTCACCGGAGCCACCGACGGCGCGGATCCGCTTTACCTTCACCTTGGATCCGGCTCTAACACAGCAGACATTAGCCTACTTTCCAGCGCTTACACAACCGCATCCATCGCCGACGGTGCTTGGCACCATTATGCCGTCACAGTTCAGTCAGGCTCTACGGGGCTCACAACAAAGGCTTACGTCGATGGCACACTAAATAAGACCACGACATCGGCTATTGACTTCGGAGCCGTCACAGGGTCGCTCAAGGCTTTCATAGGGGCACTCCAAACCGCTCCGTCCGGTGCTGCCTTCGCTGGCACAACGATGACCGGCTATGGCAAACTTTCTGGCTCTATTGACGAATTCCGCTACTGGAAGTCCAAGCGAGACGAGAAAGACATCCAAAACAACTGGTGGACGCAGGTTCGCGGTGGCACAAACGAAGAGATCGCCAACGCAGAACTCGGCGTTTACTACAAGTTCAACGAGGGAATAACCAGCGTCACGGCGACTGACTCCGTTGTTCTCGACTATTCAGGCCGCATCACAAACGGAACCTGGGTTGGCTACCCTGGCTCCTCTGCTCGTTCCACAGGGTCCGCTATTGACTCCTCCACAGCAGTCGTCGCGGACACGGTAGAGTACAAAGATCCGATTATTTACTCCGATCACCCTGATGTTGTTGCGCTTTATGACGAACTTTCTTCATCTGGTAGCGTTCACGACTATGAAAACCAAGCAAGCATCAAGGACTCTATTCCGTCTTGGATCATCGATCAGGACGAGACACAGGGCTCAAACGAGGTTACGCGCCTCACGCAGATCATCGGCTCCTACTTTGACACACTAAACCTCCAGATCAAGGCACTTCCACACCTAACCGACAACACTTACCTAACTTCCAGCGCCAAGCCAACCCCATTTGCTCGCAACCTCCTTTCCTCCAAGGGTCTTGAAGTCCCAGAGATCTTCGTTGATGCTGACATCCTTGAACGTTTTGCTAACAGAAGGTCAGACAGAGCCTACGAACTCGATCTAAACGAGGTCAAAAACCTCATTTACCAGAACATCTACAATAACCTTACTTACATCTACAAGTCAAAGGGAACGGAAAAGGCGTTTAGAAACCTTATTCGCTGCTATGGCATCGGCGATGAAGTCGTTCAGTTCAACGCTTACGGCAAC
>Ga0208019_1000048_pt1 | contig 55773 bp, 49 predicted proteins | sample CB_VirMetaG_5_FD_184540 | JGI IMG/M metagenome (GOLD analysis project Ga0208019, IMG submission 184540) | Freshwater to marine saline gradient viral communities from Chesapeake Bay - CB_1508_1D Viral MetaG (SPAdes) (version 4) | ecosystem: Environmental > Aquatic > Marine > Coastal | place: USA... | reverse complement strand
TTGTCTATTGAATCAGAAGAAAGCTATTTGACAAGAGAAGAAGCAGAGCTTGCTTGTCTTGAAAAGTTAATAGAAATTGTAGAAGAAGATGAGTAAGAAAAGTGTATACAAAGTAACTGAACAAGGATGGCAGCATTGCAGTTATTGTAAGCAGGACACATGGCACACTCCTAAGTTAGGATTAGTAGCTTCTAATAAAAGACTATGTACAAGATGTAATACAAGTAATGAATTAAAACAAAACAAGGATGAGGGCAAGAATTGAGTATTGGAACCCAAAAAACGAAACAGTAATTACAGAGACAGGCTTTAGATATTTGGATACTAAATCTGTAATTACCAAAATAGAAACTTGGGAAGGGACCAAAGAAGAAATCTTTAAAAAATTTGATAAATCAAACAATAGTTTAAGATATTGTAATGGTAGTTATTATAAGTTTGAAGATGAAACATTAAATACAGAATATCTAAAATGGTACAAAGAACTAAACGAGTCTACAAAATTTGATATGTTCTATGGAAACGGTGTAGTAGATTAAAATAAAATGAAGATGAGTAAAATATTATTAGGAATGGGTTATTTAACCTGGATGATCTGCAATATTGCAGTAATATATGGAATAGGATGGGGGGCAATGAAGCTATTAGAATCTAAATCAGTAGGGCAATTCATTTTACAGCTTGCGGTTAGTATGATTGTGTTAGTTATGTTGGTGGTGATGAGTATTCTATGCTTAGGATTAGTAAATGTGATGTTTGGAGATAAGAAAATAGCAAACAGAATAGAGAAGTGGATTCCTTTTAATGAATAATTAAAACAAAACAAAGATGAGTAAAAGAATAGTATATAGAACAATAGTACTACCTAATGATGTAAAAGCAGGTGATGTAGTACAGATTAAATTTGACATAGAAGGTGTTGTGTATGATTTATTTGACAACTCTATGGAAGAATGTAAAGAAGAATTTGGATATGATTTATATGAAGAAATAGAAGCATTAAACCAAAACAAAGATGAGTAAGATTTCATTATTAGAGTTCTATACTAAATACGTTAAAGTAAATGGCAAAAAACCTATTATAACAGATAAGGATAAATGGTTGCTTGAAAATTTAGAGAGTGGTAATATACAAAGAGTATGGACTCGTAAATATGGGTGGCAATACAAACAATTAAACCAAAACAAAGATGAGTAGTCAATATAGAAAAATAAAATATGATGAAGAAGGACCTTATGGTAGTACAAATGAAAGGTATCTTTATGTGTGGTCACATGACACTGTAGACATCACTCATGTTTATGATGATACAGGTGAAGAATTATTTTGTTATTCTGAAACGGGTTTTGATATGGGTCAAGCACTTGCCATTATAGGTACAGATTGGCAAAATGAAAGAATGGAAATTATGTCTAAAGAAGAAATTGATTTTATTAAACCAAAACAAAGATGAGTAAAGAAGATATAATAGAATCTCTTAAGGATATCTTGGATGAAATAAATGAAACACCTAAAGATTCTTTTGTTGATATAACATATATTAAAGAGACTATACAGGATATTTTAAACCAAAACAAAGATGAGTGAGAAAGAAAAGAGAATACTTACAATTATTATTGAAAAAGAAATTCAATATTATGAAGATGTATTCACCAGAACTAACAATGTTTACTGGTTAGAAAAAATTGAAGAGTTAAAAACTATAAAGAAAAAGTTATGAGTAGATATACTATTGAAAAAGAGAAAGAATTAGTTGCTTATGGATTTGACAATACTTTGGGATATTTCTTTGATGTATTTTCTTTAGACGAAGATGGAGAAATTGATAAACACATTATAGAAGAATGTTCTCTTATTACTAAAGCGAGTAATAGTAAAATAGCAATGTTGATTGAAAAATATAAAGGAAATCCTAATCATGTGGATAATGTTATGTTGGATTTACCTATTTAATTATGGAAAAAGTATTAGAAAAAGTAACTCGTAAAACATTTAAAATAAGAGAATCAGGAAGGAGTAGCGATTATATTACTCCTTCTTTTGGTTATGGGTGTTTATTAGATTGTTCTTATTGTTATATGAAACGTCATAAACCTAAAGGATTATCAATAGCTAACAATATAGGAGATATATTAACAGCTATTAATAATCATGCATATTTTTATGCAGATGTAAAAAAACCAAATCAGACTGATTCTCGGTTTATTACTTACGATATAGCCTGTAATGAGGATTTTGCTTTACATAGTAAACAATATGATTGGCAAAAGATATTTCAATTTTTTGTAGACCATCCTATCGCTAAAGCAACTTTAGCTACTAAAATTATTCCTTTAAATTTTTTAGAATTTAATCCTAAAAAGAAAATAAGAATAAGATTTAGTCTTATGCCTCAAACAATTAAAGAGTTAGTAGAGCCTAATACTCCTGATATAATTGATAGGATAAAAGCTATTAACGTTTTTATAGAAGCTGGTTATGATGTCCATGTAAATTTTAGTCCTGTAATAACTCATAAAGGATGGAGAGAAAATTACAGTGAATTGTTTATAATGTTAGAAGATTATGTAGATCCTGATTATAAACATGAGGTATTGTCAGAAGTAATATTTTTAACTCATAACGAGAAAAAACATTTACAAAATTTAAAAGAAAACAAAAAAGGAGAAAATCTTTTATGGATACCTAAATTTCAAGAAAATAAAATTTCTCAATACGGAGGTAAAAATGTAAGATATAAATTAGAATATAAACAAAAATGGATTCAAGAATTTAAAGTCATTCATGACGCTATAATTCCTTGGAACACAATACGTTATATTTTTTAAAAAATTAAATTATGGGGAGTATAAGTTATAAAGTAGTATCTAAAGGATATACTATAAAAGAGGCTTTTTATAACGCTCAAAAAGAAGCTGAAGAAGAATACGGTAATGATATTTATAATGGTAAAATTAATAATGAATTTAGATTTAAAGATGTTACTAATCTTTTTAAAAATTCTAAAAAGAATTTAGGCGATTTTATAGAAGACAGATTAGATAAATTAAGCAAATTTGATTTAGGAGAAGGTATTTGTATTCAAGAACCTATTTTGAATAAAAATAAAATCAAAAGTCAAGTAGATCATATAATTACTTCTGGGACAAAGAAATGGTTATTATTATATAAAGTAGAACCATTATTTATAGAATGTCGAGAGTGTCCTAAAACTTTTCAAACTAAAGGAGAAGCTGTTGCTTTTGCCAGACAATTAGCAGAAAAATATAAAGCCGATTTTCATATTACTATGATAAAAGAATTAGATAAAATAAATCCTTTAGTAGCAAAAGTTAAATATAAAAAAAGTAAAAATGAGGGATCAGGAAAATATATATTCTATGGTCACGTGTCTTATTAAAAATTAAAATTATGGTGTATTTAATAACAAATCAAAAGTCTGCTTTTGATCCAAGTGCCTATAGTTTTAGCTGTGTAGAAGATTGTTTAAAATATTTTCAGGATAAAGAAGAAGTAGCATTAGATACAGAAACTGAAGGTTTTGATCCTTATACTAAAAATATAGTAAGTCTGCAACTAGGCGACAAAGAAAATCAATATGTCATAGATACAAAAACAGTAGATATTAGAAAATTCAAAGATTTAATAGAGTCTAAGATTATTTTAATGCAAAATGCTAAGTTCGATTTAAGATTTTTATATCATCATAGAATTGTTCCTAGTAGAGTTTATGATACTATGTTAGTAGAAAGAATACTCCATACTGGTATTCCTTCAGCTAGAATGGCTTTGGATTTTCTTGTAGATAAATATTGTAAAAAGCAATTAGATAAAACTATTAGAGGAAATATTCATAGAGAAGGATTATCTACTAGAGTTATTCAATATGCTGCTGATGATGTAAAATATCTCCACGATATTAAGAATAAGCAGATGGAACAAGTTAATCGTTTAAATTTAAATAAAACGGTTTCTTTAGATAATGAATATGTAAAAGTACTTGCTTATATAGAATATTGTGGAGTTAGGCTTGATGTCGAGGCTTGGAAAAAGAAATGTTTAGAGGATAAACAGAATCTCCAAACTATTAAAGAGAGTTTGGATAAATTTATTTTAGATAATTCTGAATTTTCTAAATATATAGATAATCAGTTAGATTTATTTGGGCAGGGACTAAAAGTTAAAATTAATTGGAATAGCGAAAAACAAGTTATTCCCTTATTCAAAGAGTTGGGTATCAACACTCAAACTAAAGATAAAAAATCTGGATTATTTAAAGATTCTGTAGAAAAAAAAGTAATAGCTCCTCAACAAAATAAACACCCTTTAATTCCTATTTATTTAAAATATAAAGAAGCTGAAAAATTAGTATCTACTTATGGAGAAAATTGGTTTGATTATATAAATCCTATTACAGGAAGAATTCATACTAATTATACTCAGATTATGAATACAGGCAGGCTTTCTTCAGGACAAAAAGGAATCCCTAAAAGAGGGATAAAACAACTTCCTAATATGCAGAATGTTCCTTCAGATGATAGAACGCGTCATTGTTTTGTAGCGAATAAAGGAAATACTCTTATTGTAGCCGATTATTCTGGACAAGAACAGATCGTTTTAGCTAATAAATCGCAAGATAAAGATATCATAAGATTTTATCGAGACGGTTTAGGTGATATGCATAGTTTTGTTGCTTCTAAGATTTATCCTGAATTATCTAATTTAACCTTAGATGAGATAAAGAAAAATCATAGTAAGAAAAGGCAAATTGCTAAATCTGCTGGATTTGCTATTAATTATGGAGGACAGGGAATAACTATTGCACAAAATCTAAATATTAGTTTAGAAGAAGGAGAAAAGGTATATCAAGCCTATTTTAAAGCTTTTCCTGGATTAGCTAATCATTTTTCTAAAGAGAAGAAAAAAGCTTTAGAGTTGGGGTATATAGAATTCAATAATGTTAGTAAAAGAAAATGTTTTGTAGAAGATTTTGAAACTTATAAAAAACTTCAAAAAGAGCTTTATGATACTCCTGGTTTTTGGGAAACTTATAAAAAAGAAAAAGCTTTAAATAGTGATTTCTTTAAAAATGAATTAGGACCTAAAGTAAGGCAATTTTTCATCATTAAAGGTAATATAGAAAGAACTTCTTTAAATTATCCAATTCAAGGAACTTCAGCAGATATTACTAAACTTGCTGGAATTTATATGTTTAGAATTTTAGTAGAACAAAAGCTTTTATTTAAAGTATTAATGCCTAATGTAGTTCACGATGAACTACATTTAGAATGCCCAAAAGAACTTTCTGGGATAATGGCTTCTAAACTTAAAGAGTCTATGGAAAAAGCAGGAGATGTTTTTTGCAAGATTGTAAAGTTAAAAGCAGAGCCTTGTATAACAGATTATTGGGCACATTAAAATTAAATTATGGGATTAAAGTATAACGGTGATTTTGATACTATAAAAACAATAAAGGAGTTGAAGCGTCAAGTATGTATTAATGCTTTATGCTTCACTCCTTCTATTAAAAAAGCTGCTGAAGAAGTTGGTATAACTGAAAGAGGAATGCATGATTTTTTAATAGAAAATAATTTAAATCATTTTTTAATTAAAAAAATGAGAAAAGAGTTTAAGAATTCTAAAATCAAAGTAAAACTTAGAAAAAATGCTACAGAAAATTAAAAATTTTATATTTCTATTATTAGTTCATTTATTATTTAAAAATTATGAGTAAAGGATATATTATAAAAAAAGTAGATAAGAATTTTAAATCTACTGTAATAATTAATCAAAAAATCTATACTTGTCAAAATATGGCAATCTTAGAATGTGGTCTGCTAAATGATAGTGAAGATCAAGAAAATATTTATTATTATTTAGACACTGTATCACTTGAAGAAGAAATTAGCCGAACTGAAAATTTTGAGTTTGATTTACATGGAGTTTATTATTTAGCAGGAGACGGTAGTAAACCTTATTCTTTTGATGTAAAAGCAGTTAATAGGGGAGGAGAGTGGAATATTTCAAGTATCAATTATAAAGGAAGTGATATAGAAGATTTGGACTTTTCAAAAGAATTTAAAAATGCTTTAAAAAATACTGCTGTAGATTATATGATTAGTAAATATGAATAAATATGCAAGAAAAAATATATGATGACGGTGATATTATCAGGTATTATAAAAATGTATTTAGTAAAGAAAAGAGGAGCAGGAAAAGAAAATATATAGATCCTAGAGATTATATGATTGCTTTATTGCATTATAAATTTGGCTATACTGAAGAGATAATTGCTTCTATTTTTGGTCCTATAGACAGATCTACTATTAATCATGCTAAAAGGAATCCTTATTATGCTTTGATTTATAATGATGCTACATTTTTAAAAAATACTAAAGAAGTACAAGAGAAATTTCCTTATGTATTTCCAGAACCCTCTTTAGTAAAAGGATATCCAGGAAGAAAATACGCAATTGCTGTAAAACTTACTCCAAGAGATTACGATATATTAAAGACAATAGCGAGTGCTAGAGGACAAAGAATAGATGATACTGCTAGAAGACTGCTCTTAAAGCAGATCAGATTATTTGAATTACAATATTTAAAAGATGGATAGAAATGAAAGACAAAAAATAGGATTAAATAAATGGCAAAATTATAATTATCAAGGAATAGCTTGTTATCCAACAGGTTTTGGTAAGACTTACACAGCAATTCGAGCTATTAAAGGAATGATTAAAAAGAAAAATATAAAAACTGTAGAAGTTATTGTTCCTACAATAGAGTTAAAGCATCAATGGTTATCAGAATTAAAACTTCATAAAATTAATATTGCTACTGTAACAGTTATTAATACTGCCATTAAATACCAAAGAGATGTAGATTTCCTAGTTCTAGACGAAATTCACAGATATGCTGCTGAAACATTTAAAGAAATATTCAGTGTAAGTGGATATAAATATATTTTAGGACTAACTGCTACTTTAGAAAGAGAAGATGGTCTTCATGAGATTATTCTTAAATATTTAGATATTTTTGATGTTATTACTGTAGCAGAAGCTCTGAAAAATAAATGGATTTCTGAGTATAAGATTTATAATATAGCAATTCCTTTATCAAATGAAGAAGCAGTTGCTTATAAAAAATCTGATAATAGTTTTAAATATTTTGCTTCTCAGTTGGGATACGGAGGAATAGGAAAAGCTCAAGAATGGATGAGTTCTGGGGATTCTGTTAAAGCAGGTAAAGCTGCTGCTTACTATAATTCTATGAGGACTCGAAAAAAAATCTGCTTAAATAATAGTAATAAAATAGAAGCTGTTAGTAAAATAGTTGAATTATTTCCTGATAGGAATGGACTCATTTTTAGTGCTACTACTGAATTTGCAGAAAAACTTCAAGAAAAACTCGGAGATATCTCTATGACTTTTCATAGTAAGCTTACTAAAAAAGACCAAGAAAATGTCATTAAAAGGTTTAAAGACAAAAGAACTAAAGTTCGAATTTTAAGTTCTGTGAAAGCTTTAAATGAAGGGTTTAATGTACCTGATGCTTCTATCGGAATTATTGCTGGAAGTAACTCAACTAAAAGAACTTTTATCCAACAATTGGGAAGAGTAGTGAGGTATCAAAAAGATAAAATCGCTATCTTTATAAATCTATATTCTCCTGATACTCAGGAAGAAAGTTGGTTAAAAAACAGGTTAGAAGGAATTGATAAGTCCACTATTTATAATGTGACTTTATCTGAATTTATTAATCAATACAAATAAAATTATGGTAATAGGAATTAGTGGGAAATTAGGCTCAGGTAAAGATACTATGGGCCTAATTATCCAAGCTCTTATGGAGAAAAATTTAGTACATTCTGAAATAGTAGATATAGCCATGGGAAAACTCGTTCTTCCCAAGTCTGATTGGGAAATTAAAAAAATGGCGGGTAAACTTAAAGAAATAACTTCTATCATTCTTGGAGTACCCGTTGAGAAGTTCGAAGACAGAAATTTCAAAGAATCATATCTTCCTGAAATTTGGAATTATGTAGATAAAAATGGTTTTAAAAAACAAATGACTGTTCGAGAATTTTTCCAAAGATTGGGAACTGATGCTATGAGAAATGGACTACATGAAAATGTTTGGGCTAATGCTTTTTGGGTTGATTATGTAGACCAAAAACCAGACGATAGATTTTCTAATATAGAATATCCCAATTGGATAATTACAGATGTTAGATTTCTTAATGAAGCAGAGTCTGTTATAAATCATGGAGGTATTCTTATTCGTGTGAACAGAGGGGGAGATACAGGAAACCATCCTTCAGAAACAGGCCTTGATGATTGGGAATTCGAATATATTATTGATAATAATGGAACTATCAGTGATCTGATAAAAGAAGTAGAAAAAATATTAATTCAAGAACAAATATTATGAGTAAAGTAATTAAAGATAAAGCTACGGAATCTGCTTTAAAATGTTGTCTAGATGCTATTTATACTGATTTATTAATGCTACAAGATGGTTCTTGGGAACCAGACGAATCTAGTATTGAAGCTTCTATTAACACAGTCGACACTATTGGTAATATATTAGGTATTAGAATAAAAGATATGAGAGATGAAAATTGAAATAGATTTAAACGCTTGTGTTCGCTATAATGTAACTCCTGATGAATATTGTTTGCTCTATTTACTTTATCATAAAGATTTTGAACGTATTGAAAAAGTATTTGGAAAATCAGAAGCTGTTATTATTAGAAACAGAATACAAATAATGAATCCTAAATTTATTTTAAATAAAGAAAGAGTGCCATTCAAACAAACTATTTTAAGTAATAAAAATGTCTGTAAACTTTTGAATATCAGAGAAGATGAAATTCGATTTATAGAATTTTATAATCTTTATCCAGTTAGAGTAGGCTCTAGAGTTCTCAGAGCTGCTGATGTTGATACTGTTATAGGTAAAAAACACGAAGCCAAATATCTCAAAAAAGTAAAAACTAAAGAACAACACGAAGAGGCTAAAAAAGCAATTATTGTGTTTGTAGCGAAACAAAAACAAACAGGAAAGTTAGCCTTTTTACCAGCTATGGAGACAGTCCTTAATAATGCTATGTGGGAATCTTGGAAAAGTTTAATAGATACATCAGGAACAGAGCAGAAAGAGTGGAATGAAGAAAGTATTTAAATTATGGGAAAAGCAAAATATTGGGATAGACTCAAAGAGCAAATAGAAAGAGGAAAGAAAGGTTTAAATACTGGAATTCCTTTCGGAGGATTTACTACTCTTAGTAATCATATTAAAAATATACAACAGGCAAGATATGATTTTATATTCGCTGGTACCTCTGTTGGTAAAACAGCTTTTGTTAACTCTACTTATGTTTTTGGAGCTATTAATTTTTTAGAAGCACATCCTAATTATATTCATAAACTTGAAGTTATCTATTATTCATTAGAGCTTACTCCAGAAGAACAAATTGCAAAACATATTGCTAAATTAATTTGGGAAGAACACGGTATATTAACTGATGTAGACGAAATGCTAAGTGTTGGTAATACTGAAATACCTCCTGAAGTAGATGCTTTAATTGATAATTACAAAGAACAATTAGAAGCTATACAAGATAAGTACATTTATTTCAAAACTTCTTTAAGTCCAAAATCTTTATTTAGAGATTTGGTTAATTACGCAGAAAAACGAGGAAAAGTGATAAGAGATGCCGAGGGGAATATTTTAGATTATATCCCCAATGATCCAACTCTTATCACTTTAATTGTTATTGATCATATTGGATTAATTAATTATAAAGATTATAAAACTAAAAAAGAGGCTATTGATATGGCTTCTAGGCATTTAGTATTTTTTAGAAATATGTGTCGATTTAGTCCTGTAGTAATTTCTCAAATGAATAGAGGATCAGAACAAATGGACAGAAGAGAAGAAGATAATTGGCAGCCTTTATTAAGTGATATTAAAGATTCTGGTAATACTGCAGAAGACGCTAATACCGTTATAGCAATAGCTAGTCCTTTTTATTATGGAGTACAAACCTGTTTAGGATTTGATATTACAAAATATAAAGACAGATACAGACTAGTAAAGATTCTTAAAAATCGTAATGGTAAAAGAAACTTACTTGCTAGTTTTTTATTTATTGGTGAAATAGGTGCTTACTATCAATTACCATCAGCAGAAGAACTTGGTGGCAGAAGGCCTGAAGAACTAGATAAAGTGATGAAATATTATGCAAGTAAAAAAGAAGAGTAAAGCATTACTTGAAGCAGAGTTATCTTATGCTCAGAGAATGAGGTCTTTAGCTGTAGCTAATAATTGGGACTATGATGCTAATGAATGGGATCTAGAAATCAAAGAATTAAAAAAATGTTTAGAGAAATACAATGATAGTAAAAACAATAATAGGGAATCTACTAGAGGAATATGAAAAAGGAAATATAGATGTTATGGTACATGGCTGTAATTGTTTCCATACTATGGGAGCAGGAATAGCAGGTCAAATAGCTGGTAAATATCCTGAAGTATTTGAAGCAGATAAAACTACAAAATTTGGTGATTTCAAGAAATTAGGAACTTATACTGGGCATCAGTACGAGTTTAAAAAAGGTAAAATGATACTTAATTTATATACTCAATTTAAACCAGGGGCTAATTTTGAATATACTGCTTTAATAAAAGTTCTTAAAACTCTTAATAGAGATTTTAAGAATAAAGGTTTAATCTTTGGATTTCCTGAAATAGGTTGTGGTATAGGAGGCGGAGACTGGTATTTTGTAGAAAAACTAATTCAGAGGTATACCACTAATTTAAAAATAATAGTAGTAAAGTATGATCACGGAATTAAAAATGTGGGTACAACAAGAGCTCGTTTTGAATCCGAAATACAGGGACTCGAATGAAAAACTGTATTTTAAATATTTAAAAAGTATAGGATATGATACTTCTAAATCTGTTAAAGATTTTTTAAAAGATATGGAAAACAGAGAGATAAAGTATATAGATTCTATAGCAAGAGCTTCTCGTTTAGTGCAAGAAGAAAATCCACATTTACGTGGTAAAATGTGGAAGAAAAGAAAAGTAAAAAGTGTTGATGTTAAACACGAAATAATCGCGGAAAAACGCTGATAAATGCAGGTTTTTTCGTATCTTTAATAAGAGGTTAAATCAATCAAAAAACAATTAATTTATTATGGGACAACTAGTATTTGTCGTTGGAAAAAGCGGCATGGGGAAATCTACGTCTTTGAGAAATCTGGATCCAACAGAGACAGTAATTATCAATACAGACCAAAAACCTTTGCCATTTAAAAAGTTTGGAGAGAAGTATAATGAAAAGAACGGTAACTATGTCAAGACTTCTGATATAGCTTCTGTAATCCAAAAACTTAAAGAATGTCATAAAAATTCCAAAATCAAAACTATTATTGTGGATACTTGGTCAAGAATTATGACTGATACAGTAATGAGTCCTGCTTTTAGAGCAGAACAAGGTTTCGGTAAGTGGACTAAAATGAGTGGAGGCCAATATGACTTGATAAACACTATTAATGAAAAACTTAGAGATGATGTAATTGTGTATCTTTTTGCACATCCAGAAACTCATTATGATGAGTCTGGATTTGCTTCAGAAAGAATCGCAGTACAGGGAAAACAATTAGAAAGATTTGTTCCTGAAAGCTTTAGCTCTATTGTTTTATATACAGAAATAAAAAAAGTTCCTGGACAACCTAATAAACATTTATTCAGAACTGTGAGTTCAGGCACAGATACTTGTAAAACTCCATTAGAAATGTTCGATAGTGAAGAAATCGACAATGATTTAGTATTAGTTAATACAGCTATCAGAGAATATTATGGTTTGTAATTTCACTTTTAAAAATAAATTTCCAAACTAACAAGGTTATTGAAATGGTTGCAAAATGGGGAAATTTATTAGTATAAATAATAATTACAATAACAAGTAGATTGAATAAAAAAATTAATTAATTAATTAAAAACACAAAAAAATGAACAAAGAAGTAATTTGGGGAGTACCCACATTAAGAACTAAAAAAGTAGAAAAGTTTAACACACCTGTAGTAACTATGTCATCATTGGCAAAAAAAGGAGCAGGTCGTAAATTCTCTTTTAATACTGCTGCACAAGAAGCATTAGGATTAGAAGGAGGAGAGACTTACATTACTTTTGGATTTAGCGGAGATAGCATTTTAGTAATGGCAAGCGCTAATGAGGATCCTAATGGAGTACAACTCACAAAGCAATGTAGTATCAGTAATAAGCGTATTTACGAATACATTGCTAAAATTCAAAACCTTAATACAGATGTAGAGAATCACTTACATTTAACAGCTGTAGAAGGTCAGCCTTATTTTGAAGTATCTTCTATTGAATCTGAATCTGTATTAATAGAATCTTCACAGGATAATGCAGAAGAATTAGAAACTATAATGGAAGAAGAAGTTCAAGAAGTTCCTAATTCTCCAGGACCAGTATTTGTTGCGGACTCTTCAGATGACGAAGAAGATACACAAATTGACGAAGAATGGGCATAATTTATTGAAGAATAGTATAATTAATAAAAACACTTTTAAAATTTTTAAACAATGATTAATTTAAATGACAGCAGTTATGATGCTGGTACATCAGCAGTAATTTTTAATGGAGGTAAAGCAGGTATTGTTAATAATGTGACTATTTCTATAGAAAAGAAGAAAGCTGATGACAAAGAACAAGCTCCTGATTATAAATTAGTATTTACAGATGCTAATGGAGGATCTTGTAATACTTCTTTTTGGTATGTAACAGCTGATACTCAATATGCTAATATGAAAGAGCAAACCTTAAAGCAAGGTAAAATTTTGAAACATATTATTCATGCTATTTATGGATCAGAGTTCCAAATTCCTGTGGTAAAAACTCCTAAAGAATTATTAGATACTTGTATGAAGCTTATCCGAGATGGATTGGCTTCTGGTCTTAAATTTAGAGTATTTGCTAATTATGGGACTGCTCAATATACTAAAAAGTATATTCAGCCTCGTTCTTGGGTTCCTTTTATGGAGCCTATGACTGTATTGGAAGAAGAAAGTCGCTTAAAACAAGGCGATCTTGATGCTATGGTGCGTCTTGAAGAAGATTCTCCTGTTTCAGTATCAGAAAAAAGTTCTTCAAGTACTGATGACGATGATTGGGATTAATCGTTAAATTTGTAGAGAGGCCTCATTAAGAGGCCTTTCTATTTTTTATTTTATAGGATGGGGAAATTAGACTTAAATTCTATTGCTTTTAACGAACACCTTACTAGAGAAGATATCTTTAATATAATATCTCAAGAAGATATTTATTCTTTTTATATTGGGGAAAAGGTAGAATCAGGAGATAGACTACATAGCCCATTAAGAGAAGATAATGTACCGTCTTTTGGTATATATTATCATAAACATCAACAAGGAATATTAATGTTCAAAGATTATGCTACAGGAGATTGTGGAGATGCTATAATTTTTGTATGTAAACTTTTTAATATTACTTATTATGAGGCCTTAATGAAAATTGCTTTTGATTTTAATCTTACGAGTCTACAAATTACTGATGGTAAAAAATACTATCAGACTATGAAAAAAGTAGTGCAGAAAGAACAAGTCAAGTTGGGAATAAAAATTAGGAATTGGCAAATAAAAGATAAGTCTTATTGGTCCAGTTTTGGCATAACAAAACGAACATTAATAAAATATAACGTATTTCCTATAAGTTATGTATTCTTTAATGGAGATGCTTATAAAGCAGATGATCTTGCATATGCTTATGCAGAGTTTAAAGATAATATTCCCACTTATAAAATCTATCAGCCTTTTAGTAAAAAATTCAAGTGGATAAATAACGCCAATTATTCCGTACATCAAGGATATAGTCAATTACCTTCAAAAGGAGAATTACTAATTATTACTAAATCACTTAAAGACGTTATGAGTATTCGTGACGTTTTAAGAGTCCCGTCTATCGGTCTACAATCTGAATCAGTTATGATGAAAGACTCTGTTATGGAAGAATATAAATCAAGATTTAAGAAAGTAGTTTGTCTTTTTGATAATGATAATGCAGGTATTAATTTATCTGAACAATTTAGTGAATATTTTAATGTACCATATTTTTTACTTCCTAATATAAATGATACAAAAGATTTTTCAGATCTAGTAAAGGAAGTTGGTAAAGAAAAAGCACGACAAATTTTTACCAAAGAATTAAACAAATTAATCTAATGAAAAGAGAAACAGACAAGCAAATCGGCTACGATTCTAACGTGGTCTTCGACGGCTATGATGCTAAAATTAGCGAATCTGATATGGATAAATTATGGGATTTATTACAAGATCCTTATAAAAATTCTATTGGAGCAGTAGTCAGAGAGTATGTGAGTAATTCTTTCGATTCTCATGCAGAAGCAAAATTTATTAAAGAAAATTCTGTTGAGGATATTCGTAAAGAGTATTCTATTTACAATAATTATACTGATGATTATATTTATGAGCTTAAAGAGAGACTATCAGATTTTAATGATGATCCTGTAATTGTTACTATTAGTAAAGATGATACAGGGCATTATTGGGCTACTGAAGATTTTGGAGTAGGTTTAAGTCCTGAGAGAGTACGAGATGTATTTTGTAATTATCTTAAATCTACCAAAGAAGATACAAATAATCTTATAGGAGCTTTTGGTATTGGCTCTAAATCGGGGTTATCGTATACTGATGTAGTCTATATCAGAACTCGTTACAATGGCACTGAGTATTTTTATATGCTAAGAAAGGGAGAAAAGTCTCCTAGATTAGATGTAGTTATGGATATTCCTACAGATGAAAGAAATGGGACAGAGATTAAGGTCTATATCAAAACTACAAAACAATACTCTTGGTCCAATCCTCAACCTGAGACTCATAGATTTCAAGAAGAGTGTAAAAAACAATTAGCTTATTTTGATAATGTATATTTTAAAGGAACGAATATCGCCAATGACTATACTATTATAGAAGGAGATAATTGGAAAATATCAAGTAATGGTAATCCTTTTTCAGGTCTACATATGTGCTTAGGAAAAGTGGCCTACCCCATTGATTGGGATTCTTTAGGCGAAGAGTCAATAAAACTTCCTGTAGCTTTAAAGTTTGATATTGGAGAATTGGACATTATTCAAACAAGAGAAGATGTAAAATATACTCCTAGAACAAAAGAAGCCATTTTAAATAAAATAAAAGCACTTAAACAAGAATTATTGGATAGATGGAAAGCTGAGAATGAATACGAAACAGATAATTTCATAAATTTCATTAAGAATAGACATAATAATATTGTTTTAAATTTTACTACTAAGAACTATTCATCTACTTTGTATCTATCAGAATTATTTTCTGATAAAGAGATGCCTAAATGGAAATTCATTCCTTACGATAAAATAGGTTTTAATGTAGATTCTTTTGAAGGTTTTAGGTTTTTTGTAGATTATCATTCTCCAAACTATGTAAATAACACAGGTTTAAAACATCAAAATAATGAGATAGCAACTTTAATAAAAAGAAATGCTCCTTGTTATCGTATAGTAGGAACCCATGATTCAAGAAAGAGTAAATATATAGCAAATACTGTAGATAGACCTTTATTTTATTTTGTAAGAGAAAAGGCAGATGCTACTATAAATTTAAAGCATTATAAAACTTTTTTGAAATTAGAAAACTACCCTAAAAGTGAGTGGAGAACTATAATTAGTACGGTACAAAAAGAAGAAAAGAAGGCTCTTTTAGCTTTTACTAAATCTTATCAAAATACTATTATTGATCCAGATTGGCTAAAAGCACAAAGAAGTGCTAGAAAATCCTCTGATAATACTGTGTTTAATATTTATAAATATGACGATTCTTATAGTTATTCAGGTGCTTTTAAAGCACATCAAATGAAGAAAAGGCAGATTGAAGGAAGTAAGAGGATTTTATATGTAGCAGGACTTAAAGAAGACCAACGTTGGTTAAGATTTGTACATTATGTACTCACCGATATTTACGGAAGTTCTAAGAAAAGATACTTTAATGTTTTCTATATAGCTCCTTCAAATGTTAAATATTTAAAAGATGCAGTCAACCTAATAAATCCTTTAAATTATATGGAAAATCGAATTTTTATCAAAGCAGTAACTGCAATTAAGATAGCTAGATCACCAGAATTCGAGTCTTTAAGAGAAATCCTAAGCCATTCTTCAAAATACTCTCATGCATTATTAAATATTAATCCTGAGATTTCTAAATTAATTGACGAATTATCTTCTTTTACTACTAATTACAATTCTTTTAATAATATCGAACTAAACTCTAAATTTTATAGTAAAGAAAGTAAGGAATCTTTTATTATAAGTGTGTATAATTATGTAGAAAGTAAAGGTCTTTTTGATAAGAAGTATTTAGAAATAGCTGATAAAGTTCAGGATTTCTTTAAAAATGTTCCTTTAATAACTAATCTAAGACAATCAGAGATTACAGAACAAAATTTAAGTGTAGCATTTTACAGATTTAATAAATCTGCTCCAAAACAATTTTGGAAAAAAATTAATCCTATGCTTTATGTGAATCTGAATGATGAGGAGTTTAAATGGTTAGAAAAAGTGGAGCAAAATCGTTATAAAAGAATTCATTTAATACCTTAATTATGGAAAATGAAATAGCAAAAGATTATTTTGGAAATGATGTGCAAGTAGGAGATATTATAATCAGACCTGTATACTCTTCTGTAGAAGAAAGAAAGGTGGTTAAGATAACCAGATTAAGTATATACTTAGAAGGAATACATTATATATGGAATCCGACAAAAAAACGTTATGAAGCTACATCTAATTCTTTTGGAAAACCTTTAAGAATAAGTAGAGAGTACTGGGAATATAGAATTTTTAATAAATCAAAATTAACAAACAATGATTAAAGCAACTAGAGTTGGGCATACTATTGTATGTTTTATCAACAACAAAATGTATCAAAAAACATTTTTAGATGAAAAAGAATTAATTTCTAATTATGAATTAATCCTTAACACTTCAGACGAAGATCCTGAAGAAATAGCTAATTTAAAAGCTATTTTTGAGATTCCTAAAACTTCTGAAGAATTAGAAATTGAAAAAAAAGTTGAAGAAATTAATCGTAATGCTGAAGAACGTAAAGACCTTCTTCAATGGATGGAAGATATTAAGAATCTCGGAGATGAGCATTTTGAGGTAAAAGGGATTAGTTTGTATATGAAAGGTATTCCTATTTCTGTACCAGAATTTTTAGCTAAAGAATTTGCTAAAAGAAGAGAAAATGAGGAAGATCTAAAATCATTAATTAATTTTTGGAGATTATTAGCATTAAATCCTGATCCAAGATGTAGAGAGGACTTGTATAAGTTCTTAATTAATAATCATATGGTGGTTACCCCTTCTGGTTATTTCTTGGCTTATAGAAATGCAAATGTTAAAAAGGCTTCTAATAACAGAATTCTTGAAGAATTTGTAGCGGCCCAAATAATAAAAATCAAAGGATGGAAAAAATCTCCTAAAAATTATATTATTTTTCAACATCTAGATTCTAATGAACTTGAATGTAAGGCTTTTCAAATTATAGATAAATGGTTTGATTCAGAGAATATTAAACGTTCTGATTATAAGGAATTAGGTAATCTCCAAGATTTATCTGATGAGTTTAATGAAAATATTCACGAATTAGGACAAACTATCTATACTGACGCTCATTCAGGAAGTACTACTATTATTATAGGACAACCAGTTACTATTGATAGAAATGAATGTGATGCTGATCCTGATAGAACATGTTCCAGAGGTTTGCACTTAGGTTCTACTAATTTTATGAGTAGAAATTATTTTGGTTCTGTGGGTCTTGTATGTTTATGTAATCCTATGCATGTTGTAGCAGTTCCATATACTGATGGACAAAAACTACGTACTTCTGAATATTTACCTATTGGTATTGCTGAGTACGAGAAGCAGGGAAAAATTATACCAATAGAATCAGCTACTTTTGAGTATGACTATGCTACTCATACAGAGGAACAATTGACTGACATGCTCTCTAAGGCTCGTTTTGAATCTCTTAAAGAACATAAAATCCTTCCTTTGGAAATCACTCAAAAACAATTAGATGAGATTCTTAAAGGGTTTTCTGAATCTGTAGATGATATGAGAGAAATAATTAATAACAGAGTAAATAAAGTGTAATATGGTAAGTGAAATTAAATTAGAATTTCCTGAGTTTATTACACATATACCTCAAAGTAAGAACAAATTTTTAAAAATAGGTTATAACAGAATCTACGCGTCTGCCCACCATACGGTTAGGGCAGCGCTAGTTTCTGCTATGCATGGTTATATTGAAAAACATATTCCAGAAAATTTGTCTATAGAAACTCCTATAGAAACTAAACTTGTTGTGTATGTACCAATAAATTTTGGAGATGTTAAACGATTAAAGGACAAAAAAACAGGTAATTGGTACTTGAATTGGAAACCTGCAAGAATAGGATATTCTCCTAGATGGGATATCGGAAATCTCGCTATGGTATGGATTAAATGTTTAGATGACGTACTAATTAAGAAAAATATTCTTCCAGAAGATACTGTGGAATTTCTAAAAAAGACAAGTTATGAATTTGTAGAAGTACCTACATTAAAAGAGAGAAAATTAGTATATCATATCAAAACAATTAAATAATGAATACATATAAAGAGATAGAAGCTATAAATCAGAGTTCCCTAAAGCAAATTTTAAAAAGTCCTAAAGCATATTTAGACGCTAAAGATAAGGATGATTTTGGAAGAGATCCTAAGCATTATGTATTAGGCAGTCTTCTTGATGAAATGTTATTAGAGGATTCTGATTATATAGAAAATAATTATTATCAAATGCCTGAGATTTCAGTAAGTGATTCTATTAAAGATATTATAGAATATGTGCACGAAGTTGTGACAGTTGAGGGAATAGAAGATACTATAGAATCTGGGGCATTAGATGAGTTAATCGTTAAAGGATGTGGAATTTATAATTGGAATCCAAAATGGGGACCAGAAGCTAGAGCAAAAAATATTAAAGCAAATGGTGGTATTGAGTACTTCAACGCTCTAAAGAATTGTAATGGGAAAACTCTTATCACTGCTTTAGAATATAATCAAGCTTTAATTGCTAAAATGGCCGCCATATCTGATCCTTATATTAAACCATTTTTAGTAGCTTCTTCTGATAATGAAATTATAAAGAAAAAAGTAATCCAATTTACTTATAGAAATTATAGTTGTAAGGGAGAAGTAGATTTAATTAGAATAGATCATAAAAACAAACTGATTCATCCTTGCGATATAAAAAGTCTTGGCATGTCTACTGAGTATTTTCCATTAAATTTTTGGAAATTCAGATATGATTTTCAAGGAAGTTTTTATTCTATAGGATTAGAGCAGGATCCTGAAATTATCAGTTTAATGAATAAAGGCTATGGAATAAAGCCTTTTAAATTTATCGTTATAGACATTAATAATAATAGTTACCCTCTTATTTATGAAATGCCTTCAGATGTATTTATGATAGGCGTTCGAGGGGGAACTTTGTCTAACGGTAAAGTTTTAGAAGGAATAGACCAGGCTTTTGATAGATTAGATTTCCACCTAACCAAAGGTGATTTTACCTACCCTAAAGAATATTATAATGGTCCTTTAAAACTTTCTATATGAGTGTATTAAAATATACCAAAACCTCTACTTTTCTATTTCCTCTTTTAAATATTCCTAAAGAATTTTTTAAATGTGAAGTAAAAAATAGTTTTGGAACTATTTTATTCCACTCTAGGTTCATCAATGCTTATTTATATAATAATGATGTAGTAACAGATACTTGTATTCATTTATTAATCAGATCTTACCAAGATCCTGGTTTTCATAATTTCTATAAGACTATAACTAGTTTAGAGAATTATGTAGATGATTATGAGAAAGATGGTTTTCTTATTGTTATTATTGGTGTGCCTGAAGAAAATATTAATGACTTTTATTTAATTTTAAAGGGACAGTATTCTAAAATATCTAAAGAAGCTCGTACTAAAATATTCAAAAACTCTTTCTTTTCTGGTAATATTTCTGTTTTGCCTATGATTTTTAGTAAAGCATTGGCTTTAAAAGAGATGTGGGAGAAAGAATTATCTACTCCTGAAATAGGATTTATAGCAGATTTAGGGGATCAGGAAGTGTGGAGTATTTTAGACGAAAAGAAAGAAACTTTAGATAAAGATGTATTCGTCTCATTAAAAGAGTTTAGTAGAAAAAGTAATATTATTAAGACATGAGTAAGTATGGAAGAACATTTTGGGAAAAAGAGATTGGGAAAGATTGGACTCTTGTATTGAAATATTTATTAAAAACTCCTTATGGAGATAAATTAATAGATTTTCTTAATGTAGAGTATGCTATGCAAAAAGTAAATCCTTCCAAAATGAGTCAAGTATTTTTACCTTTTCGTACTTGTGCATGGGAAGATATTAAAATTGTGATTGTAACCGCTGAGCCTCATATTTTTGCAGGCTCAAGCGGATACGGTCCTGGAGAGCCTTATACAAATTCTTTTTACTCTTCTTCATTAGGATTACTTTATAATGCAGTAGAACGAGCCTACTACTCTCCTTACAAAACTTTTAATTTTGATTTTGATTTTTCTCTAGAATCTTGGGCAAAACAAGGAATTCTTTTATTAAATTTAAGTCTTTCTGTAAGAAAAAATGAACCTGGTTCTCATGAAAAGCCTTGGAATAAGTTTGTATCAGAAGTCTTAAATCAAATTAATGAAAGAAAAACTGGTATTATATTTCTCTTAATAGGAGATCGCCCATGTAAATTAGGAGATCATATTTCTAAAAATCATTATGTATTTAAAACTAAGGCTTTAAAGGATTATGTAGGGGAGAAAAAAGAATTTCCAGAAAATGTATTTCTTGATATAGACAAGATTATGGTAGATTTGTACAACGAAAAAATTAATTGGTAATGAAGATAGGAGATAAAGTAGTTTGTATTAATGTAAATTGGTCAGTAGATCCTCAAAATTTTCCTGATGTAACATTTCCTGAATTATATCAGGAATTGACGATTAGAGATATTTATTATTATCCTCTTGATGGAGGGCTGATAAACCTTGTGTTTGAAGAGATTAGGAATCCTTTAAAGGGTTATCCTATAGTCACTCAGTTATTTGGAAGAGATATAGAGCATGATTTTGATAGTAAGAGATTTGCAAAATTGGAGGATAGAAAAATTGAGGAAAAGAAAACAAATGCTTTGACCAAGAAATTAGCATTAAAAGCACTTGAGGAATATCCAGAATATAATCCAGAAGAATTGATTAAAGAAGTATTAATATGAACATTAGTAGTGATATGAGAGATATGGAAAAAGATTTAGAAGAAAAATTAATTCAATCTGATATAGTAAGAATGATTACTGTATGGAGTGAATTATTCGGAGCTCCTATTCAAGAAGAGAAAAAACTTCCCACAAGAGATCGTGAGAATTTAAGTTATAAACTTATTGAGGAAGAACTTCAAGAGTTGTTTGAGGCCCAAAATGAAAGAGATCTAACAGCTATTCAAGATGCTTTAGGAGATTTACTTTGGGTAGTAATACGTGCTATGATGGAATATGGAATAAGTCCTCTTTCTACAATTAGGTCTATCTATATTTCTAATATGTCTAAGTTAGACACTTCTTTTAAAGATCTTTTAAAATCTGCTATGATTTATAGTAATAAAGGAATAGAAACCTATTATAAACAGACAGAAGATGGGAGATATATCCTTAAGAGAGAGCTTGATGATAAAATTTTAAAATCTCATAAATTTAAAGAACCTAAATTTAACTAGTCCATATATAATATTGATATAGTAGGGTAGGAAAAAGTATTTATAAATATACTTGAATTTGTGGACAGTGTGATAATAAAAAGAGTTACTCAGAAATGGGTAACTCTTTTTATTTAAAAAATTTGGCGTCTAGTATGCATTATAGGTATCTTCCACTTCTTTAACTTCATCTACAGTAACTTCTTTATCTTTGAAAGCATTTTTCAAAACATTAAGTCCTGTGATATGTCCTAAACTAAACCAGGAAGATTCTCCTTCTTCGTCTTTTTTCATAGTATTATAAATAGGAGAGTCTAATACCTGTTTAATGAAGTTATTCTTTTGATCAGGGAATTGTAGTTCATAAAGATTTTTATAAGCAGGTATTTTCTTAGTCCACCATTTTGCTGCATGAGATTGGTCTTCGTACATACCTCTCTCATAAACTTCTCCAAAATTAAAAGCTTCTGTAATATCCAAAAGGTCTTTAATAGTCTTTACTCCTACTACTGGTTCGTCGATCATTTCCAGTGTTTCTTGCATAGACCAAGATGATTTCTGCTCTAACAGTAATCTATTCATTTGATATGCTAAAAGTTGCATAGTAAAATCTTCTTTATCGTCATCTGCGGCAATATTTACTAATCCTGATAATATCGAAATAAGTGTCAAGAATAAGAAATCTAATCCTGCCTTTTTGGCAGCTCTCTTTTCTACATCATTTAAATTTGCCCAAGCCTGCATAAAAGCAAGAGGATTTTTTTGATTCCATATCCCGTCTACTAAATAATTTTGCCAAATCAATTTACCAAAAGTAGCATTATAAATACCTATTTCTGTTTGACCTGTAGTATACACTACTCGTTCTTTTTTAAATCTAGTATCTATCAAATTGATAAACCATCCTCTGTGCATTAGAGGAAAATCCCCCGCTACTGTTCTGCTAAGAGCTCCTTTATCAGTTTCACTTATAGTACCGTCTACTAAATTAGTAACGTGCTCTACTTGTGAAAAGATTTTATTTTGAATACCTTCTGTAACATATTGACTAAATTCTGGTTTAACTTGAAGTTTTTTGTTAACTACTTCAAATGCATTATAGAAACTTTTATCTCTTAACTTACTCCATTCAGAATCTATAACTTTTTTATCTACTCCTTCTTTCTCTTTTAGTTTTGTAAATTCTAATTTATTAACAAAATTTCCATTATAAAGTCTATTATTATCTAAAATAGATAAAGTAACTCTTCCTTTAATAGCATAATCAACTGTTTTATAATTTAAGAACAGCATATCTTTAGAAATAGCTTCTGAAATAAATTTTGACTTATTTGTATTTTTTAAAGTTTTCGATAATTCTACAACATTTCCTAATTGTAGAAGTAAGTGCATTTTATTGTTCTTTTGATGGGATAAAATTTCTGTACTAACTTCTGCAAGATTTTTTATATACTCTATTCTTGCCCATTGCTTACTCTCATTAGTAGAGTAAATCCCCACTTGATCTTCTATTATAGAATCTATAGAACCTTTTAAATAACCAGAAACAGATGTTATCAAGTTCATGGCCAAGTTATTAGTTCTAATATAGTTAGTAAGTTTGTCTACTATTTTACTAGCAGAAAATATTTTATTTCCAATTTTGATTTCAATATCTTTTTTAGCTACTCCATATACATATTGATCTATAAGTACATCAAGAATTTTATAATCAATGGATTGACTTCCAGAAACTGTTGTGGGTTTTATTTTTCCCTTCCTATATTTAGTCTCTGCAATACCTTTTTGAACTGTCAGAAGCTCTGGCCCTAGAACATTCATTTGTTTAAAATTCTCAGCCATTTCTGCAAAAATAGTAACACTTCTAGTTAAATCTAAAGAAAGATTATTTGGATCTGATAGTCTTCTTGTAAAAAAGATAGGAATAACTCTATTGTTAAGTTGCCTCAAATCCCCAAATTGAGTATCATCCTCGTCTCTACTTACTACTTCTTTAAATCCTTCTGTTGTAACATCTTTAATTTTTTCTAAGAATGATTTATTTTGAGTAGTCATTCTTTCCAAGAATTGTTTTCTAATTCCTGGAATTTTGTAATAAGCACTCTCTGTCCTATATTCTGCAGGTAATTTATCTGTAGCCTCCTTAATCTTACTTAATAATAAGTCATAATAATTTTTTACTGCAGGAACTTTCATCAATTCTTTAAATCTAGGATTTTCTGCTTTTGGCATTACTATTGTATTACCATTACTATCCTTTACTTTAATAGTATTTTCATCAAAAAACTTTTCAAAAGTTTCTTTGTATACTTTAAGTTCTGATGGAGACAAACTGGCTTTGTTTATTTCAGAAAAATCTTCTGCTCCAAGAGTTTTAGCTAAACTTTCTTGAACTTTTCTAAGTTTCTCAAAATATCCAGAATAATCCTTTTCTCTAATTAAGTATTGAGAAGGTACCCCATTTTCACCTAACTCAACTAAATCTTCTACTTTGTACCCAGCCGCCTCAAGTTCTGCTTGTGCCTGCAGTAATTCATTAGAAACTCCTACGGCATATCTTCTTACTTTTTTAATAGAATCTGATATAAGTTTATGGACTGCTCGGATTACACTACTTTTAGCAAATTTGTAATTTCCTACGTAAAATCTCCACCAAGAAGCATCTTCATCGACTATTACATCTTCTGCCTCAGGATCAAAATCAGGGTCTATAATATTACCAGCAGCATCAGTATTAGCTCTTTTTAAAGCATTGATTCTGATTTGTTTAATGTGTTTACGATTTTCTGTATTAATATTATTAATTCTTTTTTGAATTTCTTCTATCTCGAATTTTAGATTAAAATTTTCTATACTTTCTATACCTTCTAATGTTTGATTCTTCAACTCATTACCAAAATCATTAAAAAGTACGCTATACATGATAGTAAAATTTTCTATCATATTAGAAATATCTGCAGGTAGTAATTTATTGTTATTTTTATATTTTTCAAAAATATTTTCTAATTGCTTGAGTTCTGCAGAAGCGGTTTGGAGTACATTTAAAACAGCTGCATCAAACTGACTTTTATTGATTTTATCTTTTAAAGTTTTCGTTTGCAATGCTAAGAATTCTGTAGCCTTTTTACTTTTAGACTGTTTTAATAGATCCGCTAATCTATTTTCCATCTGCTCAACAGCTTTATTTAAAAAAGTTATTTTTTGTTTTTTATCAGCCTCTTCTCCTACACCTCCAGGATAACTATAATCTTCTGTTAGTTGGAAATAATTAGTAGAATCTTCTACTATAGCATCTTCTATAGTCTCTCCTTTTAAAATAGATTCTGCTATAGGAAGCATTTCTTTTTTAATACTATCAACAGCTTTTTGATCTTTCTTAATACTACTAATCTTTCTCCAAAATCTATTAAAAATAGCTTTTAGATAAGCTAAGATTCCTTTATTATTATTATTTTCTTGGAAATTAGTTACAATAACTTTAGCCAATATTTTACCCAAAGCTTCTTTTCTAAACTGACTTTCTTTAGTATAAACATTTTTATAATCTTCCTTAACTGTTGTGTATTCTTCAGTATTTACTACAGTATCTAAAGCTTTTTTTACAGAAGGATCTTTTGACATAAAGGCAATAGCAAAATGGGCTACCTCCTCTGCCATAGTATCCAACTTTTCTTTAGTAGGATCTATACCTATTATTTTGTCGAGCATCATCGCTACTCCAGCGGCTCCCTCAAAGACATCACCAATACTAGAAAATCTTTTAGAAAGTTCTCTAATATCCTCAATAGCAATTCCATTATTTATTGCCCAGGATTCCAATAAATTATTTAAAGTTTGATTAGGACCTTTTTTTTCCAAAGATTCTAATTGAAATTGCGGAGCTTCTACAGTAATATAATAATCCCCTAATTGTTTTCCAGGAGCGGGAATAGCTTGTTTTAAAGCTAAGGCTTTATATCCCATTGATTTATTATAATCTCCTACTAATTTTAAAACTTCTCCGTAACGCTGTGGATTAATAAATCCTTTAGCATTAGCATTTACTTTTTTCAGTATGCTTTTCTTAGCCTGTTGTGGATTCTCTTTTATTACGTTTCCTTTATTTAAATAATCCTTTATTTGTTTGGCTGTTGGAAAAAGAGTAGCTTGTCCTGAGTTAACTAATTCGTTAACTATTCCTGCAAGAAGGTCTGATGGAATATTAGTTTCCTTTAATAATTTTTGAAAATCTGGATGTGATATGTTAAGACAAGACATATTAACAATTATTTAAATGCTTTAAAGTTTCGATTCTTGCTCCTAAAGGCATACTTTCAAAGACTTCCTTACTAACTTTAATAGTTTCTCCTTTAGCTTGATTCAAAATTACATATTTCTCATAAGAAGGATCTTTAATAATCTCTGCTATAGGTAAGATACCTTCTCTTAATTCTGGTGTTATAACAGGGGCTTCTCCAGGATCTTCTTCTGATAGAGCTTTTATTATTTTAATATTTGGAATATCTATATCAGGAAGATAAGCAAAAGGATCCGATGTTCCTGGTACATCTATATCAGGTAGATGAGCAAAAGGGTCCGATATTTCTGGTATATCTATATCAGGTAAATTATTAAGACTATTTAAACTTCCTTCTATAGCTGTAAACTCTTCATTATTCATTCCTAAAACAGGAGTTGAGGTAGAATTCTTTAATTTAAGAGTTACAGATTCTGTGATATCATTAAACATATTATACTCTACAGCAAAAAGAGAAGTTCCTAAAAGATTAATCTTAGTATAAAGCACGTGTCTTTCGCCTTCCTCTACTTTCTGATAAAGTTCTACCTTACCAGACTTGTTGCTAGTTTTGATAAATTTAGGAAAATTAAAGATACCATCTGCATCTTGTACTTGAATATTTCTAAAAGTAGCTTTATTTAATTTTAAAATTCCCTCCGAAGTCTGATGTTTTCTCCATCCTCTTACATCCTCTTTTTCTCCTGCAAACCTTACGTTATCAGGAATACCTGTAGTATTATGAATAGCTAAAAAGGCCTGGTTAAATTTATCATCTTCAAAACGAACGTAATGGAGACTTTTAGAAACATGGAAAAGTTTTTTAGGATTTTGACGAGCTACGTCCATTAACTTTTGTAATTCATTAATATATCCTTCAAGTGTTTCTGCTTTTCTTACTCCATATTGATTAGCTTTTCCTAGAGGAGTTATCTTTCCTACATTAGGACCATCTAAAACTATTTGTACATCCATATTTCCAAAGTCTTTAACTTGTGGACTGAACAGAATACTTTCTGTAGTAGAAATGTTAGGAATCATTAATGATTTTTCTCCTGTATTCTGTACAAATTGCTTTTCAAATCTTTCTAATAAAGTAGTATCCCCCCCTTCAATAGCAGCTAGTCCTGCTTCAATATGCTGGTTAAAACTTCTGTTTCCTCTACTCGGATCAGTTAATTCTAAATGTGGGTAATTTCTAGCAAATTTGTCAGTAAACATTATTTCTGGAACCAAATGGAAGAAAGTGTATGGTCCAAAATTAAATCCTGAAGAAAAGAAAGTATATTTTACTAAATCCATAGCTAATTTATGAACAGCTGGGTCTGGACTAATTAGCATTTCATACCAAAGTCTTTTATAGTTGATGATATCTTGAGCGTTCTTACCTGTAGTATAGAAGCTGATTCTTTTTATTGGAATCTTGTTATTAGCAGATTCAATATTAAGTTGTTCTAAAAATGGAATAAAAGGAGAATCAGGATTATTAGCTATAAAATCTCTCAAATTATCAGGCGTATCTTTAAGTACACTTTCTGCTTGATTATATTTAAAAGTAGGGAATCCAGAAGCTAGGAATGAAATCATCCCAGCATCAATACTGTTAGCCTCTTTTTCTGAAATACTGTAAATAGAATCTTTCATGTTAGAGAACCTAACCTTCAATCTTCCTAACTGAGATAATTTTATGGTATTATCCGATTTCAGTCTTCCAATTGCAGGGAAAATTTCATTCATAATATCTATAAATTCTCTCCATCCATACTGAGTAAATGCAGCATTAATATGAACTCCCTCTTCTTTTTCTATCAAAAAGTCTTTTACTCCTAAAATAGGATACTCAGGATTATTTAAAATCTTAGATTGTTTATACATCTTAGAAAAAGCTGCTCCATGTGTAGGACCAGGACCACTTGTATCTGTTTTTGTAGCTCTTGTTACTTCTCCTAATTTTCCAGAAATATTTAAAATCTCTTCAAAAAGAGAAAGTACTTTATATTGATCCAAGAAATATTTGGCTTCAGTTCCTTTTACCAAAGAGTCTTGTAATTCTTCCAAACTGATGTCTACAATATTCTCATCAATAGTATTAAACTCTTCTTCAGAAATATTAAACGATTTTTGAATCTTAGCTTTCAAGTCTTTCTTAATTCTCGCAAAGCTGGCATTACTTTCTTTCAGACTACCTTTAGCTTTGAAATAAGCATTAGTAACTTCCAGTATAATTGGCTGATTGATAAAGGTGAATGTATATTCTGATTCTACACCTAATCGAAGCATAGTAGCTATGATATCAGCTGTGTAAGTATTCATATTAAGATAAGAAGCAATAGGGTCTTTAGCATTATCCACTACTGCTGCAATAAGGTTTGCTAATGATTTAGAAATTCTTATCTTACCTGATTTAGTGTCGGAATAAATTTTATTTAAATCTTGATACTCAACACCATTGATATAAATAGGAGTTCTTAATTTTAATTGAGAAAGTTGAGCTTTAGCATGGTGAACGTTATGGTTAGCAAAAATACCAATCAAATCGTTACCTGTCATATTTCTAACAAACAACTCTCTCTGAGTGGAAGGATAGTTAATATTAAAATCTATATCTTCTAGTCTATCTATTAATTTTTTAAGAGCGTCTTGATAGTCATTAATGGTTATTTTCCCTGTACTATAATCACTGAATAACGCTAATGCTTCTTTTTTAAGCTCAGCTTTAGGTCCTTTTTTATCGCTTATTTTAAGTAGTCTTAATTTACTACCCAAAGCTTTTTCTTCAGCAAATCCTCCTGGATCTAATATAGACACTGCAGTATTCCTATTTTTAAGAATACTCTTTACAATTTCCATTAAGCGGTTATCCCTTGATTTCTTTCCTTGAATGTCTGAGGCTTTTACAGAAACTCCTTCTAAACTTTCTACAATTGCATCTTTAATAGTATTAATTAATTGATTAGCTCGTGCTATAGATTCGTTATAAGGAATAAATGTTTCTAGTTCTGTTACTTTTTCATAAAGCAATTCTTGAAGAGCTTCTTTTTGTTTATTAGATTTTGCTTTTTCTATTTGTGCAGAAAGATTTTCTATCTCTAATTGTAATAATTTCTGCTCAGACTTCTCTTCGAAAGCTTGTTTCCTATAATCAAAAAGATTAATACGATTCTGTAGAATCTCTTCTACTGATAAAGTAACATTTTTAGTAGAAACTCCTTCAGGCAAATACGTTGTTAAGAATTTTTCTAGTCCTCTTAAGTCTCTGAAAATATGATCTACAATCTCTTTCTTACTACTGTTAGCACTTAAAGGTTTAATGTATACAGCTTGTTTTTTCCCATCTTTCTCTACTACATAGAAATTAGGAATCATCATAAATAATTTATCAATATCAAAGTCAAGACCTGCTATGGTAACAGCTTCTGGTGGAAGAATTAAGGTTCCTCCTTGTGCAGGATCTGTAAATCCTTTTACTCTGATATTAAACATAGAATATTTATCCTCTGTTGGAATACGATAACCTATTATTTCTAAAAGTTGTTCAGGAAGAACAGATAAATCCACTTCTCCATTAGGTAATTGAGGAAAGAATTTTTTACTCCACCAAGGAAGTAAAGCTTGATATGTAATAGCTCCAGTTTTTGAATCTACTTCTATTTTTAAATCATCACTAATTCCAAAACCAGTGGTGTTAATCATATTACCACCATTAATCTTTTGTTTAATAATTCTATTATTAACAAAAGAATACATTAAGTTCTGAACTTTAATGTTTAATGATGGATGCCATAGAGGTAGGGCAGTAGTTGTCTTATTTGGATTAAGGTAATGAGGTATTAATTCTAAAGCCTCTAAATATCCAGGATCCATATTACGATCTTCTATCTCTCTTCTTAGAAACTCTACTAATTTTTCTAGACTAAAATTGCCATCCTTATCTTTAAATATTTTACGAACTCCTTCTGCAGATTCTTTAATATTGGCTACAATTAAATCTTGATATTCCTGGGCAAGTTCTCTACCAGTTATTTTTTTACCGTTTCCATCTTCATAAATAGCATCAAAATCTAAATCAGCTATAATCAAATTTCTAATCTGCGAACCATAATTACCTATCTCATCTACATAGTGAGGAGGAGTCTCGTTTTGCAGTTTCCAGTCTTCTTGCTTTAGCGTAATTACTTCTGCTTCTTCGTTTAAAATGTAATTTCCAGAAGCGTCTTTTGTTAAATTATTTTTAATAGGTTCTCCTGATTCGTTTAATCCTGAAAACAGTCCTCCTACTTTAATAGCAGACTCAAAAACTATAGCATTAACTTCATGTTCAGAACCATCTTTATGAGTTATTCCGTTTTCTAGAATTTCATATGCTTTCGCAAGTTTTGGGTATTTTAAATTTCCGTTTACATCTTTTCTCTCGGCCATTGCTCTAGTGAGTAGTACCTCTGAGTTTTTAACTTGTACAGGTACTATTGTTCCATCTATATTTATTTTAGTAAACATGAATGGTTTGATAGGAGGGAACAATGCTATATCATCAATACTTTCTACACCTTCTCTTATACGTACAGCCGCATCTCGGTGAGCTTGGGTAGTACGGTTCATACTATCTAAAATATCTAAATATCTTTCGATACTTATGTATGTAGCACCATCTGAATTATTATTACCTCTTTCTTTTGTACCTAAGTCTTTCCAAATACTTAATAAAGCTGCTTTCTTTTGAGGATTTAAATTTTTATCAGACATAATAAGTTCTGATATAGCTTTTACAGTTTCTTCTTCAGTAGGTACTATCTCATCTTCTAATATTAGAATATTATAATCATTAACTACTTTAGTATCAGTATAACTACCAGGGCTAATTACTTGTTTAAATCTTTTCTGAAAATCTTCTGTATTCTTATAAAATGCAGGATCTCCAGCGAGAATAGTGTTGAGTTCTATATTAGTATAGAAAGTATTTAGTAAATAATTATCATAAAATTGTTTTTTATCTTTAATAGCATTACTGATCAACTCTTCTTCAAAACGAAGAGCTCCTTTATCATAATACAGAATTCCTTTTTCTTCTGCTTTTTGATATTCATTTGCTAAATACGTATTAAAAATATAGCTTTCTATCTCTGAGCGTAATAGCCCTTCTTCTGTTTGTAATTCTTCTAGCGAATATTTAGAAGAATTTAAAAAAGATAGATTTACGAATTTAGTTCCATTTTCAACATAGTTAGGAATAAAATTGAGTTTATGATTGTCAGGAATATTTTTTAATTTATTTATCCTAGCAATCTCTCCTAAAGCTAACTCTACTAAGTTGTCTATAATTTGTTCATTAGTATATCTTCTGGCTTTTACAAAAGGTATATTGGTACTATTAGAAGGAATAGGAAGTTTGTAAAAACTGAACCCCTCCTCTTTTAGTCTTTCTTCTTTCGCATTATTTTGAAAAAACGCCAAACAAACAGCTTCTAATTCTGCAGGAGAAAGTTCGTCATATGGAATAGAATAGAACTTACCTTGTCTAGAAAGTGATTCAAACATCGCCACAGTAAGTCCTTCTTCCGAAGTAGAGAATGTTTTTAATTCTCCAGTCTCCATATCAAAAATATCGTTTATCATTGGAGATTTTGATAGAATAGGATCTTGTCTTATTTCTTCCCAAAATGCTTTAGCTTCTCTAGGATTAGTAAGTTTACTGAATAATTTATTTAAATAATTACTGTATTGAACTGTGTACTTTGTTTTATTATTAGAATCTCTAAAGGCCATATTCACATGAGTCTCTAATCCTAATTTAAGAGCCGCAGCTAAGCCAGCCACGGGACTTCCTATAGCAGTTTGATTCTCTCCTGAATCTGATTTTTTAATTTCCAAGAATGGATTCTGCCCTTCAGATAATTTTTGAAGAATGTCTTCAACTCTATTTAAAACTTTGTGTACTCTTTTTACACTAGGAGAAACATCTGTTCTTACAGGTGCCCAAGTGTCTACTAATTGTTTAGTGGTTATTGGTAATTCTATACTATAAAGAAATTCTGATATTTTTCCCAGTTCTGTAATAATAGTATCTTTCCCTCTAGCATTATCGAAATTTGTTCTTATTTCCTTGAACTCTGCAAGTTTTTGTAACGCAAATTCTTTATCAATAGAGGTAAAATCTTTTTGTCCTGATAACGGGCCTGATGTATGATTATTGAAAAATTTAGATTTGTGATTTAAGAAATTGGCTATTAGGAAATCCTCAATAATCTTACCAATAGTTTTTCTGTTTTTATTAAATATACGATAGTGTCCTTTTTCATAATAAACTGTCATGTAGTTTATATTTGACTTAGACGCTAATGTTACATACAAATCAACTACTAATCCATAATTAGATTGTAGTTTATCTAGAAGTTGAGGAATAAAATCTCTTTCATTTTTAATAGCTTCTAATTTTTCAAACATGTCCTCAACACTTGTAGAATTAGTAATCCTTTGAGACAAGAATGAGAACACCTCGTTTCCTGCAAAAGTCTCTCTTGCTCCAAATCTGTTTAGTAGAGGATTTCCATTTTTAGGATTAACTTTATAGAAGTTATTAAAGATTCTTTTCAGAGTTTGACTCATAGTGGTTCTTGGATCGAACTCTGCTATATCTCTTTGCCAATTTTCTAAATCTCCTAATTTATTTTCATTATCTTCATCAGTTTCTTGTGGCTCTGTTCTATCCTCTACTAAGCCTACAGCAGAGGATAAATCCTTAATTATAATGCCATCTTCTGATTTAAGAGTTCTTAAAAAAGCCTGCATCAAAGGCATAGATTCTAAATCTACAGGAATTAGATAAGTACCATCTGGACCTTTAACAGTTTCAAATACTTCTGGACTAAAAGAGATTTGTCCTCCTTCTCTAAAAATTACTCCTAATTCTGAAGCTAATTGTTTAAACAACTCACTATTAGGTTTTAACTTATTCTTTCCATAAGTCTTTACTATTCTTGTAATAGTTTTTCCTAAGAGAACTCTAGGGCCTACTTTGGAAATAATATCAGGATCATTTAATCCTGCAAAACTCTGCTCTTCTAAACTTTTTAAAAGATCAGCTTCTTTAATAGAATTTATTTCCGCAAAGAAAGTCTGTTTAATATATTCAATAGCTTCTTTTTCTAGACGAATATCGGTAAAACTTGAATAAACTTTACTGATACTACTTGCTCTCATACTTTCAAATTCAGATGTATCTGTATTTTTAAAAGTAATTGTATCCTTATATTTTCCAAATTGAATATCGGAAAATAGAGATTCTATAGATATAGTAGCTTTATTATTAAATAATGTTTTAATTAGTCTAAAGATATTCTTGAAGAAATCTGTTACTCTTTGTCCAAAAGTTTTAGGTCCTTCTTGTTTCTTAAAATCTAAAGTTCCATCAGATTGAACATATTCCATAAACTTATCTGCCAAAAGTTCTTCTACTTCTAGATAAGTAGGATTTTCACTCAATTCTGATTTAAATAATTCTTTAGCTTCTTTTAAAATTAAAATTCTTTCTTCTTTAGATAAAGCTAAATTAAAAACTACGTGAAAAGCCTCATGATAAGCTGTTCCTGCAAAAGCGTTATTTTTTAAATAAAGTCCTGCTTTTGTAAATAATCCTTGTAAAGAGCCAGGTTGTTTGGCTAAATTTCTTAGATACTCAAATCCTTTAGGACTTAGGTATTCTCTAAGTTCCTCTTCGGATTCAAACATTGTAATCTTATCCCTAACAGCTTTTCCAAGTTTATCTTGAATCCATTGAAGTTCTTTTTCTTTATCCCAATGCTCTCCTATAGTAGTAGTCCTTGCTTTAGGATTATCATCGTTAGCAGAGAAATCTACGTCATCTGCCTCTCCTCCTAAGTCTTCGGTGTTCAACACTTGTCCAGTAGCTTCTGCAACTAAGTCAGCAGACTTACTAGCAGTTCCTCCTAATTCAGGAAGATCAATATCAGGAAGCTCTGTTAACAGTGCGAAATCTCCAACTTCTTCATCAATAGGTCCCTGTGTTTTTAAAGGAGCAACTTTTTTATCTTCATTCTGTTTTTTAGTAATAGTTTTAAACTCTGCTACATCAGAAATTTTAAAAAATTCGTTTCTTGCAGAATTCTTTTCTTCATTACTAATTTCGGCAGGAGTATTTTCTATAATATTACTTTGAGGTTTTCTTGCTTGTGTATATGCTTCAATTTTATAAACTTCTATTTGGTTTCCTTCTATAACAGCATATACTTTAGCTTTTTTATTAGTATTAGGTATACTAACCTCTCTACTAATAATAATAGCAAGTTCATCTATAGGACTAGCAAAAGCTCTAGATTCTCCTTTTTTATTTTTTTGATCTTCTACTTCTTTTTTAGCCATTTCGTTTATGGCTGCTTTTTTGGAAGCCTCTTCTTCTTTTGCCTTAGAGATTTGCTTCTTAATGCTTTCTAAAATTTCAGGAGTATACTTACTAAAATCTTTTGTATCTAATACAAATCCAGAACTATTAAAGAAGTTTCCGTTTTCTTGATAAAGATCTGTTGTGAAGAATCCATCATCAGCATATTTTTCATTTTGACCTTTTTTATTAATTTCAAAATAGTTTATTCTAGCAAGCTTGCCAGGAGTAGACATTTTGCCTTCCTGATTTCTTTCTCCTATATATTTACCATCTTTATAAGTTCCTAAAATAATTGTATTAAGTTCTTCAGGGCGATTGGCTATCTCTTCTTTAATTGTACCATCTGCTTGAGCAGTTCTTACAATAATAGTATTTCCTTCTTTTTCAAAGGAAACTTTATACATATTTTTTTCTAATTTCTTTTTAGCTTTTGTAAAAGCATCTCCTTCTAAAGTAAAAAGTAATTTTAATTGATTCTCAATCTGTTTAGCTATTTTAGTTTCTCCTAAAAAAGAGTTTCTTAATGGTACAGCACGTACACCAGTCCCTGAAGGAATTAATAAATACGGTTTCCATAATTCCATTTTAGCAATAGGGTTCTGACTACCAGACTCTAATGTTTTAATATACTTAATAGTTTTCTCGTCTGCTTTTCCATACTTAAGTCCGTCAGGCCCCTTGATTACAACAACAAAAGGAACTTTAGTTCTCTTCATTCCAGTTTTCTTTTGCTGTTCTTCTATTGCAGCATTGGCAGCTTTAATTACTTCGTTAGGATTATTTCTAGCATATACATTATCAAGAACCTGGCCGTCCTCTACTTGTCTTGAGTTATTAAACTTTCTATTAATTTTTCTAAGGATTCTTACAGAAATCCCGTCAGGCTTTGTTTTTTGTCTTTGTTTTCCTATATTACCTAATTGTTGGTCTACTGGAAATTCTGATATTTCTATATTTTCAGCTACTATTAATTGATCTAGTAATCCACTATATAATAATTCTTTAAAATTAGCCTCAGTAACCCATTGGCCATTAATATAATAAAGACAATTTGCTGCCATATTAAAAAAGTTTATTTAGCAAATATACAAATAAAAATCAATCACATCTTTTATGCTCTTGTGATTCAGGATCGAAGAAGAAATTAATTTTTTTATTAATGATTTTTTCTACAATATTCTCGAAATTTTCATTAATAAATTTAGCTCTTTCGATTCTTTCTTTGCCATATTTTTCAAGAAGTTTCTTTTCTTGAGCAGGTCTTTTAGAAGCTCTCACTGAATTTAAAGCATTGAGTTCCATCAGAATTTTATTGTCGATAACTTCAGGAACTATTAATGCAGGAGTAGGGAGTTGAGATTTTAATTCTTGGATTTTACTTTTTAGCTCATTTACTTTTTCAGAATTTACTTTAACCCCACTTGTTGGTTGTATTGTAGGTTTAGCTTCTGTTAATTCTATTATCTCTTTTTTTAATTCTGGAAAAGCTTTATTTAGATTTTCTATTTGTACTTTAATATCTGAATCTAAAATATCTTTATTTCTAGAATCAAAATAATTTTCAACTAATTCAGATAAATTATAATGCTCTAAGCCGTCTTTATTAGGAATAGTAATTTTAATAAACTCTTCTCTTAAAATAAGGTCTTGATTGGTATCTCCTTGTTCGTTTTCAAATTGTAAATTTTTATTAAAGTCATCAACTGTTAGAGGTCTTGATACTCCTTCTTCAATTAATACAGTTATATTTCCAGAGTCTACGACTCTTTTCCATAAAAGTTTATTTAATTTTTCAGTAACATCTTGAACTGTAGTTTTCTTTGTTATAGGTTGAACAGATAAGGATTTTAAATAATCTTCTACAACTCCTTCTTTGGCAGCCCAAACTACATAAGCCGTAGGTTCTCCTACAGCTTTTTCTAAATCTTTCCAGATCTTTAATCTTTTATTAGGACAGCTAATCATAGATATCTCTCTACATAATGATCAAGTACTAATTTATCAGAAGTAAGTTTAGCATGATCTAAAATATCAATAGCTTTTCCTACTTCTTCTACCTGCTCTGCACAATATTTAGAAGCTAATGCAAAAAGTCCTGTGTGCTTCATTTCTAGAGCTTTTTGAGCCAGTTCTTCACATTGCTTAGTAATCATAAGCTCATGGTCTAAAGTAGCCTCTAATACATCCATATAACTTTCAAATTCCATTACAGGAGAATTCAGACTTTGTAGTTGAGGAGTAATACCGAAGTTCAATAGAAAATCCATAGACCATTCTGCATGGAGCTTCTCTTCTCCTTCATATTTTTTATATAGAGCAGCTAAATGTTTAAATCCTTGGTTATCAAACCAAAGAGACATTTGATGATATAATCTTGAACTAAATTCTTCTTGTTGAATTCTGTAATTCAAAAGTTCTATAATCTTTTCGTCTAGTAGATTTCTCATTATTTACATAATTTTTTAATTAGTTCTCCTGTTTCTTCCATAGTCAGAGCGTCTATTTCTTCAGGAGTTAAAGTTACGGATTTTTCTTCTTTTAATATATTTTTTAAGTCAGATAACATTTTATCTTCCTCAGTTTCAGTTTGTTTTTCTAAATCAGTTAATTGTTTTTCTAATTCTCTAATTTGATCTTCAATTTCCTTAACGTTTATTTCTGTACCTTTTTTGACAGCTCTCATATTATGTTCGTTAAGGATAGCTTGTCTTAATGCTAATAAATTACCCGCTCCTTTAGCAGTAGGTAATTTGCCAATAAAAATTTTCTTACCTGTAGCTTCGTCTGTATAATAAGCTCTAATGTCCATATTAGAGACGTCAGTAGTAGACTCTCTATTATACTCAGTATCAGGTATTTCAAAAGTAGCTTCTCTAATATTAGTTCTTAAATCTTTATTTGATAAAAATTCAGGACTATTTACTATAGCAGAATCAAATTCTTTTTCTTTTAAAGGGTGGTCTTTAGGTTTACCACTTTCATCAAATTCATATCCAGATTTTGTAACCTTCTTATCATAAATCATAGTGATGAAAACTTCATCAGAATCTGTATCTTCAAATATTTCAGCTACTCTACTATAGTCTACTTCAGGTGACGCTCCTTCTACTGCAGGTTGATACTCATCTTCAGAATCTTCAAAAATAGGCCTGTTAAAACTGATTTTCTCTAATTGTTTAATTTTAGCCAGTACCTCTTCAATACTGTTTAGTATCTTATAATGGATGGATTCGTCTATTTCTGTTAACTGAATTAAATCATCTACAGATTTAATTCCAGGAACATCCACTCCTTTAGCCTTTAGAGAATTTACAACAGCGGAAAGTAGTGATGGATATTTATCTAAAAATCTTATTAATTCTCTAATATCATTATTAGATAAATTACCCAAATCGCCTGGTTTTATTTTTTCATATTCATTTATTCCTTTAATGATATTTAAATGTACTATAGGATCTAAAGCATCAGAATTTCCAAAAAGAGCGTCGGCCTCTTCTACTGAAGTATTTACTTTAGTATTCTTAGTATTTTTAACTTGATCTTTTAAAAGATCTACCATAGCTTCAGCCATTTTTTGAGAATGAACTGCTTTGAGAGTAGCAGTAAATTTAGCTAACTCTTTTTGTCCTTTAGCCGTAAATAAATTTTCATATAATTTAGCAGCTTGTGCCTTTCGTATTTTTAGATCTTTGATATCCTGAATAGACTGTTTTAAAGTAGGAGACATCAGACTGTATCTGATAGGATCTGACTTTTTAAATTCTGCTAATATTTCATCTATTTTTTTATTTATAGTTTCTTTAAATTCCGCTCTACCTGTCTTATCATTTATTCCTGCAAGTTCTACAGCCATACTATCTAAAGAACTCAAATCAATACCTATAGAAGCTCCAGTACCAAATACAGACCCTCCCTTAGAAGTCTTTTCTATATTTTCGAGAATTTCTGATTCTCTTATTTCTGTATTATCTATTGTCGATCTTAAATAAGCTAATTGCTTGACAAGTCCATCTTGATATTCTTTTGGAGTAATTCTTGCAGTTACTTGATTATTAGTGTCTTTATATAAATTAGTAATAAATCTTTGTATTTTTTCTACAACAGTATCTGGATGGTTTTCCATCAATAACTTAACATTATCAATCTCTTCTACAATTTTTGCAGCACTTGATTCTGCTTTTTCTAAAGCTTTTTTTCTTTGGGCTTCTGTAAATTGGAATTCTTTTGAACCGTATACTTCGTTAAACTTAGCTAAAGGAAGCTTTTTGGCGTTCTCTATATCTTGAAAAATAGAATCTACTATACCGAGTTCTGCTCTGTTATAGATTAAGTCAAACATTTGCTGATGTTCCGAGTTCTTAAATTCAAAGACATCATTATTAACAGCGGCTGCGTCTGCATTTTTTTGAGCCTCTGTTCTGGTAAAATGAGATTGAAAATTCTTAGCTAAAACAGGATTTTCTTTTTGTTGTAATGTATTCATTTTCGAAGCGAAGGCCCTTGCTTCTCTTGATTGACTCCTAAGTTCTCTTATTTCCGATCCTGCCCCACCAAAACTTTGCAGTTTAAGTCTGTATTTACCTTTTGCATTTTGTTTTATTACAGGAAGCTTTAATCCTAATAATCCCATAGCAGCTCCAATAGAAATAGAAGAAACTCCTTCATCAGAATTTGCAAATTTTCTAGCGGCACCTACTAAAGAATTTATAAAATACACTTGTTCTTCAGTATTCTGAGCTCCGTACATGTGTCCGTAATAATCTAATAGCCCTTCTTCTAAAGCCCCTTGAGCAAATTCCTCAAATCCTTCTGATATAAAACCTTTTGTAGCTGCTTTAGTATATCCAAAATATTTTTGTATCCCAAATTCAGAAGCATCTACATTAGCTACTCTTTTACCATTAACAAATCTAGTTCCTGAAAAAGATTTAGGATCTAAATATTTATAATTTTTTCTAGCTCCGTTAATAGCGGTATTCCAGTTTTTTAAATATAATTTAGGAAATTGTATAAAATTAGATCCTGCTACTAAAGGTAAATTTATAGTATAAGCCATAAATCCAGCCTCATCGGCTTTTGCTCTATATAGTTTTTCTTGTTGCTCTGTTAAAGGTCCTTCATGCTGAGATATTAATTCGTTATAAACTCTATCGCTTGTACTACGTCCTATCAAACTATTTTCTAAACTACTAGATCTTAAAGCAGACATGATAGTAGAATTAGTTTGAAAAAACTTTGCATAATAAGCTTTAGCTTGAGTGGCTTTTGCTGCATCATCCAGTTTATCTAGACCTTTAAGTACTCTGTAAGATTTTCCAAACGCTCTTACTGCTTGAGCTTCTAATTTAGCTGTATTAGCTGCTACACTGGCTCCTCCTGTAAATGGAGCAGCGGCTGTAGCCAATAATTCAGTTACTACAGCACCTGCTACAAATGATATTGCAGGAGCCATCTCATCATTAAAAATTTTAACAGGATCAGATCCTACTCTTGTAAAGAAATCTTTTTTGACTGGCTGTCCAAACTCATCATACTTTATTCCTCCTGTCACAGGATCTATTTCCCAAATATTACTTCCTCCATAAATAAAAGTATATTTATCAATACTTCTATCTACATATTCCCAAGCATCAAATGCGGAGTTGTTAAAAAGTTTAGCTGGGTCTAAATTTATAATAGCACTTCCTACTCCATAAATTGCAGGTAATATTCCTAAAACATTCCAAGCGGTTTTTCCTATTAATTTACCTGTAGTCTTGCCTAATTCTGTAATCCATCCCTCATTCTCATCTAAATCATCTACAAAGTTTTTTATTGATTTATGATAATTCTTTTCTTTATATTTAATAAGATCTTTGAAATCATTTTCAAAATGAATTCCAAAAGTATTAAGGTCTGTTAAGTTGACTAACTTTTGTCCGTTTTTTCTAATGTAAGCCTCTCTTTCATAAGGATCTGGAATAGCTCTTGCTATATCCACAGGCTGAATAACTTTACGAAGTTTTTCAGTATTAAATATAGTAGAACCTGTCAAATGAATGTCCATACCAGCAGTACTAGCATTTCCTACAGCTTTTACTGCCTGTTCTTCTAGAGATTCAGGTTTTTTATATTTTACATTATCGAAGTCTAAAGTATTATCTACTGGATCTGGTATAGTAGAAGGTCCTTTTAATTTGATTTCTTTAGAATCAATTATATCTGATATAGGATTTCTTTTCTTTGACATATTGTAAAGATAAGATTATTTAAGATTTTGACTTAATCTTTTAGCTAAATCTATACTTGTAAATGCAGGAATAACATCTTGTTTGCCTAAAGAAGGAATAAATCTACTTGGCCCAGTTCCCCACATCAAATCCAAAGCTCTCATATTTTGAGCATATCCTCCATTAGAAGAAGATAAGTTTACAATTGTATAAGGAACTTCTCCCCCTTCAGATAATAGTTGTCCTGATTCATCTAGGTTAACCTGATATATTTGAGCATCTACACTCTTACTTCTATTGTTATAAGCATAAACTATCTTGAATCCTGTATAAGAACCATCTTCGTTTCTCTTAAATGTAGCAGGTTGATGCTCTAAAGTCAAACTTGTTTTGCCATTCTTATTACCATACTCCATCATTTTAGTTAATGTAGTAGCACCTTCAAAGTATTCCTTCTGAACTTCTCCATCTACTAAGTTCAAATTAGCGTATGTATGAATACTATTTCCTAAAAGCTCTTCTGCTCTTGCATTAGGATAACCTGACCGTTCTCCTTCAATGATATTATTGACAGATTTAGTTACATTTTCATGATATTTTAAATCTGATATTCCTTTTCCATTTACATAATGGGTAGTATTATCTACAGCTACAATTAAATTTGTAGGATACTTTTGTCTAAACGATTGTAAGTAACTGTCTTTTTCATTTTTAGTTAACTTATTCCAATCCTCATTACTAAGATTTTTAGCCTTTTTAATAGCGGAAATTGCGTCTGCATCGGTAGTACTAGTATTAGTATACTGTAATAAAACTTTTTCAGTATCACCGTCTTTAATTGTTTTTAATAATATAGGTTGACCATAATACTTAGCAAGTTCCAAATCTTTAGGATAACCTTCTTCTCCTGGGCTCACCGTTTCTACAGAGTCTCCAGAAAATTTAGTGACAATAGAAATACCCTGATGGGCATTATTAATATTAGCTTTTATATAATCTACTAATTCATGTAACTTACCCCCTGTCCAATTCTTTAAACTATCGTCTATAGCGATTCCTGGAGTAGTCATAGTAGCTTGGTTTTTATAAACCATTTGAATTCTTTTCTGAAGTTTATTCAACATTGGAGTAATAGCTTGATTCTGCAATTGTTGAACCTCTTGTCTGTCCATTTCAAGTTGCCCTAAATTTGTAAATTCTTGATTTATATCTCCAGTACTTCTACTTATTGCTTGAGGTAATAAACTCAATCGTTTCTTACTTTCTAAACCTATTCTTTCCCAAGCTCTATCGAAATCTCCAGATTTAACTTCTTTTACTAACTCAGGATCATAATCTACATCACTCTCAGATAATCCGTTAATAGTTTCAAGTAGATACATATTAACAGGATTCATTATAGCTTCTTTCTCTTCTTTTAGTTTATAGATAGTTTGATTATTATTAATTATTTCAGCTTTAATTCTTTCCTGTTCTGCACCTGTAGCACTTGATACTTGATCTTCTAGTATTTTATTATTAGCTTGAAGGTCTTCTATCTTATCATTATAAGTATTATTAAACTTATTTATTTTATGATAAACCTTAGCATTACTGAGTTGATTATCCACCAATTCTCTATCTGCTTCAGATATCTCATCATTGTTAACCCACTCACTAAATTTAACAGGTTTTTCTCCTGGTTGTACATTTACATCGTAGAATATGGGAATATCCTCTATTTCAGATAACCACTCTTCTTCTACTTCTGGGTCAGTAATAAAGCTGAAGAAATCTTTATTACCAAAGTTTTCTTTAGCAAATTCCGAGCTCACTTCTCCAGGAGAATATGATTGATTTATGTCTCCATCTGAAGTAGTAACACTTTGACTTACTACATTAACAGTGCTGTTTTCTAAATCATCATTAGTGATTTTATTTGAACCAGAAGAACCATTTCCTACATTATCTGTATAAGGAGTCAGTGATTTTTTAGATTTCATAAAATCAAAAATATCAGCACTTGTACCAGAGTATCCTAAAATTTTTCCTGTAATATAGTCAGCCTCAAATATCGCTTTACTAAGATTTTCTAACTTTTCTGGATCTCCTCCAGTAGCAGTAATCTGATTAAATTCTTGATTATATTGTTGTTTACTATCTTCTAGTTTTCCAATTAAATCGGAGAAATATTTTTTCTCTTCGTCTGTTTTAGCTTTTTCTAATCCTGCTCTAGCATTATTTAAATCAGAATCTATAGAATTTAAATAATTTATTATAATGCCTTCTGCATATCTTCTTCTACCGTCAGGACCTCCCATACTTCGAGAGTTTACATAATACTCATCTCTTGCATTATCTCTTAAAGAATTTTTAAAATAATCAGACTGAGCTAAGTGTTTATATAATTCTGAATGTAATTGATCTTTATTTTTCCACTCTTCTTGAACTGTTGTTTTAAGTCTTTCTCGTGTATCAGCATCTAACCATGTCCAACCAGAAATAGTATCTTGAGCTATTTCCCATGAAGGAGCCGCCTTAGAAAGTTCTTCTGTCTTTTCCATTAATTCTTTTTCTCTATCTATATTTCTAGGAGAGGAGTCAAAAGAATTATAAGAGCCAGTACTTCTATCATAAGCAGCTCCTCCCTTTTCAGCATACTCTCCTAAAACTCTTTGTTCCCAATTTTTAAATCTAGTTTCGTCGAGATCCTCTTTTTCCACCATCTTTCTCATAATCTCTCTATCTTCTGAAAATTGTGCTTTTCTTTGTCGATATAAAGCAATTTCAGGATCAGAGTTGTAGATCTTATTTAGCCTTCTTAATTCTTTAGCAGCATTTCTGTAGTCTTTATCCTTTAATAGATTAGTTGTAAGTCCTTCTTTAAATTGATCAAATTCAGCACTAATTTGTTGAGCTCTTTCTGCATCTGCAGGCAATGTAGAAAAATCAAAAGCAGCCTCATCTATGACTTGTTGTGTTAAGTCATAAGTTTGTTGCATTTGAGATAAAGGTGCTGCAAACATTGTAAAGTCTACAGAACTTGGTGTATATTTAGCAGGAGTATATCCTTGAAATTTTGGACTTCCGTTCGGCATCTTAATCTTTTTTATTAAGCAAATTTACAAATTGTTTTCCTAAAGAGTTGTATTTCAACTGATAGTCAGGAGCCATCATATTAGTATACGCTAGTCCCATTTTGTTAGCTTCCATCTGTTGACCTATAGCTCCTATGTCTGACATACCTTGTGCTAACATTGCTTGTTGTGCAAATTTCTGTGCCATATTAAGTTGGTCTGCGGCTTGTGTAGACATGGTTTTCATTTGTGCATTTTGTGCAGAAGTCTGATAATCCAACATAGCCTGTCTGTTTTCCTGCTCTTGGATATTTTTAGCAAATCCTTCTTGCATACGTCCGTAAGTACTTGCTAAATTAGCAGCATAAGCTCCAGGATTTCCAGCACCTCTTAAGCCTTTTTGGAGTCCTGAGTATAATCTACGTCCTTCTTTATTAGCCTCAGAGTAATCGAACTGAGGAGCTTCTAATGGATTATAGTATCTATCAGCACTAGTTTGTTCTGGATTTTGCAATCCTTGATATATATTATAAGCAGCAGGAGCCATAGATAAAACACTTCCTATTCCTTGATTATAATCAAGTTCTTTAAGCTGACCCTCTTGAGGTCCTTGCTTAATTACATTATTATTTGAGTTATTTCCCTGACTAAGATATCCCAAAGCAGTATTAAAATCCATTTGGCCTGGGACATTAGAAGCTCCTAACATTGAGTTTACTCCCGAAAAAGCAGTTTGAAATGGATTACCATTATCAAACATATTTCCTCCATATTTAAAAGAAATAGGTTCTCCTGTAGAAGTAACTCCGTAATTAGTTCTATATTCTGGAGCAACGTATCCTGGAGGATTGGCTAAATCTTCTGTAGATAATTTAATTCCTAATTCTTGAGACTTCTTAATCAAAGCATTTTCTACAGTACTAAGGTCTTTTTTCCAAACATCAAAAGATTTTTTATTACCTCTCTGTGAAGCGTAAGGACTTTGAGATAATATATCTTTTCTTCTAGAAAGTAGTTTTTCTAATTCTGGCGGATATGGACCTCCTTCTCCTCTAGTTCCTCCATTTCTTTGTACATTAGGAGCACTTATACCTGCTTCTTCTTCTGTGAATACAGGAACTCCCTGAGTATAAGGTTGCAAATATCCTGCTGGTAATGACCACTGTTGGCCTGTTTCAGGATCTTTATATGTAGTCATTTTGACTTTTTTAGGCAAGCCTAATTCTTGTCTCTTTTTTACAGCGTCTAGATAAGAATCTTTATAAAAATTCCACCCAGGATTATTTACTCCTTGATAAGTTCTTTCGCCTGTTTCAGGATTGAGAGTTCCTGTCCAACCATATTTATAATCAAGTAACCTTTGACTTGCTTCTGGCAACTCGTAAAATCCTACATCTTTATCTCCTAATTTATAAGTTTTAGTTCTGTATTCAGGTTCTGTTACAGGTTCTCCTGGACCACCATTTCCAAATTGTTGAGAGTTAGTAATATTTCCTAACATACCTCCTATTCCTGGAACAGCAGCAGACGCTCCTCCTAAAGCAACTTCTCCTAAAACGTCTCCTATATTTGCGTTTGTACCCACATTTTGCAGACCTGCTCCCACAGCTCCCATACCTGCTCCTACAAGAGTTCCTACTCCAGGAATCATAGAAGCTAAACCAGAGGCTGCTTTAAGTCCTGTACCTATACCTCTCATAACTCCTCCAAAATCATACATAGTACCCCCATAAGTCATAGGCATCATACCCATCTCAGGAGCCATTGGTTGCCCTTCCATGCCTCCTTGTTCAGCCATCATTTGTTGTTCCATCATCATCTGCTCTTCTGGAGAAGGGCCTTGAGGCTGATTTGAGGCCATTAAAGCTTGCATGTACTCAGGATATTCTTCATTAAGTTTTGTAATTTCTTTTAAGAATTTATCTTCTTTCTTTTGAGCGTCTTTAGCATTTTGCATTTCAGTAAGTTCTTTATGAGCTGAGATAAATCCTGCAAGCTCTCTGTTTTTAGAATTTTCTTCGATATGATCTCCAACTCTTTTTGAATCAAGTCTTAGGATTTCTCTACCGATTTTATTTAATTTCTTTCCTACGTACTTATTAGGAATATTATATTTAGTAGCAATCTCTTTAGTCATTACCATATCATCATTATTAGTAATGATAAAGTCTTCTCCTGTAGAAGGATCTTTAACTTTTAATTCCCCCTCTTCTACAAGATTAGGTTGACCATTTTTGCCAATTCCTTGTGGAATTCCTCCTAATGGATTTTCTTCATGAGTACCGCCTTCTCCAAACTCTGTAATAGGCATACTCATTTGGCCTCCATCATTAAAAATAATTCCTCCATATTTAAACTGTGGGGCTCCTCTTTGCAAGAGTTGGTCTAATCCTGCAATCTTATTTTCAGAAAGATTAAAATCTCTTGAACTTAGATAATCAGGTTGATTTGCATTTTGTTGATAATACTGAGAAATTAAACCTTGAGTATTATCAGCTTCAAAAACTCCTACAGGAGTAATTTGAGGGGACAGGTAAGAGATGTTTCCTTTATTTTTATTTTCAGGATTAGTAGTTTGAGGAGTATTTTTATTTTGAACTGTAGGAATAGAAGTAGTAGGCTGACCTGTTGTATTAGCTGGTTTAAAATTAGTAGTAGCAAACTGATATCCTTTAGCAGTATTTAGTCTTTTATTAATTACTTCTTCAGAAGGCATTTTACCAAAACCTGCATTAGCCCTTGTAAGAAGATAAGCAGCATCTTCTATATTATTTATATTATTATAATCTACATAAGGAGTTAAATCCTGATATTGAGGTTTATTAAGATCTAGTCTAGACAATGTCTGCATCCTTCTTTTCATAAAAACTGCAGCCACCTTTGCTTGTATTTGAGGATCTATATCTAATAGTTCAGGATTATTTACCAAATCTACTCCTATTTCATCGCCTATTTCTTTATAGCTTCCTTTTCCTGTGAGTTGATTAAATCCTCTTCCCCTATAAATCCAACCTTCTTCTGGACTCTCATTTCCTAATTTTTTCCCATATACAAATCCTGCTAACTTTTTTGGATTTTTAGCATACTCTTCTGCAAGTTTATTATAATAATTTTTCCCCTCACCTTTAGGAACAGCTTTCCCTGTAGTGGAAAATGCATCCCAAATTTCAGGTAATCTCTCTTTAGAATAATTCATATTCTCTGGAGTTCCTCTTAATCCTCCTTCAGACATAATGATGGCCATCATTGCTTGTTGCATATAAGGATTGGTGATTCCTGCAGAATTTAATTCTTGAATAATCAAATCTTCTACTTCTGCTTGTGAACCATAACTCTTTTTTACAGTATGTACTGGGGTAGCATTTTTATTCAATACAGCAGTACGCTTTTCTACATCTCCTTGAGATAGTTTATGATACGTGTTATTAATATTCTTATACCAAACTCCATCTTGTAGTTTATACTTAACTCCATTATAAGTATACAGACCATCTTTAGGACCACCGTTACCAAAAGTATTAGCAGGAATCTCTGAGGTGTTTCTAAAAATAGGTGTACCCGAAGATGGATAGTTCCAAGTAGGAATATTAGGTACGCCTCCATTAGCATGTTTAACAGCTTTAGGTTTACCTCCAATACTAACAGACTGGTGTCCAGGAGTCTTAGCAAATTCTCCTGAAGCATGTCCGTAAGCTAACCAAGCTTTATAGGCCTTATTACTTTTAAAATCCATTTTAATATATTTGTATATCAAAGAAATGTATAATTCTATTAAGAATTAATTCTTTATTATAAGTATTATCAAAATATAAAGTTAGTACAAAATGTGTACTTCTCAAACGATCTTTCTTTGAAGATAAAGAATTTCTAGGAATTTTCAATCTCCATTTGTCGAATCTTCTTTTTATACGTTCTAAATCTGTTATTTTTCCAGTGTCCTGATACTCAGTCTGGACTCTAAAACCTGTTATTGTTTGTGTCCTATCTATTACTTTAGAATCATTTCTTACAATAGAATTAAACTCGACCCATCTTAGAATTTTATTTATATCAGCTGCTTCATTAAGAACTAGTTTAATATAACATCCTTTAGTAGTTCCATAAAAGCTTCCCCAGTTTCCAGAATTTTCTAAATATACTTGTTCTTTATCAGAGGGATTTACTGATAGTAGGATATTATTATTTTCTATAAATCTCGTAGTATTATTAGAGTAGAAACTTGTAAACTGTTGCATTAACTCATCATATACTAAAGTCACTGTTTTATTTTCTTCAGTACTAGATGTATCTAAGAAAGTGAAAATCACTTCATTGTTAATTTTATCTTTGGCAATATGCACTCCTTTCCCTAATACAGGATTATCCCCACCATTTTCTTTTCTGAGAAGTACTCCTGAGTCAAAAGCATTTAAAAAACTATGAATACCTTTTATTTCTGAAAGAGGATTATTACCTTGTCCAATTAAGAATTGCTTTTTGTGTATTCCATCAAAGTAATAAATACCAGAATCAGTAGCTTTTACACCCCATTGATGAATAGAGCCATGTTCTGTTGATATATAGATATGATCTTCAATACCTTCTCCTGAACCTAATTCTGTAGGAATTCCATCAGCTGCTGCAATAATAGCTCTTGGGTTTATAGAGTATCTTCCTACAGCAGTATCTTGGAAGAAGTGTACAAAGTTGTTAGAGTCTACGATTTTATTAATTGGTCCGTGATCGTCTACATCGTAATAATTATTAATTCCAAACTGTGTCCAAGAATCTGTTTCTTCTTGGTTTATTTTAACATTTGATATGTATGCTCTAATATCATTTACATTAGAATTACTATCAAAAGCACTAGGTTTTACAAAAAATACTACATCTTTACTATCTCTGGAATAGACAGAGTTGTATGTATTTAGATACATATTCAAAGATTTAGCATAAGTAGTCTCTGAGTTATTTGTCTCCTGTCTCCATTTCTCATCTAAGACTCCTGAAGAACCTCCACTTACAGATTTCTTAACTCCTCTTTGCACTGTAGCCCCCCAAGGCAAACTCAAATTAACCTTACTTTCAATAGGTAAGGTAATTGTAGATGTTCTATTAGAATTAAACACCTGAGCTGTTGCAACAGCATTTTGATAATATTTATCCCAAAGCCAAGCAGACCCATCTTGGAATGTCCACATGTCTATAAAAATATCTCCTCCAAATACAATAATAGTATCCGAAGTACCTACTGAAGGTTTTTCTATAAAAGGACTTGCAGGGATAAAAGTGTTAGATTCTAAAGCATCTTGAGTATATCCTCCATAAACTTCTAATCTTGGTATTAAAATATCTATAATTGGAGTGCTTATTAATCCATCTGCAAAAGTAGGACAAGCCACAGGTCCTCCAGTTCCTGCATCAAAATTACCAGTTTCAAAATAATGGTAGCTAGGAGTAGTTACTATTGGAGCTCCTGTTAAAAAATCAGTTGCTATAAATTCCATAGTCCCAGTGATCCCTGAGTTTCCTTTATAGAACTCAGTTGCCGCATAACTACTAGGACCTGTACTGTGATCATTAAGGAATGTGGATTCATCCATTGTAGTATAGAAATTTCTGAAATAATAACTTTGATCTACATTAGCATTATCGTATCCGTTATATTTTCCAATTTCTAATTCTAACTCTTCGGACATTATTGTGTCATCTTGAGCATTTTTATCAAAAAGTATGTGACTATTTTCTCTCCATTTTTTAATATATTCAATACCTCTTTCATTAGTAGCATATCCACCAATAGCAGTAGTTTTATTAACAGTTTTTGTGGATCTTAGTTTTCTTCGATAATCTCCAAAATTACCTCCAAGATTTTCAGTAACAGCAGCTGTTGCTCCAAGCTCTTGAAAATAGTTAGTATTACTTAAAAGATTTCTAGTATAAGTATCTTTATTATTAGATGAATAATATTCTGAGTACCTTCCTGTGATTAACAGGCAAGAACTACTATTGATATTATTAATAGTATCTTCAAATTGATAAGATATTTCAGGAGAATAAAAAGTAAGGAATGATCCGTATATAGGATAAACAGAGGTTCCTACTCCTGGTCCGTTATTTTGAATTGTGGCAAAATTACCATTTACACCAAAATCATATTTTGTGGCCGCAGGTCTATTATCTGTAATTGCAGAGAATAGATGAACTATATCATCTGTACCATCAGGTCTTAAATCATATACTCCAGATATTCCTGGAGGGGAGCCTACTGGAATTTTAGCAGCTGCTCTCATAATACCTGAGCATAATCTATGAGTATCATCAATCGTTCTTTCTAGTCTGACGATTTGATAACCCGTTAGTTCAGAAAATAGAGTAGGACATGTAGAAAAATCTATGGTGAATTTTACTCCCAAGGACAATCCAAAAGTATTACCTGCACTTAGTTCATATGCTACAGGATAATAGTTTAATACTCCTGGAATAGTATCAGCACCATTAACATCAGAAATATCAGGGAACTTGATATCGCCTATATATTGGACGAAAGAAGCTTCTCCTTTTTTATTATAAAAAACAATTCCAAATCTATAAGTCTCTCCTCTTTTGTATCCTTTAAGAAGCCCTGATACAAAAGGAGACCCATTATTATCAAAAGAATTATTTATATAAGTATACCCATCATTAAGGTTATGGGTAGTAACGGATCCAGGAGGAAGACTGTGATACTCAGGAGTACTTGCTCCATCTATTTTATACTGTTCTAAATGAAATTCATAAGAGATATTAGGACCTTCTCCACCAATAGTAGTTCCGTCTGCTTTATATTTAAATTGTTTATCTGTGTGCCACTCTGTATCCCAGTGAGCATCTGAATTATATCCTAAATTATTAGCTAACCCATAGGAAGAATCTAATTCTGCGTTAAAAGCATTTTTTAGTTTTTTTTCTTCTATCTGTGCTGGAGTCCCTGTTAAAGGAAATGGTAGTGCTAGTCCAGAATTATAACGAGCTGTCCTAGCATCAAAAGTCTCTCCATTTCCTAATAACTCATCTATATCAAAGTAGCTTCCTTTAATATTAGCTACTATCAATGAATTATCTTTAGGAACTAATGTTTTACAAGTTTTAAAAGCATACTGTTTAGTAGTATAGGAATATGTTTCCAAATCTATTATAGAACCTTCGTTACCTGTGTGTAAAAAAGATACAGATGTAGCATTATTTATACCTTTAGTTTCTATTGATTGTACTAAAGGACTTGCTGTAATACTATCGTAAAAAACAGAGATTAATTCGATTGAGTCGAAATCTCCATAATTAGAAGTATCAATTGTAATTTGATGTGCTTTTCCTACAGGAACATTTATAGCATTTCCAGAATATTGTCTTACATCCACAACATTTTCAGAACTATTACTTGTGTGGATCATATTTCCTGGAGGAGATATTAAAGTTTGTTTTCCGTCTGTAGTCTTTAATCTGTAAGCATATTGATAAATTCCTGCAAATAAGTTTCCTGAATTTTGAACAGCAGATAAAATCGGCTGTGTGTATATTATATTTGGAAATATATCCAACAATTCGGGAGGAGTAATACTTAGATTAGCGTCTTTAATATTAATACTTCTTAAGTAGTTATTATAGTCTGTCCAATATACTCTTTGAATAGTACCAGATTCAAATCTTCCTATAGCCTCTATAGGCCACTCTTTACTAAAATAAAGATTAGCGTTTTCGTATATATTAGTTAATGATGTAAAGCTGTTATTAGATTCATTATATTCTAATGTGAATATCCAACCATTTCCGCCTCCTGTAAGATAACTATCGTCTGTCACAAAAAGAATAATAGTGTTTCTTATAGATGCGACTCCTACGACTTCTCTTACTCCTGATATAGTTAAACCTGTACTGTAGTTCCCTAAATCAAAAAATAAAGTATTTCCTTTTCTGTTTGTGATAGATCCTTGAGACTCTCCTTTAGTTGTAGATACTCTAATATCTAAAGCGTCTATATAAAATCCACCATTGATACTATCATATGATGTATCTAAATTCAATCCTTTATATTGATTTACTCCTTGCTTCATGCTATATTACTAGGGCTTTGTACAATACGTCCTGGATAAATTGAACCTCCAGAAGTTTTTTCTCTAAATTTACGTTGTTCAGGTAATTGAAAATTAGCAAAGAAAGAAGCGTGGGCTTGTAAATCAGGAATTGTACGAACATGGGAATTCTTAACAGATTCTGCATGATCAACATTATGCCATTGTTTAGCATGATTTACTGCTTGAGCAAAATACCAATCTCTTTCTTTTTGAATTTCTGCATATTTTTGTGGAGCAAGTGCATCTTGTATCCATCTTTTACGAGCTGCTTTCCACGCGAGTTCATGACTTGCAGCTTCTAACCATTGCTGTTCTGCTGGAATAACTATGTCTCCGTGTTCGTCAGTAGGAATAGCTTCATAAGCCATAGCCACATATCCTTCAGAAAAAGAAGTAAAAATAGAATTATTACTTACAGTATAAGTGTGAATAGACTCTGTTGTGTAGTCTCTTTCATCTTTATGATATCTTGTATGGAAATGATCCGAACTCCAACGCATAGGACATAAATGCCCTTTACCACATTCAGCTTCTTCTAATGATATCACATCATCTAAATAGGCTACTTGAACAATTTTGTGTAAGTCGTAAGGAAGTTCTCCTCTACCATCACAAATAGGAATATAAGCAATTTGTTGGCTCATTACGACTCCTACATTAGTATGAGCCATAAATTCAGCCAACCATTCTAAACCTTGTTCGTCATCTATTTCAAACCCCCAATCACGTAACTGTTTATCCATGATGGTTTTGTATGACACCATTTTTCCTGCGTACATATCTTAAGCTTTACCTTTTAAAAATGCTTCTAATTTTTCAATTAGATTAGGTTCTTCCATAGGATTTTCTTGATGGATAGATTTAACAGTTATATGTTTATAATCATCTCCTTCCTTAGTGCATTTTCTAACTGTTTTTATATAACCATTAGAAACTTTTTCTACACAGGTTTCTGTGTAACTACCATCAGCATGTTCCTCACGCTTTTCCCAAGTAGTTTTTTCTTGTCCTTCTCCGTACATAGATATTGGTTTACTTAATTTATCCATAATAAAATACATTTCTATTCGGATCTTTAACAACTTGTGCTATTAATCTTGAATATTGTCTTGAAGGTTTAAAAGTATAAAATCTTTTGTACTTTACAATAGCTGTAGCTTTGTCCCACAAATGCCTGTAAAACTCTTGTTGTGTATGAGTATTCTGATGATAAATTACTTTTTTATTTTTAATCTCAGTTATCTCATCTCTTGTTTTACCTTCATAAAGTCTTTCCCAATATTTCCAAGTAGCTTGCCAATCTGGTTTAAGACTTTTTTGTAGTTTACCTTCTTTATTAAAAAAGTTCAATTTTTTTGATTGAACTCTTATATATCCTAATTTACCTAACTTCAATTCTAAGGCTTCTTTAACGATTGCCTCACTATAAGCAATCAAAAGTTCCTTTATAAATCTACTATATTGAGTTCTTTCTAACTTACTAAACTGACTATGTTTTCTGTAAAAACTGAAGAAATCGTATTTAGTAATATCACTTTTCTTTCCCTCTCCTCTTTTTAAATAGTTCATTTACTAGCTGTTTGTCCATTACCTAAATCGTCATCATTATTTCCATTATCATCTACAGGAATCTGACGTTTTTGTAATAGTGTTTGTATTATTTGAGGTTTCATGTAAGCCCACATCCATTGGTTTAATGGGTAAGGAGAATCATTAGACCAACAAGAATTTCCTGTAGAACAATTCACAAAAGCTTCTAGTGCAGTAGGGTCTTCAAAAATTCCTCTAATACTTATTTTTTCTAAAAGATTGACTGCAGGATCTTTACTAACAATATAGATGTAATTATCATATAAGAAAGCGTAAATTGTTTTTTGTGTAGTTCTTCCATTTCCTATATAAGGCACTCTGGAAAAATCTATTAATGAAAATCGTTTTGCCGTAATTATTACAGGTCCTACAGAAGTAATACCTTTACTTTGATGAAATTCTATTGTATTAGGAATCTTAGATACTGTTCTTAAAATCTTACAACCTGCAGGAACTTCTACACAGCAATTATGTGGATCCACAAGTTCTAAATCTAAACAAGGAATTTCTTGTTGTACATTAGGATCTATAGCTCTCTTTTTATTATACTCATTTCTAATGAATAAAGAACGTTGTTCATTTATCAGATCAGTATAATATAAAGGATCAAACACTGAATCAGAATTGTTTACGTTCAGCATTTCGTCTAACTGGCTATGTAAATCTCTCAGTGTTAACATAAATACAAATATATGAAATTAATTAATAGACTTTTCCTTTAAAAAAGAAACTTCTATCATTATCTACTTTGATAGGATAAACATGTGTATTATTCTTTTCATCAACATAAATAATTCCGAAACCATGAGCCCAAGAAGCTCTTATTCCTCTATCTACATATTTAAAAGTATCACTTTCAAAATCTATCATACATCCTAAATTGTAAGAAGTATTAGTTTGATTAGAATAAGAACCGAATCTATGAGTATGATTAAAGATATGATCTCTGTTTGGTATAGCTTGGAGTTGGTCTTTAGCAGCGTTCATTCCTATTTTTGTTCCGTGGAAAATATCTAAATCGTTTCCTAAAGTTGTATACCCATTCTTCCAGTCAGTAATAATGTCCCAACCTCTTTCTTCTAACTCTAAAGCTTCGTGAGGTGACGGAAGACTTTTACCATATTTTCTAATAGATTGTTTGTCTCTAAAAAATCTATCTTCGTGATTTCCGTAGTGGAAGATTTTATCAATATCTTTCTTTAATCTAGTTTCTATATCGTAGATTCCCTGAAGGCCGTCTGAATATTCATATTCTAAATCTATTCCATCAGGAATCCAGTCTTCGTGTGAAGAAAGAGATCTTAAATCTAGATAATCTCCGTTGATGATTATTCCTGTAATGTCTTTGTGGTTTTCTTCTAGAAAATGTAAAAACTTATCCCAAAGAATTTTATCGTGGAAAGGTCTATGTATGCATCCTATTGATACCCACATTTCCATAACTCTTTTAGAAGTTTTTACAATGTGTCTAAAAACAGGTTTTTTAGTTTTGATTTGAGCTTTTCTTTTAAACCAAACTTTCACTTGGTAATTAGTCCTTTTAAAAGAGCTTTTACCATCTGCATGTTTCATAGAAACGTCCCATGCATTAAAAACATGTCGATCTACTTCCCATACATTTAAATCTACCTCTGAAAAATTAATAGCTTCTTCTAAAGTTTTTATAGGCTTCTCACCTTTATATTCAAAAATAGCAGAACCATCTTTTTCTTCTTCCCACCTTGTTTCTATCTTTTTAGTAGTCTTATTATGGAGTTTGGAAGTAGATCCTAATTTCTTTTTTCTTAACTTTTGAAAAGTCCTTCTGATATAAGTTCTAAATAAATCTATCTCTTCTCCAGACAGGTTAAGATTCTCTTGTTCATTAATTCGTCTGGCTTCTGCTGTATAAGAACAATTTCCTCCTGTGTCTTCAAAACGTTGAATTAGAATGTTCAGGAATTTATTCCATTGAGAGGTTCCTTTACTCATATTAAAGATTTTAACATATTTATTAGTTCTGGTTGAGGATGACAATCTGATTTGTCTGATCTATAACTTGTATGTGTAAACACTCCTGATTTACCTGCAAGTGCGTCATATGATAGATCCCACATATCCGCATTATAATCTAAAGGAATTCCATAAGTCTTATTCCAAAATACAAGCAATTGTCTAACAGATTCTATTTGCTCGTCTGTATATTTTTCAAAACCATAATATCCTCTAAATCCTTCAGGATATTCTTGAATT
>Ga0208019_1000046_pt1 | contig 56828 bp, 75 predicted proteins | sample CB_VirMetaG_5_FD_184540 | JGI IMG/M metagenome (GOLD analysis project Ga0208019, IMG submission 184540) | Freshwater to marine saline gradient viral communities from Chesapeake Bay - CB_1508_1D Viral MetaG (SPAdes) (version 4) | ecosystem: Environmental > Aquatic > Marine > Coastal | place: USA... | reverse complement strand
CCATCATCTTGTCAAATTGTATTAGAGAGATTGGTGTGGGTTCCAACCATTGGTCAAGCGTATCCGTGCCATGTTTTACTTCACAATAGCCCGTTGAACTATCAACAATGAATACAAAGTTACGTGGCATATCTATCATAAACACACCATCAACAGGCACTTGCATTTTAATTGTCATCTTCTTCATAATTACCGTTTTTAATTTCATTAGCAAATTTAACAATTTCTTCTGCGAGTTTGAACCTGTTCGTAACGGCATGGTGTCGCCCCTCCCAATACTTAACTGTAAACCGTTTGTCAACTGGTTTTTCTACCGTTTGCTGGTCGATATTGTTTCCAACGACCATTTTCCCAGTAAGCCACCTACATCGCAACCACGTCCCGCAATTGTCCTCACCTGTCTCATCACGATAAATGCAGCCATGTGTGCAGGTGTAGGAGCCAATTCGTATGTGTGGCTTAATTGGACATTTGTCGGTACACGACCCACCATTTAATTCATAATAGAATTTTTCAGTTTTCATTGTTATCGTTTTTTGAATTGTTTTCACCACCCAAAGCCCACACCCAAGAAGGATGCGAGCTTGTACATAGCGAAACCTGACTAACGCTAGTACGCGGGGTAGAGTTCTTTGTAAAAATCAGCTCTGTCGTGTGGGTGACACCACGCTAACAACTGTTCTTCAGTCTTTCCATTTAAGAACTTTCTTGGCAATTTCTTGTTCATCACCATACAATGTTCAATCATACGCTTTTTCAGTGTCTTCCTGTTTTGTTCCCGTACCATTGTGTCGGTCATTGTGATACGACCTTCAGTGTGCATTCCCATAGGGGTTAATAATTGTCCTTGCATCTTTATCGATTTTAGTAGTTAATATGAATTTGCATTATATTGCTATTTTGTGACGTTTGCATTTCAATTCTGTTTGTTGGCTGATAAACTCCCTATCATCTTCATTGAGGGTCTTGTACTGGTACACCCATGCCCACACGGTTGCGATTAAATTACGCCGTGTATGTACCTCTGTGAACCTTAATTTATGCTCTAGGGAATTTGGGGTGTACTGGGCGCCGTTTATTTTAACGGTGTTGGCATCTACGTATTCTAAAAACATTGTGTCAGGTATTAAGTGAGTAAATAAAAAGTGTGCAGGACTGTTACACCCTACACACAAACCTAATCAAAACTACTTCGAGCATTTAGGCAAGAAGCAATTCTGAATAGTTCCTGTATTTCTACAGATGTTATTGACTATTCCAAAAATGTCGTGATTAAAAGTCGAATCATCGCTTGTTAGGAGTTTTTTCAAATCAAGAGGTGTGTCATTATTATGACACGCCACCACATCCATCATTAAACTTATATGCTCAAATTGATTTGGATGTAGTTGGTGTGCTCTTTTTACGATTTTTGTAATAAGATTCTTTTCTTTGTGTGTGGTTTCCCAATTAATTGTTTTCATTTTGTCAGGTTTTAAAGTTTGTCTTGTTACCGTTTGTTTACACAAATATAGGACAAGATTTGAAAGAAACCAAACTTTTTTAAACTTTTTTTTAAAGAGTTGGTTCAAACCCCTGTAAATCCTAATCAAATTTTGTGTGCTTGGAATTACACTTTGTTTCAGTAATGGAACGTAGACAACGCCAAAACGCTTCACGTTCTTGCCACTTCAGTTTCTTGTAGTCTTTGGCTATACGGGTGGCGATATCATCCATATAATCAGGTGCCTTTTTCTTTTGCATCCTACGTAGGGTAATTTCCTCCTCGTTGGTACGAGATATTATCTGTATGGTGTTCATGTACTCACCATTGTACCAACCATCGAAATTCGAGTTCCTAAAGGCGTCACCCTCGCGTTCTGCAGAAACAATACTACACACACCACCACTGCCCGACAATTTACTACCGAATAGGAATAGGTCGTCCTCACCCAGTTTATCGATATCCTTGTATGTGTAACATAGTTTGGAACCATTGATGCGTCGCCCTGTGTAGACGAGTCTGATGCGTTGTGCTTTTTCTTTCTCAGCCATGTCTTTATCGTTTTTTAGTTCTTACAAAATTAGTAGTCAATTCAAATATATATCCCTTTGGAAATCGTTTGGCACACTCACTACCTATTGGCATAAGCCAGCAGTCACTATAAAGGGCTTTGTTATCGTATTTGTACGCACAACCACCATACGCACTAAAGATGTACAAGTTGCTTGTAGAGATCGCCTTACCACAACAGGGGCAAAACTCAAAACCACCTTGCTCTGCTTTATTCTTGGCGCTCTCGTACCGATCCTCATTACGTGGGTCGGGAATATCAATCATACCATATTGGTCTTCCTCTTGGTCTGTAAGGCTACGATCGATGGCTTTAATTTCTTTAATACTGATTTTAGGGTATTTCATATCGTCAGGTTTTAAGGGTTAAAAAAGGTGTGGCGACTATTACACCACCACACCAAAAGTGATTCTATTCCATTTCTTCTTGGTCAATAAAACAAACCACTTCAAATCCAGTGCCTGTATCGTATGTTCCAAGAATACCTTTTTTAACCAAACTACCAACAACACCCTTCACGGTTGGTATTGGCATTGATATTGCTTTACTGATGTCGATACAATCAACATCTGAATACAATTCACCAAAGTAACTGGCTAATGCTTCGTAAAGGTGGTCAAGTACAGTAGTTTCTTTTTCAGTAAGTTCGTTTGCTTGTTTAATGTCTTGTAGTTTCATGTCGTCAGGTTTTATAGGGTTTTTATTATACAATAGCTTTAATAGTGTGAAGGTTTTCTGCGCATATGGTACGAAAGCGTCTAGTAACATTATCCAACACCACAATACTCTCATTGATTGTGCAAATGCTACATACTTTACCAGTAACAGTTTCACCCGTACCAATAATAGTGATTTCTTGTCCTTTACTTACTTTGCTAATAATTGTTTGAATGTTTGTCATGTCGTCAGGTTTTAGTGTGTTATCGTTTCACTAAATTACAACAATGAAAATCAAAAGTCAAGTGAAATGAAAAATATTTTCAAAAAAGTGATATTTTCTATTCATTACCTTTGTACAAATAATTGTCAAACAATAGAAAAAATCTAATATTATGACACGTACCAAAATGAAAAAGAAACTTATACGTACCAAAAAGGGAAATATGAGTGAAGTGAAAGTCACAGAAACCAATAACAACAACGAACAGCAGTACACACTACAAGAACTAGAAGAGAAACTACACGAGAGGGATAAAGCATTTATTAAGGAGTACCTGTGTAATGGTTTCCATATTACTAACGCATATCTAAGAATATGGCCGAATGCGAGTAGGTTGACTGCGAATAATAATGGTTCGAAAAAACTTAGAGTGACCCTTAACCGACAATATCTCGAGGCAGTACGAGGAGAATTCGAACTCTTAACAGGGGTTTCTTTCCAGCGCCAATTAAGGGAATACGCCAAAATAGGCTACGCTTCAATAGCTGGTTTGCGAGACGGTTGGTACAAGCAAAAAGACTGGAATGAACTGGTAGATGAAAACCCAGATATCTTAGACGCCATTGAAACCATCGATACGAAAATCATATACCGTATGGATGAATACAAACAGTTACACCAAATCGAATACATCAAAGTCAAAATGCACAACCGTATTGAAGCATTGAAACAGATTGATGTCCTCCAGGGTTACAAGAAACCAGAGAAGGTTGAAATGAGTGGGGAAGTGAAAACATCTATTGATATTAACTCACTTACTGAAGAAGAACTCAATGTACTGTTGGAAGTCGCACGTAAGAAACTCAGATATGAATAGGGATTTGCGAAACCTACCCGCAGATAAAATACTGGTAGAGATAGAGAAGAGAGCCTGCGAACAATCCTTCTACCAATTCTTTTTATCCTTTTGGGACACCATAGTCCAAGAGGAGTTGGTAGATAACTGGCATATCAAAGTAATATGCGATGAGTTGCAGTACCTCAGTCATTTCATAATTAACCGTAAAAGGAAACCGTATGACCTAATCATTAACGTGCCTCCAGGGAGTACCAAGACCACAATCGTCTTACAATCGTTCCCTGCTTGGTTATGGGCTATCGACCCTACGGTTAGAATCATTAGTAGTTCCCACTCCAATGAACTTAGTATAGAGGCTGCAATGAAGACACGGGATATTATCGTCTCTCCTAAGTATAGGACGATGTTCCCACACGTAGTACTCCGTGGAGATAAAAGTGCTAAGAGAGCCTACGAAACAACCAAAGGCGGGACGCGTGATTGTACCAGTACAGGAAGTGGAATTACTGGTAGACACGCCCACGTGAAATTGATGGATGATTTACAGGATATACAGAAGGCTGAAAGTGAACCAGACAGAGAAGCAGCCATTCGTCATATGAAGACCCTGTTTACACGTGAAGTTGAAAAAGGTAATTCAGTCAATATACTGATAATGCAAAGGCTACATGAATTAGACTGTACTGCCTACCTACAGACATTGGCTAAAAAAGGTAAAAGGATAATCAAACACATTAATCTTCCAGCAGAACTAAATAATAGCGTCTCTCCACCCGAATTACGCAAGCACTATGTAAATGGGTTAATGGATCCTAAACGTATGTCACCTGAGATCCTAGACGAGAAGAAAGACGAACTAGGGACGTATGATTACCACAGCCAATTCCAACAAGACCCCACACCACCAGAAGGAGGAATGATTAAGCGTCGATGGTTTACTGTAATCGATGCAGAGACATCATTCACACACGTACCCCATGTTCACTTCTGGATTGATACTGGGTATGAAGAGAAGAAGAATGTCAATAAACGTACAGGGACAGCTAAGAATGACCCGACGGGCTTAATGGCTACGTACTTTAGAAATGGTAAGGTATATATCTTGGATTATCGTAGTGTGTATATGGAGATACACGATTTAGTGAAGTTCATCAATGACTGGGCACTGGAGTATGGGTACAGGGCTAGCAGGTCAATGATACACATAGAACCGAAAGCGAGTGGTAAATCAACCGTCCAAATGTTACGTCAGTTTACAGACTTAAACGTAAAAGAGATTGAGGGAAGGAAGGATAGTAAAGAAACTGAATTACGAAATATGTCACCACGCATAGAGGCAGGTCGTGTTGTGCTGGTACAGGGATCGTGGAATAGGAAGTATTTGGATGAGATATGTGGGTTTCCAAACGCTGCCCACGATGAAGCGGTCGATCTTACCTGTTATGCTGGTAAGAAGTATTTGAAGGGAAGTAATAAGAAGCGAAGCAGCGAGACATTAAATAAGGTAAGAAAGTATCTATCTTAAGAATGTGTTAAATTTGTAATCTAAATTAATTGTTAACAAAAATTTACGAAAATGAAAAAATTATTAGAAATTGGTGACCCTGTAAAAGTGGGTGACGAAGAATTAACTGTAAAGACAGTGAAGAAAAACTTCGGGACAGGTGAGATATCGTATCGTTTATCCGACGGTTCAGTAAAATCCCATAAGCAATTGTTTGGTGGTGATTTGAAAGCCAAAGTAAAATCCAAAAACGAGGACGCTTCATCTGGTAACAACGCTGCAAACGAAAAAACTGAAATCGAAAAGGTTCGTGAAGAATACGCAGAGGTTATTGGTAAAAAGGTAGCCAACGCTAAGAAGAATGACAAAGAGTGGATGGAAGACAAAATCAATGAAGCAAAGGTAGAAGCAATCCAGGCGCTTGATATCGATGAGTTATCAGACGTGATTGAAGAAAAGGAACTGGACATTGAACCATCTGACTACGAAGAAGTAGAAGACCTTTGCCAAGCAGTATTGGAAGAACTGGGTTTGGTAGAAGCCTAAGCCTGAGTGAATAATTATTTAATAGATTGAGCCATGACAAGAGAACAGCTAGATATAATATTAGCCAACACGGATATAGCGGCTGTAGTGAAAGCCCTTCAAGTAAGTAGCTATGGAAACATCATACCAGAGTGGTCAGACTTAGAAGAACAATATGACCCTCTACAACATGCTATCTTCAATACAACATTGTATCCACCCAAACTTGGGGACAATGGTCAGGACGACTTTAAAAGAACTCCTCTGGCGTTACAAAAGCTGGCTGTAAACCGTGTGGCTCAATCTATGTTTAGTACACCCGTGCAGAGGATGTATGGGGAAGCAGAAGACAACGAACAAGAAAAGGACGCAATTAACCTTGTAGAGGAAGTGTACAGGGTAAGGAATAGCATAGATGGTTCTAACATCGAAAGAGCCAAACAATTACTCGCCACCTGTCAAGTCTGCACCGTGTGGAACGTGGTAGAGAAACCGATGACGGTTGGTGAGGAGCAAAGCAAATACACGCTAAGGCATAACATATACAGTGAAATGAACGGATATAAGTTATATCCAATCATTGACGAGGCGGGCGACTTACTTGTAATGAGTATCTTTTACAAGGACGAAACAGGAACAGACTATATGGACACGTACATTAACGGGTATGATACAACCAAGCCCCAGTACTTCAGATTCGCTAAATTAGATAAATGGGCAATCGACCAAGAGGCTCAACAAGAACTAGAGGTGTTCCCAGTGCTGTATATGTACACAAGAGAACCAGTATGGGGAGGGGAAGCTGGTACAGCATTGGTAGAACAACTGGAAGAAATGGAAAGCTATCAAGGCTTATACATTAAGAGAAACACCGTACCCACATTCACCATCGATTACGGTGAGATTGAAGAAGGTGACCTAAAAGAGGGGGACGAGGATAAGGAAACCAGTAATGACAGTCGTCGTATTATTGAACTGGGCAGAGGCGGTGAAATGAAGGACGTGACTTGGAAGGGAGCCACAGAGGCTATCGAAGCTAGATATAAACGTATTAAGAATGCGTTCTTTGAACAGATACAAGTACCAGACACCTCATTCGCTAATATGATAGCAAGTAATACCAGTGCAGAAAATAAGGAATTGATATTCGCAGATGCTAGGGCAAAGGCAGAGGACATTGGTGGTGAATGGGAAACGATGTTTTACAGTGAACTAGAGATAGTGAAAACAATGTTGGGTATTATGTTCAGCAAATATGCACAACAACTAGCCAAGTTCAGTGTCCGTAGTAAGATTAAGCCATACAATGTACGCAATAGATTAGAGGTAGCCGAGTACATAGCCACAGCAGGTAACGCAATGAGTTTAGAAACGAAAGTAGGGGTATTAGATGAGGTGGATAACGTAGAAGCTGAAGTCAAGCGCATAGAAGTCGAAATGGGCGCAACCAACAACATGCTAGGAGAAGAATAAGAATATGGCGGGTGCAAGTTACATACCAAAAGAGAAAGTTGAAGAACTTCGTCGTTGGGCTAAAAGTGAACAAGGCAAAAAGCAGATTAATGAAATTTGTGAACAGGCGTACAAGGAAGCACAGCCCTATAGAGATATGACAAAAATAGATTGGAAATTACTACAAGAACCTTACACAATCTAATATGCCTATACCAAGTCAAAGGAAATGGGATGATGAATTTAACAAGCGCCGTGAGTATTACCTCAGGCGCATTCGTCGTTATTATAATGCAGTAATAAAAGAGGTCAGTCAAATGACCGTTGGCGTATCCCTCAACAAGAACGATGAATTCTACTGGCGTAACTACCCAGCACTCAACGAGAAGATGAACGCCCTTATTAAGGAATTATATACGAACGTGTATGGTGATTCAGTTATGGGTATTAATACAGGGTGGCAGCTGGCAGTAGATAAGAACAATGAACTGGTCAAATACGTGTTCGGTACTACGTTAAATGAACTTTCAACCACAGTACGCAACAACTATCTATCCAATAATGGGGGGGCTCGTAGAAACTTCCTATACCGTAAAGATGGAAAAGATGGTTTACGGTTAAGCCAAAAAGTATGGCGTAATACGAGACAATTCAAAACAGAATTAGAACTAGCCTTAGAGGTAGGTATTGGTAAAGGGAATTCGGCTCAAACAATAGCTAGAAACATTACGGGATACCTAAACGACCCTGACAGACTGTATCGTCGCGTTAGAGACAAGGAAAACGGGATACTAAGACTATCTAAGGCAGGCAAAGCATACAATCCTGGACAGGGTAGGTATAGAAGTTCATACAAAAACGCAATGCGCCTGGCTCGTAATGAAATCAACTTCAGTTACGAGGGCAGTAATACTGAGAAGCGTAAACAGTTAGACTTCATAGTTGGTGTACGAATACAAACAACACCTGGACACGATCCTTCCAGTGACAAAGGAGCTGTGAAATGTATAGACCTTCAAGGTGATTACCCAAAAAACTTTGACTTCACTTACAAATGGCATGTCAACTGTCTGTGTATTAGCACACCCATACTAAAGACACGCGGGGAATTAGATAAGGACACAGAGAAGATATTAGAGGGGGAACAACCAGATACACCCAGTACACGACAAGTAGATGGTATGCCAGTGAGTTACAAGAATTGGCAAACACAGTACAACAAGGATTTAACAAAAATGAAAAATCAACCACGTTTCATCCAACAGAACAAGAAACTAATAGATGGTAAATAAATCATCTAGTTTTCAAATTCATTATATTTGTATCAAATTAACTTTTTAAACAAAAAACTCATGTACGAAAAAATCTTACAGAAACTGAAGACACAACGAGGAGAAAACTCGTCTGTGACTGACAAGTCATTAGAAGACTTGGCAAGAACATTAGAAAAGGTGATAACCACCGAAGAAGCATTAGAAAGTGCAGATTTCACACCAGCCATCAAAAGCATTGACGGTAACATTAACAAAAAAGCGTCCGATGCAGTAAAAACAGCTCAGCAAAAAGCTGACGAAGAAGCTGCAGAGAAAAAAAGGCTCGCAGATGAGGAGGCTGAAAAAAGGCGTAAGGAGAAAGAAGTAGACGACAACGGTGAAATTCCTGCTTGGGCAAAGACGTTGATGAAACAGAATGAAGCCCTTCAGGAACAAAACAAAAAGTTGCAAACCCAATTTGACCGTAGAAGCGCTGAAGAAATCAAGGCTGACCGCTTAAACTTAATTAAAGGTAAATTGAAAGACCTGCCGGAGTACTACACTACTCCAATCGTCAGCGGTTTTGATAGTATGCAGTTCGAAAACGAAGATGCATTCAATTCCTACCTTGAAAGAGTTGGTAAAAGTGGGGAGGAGTTTGCGCAACAAGCTAAAGAACATGGCTTGCCAAGTAGTACACCAAAACCAGCACAACAACCAGACAAAACTGGTCAAACTGGTGAGTTGAAGGACGCCATGAAAATGGTTAAAGAGGAGAAAGAAAAGTTAGAACAAAAATCTTAAGTTAAACAAAAATCTTTTTAAGCAATGAAGCAAATATCAAAAAGTGCTGACAAGCAAACAAAAAAGGTTATCATCAATCGTATTGCTGATATTCCTGCGGGCATCTCGTTGGTTTTGTCTACATTGGTTGCCGGTACAGTTGTTCCTGAGGGCACACCTGTTACTGCACCAGTAGATGGCAAAAGAACAGTTTGCAAATCCGCAAAATTATTGGCAGGGTCTACGACTACTGTCATGCGTGTTGAAAGTGCAACCAACCAATTCAAGACTGGAGACATCGCATTCCAGGTTGCTGGGGGAGCTGCTTATGCTGGTACAGTTGCCCGTGAGGCAGGTACTGTGGGCGGTGTCGTTTACGATACTATCACAGTAGGTACGGCGTTAGAAAGCGCAGCTGAAGGTACAGTTATTTATCAGTCAAGTGTTGCGGCTGGTGAGGGAGCTGATACTGGTGCTTTAGAAAACACCGCAGACGCTATATTGAAGGAGGCGTTCGAAGTTCCTTCAGGAGACCACGTTATTTTCATGGCAGACGCTTTCATTCGTGCAGACGTATTGAAAGATGCTATTGGTGCTTTGTACCTAGCAACCATGAATGGTATCGGTGAGGTTAGTTATTAATTAAAAGATAGGAGATAAAAACAATGACTGGAAAAAATAAACCCGTTGAAGTTGCTTCTATGCTAACCACTGAAGATATTCAGGCTTGGTACGAAGCAAATCCCTTACCACCATCAAAGGCGGAAGGAACCTTCCCGATTATCGGATCGGAGAATACGTATTGGAAAACAATGCAGAATAGATCATTGAAAAAGAATATTGCTGCTGATCCTATTTCACCAAACTCAACCGTTCCTGTGTCAGGGCGTAAAGGGTTCAAGGATGTTATGGGTGAGATGGCAACATTTGGTAAAGGTCGTGAAATGACTGCTGACGAAATTGAAAAGTTCGAAAGACTTAAAAGAAATTTCGCACAGTTACAGAACGCTACTGCTGCTCGTGAACTGTTAGACTATTACGGAGATGATTTAGGTTTTGTGAGAGACGCGATGTACGCCGAAATGACTTACTTAGATTGGACTTTGATTAGTTCAGCTTGTGAGATTGGTTTCGTCGCTGCAAACAGTCCTTACATGCAAGGAATCACTGGTATGGATTACGGTTTGGAAGCTTGGCAGAAAGACGCCGTTGGTACAAGTTGGGACAACCCAGCTGCAGAGATACTTGGCGACATCGAATCTGCGATTGACCTTGGGGACGAATATAGTAAGGTGTATACAACCATCTTCATCAATAAGAAGTGGTGGACATATGTTAGAAACAATACGCAGATTCAGAAATACACTGCGTCACTTGCTGCTAACTTGTTTGACACCCAAGCACCCCCAACATTGGATGCAGTTAACGCAATGCTTGCACAATACTTCTCAGGGCCTATTGCCTTTGAGGTTATTGATGAGCGCGTAACTAGAGTAGACCTTGATGGTAACGAAGTGACATCTAATCCGTTTGCTAACGGTGTAGCTGTTTTCGCACAGTCAAAAGTACTTGGTCATTTCCAATGGAATGCTTTACCAATCATCGACCCTCGCGAAACGACGGAGTCTTGGTTTACAGTTGGTAACATTACGAAGGTTGATCCATCTTATAGCAAGATTTATGCTAAAGGACGTGGCTTCCCAGTAATAGATACATATCACGAAAACTTCTATTTGAAAGTAGACGCTGTTGCGTGGTAATAACTAAAAACTGAAAGCCATGACTATCAAGGAAGCTTTGACATCATTAGTACAGTACCCCATCCCAGACGCCAACGTCGAAAAGATCGGCGTAGACAGGGGTTTAACCTTAACAGAGGAGTACACCACCACAATTGCTGAATCCGATGCCTACAGATTGGCTGAGGCGGACTTGTTCATGTATATGTTCACAGCCCCAGATTTGAAGGAACAGGAAATCAGTATTACGCCTGCAGACCGTAAGAACTACAAGAACAGAGCGAATAGAGTGTACGGTGAACTGAACGACCCCGCCTTTAGTGGTAGACGCTATGGGTTGATTGGTGAAAACTACAATGGATAGATACTATGGAGTTAGACAATGCTTATATAGCTTTTCATAAACAGACAGGAGGGGGATACGACGAAAATCGTAACCCCATACCTCCTGCTGATGAGGTTTCAGCTTATGTCCCTTGTAATCTACAGCAGATTAAGAGGGATTATCGCATGCTGGTAGATGGTCAGTATGTACAAGCAAAGTATAGTATCTATATCAAACCTTCCGAAATGCCTGATGGTTACGACGCCAATGCTCTTACAATGTGTAGATTGAAGAATTTAGATGGTGTCGTGTTGGGTGACTTCATAGTACATTCCAACGAGCCTTTGAGTTTGTTTAAGAAGAATAAATTAATATTGAGAGATGTTTCAGCTCAAGAATAAAAAAGCAGTCAATAAGGCTTTGCAGGATTATGGTGCGAAGGTTGAGAAGGCTTTGCTCTACAATCTCCAATATTTAGTCATTCAATTAGAGAATCATGCAAAGGAATCAGCAGGGTATCAAGATAGAACAGGAAACCTAAAATCAAGCATCGGTGGGGTTGTGTTAAAAAATGGCCGCCCCGTCTCTTATGTGGGGTTTACTAACACGGGGAAAGGGTCTAGTACTGGAAAAACCTATTTAGACCAAATAAGCCAAAAATATACGTCAGGTTATGTGCTCATAATTGTAGCGGGAATGGAATACGCCACATATGTTGAGAACCTGCACGGATTAAACGTGTTACAGAAAAGCAAACTGCGTATGGAACGCGAGTTGCCTTTACTATTGGAACGATTAAAACAAACGATATGAAAACTACGACGGATGTCATAACAGATGTGATTGAGGTTATCAAAGCTAGCAGTATTCCTGCGAATACGAATGGGGAGATATACCGTAAGACACGTCCAACAGAAAGCGAGTTAGAGGATACGGTTGTCCATATCATTCCAGGTGTACAGGGGAAGTTCGTATTTGATGGCACTGTGTTTGTTAAAATCTTCTATAAGAATATTCAATTGGGTACTACATGGGCTGAAAATAGTACACGTGCTGTACAACTCGAAGCTCTACTGTACCAGTTGTCACAAAATTTACTGGATATGCCTGAGTATACTTACTACATCCAAAGTCGAGAGATATACACGGAACCAGTTCTGGAAGTTCAACAGTATTATGCAATACTAAAAATTAATTTTAAATATTTGAATTCATGAAAACATCCATAAAAGTTAAGAAATTATGGTACGGTCCTATCGAAGCCGATGGTGGAATCAGTACCCAGCTAACGGAGCTTCAAATTGGAACCCGTGAAGCGACATGTCAGTTTAACGGCTCAGACGCCGACACGACTACATATAAGAACGTGCTTGGTGACGTAGTCGAAAGTGCCATTGTAAAAGGTGACACAACGATGAATTTCCAATTTGCGGACTTTGATGCAGAAGTGATTGCAGACATGATTGGTGGTGTGGTTGTTGAGGACGCAGATTCAATTCGTTTTGAATCCCCAGCAAATCCAAACCAATCAATCGAACGTTCGATTCTGTTCTTAACAGACAAGAACGTGTTGGTAAGTCTACCAAGATGTTCATTCGATGCGTTCCCAATCATGAACGACGACGACTTGCATTACTTCCAAGTCAACACAACTGTTCTCACTCCTTCTAAGGTTGGTGAACCAACTTATGCAATGGACCTTATTAAAGCAGCAGCTATTAGTAATGCTGAAATCACTGCCTTTAGTATGGAAGAACAAACTGGACCTGCTACAATTACTTCAGGTACGGGTGAAATTGATATCGAAGTTGCTAACGGAACAGATGTCACAGACCTTGTCCCAACTATCGCAATTTCACTTGGAGCGTCTATCGCACCAGTTAACAAAGTTGCACAAGACTTCACGAACCCTGTTGAGTACGTTGTTACTGCCGCAGATGGTACGACTAAGACTTGGACTGTTACTGTTACCGTAGCTGCTTAATTAGTGTAAGAAGCGATGAGAGAACAATTAGCGGACATAGCAGCTAATGATCCTGTCAGATTAAAAGGTTTCAAGGTGTTAGGGATTTTTCCCTTTCACCTTAGATACCTTACTGCAAGAACACATATCAGAATGTGTAAGGTAAGGGCACAGATGCAGGCGTTGTTACCAGAAGGACAGGAGGAACCTACGGTTAATGATTTCTATAATCCAACCGTTCAGGAGCCTTTACTCCCCTTATTATTTAAGTACTGTATGATCGGAATATTAAATCAACGTCCATTTGGTTGGGTGTTGGTTCCCTTTATATACCTTAAACTAAGACGCTCAAGCCAACGACAGATTTGGCAGATGTATATGACTCTCTATAAAATGGCTGAACCCGCTTTTTTTTTCAGCTATTGGAAGATGGTTCACATGAAGGACAATACCCTATTAAAGGAGGCAACACAATAATGGGATATATATTCGCATACCAAGAGAAAACAGGTATGGGAATTGAAGAAATTATGAGGACGCCTTGGTTGATGATTGTTCTTGGTATGTTAACAGCACCCTCCATCGATTACGACAAAGTGAAAGAAGAACGCGAATCATCCAATGGAACAACGAAAACAAATAACAACGAAAAGATCCCACAAACGGCTAAAGATGAAATGGCGGCTATCAGTGGACTCTTTGGTTAAACAACACACGCGATGCCTGGATTAGAATTTACAAGTGGAATAGACAGGGGTTTTGAAAAGGACCTGTCTCGCATGAATAAGTCTATGAATAAGTTCAGTACCAATGTAGAGTCACAGACACAACAACTGGATGATTCATTTTCAGAACTGGGCAGCACTATTAGAAACACGGTATCCATCCTCGCCATCGGTGCTGCTGGGCGTGAGATAATAAACTTCAATAAAGACTTGGAAACGTCTTTAAAAGAAGTCCAAACTATTTCCGGCGCGGTGACAGAAGACTTCGAGGGTTACCGAGATATCCTTATTGAAATGGCTACCCAGTCAAACAAAACAGCAATAGAGCTTGGGAATGCTTTTTACGATGTTGTTTCGGCTGGGTATGATGGTGCTGCTGGTTTAGAATTACTGAATGCTGCTAATAAAGCAAGTGTGGCGGGGTTCGTAGATATTAAAGTAGCCGCCGATGGTTTAACAACTGTACTGAATGCTTGGAAACTGGAAGCAACGGAATCTGGGCGGGTCAACGATGTTCTTTTCAATACGGTTAAATATGGTAAGACGACGTTCGATCAATTGGCTGGTAGCATAGCCGTTGTCGCCCCATTGGCAGCGAGTGCGGGAATACCTTTGGAAGAAATTACAGCAGCGATTGCGACATTAACCAAACAGGGAACACCAACCGCCCAAGCAATCACACAGATACGTTCTTCTATTATTGCCATGAACCCGATTTTAGGAGACGGATGGTCGGAACTAATGACCTACCAAGAAGCCATACAACAGGTAGCCGACAAAGCAGGTGGAAGCCAAACCCAACTGAAAGACATGCTTGGGAGGGTTGAGGCGGTCAACGGTGTTCTCGGGCTAACAGGAATCAATGCTAAGGGAGCTGCTCAAGATTTATTGGCAATGAGTGAGAGTGCTGGTGTGGTCGATGCAGCATTCGACCAAGTAACGGAAAGTGCCGATTTCCAAATCAACCAACTTAAAAACAATTTACTCGCAACGTTTAGTGATTTAGGCAATGATGCCGTTAAAACCATTTCTAAATTAGCGGGCAACTTGAACGAAGCATTTGACTCTGGTGATATTGATAAGTACTTGACAGCCATAAAAGCTCTATCGGCTGCGTTTATTACTTATAAGGTGTCTACCTTGGCGTTATCAAAAGCTGCTAAGATACGCACGGCAAACTCGTTGAGAGCGGCGCAATTGGAAGGTTTATACATTGCTAAGAATTTAACCGCGCAAGAAAAGCAGCAATTAGGCATTACCAACATAAACAAACTCACAAAAGCGCAGTTATTAACGATTAAGCAAAAACAGGTTGAGGAATTACGTGAATTACAGATTATTGTTGATAAGCAAAAAGTAATCAAATCGAGTGCTATTATTGAGGCGCAGAAAAACAAATTAGCCATTAATTCACTTAATGCTAAAATAGCAGCAGAAAAAATAGCATTAACACAGGCAAAAACATCTGGCGATTTAACCAAGTACAAAATCATTCAACAACGCATTGAAAACTTGGAGAACCAAAAAGCGTCAGCGGTTATTACCCAGAAAGCAACCACTGAAAAAATTGCTACCGCTACTAAACAGGGAAATATAGCGGCTACTCAAGCAGGGATTATTCAAACACGTTTGGACACGGCAACCACTAAAGGAGCCACCGCAACCAAAAATGCATTCACCATTGCTACTTTAAGATTAACCACAGCGATGCGGGCAATGAGAGTAGCGTTCGCCACAAACCCGATTGGATTAATCGTAACGGCATTATCCCTCGCTATACCATTCTTAATTGATTTTAATGATGAGTTAAGTAAGAGTGAGGAGTTAGCGCAGGATTTAAATGATGTCACCGACAAAACAACATCCGCCGTTGAAAAAGAAACAAGGGCATTGGGTACATACCGTTCTATGTTAAGCCGTACGGAACCCGGAAGTGCTAGGCGTGTTGCCTTAATAAATGAATTGAACGATGAGTACCCGGATTTACTTAAAAATATTGATGGGGAACAAGCCTCAATGGGGGATTTAAATAAGGTATTTGATACATACATTAAAAACCTTGAAAAAGTAACCCGTCTAAAAATACTTCAGTCGAAACTAGAGGAATTAATTGCGGAGCAAGAATCAGTATCCAGTAATGCAGAATTGAGCGAGTATGAAGCAGCTATAGAGTCCAAACGTATACAACAACGCAAGGACGCTTTATTTGCTGAAATACAATATCAAAAAAATGTTGTGGATCTCGGTAAACAATATGCTGATTTATTCAAGGAACGTGAAAAAATATTAGCGGAAATAGAAAAGACGCCCGAGTTGGTACGTGAACTTGGTGATGAAGTGCTATTTACATTTGAGCAATTTAAGAAGGCTTATTTATTTACTTTAGATGAGGGGGCGCAGCCAGATAGTGACAATGTTTTACGGGATCGCTATAAAGCATATTTAGCAGCAGCGGACGAAAGCCTTAAAGATGCTGATGATTTGCAATCAAAGTTGGCAGCAATCAATGCTAAGTTGTTAGCCATTGAGGAGGGGACTTTAGGAACTGGGGGAAAGACTGGAGCAGGTACAGTAGCACAGTTACAGACCATCAAAAAACTGGAAGATGAGATTAGTGACTTAGAAACCAAACGACAAGAACAAACGGGTATCGTTAACCAAGCGGAATTGGATAGGTTACAGGTGGAGATTGACACTAAACAAGCCCGTGTAGACCAGTTAAACAAATCCTTGACAGAACGTACATTAGAAGCGGCAGAATTAACCTACCAAAAGGAAATCAATTTAATAGAACAGAAGTATGGTACAGAAGAAAAGTTGGCGTACGAAAAGAATGAAGCCTTACTACAAGCAGAACGCGAGTATTTAGAAAAGGTTTTAACACTTACGAAAGATAAGTTGGAACAAGAACAAATACGCGGACAAATACAATTGATTGATGATGAGTCTTTACAAAATCAGAAAGACCAGTTATCCGCGTTAGTAGATCAATTCAAAACGTACACAGAACAAAGAACAGAAATTGAGAAGGACTACCAAGAAAAGATAAATGATCTGTACGAAAAAGGGTACGGTGAAAAAGCTAAAGTAGCAGAAAGGGCTTTAGCTCGGGAGTTAGAAGAATTGGATGATAACATTCTTAAACAGAATAAGAAATATCAAGACTGGTTGGAAAAGGATTTACCAAAAGCAGCAGAAGCAGGGGTGGTGGAAATTCAAAAACGGTTACAAGCATTAAATGAAAGGATAAAACTTGATACTACTTTATCTCCTGAGGATATATTGGTAATCACCAATATGATTGAGAAGTTGAATAAAGCAACAGCCACAAGCACCAAATCATTTCAGGATACTGTCGAGGTGATGAATAATGTGCGGGAGTTGACAAATGATTTGGTAGATAGTTTTGGAAACGCAGGTTCTGAGATTGGGATAATGGTGAAAGGGATTGCCGGCGCGACTCAGGGGTTTGTTGGAATGTTGAAAGCAATTAAGGGAATTGATGCAGCAGCCTCTGACTTGGATAAAGCCTCCGCAGTACTCATCGCATTGAGTGCGGCGGTTAAGGTGTACGCTTCACTGCAGCAGGCAGTTGAGGATATAGAAACAAGAAGAACTGACGCTGCTGTAAAACAAATCAAATATCAACAAGTGTATAACCGTTTATTGATTGAGCAAAACCAATTGGCGGAAGAGAGTACTTCTTATTTTAGCCAAAACCGATGGCAAGAAGCATTGCGAGGATTGGGCGCTTATAATAATGTTTTAGGAAATCAAAAAGACATTCTACTACAAATCCAAACATACAACGAAGAAAACATACAAGGGGTTGAGTCTTTTGGAAAATCGTACCTTGAAAGTCTGATAACGCCTCTTGGTGGGTTTAGCTTGGCCGTGAAAGGTGTTAGGAAGTTGTTTAATAAAGAAGCGGAGAACATTAAGGTCGTAGACCCGGATAAGGTAAAAAGTGACGTAGAAGCAGCCTTAAACAGTATCCTAGCCACAACAAAAGACCGTGGAAAGTTCGCTGAGACATTTGGCTTTGAAGACCAATTCGAAAGTCTGTTGAGTCTATATCCAGAGTTGGTTGATGCAAATGGACAACTTAATACCGAATTGTTGAAAACTGTGGTGAATACTGAAAACCTATCAGAGGAGAACCAACAATTTTTAGAAGGTTTGATAGAGAATACTGATCTACTGGAAACAGCATACGACCAATTCGCCCAGTACATATCCAGTATTTTTGGCAATGTGGCTGGTGAAGTCACCAAAGCATTTCAAGATATGTATGAGGGGGGCGATCAGTCTTTAAAGGGGCTCAGTGCTAGTATGTCCACAATGATTGAGAACTTTACGCGGGACACCATTGAGTTTGCTTTATTACAACCTTTTATAGATAAGTTGGACAAGGCGACAAAAGAAAGCGCGACGGCCTATGCAAAAGGAGATATCCCAGCAGCGGAACTACAAGAAGACGTTATTAGTTCACTCGGTGAGTTTTACAATAACCTATCCGGCGCACAGGAGGATATATTAGATGCTTTTAAAAAGGCAGATGAGTTAGCGGAACAAGCTGGTTTCGAATCTGCGTTTAGTGGAGACGCCGGCGGACCTGATAAAGCACCCGCAGGGGCGATCGTATCTGCGGCAATAACAGAAGAGTCAGCCTCAAGTTTGGTGGGACGTTTAGGAGCAATTATGTTATCAAATCAAATCATCGCAGATAACAGTTCAGAAATCTATCAAAATAGTTTAGTAAATTTGGTAGTATTAAATGCGATTAAAGAGTATACGAGTTATCTACCACAGATAGCAGAGAATACACGTAGGACAGTTGAAAACTTAGAAGCATAAGAATATGAAATTTTACATTGATAATAAAGACTTAGAAGCCACCTACGGCGTGAAGGTACTAGACCACACAGGTCTACTATCATTTGCCAATGAGCGTCCCGACACGAGGGTATGGCAAGACAAGTCTGGTGTTGAGAAGTTGTTAACCAACCAACGCTTTGATAGCAATGAGTTCGTTTTCTTTTGTTTGGTAAAGGCAGGTGACCAATTATCGGCTCGTCAAAAAGTAGATGACCTGATTAGTTATATGTTTGATAAGGGTTTGTTTGTCTTGTCAATAAGAGAGGATGATGTAGACCCAGACCCGACCAAAAGATTTGCAGTATTGGCTGAACGTTCTACCACTATCGTCCCAACGGTGCACATACGCCTACAGAACTCTCTATACGTGTTTAAACTGGGATTCAGGGACGTTAACCCTAACGCCATTAAATACTACACGCAAATCACAGGAAACACAGTCACAGTGACGTATGATAAGGGAAGAAGTTCTAACATCTTCTGGGGAGACGGTGATCGGGGGGATGTCAGTAACTCAGGCAACTATACGAAAGATGATTACACAGCCGACGGCTTGGTAGAGATTATTATCGACGTTGATAAAACAGATTCCTCAGTCAATGTACTGGTAGCAGACTTTGAAGCGGATGTACTAGCTGGTGAAGCATTTTTAGATGTTCAGTTCACAGATAATAGTACAGGGGGCGTTGCGGTCTGGAGTTGGGACTTTGGAGATGGTAGTACCAGTGATCAACAGAACCCCTTACACACGTACAATGAAGCAGGAACATACACGGTCACTCTTGTTGTGTTTAATACAGAACAAGGACAAGCAATTGAAACAAAGACAAATTATATCACGGTAACCCCTGGAACGTTAAGCATTAGCGATTCGGAGTCGTTATTGATTGATAATACGGAATCATTAAATACTAATAATTAATCAACATGGGAAAGAGAACATACGATTTAACCAAAATGACGATAACAGAATTAGCAGCTTTGATTGCTAGTGCTGTTATTCCGGTAGATGACAGCAGCTTGTCTGCTGGGGAAGCTAAACACGTCAAACTATCCGAACTATTATTAGACGGGGCTATGGACGACAGCGGTGATACACTAGCCAATCGAACAAACGTTGTTACACCAAAGGCATTGAAAGCTACGGTAGCCAGTGAGGATGTAACTGGGGTCATACGAGTGGCCACTGAGGCTAATTTAGGGTCGTTAGATAATGACAATGCTGTGGTGGCTAATAACTTGCGCAAAGCACTTGAAAAAGGACAAGAGGTTTACCATGTAACAGGAACACCCTCACAGGGCGTACTCGAGTGTGATATACGTTTCATACGCCAAGGCCAAGTATGTTTCATGACGGGGCGTTTTAAGTTTGACTTCAGTATATGGGGACAGGCACAGGTAGCCGCCATTACATTTGCAAACGTTCCTGCATGGGCTAAGCCAGCAACCAAGGCAGCAGTAGCAGGGGCGTTTGATGTACAGGCCCCGACTGTGCCGTTGAATGGTAATTGTAGGATGGCAACGGCAAACGATTTACGAATTGATTTATTTTCATACACAACATTGAGCGGAACTGGGAACATTGTAGTGAGTTCATGTTGGTTTGTAGGGGAGACAGCATAATGTTGATTTCAATCTTTAGAAATAATATACTCGTTACTCAGGTAAGACCCGACAACAACTCCGAATACACTTGTAAAAAAGAGTTGCAGGATAGAATACGTTTGAGTTTTCGTAGTGATACTTTCATAGAGTTAAAGATTGGTGACTTTATCATTTACGAAAAGAATGGGCTTCAATACTATTTAAACGAACAACCAAGAGTCTTATCCAAGCCTAGAGAATATAGTTATGAATGTTATTTCGAAACTGGGATACATGAGTTTCAAAAAGTAAAGGTATTCCTAGAGACTCCTAAAGTGGGGGGCGGTTCATATTTGGATTACCGTTTCCCACTTACTGGCACAGCACAAACATTTCTTCAGTTCATTGTCAATGTGTTGAATAATGCTGGGGGCAATTATACGGTAGGTGATTATGAGGAGACTGCTTCGTATACTATTGACTTCAATAATTGGAACGTCTACGAGACCATTCAAGTACTTGCGCAAAAGATTGGTTTCAATTGGTATCTAGAGGGCGGGGTTTTAAACTTTAAGGCGAGAGAAAACCAAACAACCCACGTCTTCCAAGTTGGTATGAAGAACGGGTTCGAAAGTTTAACAAGGATGAGACTCAATAATACGTCTCTTTTTACGGTTGTTTATGGTTATGGTAGTACAAAGAACCTCCCACCCAGAACAAATACAGGAGGCGCCACCTATGACGGTCCTACGTTAACCGAAAACCGTTTGGCATTTGTCGGGGTCGGCGGGGAAAGTAAATTAACTAAAAATATCGATTTATATGGGGTTCGTGAAACGGTGGTAGAGTTTGATGATATCTTCCCTGAGTTCACTGGTACGGTCACTGATGTGATTGATACGCATACCTTCACCGACCAGACCATAGACTTTGATATTAATAATTACTTGTTAGAGGGGATAACTGCTAAGGTGACTTTCTTGGATGGTAGATTGGTGGGACAAACCTTTTCAATAGCGTACGACCATGACAGTTTCCAAATCACACTCACACCTGTTACAGACCCATCGGGTCAATATCCAAATACGTCGATTATTATGGAGACGGGAGACACGTACAAGATATTTGATATTGCGTTTCCCGAATCGTATATTGCGACAGCCATGACAAGACTTCAAACAAGGACAGAAGAGCACCTTGATGATGTAAGTACCCCACAAGAACAGTATGAAGCCAAAGTAGATAAAGATTACTTGCGTTCACGTGGACTTCATCTATACGTGGGTGATGTGATACGAGTGGTATCAACTAAGTTTAATCTTGATCAGTTTTTTGAGATTAATGAAATTGTACAGAAAATTACAGACCCGTACCAGTACACAATTAAGTTCGGTGATGTACTACCAATTAATCTAGCAAACCTGTTTAGACTGAGTATTTTCTCAGTGCAACAAGAGATTCAGAATATTACGAATAATTCAGTAACTAATAATCAAATCCAAAACATTGAGGGAGACACAGTAGAATGGGAGCAGCTTTAAGATTCATATATGCCAACACTTACGAGGCGATAGAAGACCTTGAACCAACCGATGCAGGTTGGATCGATCAGGCTTTTTATTACCCAGATGATGCCACATGGTTTTATCAAGCCCGCAATGGCGTTATGCGAAAGTTTCACGGAGACCCCGCTGAGAATGGAGTTGGTGTTAAACTTAATGGTAAAGTAATAGGAGGGGTGAAGGAATTGATAGAAGAAGATGACGTACTTACTATCCCAGTTAATTGGGCGTACAATACATACAGATTGCAAGTAAATGGTAGTATAGAATGCTACGGAACAATCACAATACCTTAGAACTATGGCACAATTAGAATTAGGAAAACAAGGAACACACAGAAACCCCGCAACGGGGTGCAGGGCATACACGTTCAATGCGCAGGGGGTGCCCGGATATTTAGATGAAGATGCCAACTTCTTCCCTCTTGCCGCAGGCGTATTGCCAGCTAAAGCAATTGTGGCGAATTTGGGAATTGGAAACACGACCAGCCTACCAGCAAACCCGTTAAGCGTTGGGGACATTTATGTGACCAACGATACGTACACAGTATACACGGCTAACAGCGTGGCTCCTGATCCAGTTGGTTGGGATACGAGATTGATTGAAACGGGTGAGTTTATAAGTGATACGAGTTTGGCTAAACTGCTCATCTACCAATTTTTAGCAACGCTCATACCCATAGCGGGAAACGGGTTGCATGGGCAAGAAGATTTAGAAGCTACGGCAGGACAAACGGATTTTGTTATCACAGATTTCCTCCCAATACTGGGAAGAGTGCGGTGTTTAGTGGAAGGGGTGTTACAGCCTAAATCAATTATAACAGGCGTCACCGATGATACGGTAGAGGTGACGCCAAGAGAAGATGGTGAACAATTACAATTTATACAATAAGATTATGAAAAAATTACTTACATTTTTATTGATGGTCGTTGCACTGGGCGCAATGGCTCAGAACGGGACAGTATTTCAAGTAGAGGATAGTACAACTGCTTTTGGCAGAACGCTGAAGGCAGGTAAATTGGTACAAGATGAGCAGACAGGTACAATATACCAAATGCTCAATAAAGCAGCCTCCTCACAGAAATTATCCAATAGTGATTGGAAGATTGTTAATCGCGATAGCACGTTTGTCAATTACTGCGATGGGTGTACGATGGAAAGCGGGTGGAAATTATTGAATGATACTATTTACATTGACACAACTGCGACAAGCGGTGGAGATGTTTACAGTAGTGATACAACGGATTGGTTGGGAACGTATTGGATGATTGTTAAATTAGACACGGCGAGGTTCATGAGTTGGCAAGACACGAATAGTATAATGGCCACCCAAGCATGGGTAAACTTGCAGGGGTTCTTGACCAGCTATACGGAAACAGACCCTGTATGGTTGAGTGACAGCAATGAGTATTACACAAAATTATTTATGCAAGCACTTTTGGGTTTGAAGCAAGATATACAAGATACAGGCACTTGGGATGCTTCGCGTTGGTATGTTGACAGCTTGTTGGCTAATTTTAGTGGCGGCGTTTCAGAAACATACGTAAGCCAGTCGGTTGATAGTGTAAGGACAGAAACGGAGGATAGTTTACAGGCGAATAGAGAGTACATGAACGACAACTTCATAAGCCAAACAGGTAGCGTTAATCAGGTGGCTGTATTAGACGGCACGGGACAGATAGAGGGTAGTGATAACTTCACTTATGATGGCGTAAATGTAAACATGAAATCTACCTTAACCGTAAACACCGATTCAACAACAGGCTTTGCATTGAAAAATGGTGCCGGAACAGCAAATAAATTTCAATTGTTTTCGGATGGCGGAATGTTGAGCAACTACATAAGTACTAATAAGGGGCAAGGGACGTTGACATTTGGAATAGCGGCAGGGCAAAATCTTACATCTGATGTTCGATCTGTTTTGATTGGAAGGTATGCCGGAAATAATCAAACAACTCAATTGGATAATACTTATATAGGGTATAATGGTGGCATTAATTCGACGGGAGGTGGAAATACTTTTGTTGGGTCTTTTGGTGGGTCTGGCGTCACCACAGGCGGATCAAATACACTTATTGGTGCAAATGCAGGAAGTAATGTGCTAACTGGTAATAATATTGTTGCATTAGGCTATGAGGCAGCAGTTAATAATAGGGGTGATTACGGAATAGGCATAGGCTATCGCGCATTGTACGGAACGGCAACAGGGTCTACGGGTACGGATAACATAGGTATAGGGCAATTTACAGGGGAAAGACTTCAGACAGGTAGTAGTAACGTATTAGTGGGAACAATTGCAGGTCGCTATATTACATCAGGAATTGGTAATACAGCACTTGGTAGATTTACAGCATTTACGCAAACAACGGGTAATTATAACCTCTATTTGGGTATGGCCGCAGGTTCTCAGTATGGGGTTCCTGGGGAAAACTATAAACTGTACGTTTCCGCATATACAGGCAGCGGTAATAATGAACACAACCTTGTTCATGGTGATTTTCTAACAAAACAATTGGGTGTTAATACAAGAACGCTTACAGCAACCCTCAACGCCAAAGGCTCCGGCAACACAGACGCAACAACGGGGTTCTATGTTGAAAATTCTGACGGTTCGCACAGTACATCTATAAAAAACGGTGGTACGATGGAACATAGCGGGGATATTAAACAAAAGGTATACACAGACGATGTAAGCAACCCGCCAACAGATGCAGAGCTAGACGCTATTTATGGAACACCCGCAACGGTAGGCGCAGGGTATACTTCATACATCGACGATAACGGAGGCGGAACAAACTTTTATCAAATAATTTCAGACGGAACAAATTGGTTTATATTAACTGGAACAAAAGCCCTGTAATAATAGAAAAATTTAAAATTCGTATATTTACTAAAAATTTGACAATATGAAAAAGACAATGGTTTTAATTTTAGCAATCACGTTAAACATAATCGTGATTAACAAACCTACATTTGCTCAGAAAGGGAATGTAGTACTTGACGAAGTATCAACCAACGTAGGCGTATCAACAGATAGCCTATTTTTCCAATTTAGAGCAATTACTGGTTTTGGAAACGATAGTTGTGTAACAGTAGAAATGATGAGTAAGATAAACCCAACAGCCGCAAGGAATGGAAATGGGGATGTACTACCCTATAAAGATGGAACAAATACTATTGTCAATAATTTGCGGTTATGTTTTGAGCAAGGGTACTTAGATTCATTGATTTACCCAGTATATGAAACTTTCATCGACAGCCTGCAAACTTACTCCGGCTGGGATACTATTATACCGTATAACAAATAACACAGGAGAAGCCATGAAAAGACTATTTATGGGCGTATTACTGCTGCTTACCCTGACAGCGTATAGCCAAACAGAGATAAAAAGGGGTTCAACAGAAATAGACATATCAACCATGTCTGCTGTAGACACGTTCTACATTGAAAGCAAATACAAGGTCGACGCGTTGATGGGTTTGCAGGTTATTTATAAAGATGTAGTGGGAACCCCCGATGGTTCTTTCAATGTTTACGAGACAAATGATTTGCAGGAGTTGTATGTGGAGATACCAAGCACACAATTGCCGTATACTATTGATACAGCAAATGTTTCAATCGGGTTGCCAAAAGATGGGCTTCCTTTTAAGTACATTCCAATCATATTTTCCAAGAATAGTATGACGGGAGGAACAATCAAAGTAATATTGAATATTAAACAATACTAACATGAAAAAGTTTCTATTAATATTAGGCGTTTTGTTGGCCGTACATTTTGCGGTTGGACAAACATTGATAAACCTCGACCCACCCGTACCAGAGGCAGAGTATGCAGATAGTTCCCGTGTAAGCGGTAGTGGAGGCGGGTCAGTGGGTAATGCTGACAGTCTTGGTGGACAACCTGCTTCTTATTGGCAAGCATTGATTGATTTGAATAGTAGCAGGATCATAGCAGACTCCAATAGGCTGAATGAAGTCATTACATATTTTGATAATCGTATTATTAGTGACAGTTCATTCTTAGCTTTATTAGACAGTAGGTTTGTAAACGACTCAACCAATTTAGCTGAAAATTACTACACAAAGGATAGTATAAAAATAGTAATCAGCGATAGCCTTAAACGCAAACTTGATACCACTATATTCCTATCCAATAGGGTAGACGGCAAGGTTAAAGTAAACGGTTCCGGTGGCGTTGATCCTTCTTTTACATTAACGCCCGGAGTGGATTCTATAGTTGATTATGGGACGGCAGCCCTTGACTTATCCTCAAGTCCCACAAATGAATGGCCTCAAAATATATTATTTCCTAATGACACACTAATTTGGGATAGTGTACATAAAACAGTATGGGAAAACTTAATAGCTGGACAGGCCCATATATGGCGTGTGATATTTGATTATACAGGCAAGAATAATAATGATGTAGTAGGGGTAGACGTTTCTCTTAAGAACCCGTTAAGTGGTTTCGTAACCACCAATACAGTCGTACTGCCGGAAGGAACTACAAGCGGAACAAATCAACAAGCCTTGCTGATAACGTTTGCCGATGGAGCTAGTTTACCTCCTCCATTGGGCACTGGGTACGGGTACAACATCACATTCAATGCAAATAAAGGAATAACAACAACAGTGACCTCCATGAGTAGGATTTCACTCCAACACTATACAAGATGAAAATAGCAGTTAAAACAAACGTATATTCGGCTGATATAACAGCCTTGAAATCTTTAGACTCTACAAACCTTACAGCACAATCGAGAAGGTTTTGTTTAGGTGATATTTATTACTATATGCCATTTGAACAGCATGGGGGCATTAAACCTGATGATAAAGGAGATTTGGAAGGTGGCAGATGGGTGTTACGGTTTAATACACAAGATATTGTGAAGGTGGTTGATGATGAACACGATTTCCAAGCCGAGGGTGATACTGATGTTACGGATGTACACTTGATGTACCATTTATGTAACGCTGGTGAATTAACCTATTTAGCATTAAGAGACTGGGCAGAAACTTATGTTGCTGCTGAGGGCTTAGAGAACTTGAGTGAAGCTTCTCAAAAAACGGCATCAGAGTTATTCGTAATAACCAAGGCAGAACGTGATACCATTTACCCTGATGAAGCTAAACAATTGGAACATGCTAAAACGCATATTGATAGAATTAGCAGAGCTACACAAATAGAAAGACTAGGTACTTATGCAGCAGAGGTAGCAGATGGAGATGTTTGTTGTACCGCTGAAGCGGTTATTGTAGAACTGGCGCAATACAGCTCAATGGATCACACGGTGATTAATTATATTACTGATTTGAAAAGTGGGTGTAGGTTGCATAAAGTAGAACAGATTGGCGTTGATGGTTTAATTGGTTTGGTAGAATATTATCATAACTATGTGGATGAAAACGACAAGGGGACTTTAGTGTTAAAGGTTGAGCACAATTGGACAGCTGATGAAAGTGAACCTATACCAGCGGCAAGAACAATCACAGAGCGAGAAAAAACCCGCACATGGAAAGACACAAAAGGGAATGACCATAAGAATAAGAAAGTCACCACAAAGAAATACGATACACGCAAAAAGCAGAATGATGAGGGACAGAGGCGCAGAGATAACATCCTCCACCAATTGCAATCAAATTGTGCAGCTATTATGTTAATGAACGGGACTTCCCCTGATGTGGATGATGCAGAAGTTAAATTGACTGATGTATTTGAATCACATAATGCTGCTGTTAATACTTATTTGAAATCGGGTAAAGGAAGCATTTACGATGATATTACAAATGATTCAACATTTACTTGGTTTGATACAGTAGTAGGTGCAACAGCTCAAGGGTATTTAGGACTAGACGCAAGTTGGGCAACCAAAACAATGCGTGAATATATTGTTGATAAATTTAAAGGATTAGTATAATGGATGAATTAATGCAATTGAGTTTACCAAGTGTTGTTGCACTTATTACGGTAGCGGGCTTTTACTGGAACACCCGCAACAACAACACCAAAAGGAAAGAAGAAATTGAAGCCTTGGGTAAGCGTTTAGACAAAGAGCTAAAAGAAGTCAAAGAAACCCATGAAAAAGAACTCCTTGATTGTAAAACTCAATGTGAAAAAGACATTCATTTGGTGCAGCAACGTTCTGATGAGAAAGACAAAGAACATACGGACAATATCAAAGCACTGGAAACCAAACTAGAAAAGAAAGCATCTGACTTATATGCTCAGGCTATACATAAAGAGTTTAGGGCGTTTGCAGAACGTATAGAGAAAAAGATTGATAAGATAATAATTAAAGATCAATAGATGAAGCCAATCATAAACGCACACACGCACCTGCTATCACACTTAGATATTCCAGTTGGGTTTCCTAACAAAGTACTAGCAAAGATAGCAAATACAAAGATTGGTTTCAAGCTACTTAGTGGGGTGCTGCATAACCTCAACCCATTTTCTAACAAAGATGCGTTGGATAAACTGTTGACGTTCGTTAAAGCAAGTCGTATTGGTAGCGAGATGGAATTGTTTAACGATGTTCGTGCTTACTACCCTAGCACGACCAAGTTCGTAGCCTTAATGATGAATATGCATCATATGGGTGCGGGTAGATGTCGTCGTACCTACTTACAAAGTCTTTTGGCATTAGATAGCTTACGGAAAATTTTTCCCGAAAAGGTACTACCGTTTTATATGGCGGATTGCAGGGATGAGAATTGCGATAACTTCTTTGATGACTTTGTTTTGAAACGTGGTTGGACGGGTGTTAAAATGTACCCACCGCTAGGAACATGGCCGCAGGACGCACGTTACGAATACATTTACGAGAAGTGTCAAGAAAGAAACATACCAATCATCTCACATTGCACCTATGGAAACCCCGTACACTACAAAGGCAGTAAATCAGAATTGGATTGGTTGTTATTGCCGTTTGATGAGTATGAGAAGAAATTGGGTAGGAAAGGCAATTGTGATAAATTTACGAATCCAGACAACTGGGCGAAGGTAGCTGCTAAGTTTCCGGGGCTTAAAATATGCTTGGCGCATGCTGGTGGCAGTAAGGAATGGGAACAATGGTTGAAGCAACCGAGTAATGAAAACAACCTGTTAAATAAAATCATCAATATAATGGCTGTCCATAAGAATGTGTACATGGACATCAGCTTTACAGCTAACAAAGATTTTGCGGCTGATGTTTTGTTTACCTTAATGACTGAGCCTAAATTTGAGTTCTTGCATGACCGCATTTTATTTGGCTCGGATTGGTATATGAACCTATCAGAAACAACGGAAGCAGAATGGTCAATTGGTTTGCGTAGGAAAATTGGTGTACAGATATTTGATAAGATAGCAAGGGAAAACACTCACAAATTCTTAAACATATGAAAAAAGCATTAGCATGGTTAAATGGACGAAAAACACAGATTGGCTTGACAGCTTCCTTGACCGTTGGTTACCTTTTAAATACAGGAGCCATCAACGAGGTGACAGGAAATTACCTATTGGCGCTGCTGGGCGTGTGGGGGATGATAGCAGTAGGTCACAGGGAAGTAAAACGGAAACAGAAACAGAACAACCAATCCAAATGATTAAAAGAAAAATTGATGTGGGCATTGTAGTGCATTGTTCTGCAACCCATGAAGGGAAAGACATAGACGCATCTACAATCAGGCGTTGGCATTTAGAACGGGGTTTCAGCGATATTGGTTACCATAAAGTAATCAAGCTCGATGGCACGGTTGAGGATGGTCGTTCTTTGGAAAGACAAGGAGCCCATGCTAACTTCAAAAAGTTTGGTGGAGAGAACTTCAATATAGGTACGATAGCCATCTGCTACGTGGGTGGCTTAGACAAACACGGGAAGGCTAAGGATACCAGAACCCCTGAACAGAAAAAGGCGATGGCAGAAGAGATTAAAAAGTTGCAGGCTATGATTCCTGGAGGCGATGTTCCTTTGTATGGTCACCGCGACCTTTCACCTGATATAAATGGGGATGGGATTATTGATAAAATTGATTGGCGTAAAGAGTGTCCATGTTTTGATGTGAGCACTTTGTAAACTCAGAAAAGTGATTAATGTATATTTGTTATCGCCTACCTTATACTCATGTTATCGTTTTGGATTAAGTCAGTTCACGTGTTGAGCTGACTTTCCTTTTTTTCTTCACCTCAAATATCTTGTCTGCATACTGGGTTAACTTTGGTTCATGCGTGACGACGATGAACTGTATACCCAGTTTCGCACTCACTTGTTTTAACATACTTGCCGCACTTTCCTTTAAACCTTCACTGACCCACTTCAACGGCTCGTCTAGTATAATGGTCGGGCGTGTTTTATTTTGGGATAGTGACCAACTAGCTATTCGTAAGGCAAAGGCAGCCACATCTACCACACCACCACCGCTAGCTTCTAATGGATCTATCTCTAGTCCGTCACGGGTAAACAATATATCACACTCAGTCTTATTACGACGGGTTTCAAACTTTAGTTCCAATTTGTAGGGTTCAGGAAACACGGCCTCCAGTGCCAAACTGGTGATGTCACTTATATGGTATTGGAGTTGCTCTTGGGTCTTTATAGCAACCTGCTGCACAACTGTTTTAGCCTCCTCATGTAATCGTAAGGATTCTTCCTTAACAACACGTTCTTCTTTTAGGTTGGTGATGTCCTGTGAGATTTGGTCGTACCTTCCTTGCAGTCGGTCTGCTTTACTACGTATGTCGCTAATCTTCATCATTAAAGTATTTGTCCTCAATCTCTTGGGTTTTGGTTTCGATTTCCTTTTCAAGGGTCTCCGCCCCCGTCTGCATGGTTTTGATTTTCTTACGGGCCTCACGGATATCTTTGCACCCGTACTCCTTTTCCAACCGTTTTAACAGGGTGTTCTTTTCACCAGTAAGTTCAGCAACTGTGCTCTTAGCAGTCTCCAGTTCCTGTTTCTTTTTCAGTAGGTCTTTTTCAGTTAGTGCCATTGTCAATTGCTTTATAGATTATTTTCATTACTTTATCACTTACATTATTCTCTTCCTTAAATCGTTCAATATTTTCTTCAAAACTCATCTTAGCTTCCCAGTCGTCGTTGAGGGTGTTAATGAACGCGTCGATTCTATCATTACGTTCTCCAACCTTCTCTATATGTTCCCTGCTAATTACGCCCTCCTCTATTGGTACATAGACAGCTTCTACGGTGTTTGTTTCAGCATACCATAAATAGACACGGGGTTTGTAATCAAATTGTGCAGCCGTTGTCCTAAATAATGAGCCAGGATTTACCAGTAACCTCCCCTCATGTTCTTCTACGAATGGTTTGTGATTGTCTCCCGTAACTATCAAATCATATTCAGGGTACTGGCGTAATAGCGTAGCCCCCTTTGGTGCTGTGCAGCCTGGATATGGTTCTTTGCCTTGGTATGTCATGATGTGAACCATACCAATCCGACGCTCATCAATAATATCAACAATGCCTGGACCATCCGCACCCCAGTGACCACCATCTATCTGAATTGCTCCTGCTTGTTCTAAAACATACAGACCACTTTTTTCTTTTAACTCATAATTGTGTTGGGGTAAATCGTGATTGCCATAACAAGACATCATATTCATAGGTAAATAATTCAACGCCTTTGACAACAACCAAGGACTCGGCTTCCAATAATGAAACAAATCACCAGCGTGCATCACTTGGCAATCATGTGTGTTTTGCAATTCACATAACCAATTCATCTTTTTCCATTGTGTCTCTGTAACAAAGTCATCCGTTCTGCATACGGGTTTGTTCTCCATAAGGTGTATGTCAGCGCACAATATGAGGTCTGCTCGTTTAAAGGTTTTCTTTTTAGTCCTTTTCATAACGTATTTGTTGAATTCCGTTTGGGTAAAGTATGAGTCTGATATTTGGTGTATTTTCATCACCTCGCGAAATACCACCATTCACACACGCTACCTTTGGACAGAAGTAATCAATCTGCCATCTACCAAATAATAATTTCTTAATCAGACAAACTGGGTGATAATACCCGGCAACCTTTGTGGGGTCTTGTACATTTGGTTCTTGAGGTCGGTAGATGTCACCGTGTACGGTCAGGATATATACTAATTTCTTCATCGTTTGGTTGTATGATTACACAATGGGCAAATGTCTGGGAAGTTCTTATGATATTCTTCCTCTAATTTACCTAACTTTAATTCCTCCTCTGTGAGGGATTTTGTTGTAGATATGGTATCCTTGTATAGTTTTTCTAATTGCGATAACTGGGTGTCCTTTTCTTTAAGGCTGTTGTGTAATTTAAGCACCTCGTCTATCTCCCCTTCCGCTTTAATGGTGTTTTGTAAGGCATTGATCTTGTTGGTGGTCTTTACTATTGCTTTGCCTAAATCACTCAGATTGTGGTAATCCTCCATCTTACCACCAAGACTATCCTGCAGCGCCATCAAATCATAAATGTCATTAAGGGCGGTCTCAACATCACCATACTTCACCAACTCCCCTTCTATGTTGCTAAGGTCATTAGTTAAACTTTGCAACGCAACACCCTCGTCATCTATCTTGTCAAGTTTCTCTTGCTTACGTTCAACCTGTTTGATTTTCCTGTCAAGCATTTTAAGGTTGGGGAACTCGGTTAACTGGGTTTTCTTACTTTCAATCTCCCCGTCAATGTACTTAATATCTTTATTTAGTGTACTGATTTCTCGTTGGATGTTGGTTTGTCCTTTGTCTATCTTATCAAGGTTCGCCACCTTGTTAAAATGCTGGGCAACAACGCCGGGACTATCACTCAACAGAAACGGGGTGTCTAACTGTCTTTGGATGTTTGTTTCGTACATATTCAAACAATCTTGCACCTCCTTTGGTATATCCTTTCCGAACGCCTTAAACACTTGGTCATCTAACTGGTACAGGTTCACTCCCTTTCCCTTAACCTTTTTCACCGTGCCGTTATCCGTAACAATTTTCACATCCGTATCAAACACAGTACCACCCACACGACGACGATAAGCGTCCCCCGATGGTTTGTTGGCAATTACCCAACGCAAAGCCCGTAGTATAGCTGACTTCCCGCTATCACTTTCACCAATGATAACGTTCAACCCTTTATGCAATACCAGTTTGCTACGCTTGTGACTCTGGAAGTTTCGTATCGTTAGTGTCTTTATCATCGTTTGTTAGGTATTGGATTAGATATATTCGAAACAATTTAAAATCAAACCATTCAGGCAAATACTTTAGAATCAAAACCCTGTGGGGATTATCAAATACGTCCTCTTTGTTGTTAAGTGTTCGGACACTAATATTTCCACGTGAATCATCATAACTAAATTTTGTCACTGCGTCTGGGTACTGGTTTCTTAATTCTTCTTCTGGAAAGTGCCTAAATTCAAACACTATCTCCAGTGCATTAATTAACATCATATCAAGATAACTCCTTCATTACTAGATTATACAAGTGTATAGCGTCAGCCTCATTATCATCCTGCGGTTGGTAACCCGAATCGATTGCAGCTTGTATCATTAACTCCTTGCTACAATTACCCTTGCCAGTAGCAAACTTCTTAATTTCACTTGCGGAATAGGATGCATAATTGATTTTCTTTTTACTACACAAATCCTTCAACACACCAATCATTTCACTGGCTACCATTATGCTGGCTTTATGTTTACCAGCTGGTCTTTCGTAAGCTATTACATCTATACGCTCCAACCTTATTAACTCCCGTACACGAGCTTTAAAACGTACCACACGCATGCCTTCGCTCTCTCCTCTGTTGGGTTTAAAGTCCCAGACCCCGCTACTTGTTCTTGTTTTCCATCCCGTCTTTGTTGCGATGTCTAATGCTAATAAGTTGACCGACGGCTGATCTGTTCCACCATTCGATGAACTTGTATGTCCAACTGCTTTTGTAGGTTTGGTACGCTTCATGCTTTTCAATTGTTGTGGTTAATAAATCATTAAAATCTGTCTCACGCAATTCAGCGAACCTTTGTTTGCTGGCGTTATGATTACGGACGTACTCAATGTATTTCCTTTCATACATATCAATCATTTGCGAGGCTGCCAACCTGTCACAACCGTGCTCATTATACGCTTGCAATGCTTTGTTCACATAGCCGATCAGTACCTGTTTCGCTATTGCTAATTCTCTACGCACGTTTCTGTCGTGACGTTGTTTTGGGGATATCGGGTTCATTGCTACTTTGCGCCCGCCGCTGTGATTCATTTGGTTTTGGAATGCCATACTATCTCCTTTTCTTTTTACGCGTTACTTTAAAACGGTTTTCGATATCGTGCCACAGGTCGATCACTGCTTCCTTCAAGTCCTCTTCCAAATGACCTTTTTCCACCATCATAATAGCTTCTTCCATTGACTTAGATAACTGTACTTCGTCGATGTGATACATGATTGACTTGCTGTAATCCTTTAGGAACTGAAGGTTCATCCTGATATCATCAATACCATAATCAAACATAATACACAACGGGGCTGTTCTATAAGGGGCGTCGCAACTATTTTTGTAGACCTCCACTTTGGTTTCAACGCCTATGGTACGTTCAACCTCCTTGCCTGCATATTTGACCTTTTTCTTAATCTTCTTTGGCTTGTGAAAGCGTAACCGTACACTAGAATAAAAGGCAATCGCCGTACCACCTGGAACGGTGAACTGTTCCTCGTATTTACTTGCGCCATTCTTAACTCTTATCTGGTTACTGCAAGCCATAATGATGTTCATCTTTTTTAGGTGTCTACAGGCTTTCCGGAAACCCTCGCTGAACTCTTTGGCACGGCGCATACCCATTTTATCGCCTTCCTCATTCTCCATTTCCATATTGGTACTCAAGGCGGCCAAACTATCTGTCATCAACCCGTGTACCTTACCATTCCCTTCAGGTTCCCATTTGTTAAGAGCCTTGAAGATATCTGTAACCGTATCAGGTTCCTCAATCTCCATTTCCTTGGTGTCTACGCCAAACATGGCTGCGAACTGCTCATTTAAACGGGCTTCGGGGTCGTTAAACTTCACATCTCCGTGTAACCGTTGTATAGCACCAGCCATCTCACAAAGTAGTACAGTCTTCCCACTACCCTCAGGTCCAAAGGCTTCCAACATAATACCGCCAGGAACACCACCGCCTCTTTTACGTTTACCACTAATAGCCAAATCTAATAAGGTGCTTCCAGTACTGACCATCACTTCTGTGTTGCCTTTGTAATTGGTATGATCTTCAACAGGTTCGAAAGGTTGTTCCACCCGTTTTTTCATTTGGGCCGATAACGGTTTATTTGTTTTAGTCCTGCTGAATTTTTTCTTGGTTCTCCTCATAACTTAATACCGTTAATGATTTCATCGATAATACTCTCGTCAACTTTTTTGTTAGTTAGTTGCGCACGCAGTCCGCTTCTGAATTTCCGTTTGCTATTGGTATTCAAGTTGCGGTAACTGTGATTGGCGCGGTCAATAATCTTATTAACCATTTCGGGAATAGTGACAATGTCACCGACGGTCTCTGTAAGGGATTTTTCTACTAACTGGTTAATAGACACCCCTTCGGCTAAGCTCTTTAAATACAGAGCTTGATAGAGATGTTGGGGGACGTATCCCCCAACTAATCTCTTACCGTTGTTTGTACTGTTCTTATTTCTAAGTACATTCATAACTTAATCAATATCAATTACTAATTCCTCAGCGATTGCTTTAGCCAACTCTTCGTCGTCCTCGTAATCGTCTGGGTCAACATCCTCTGTGAGGTCTTCTTGTTTAATGAGTTTCTTCAACTTCTTTCTACTCATACCCTGTAACTCTTCCCAGTCAAGGCTGTCAACATCAACCGCACCCCCTTTGTCTTCCTTCTCTTTTTTGGCAGGTTCTTCCTTTTTAGGCTTTTCCTTTTTGGGTTTCTCCTTTGGTATGTCAATGTCAAGTTCCTCGGCGATGGCTTTGGCTAACTCTTCGGCACTGTCATAATCATCTACGTCAATGTCTTCCAACTCATCTTTCGCCTTAACAACATCAACCAGTTCCATCAGATCCATATCCTTCAACTCATCCCAGTCAAGGTCATCACTGAATGGTAACGCACCATCATTTGTGGTTTCCTCTTCCTTTTCAGGTTTGTTGCTACGTGGTTTTCGTGTAGGAGCGTCATCCTCGTCTTCATCCTCGTCCTCCTTACCAGTAGACTCATCGGCTTCACTTGGTTCACCCATTTCAAAGAACATGGCTTGCAACTGGTCGTACGACATACGCTTTAAACACGTATCTAAATCAGGCAATTCATTCATAATCTCCTCATCAATTGGTTCCTCACGTTCTTCAAAATCAATCCTTCCAGCTTGGGCATATTTGTTACCCATAAAGTTCTCCTCAGTCCAACGAACTTTCAATGTGAGTCCTTCTTCAAGGTCGGGGAATACCTCGTAATTCTCATCCTCTAACATTTCCTCATTCAATAGGTTTTGAAATAGGAACTGAGACATGTCAAAAACATGGGCCACTTCCTCCATCTTTTTAATTCCTCTAGGAATAACGTAGTACAGGTTCCGCAGGCTATTATTGTACGCCTTTAGTTCCTCCTTGTCTGCGCCTTCTTTGACACGTTTGCTACGATATTCACAAATAGGACACTTCTCACCAAATGATTTTAAACAAACCACCGTGTCTTTATCAGAACCAACATTACGGTGAACCCAGAATGGACGCTTGTACCATGGCTCCCCCTTGATTGCGATTTCGTGTTCACTGTCTTTGTCTGGGTGGTTTTTCGTACCTACGATGTACGGGATAATGTCAATCTTTTCCCGTTTACCACCTTTCGGACTGTACTGTTCAATGCCCTTTGGTAAGTTTAGATAGCCAAACTGGTTACCGCCACTCCCACTTGTTTTTGCGTTGTTGCCTACCTTGTTCTTAAAGGCTGATTTTTTTGTTTTCTTAGCCATTGTTTTACGTTTTAAATTAGTACTACTTTTTCGTTCGTTTAAATGTGCGCGCAACCTTTGCGTCGCTATCTTGTTGTGACTGGCGTTGTTCTGCCTCGCGTGTCAAGTCCCTTGGAATACTTGGACCAGCAAAGTAGTTCTGTCCGTGTAACCGTACAAGGTTTTCCAGCGCTACTTTTCTACTGTGGCTGATTTCCTGTTTGGCAATCAACGCTATGTCACAGTCATATTCCAGTTCAATCAGTTGTTGTTTCAACTTTTTGTGCTTACTGTGCTCTCTGTAGTAAGCTTCCACGTTCGGACCAGTTGGTTTATCCAATGTCTCGTTGGCTTCTTTGATTAACTCACTGCGAGTGATTTTAATTTCCTCTTCTTTGAGAGCTACCTGTTTTTTGAGGTTCGCCCAGTTGCGCCCATACCGTAATGCAAGTGCAGGTTGGTTTAACCATTCCACATCCAATGCGGTTTCGTCTATCTCGACATCTCGTTCATAGTTCATAATCTATTTTGCATTAAAGTTCAACAATTGATTTAGTTCTCTTTTTGATTTTGGTACGTGTCCGCAGTGATCACATTTCAATACGAACATCGTCACCCCCGTTGGTTCTTGTATAATCGCACACACGCCAAGCAAACCACTCCTACAGATAGGACAATCTTTGTCCTTCCATATCTTAATTTCTCTTTGTTTCTTTGGCTTCTTTTTCGAGTTGTTCATGGTTGTTTCTTATATAGGTTTTCAATTCATATCCACATTTATTATTATCATACAGCCATAACAAATATGAAGCGGGTACGTTTGCCAGTTTGGTTCCTTTATATTTACCAAACGTGATTTCAGTTTCGTCCGTTGGAATAGGCATGTTATTCTCCTCCGTTACATACACGTGAACAAGCCAAAACCAGTTGCGGGAATCCTGTATGGTAAAATGGCTCTATAAACTCCTCTAGAACCAACCCACTTTGCGCATCCCCTTTGTTAAGGTGTACTGCTTGGGCGTATGCCAGTACGTGCCTTCGTACACCCTCAGGATCTTGATCTTTCAAGTCCTTGACAATGTTCTTAACAACCTTCCAAGGCTTTCCAGCTATCAATGCTTTACACAGGTCAATAGACTTATTCAAATCCTCCGCCGTTTGTTTAGCGACATCCTCACGTAATTCTGGTTCGACTGCTAATACCTTTTCAAGTATTTGCAATGCGTTACGTGGATGACCTTGGCTGTCTTCGGCTATTTGTTCCAGTATCTTTTTATCAACCTTTTCTTTTTCTTTACGACTGACCCGTGTCAAGAGGTTCACCATCTCCTCGGCAGTTAAGGTTCTGACAGTAAACTCTTGACACCTGCCCAATATGGCGGCTAGCAGTTTTTGTGGGTCAGTTGTACATAGTATGAAGATAACGTGCTTAGGTGTATCTTCTAATGTCTTTAGCAAGGCGTTTTGGGCGTCGTTGGTTAACTTATGGCACTCATCTAATAGGTATATCCTATAAGGACTTTCCAATGGTTTATACGCCACATTTCTAATTATCTCTCTAATGGTGTCAATTCCTTTAAAATCACTTGAGTTCATTTCAACAAAATCAGCATCAGTAATTTCTAACTCCTTAGCGATAATACGTGCGAGGGTAGTTTTACCACAACCCGTCGGCCCTTTGAAGAGGTAGGTGTGTGGCATTGTGCTTGGCGACTTCAGCAGATTACCTAAACTAGAAACGATTTCTTTGTTCCCTTTGACTTGACCTAGGGAAGTCGGTCTGTACTTGTGATATAAGCTCATGATTACCTTTGTTTGTGTTGTAAAATTAAGTATATAAAAATGTATTTTAAAGACTTTTTAAAAGAGTTTTTAACATAGTTATTAACACTCAATAAAATAGTCCTCTTTTTCAGCCCAGCTACCATCGACAGGACACAACTCAGCTTCCATTTCAAGAGGTACATTTATCCAAGGGAAGGTGCGTCTTAATTCATCAATTCCCACCTGTTTGGCTAATCTATACACATCCTCTAATTCATCTGGGTGTACATCTAAAACGATAGCATCGTGTATTTGTCCAATTAACTTGGTTTTCATCTTAAGGTCTTTCATCCGTTCCGTTAACTTCCAAAACAACCACAACAAACAATGAAACGCTGCTCCTTGTACTGGGTAATTAATGACATCATTCTTACCCATTATCCCACCACATACAAACCCCGTATGAAATGACACGTAACCACGTTTCAAATAGCGGTTGTAATGCTTCTCTTTCCATTTGGCATATACAGGAAACCGTTCTCCCCAAAATGAATCTTCAATGTCTTTCATATGTTTCTCAAATTGGGCGTATGATTTAATACCGTTTTCAATTAAATGGTCTGTCATATGTACACCCTCAAACACTTCAACACCAACCCCCTTCTTAAACCTACTGCCCTCACTTGGTACGCCTATCCAATTCCCGCAAAAATTCATAGCGCAATTACGCCAATAGTCTCCATAAAACTGGGGGAATACGAAACTGTTCTTTGTAGCGCTTCTTAGATAACCATGTTTCTTATTCTTCCTATCCCAATCGCCAATCATAAATATCTGTTGCGCCATATCCCCGTGCATATCCGTGGTCGGGTCGGTGATGTACTTAATCATCGTCGGGTCTTTGTGATAGGTGGCTGCAATGGCTACCTCAATACCTGAATAGTCCAGTTCCATTAACTGGTGACCATGTCTGGGATATATAGCTCTACGCACTAATTTCATCGTCTCTAAGTCCCGTTTCGGTATGTTTTGGAAGTTAGGTTTGTTGCTACTGCTGCGGTACGTTCTAGCGATATGTAAATTAAAGAACGGATGTAACACCCCGTCAACCTGTTCCCGTACAAATGCATCCAAGTATGTATCCCGAACCTTTATCAACTTGCCACGGTTAATCAACCAATTCAATTCAGGTATCTCTAACATCTTTAAAGCTTCTTCGTCTGTACTACCTCGCCCGTGCTCTGTCAGCTTTTTAGGTTCAATCTTCTTAACGTCGTACAGGTATTTAGCCAATTGGTCGTCACTGTTTAGATTAGGACTTGCCCCCCCTAGAGTATGTTGCCAATGTCTGTAGAACGAACTGCCATATATTTTGGATTCGTACTTTTCAATCTTACGAGTCAACTTCCTCTTTTGTTTATCACAGTACTCTAAATCAATCCGCATCCCCTGTCTTTCTGCTTCGGCTAACGCGAGTGTTCCGTGGTGTAATAGTTTGTAAGCCTCCTCGAAATTGCTATACTGTGGTACAGGCAAATCACCTTGTTTTCTTGCGTCCTTCATTGGGGCTTCAATTAGTTTACCAATGCGATGTTCGTTGATACTATCATACCCACAGTATTTCATCAGCATTTTACGACCCTCAGGTGTTTTAATCAATTCTGGCACTTTGTTTATTGCGTTGCCATCTTTGGGGTCTGCCTTTAAATATGGGGACACCTCCTCATCATAGTTTACAATCCCGAGTCGTACGTAGGTTTGAAACTTTAAGGATTTAGTCCCTGGACGGTTGTCATAAATGTGTACACCCAACATCGTATCTAAATACCAACCTTTAATCCTTGTCTTTAACCGTACGAAAGACCACGTATCTTCGAACTTCATGTTATACGCCATCTTCAATACGTCTTTACGTTTTAACAACTTAATGAACGGGCGTTGTTTGCGTCTTGTTTTTGGCATCATAAAGACATACACTTGGTCGGGGTTCGGTGCTACGCTTGCACATACAATCCTATGTCCTTTCCCGTGTGGTTTTAATCCAGTAGTTTCATAATCAAAACTAATACGAAAAGTCTTCAAAGTTTCCAACACACTAAGGTCATCTTCAAGGTATATGAACTCGGGTTCTTTGTAAACTGGTACAGGCATATCAACCTTCTGTACAGCCCTTTCTAAATGGAGTTTAAAGTACAGGTCAAATATCGGGTTGTCTTCACTCAGTTTGGGCATAACGATTGGACATATCCAAGCCATGAAGTCTTGGTCTGGTATTTGGTAGCCAATCCATTTCAGGTAATTTCCAAAGTCCTTCAACCAACGATGTCCAATAAGGCTGTACAAACCATGTTCACTGAAGACACATATTACACGGGGCTGGCGGTCTTTTATCAGTTGCATAATAAATCTGCGACACTGCGTCACTTCCTCAAACGTAGGTACTTCGTCACCTTTACACCTGACGGCGTAGGTATTTAAACAATCCTCGTCCATATCAATACCGAACTCAGTGTACTGTTTACGCAATGTTCTAGCATACTTTCCCGAGTATGGTTTCCCCCTACTATCTTCTGAACTATCTGGGGCTATTAGGATATTCAAAATACCTTTGCCAAAGTTACCAGTTGCCTCCATCTTTGGAGACTCACATTGTTGGTAACGACCACAGGAGACACAGGTCAGGGCTTTGCCCCTATGCATGTTCTCACTGCTGACTTCTTTCTTTGTAAAAAATCCCTCCATATTATTTGGCTGTCCCTCTTAACATTGATAGGTATTGCCACTCCTCACCAGTAAACAAAAGAGAACTTTCATTCAGGGTGGCTACATTCGTTTCGTCTAGGATATCTTGTAATAGATACGGCGTAACAACGAATGTCACTTCTTTACCTATATAATCAACCCTTGCTTTCTCCTCAAACCAACCTGAATCACTGCGGGCGCGTATTACCACCTTCTTCTTGCTAAATTCAAGCTCTATACTCTCATTGGCTGCATTATCTTTTTTGCTGAATATGGTAGCCCTTTCCAAGATACCTTTTATTTCTGAGGGGAACTTTATCTCCTCACCCGCCTCTACTAAGAACCTAGACACATCTGGAAACTTATCTTGAAACACACGACAACTCAATACCGCGTCCTCTTTGTTCTTAAAGTGAACCCAACCTTCACCCTCACTTACTTGTACAGGTTTAAAAGCAATGACAGTACCACACACAGCTGCCGGCAGGAGGAACTGTTTTAACGGGGCAGCCTTCTTTAATTGGTACTTGGTTATTCTAAAACGGTCTGAAGCCTCCATCACTTTTCCGTTAATATGTACACAGGTCAAAACAGGGGCAGTCATATCATTGCTGCAACTACCCATCGTGAAACGTAGGGCTTTTAGAAATCCTTTTGGGAGGTCTTTCCACTCTTCTACATCACCTACTTCGTTGATAGGTAGTTTTATTTCACTTTGTAGTACAAACCCAGCTTTAGCCCTTCCTGCTTTCATACGTATTTCCCTGTCGTCAATACTAACATCTATCTCCTCGTTACTTACTTTTTTCACAAAGGCATACAACTCGGTACTGTTAATAGCACCTTCCAAATCAATATCTAATGGGTAACTGATACTGATTTGGTCATTGTACGTAATGACCCGTCCATTTAAGAAGCAGAAGCTAGTACTTTGTTCAATCATTTCTTGGGCACTTAATCCAGGCTTAACCATGTCTAGTGCTTTACTCAGTTCGTTTTTGTTTATTTTCATAGCAATGGAATTAGTTTGTTAGTATCGTCCCAGTTGGAACCTTTTTCAGTTATTGCATCTTGCAGGGTATTGTAATAAATAATATTCAATTCCCTCCTTGGTAGGTAACTCTCGGCACAGTCTTTAAAGCTGTACTCGTTTTCAGTTAGGTAATCGTCAATCATTTGTTTAACAGTTGGGGGAACAGTTGTGTAATGTTCATTCAACTTTTTGGCGCTGGGTGACTTTTCACTTATTGATATTCCGTGTGGTGGTAAGTCATAACGCCATTCACCGTTTCTACGTGGTGGAACAATTATCCCACCCATACCACTGACAAGCACTGCCGTGGTACTGTCCACACTATACCAAGGATATCTCCACATCAAATCAAAGCTGGTCATTCCAAATCCGTGTATCTTACAACGGTCCAATCCACCTAACTTCTCAACCAGTTCAAATGAACGATCTAGGAAGCTCTGTCGCTCCTTTCTGCTAAACCCTTTAGCCATACCTCCAATACAAAACATCTCGTACTCATTGACGCACTTTTCTAACCAGTAAGGCTCGTCCTCTGTGTGAAATACGGGCATAGGTTTTAACCCAGCCTTTTCCATTTTCATTTGGTTACGCCAAGACCTCCTGGCACTACCAATGACATCAAGGTTGGCGTACACAGTAATCCACTCCTCATTCTCTTTTACGTAACGGATGTAATCCTTCAAGTCAATTGATTTTTTACGACTCCAAGCACTAAAGGCTCCCGAGTCTAGGAAGATGTCCTGTTCCCTGTGACATTTGTGAAACTTTGGTTTCTCCCAGAAAGTCACCAAACTGTTCGTCAGTAACTGGTTTATTTGACTGGTCTCATAAACCCCGTGAATACCTGCAATATAGATTTTCATATCTTACAACTGTTTAGAAATTCTTGTTTGACTTTTGGCTCAGTTAAGAACACGCCTTTCAATGTGGTGGTAGTGGCTTGTCCTTTCTTTTTAACACCCCGCATCGTTTTACACAGATGTTCCGCACGCATCATTAACGCCATCCCCAACGGTTCATCTGCTCCCGTACACAGGGCTTTCCATAAGTCCTCCACAATATCGTGACCGAGTCGTTCCTGTATCTGTAACTTAGCCGCATGATAATCAACAATACGCGCCACCTTAGACAGTCCTAAGATGTTTCCTTTTCTACTGGGTATGTATGCAAAGTAATATTTGCCAAAGAACGGAACCATATGATGTTCACAATGGCTGTGGAAACTTCCCTCGTCTGTTATCATTTGATTGTAATCCAAACCGTCTGCACCGTTTTTAAAGATGGTCACCTTTGGACGATGTGCAGGATCGTATCCACGGAAGATTTCACTGTACATACGAACCACCCTGTCAGGTGTACCAACCAAACCATCGCGTTCAGGTTTTTCACCAATGTACTGGAGTATTCGTACGATATTGTCCTCAATAGTTTTCTCACCATTTGGGTGGCTACGTTCCCAAGGAAACACAATCCATTGTCCTTGAAAATTAGCATCCGCTTGACCGTCACGTTTATCAAACATAGCTTTAAACTGTTTATCAGGCCATTCAGCCTTATATCGTTCCATAGTTACACCACTATCAATCAGGTCGTCTAATATGATGTCGGCATCTTCTACAGTAAATACCACTTCGGCTTCAGTTAGGTACGCTGCTAACATAAGTCCCCCGTTGGGCACTCCGTACACAGTAGTATCTTCGTGATCAAATTCGGCCAAGAAATCATTGATTTCTCCTGGCGTCACATTATATACTTTTTTCATAATCCTAATTCTTTAAATGAGTTATACGCTTTATCGTCTACGAAAATATCGTACTGGGGTTTATCCAATATCAACTTATGATACTGTACACCATGTTCCTTCAGCCACCTTTTTGTGATGTGTAGGTCAACTCCAAATCTACTGGTGAACAAGACCACGATATGTCCGTGGTCATATATCCTGTTCACTGTATCAATGTTCTCTTGGTTGGGTGTGCGGTTTTGATAATCGTATCCTTCAGTTTCATTGGTTAAAATACCATCAATGTCCACTGCGATACGCATCGATTTCCCTGATAATTTCATCGTTTCTTTCTTTAATGTAAATACCTTTTTTAGCAGCCTTGTAATACTCATCTAATAGAGCATCGTTGTAAAATGGTACGTTAATCCCGTTAGCCCTTAAAGCAGTCCATTTACGGAAACAACTAGGACATCGTCCACAGTAAGAGCCAGTAGCCTTTGGCGCGTAGCAACTAATGGTTTGCAACAAGATTCCAAGATTCCCTTTGTGATCGTTTAGATACCAACTAATGATTTCAGATTTAGTTTTTTCCCAAAATGGGCTTAAGACTTTGATTGGTCTATTCTCCAGTTTGGTTAACAGGGTACTGAACTCTTCAAAGATTTCTTCGTTCTTGTCACTGACGTTGTCCCCCTTGATACCTACTATGTAGATAGTATCGGCATACTTGGCTGCCTGGGCTGCCAGTAAAAGGTTTCTAAATGGGATATAGGCGTTTACTCCTATCTCACGGCTACTAAAATCTAGGCTGTGGTCAATGATTGTACTGGGTATTAATCTTTTCACCACCTCTAGTTCCCGTTGGGTGTACCTACTCTGCACGTCAAAATAAACGGTTTTCGGTTTGTTCAAATAATGGTAGGCTACAAAACTGTCAATCCCACCACTAAACAACAATACGCTGTTATCTCTATCTGCCATTGTCTTTATGGATATATTGGTTAATACTAACTGCCCCCTCTTTAATAAGGTTGGCATCGATATGGGTGTTCCATATACAGCCAGGGCAGTCTATTGATACTTTCGTACGCCATGCGTCTTGGAACGTTTCCCAACGGTCTGCTATTTGGTGGAATGGTACACCAATTGATTTCGGTTGGAAATCATCACATGGGTACACCTGTCCATCACAATCTATGGTCACCCAACTTGGGAAACTTCTACTGTTAGCGCAGTTCCAATCGTATGTTAAAAAGAGTTCAGGGTTGTTGCACAGGTAATCAAGAAAACCATCACTTGCGTGTATCTTTAGTCTGTCCCTGTTTGTTTTAAGGAGTTGCAGTTGGGTGATTAAGGGTAGAATATCATCCTCTGTAAACATTAATTCTTCATCACGTCCTTTTACTTTGCTGCCCTCTTGTCCTCGGTCGTGGTGAATAATGTCAAAAAACGTCCAATAGCCAAGCTCTGCCAACACTTTAAAGCTATCATATAACTTGGTATAGTTCTTGCGGGTTAACGTGGTACAGATCGCCAAATTATCTACAGGTCCTAAACTACCAAAATAATTCAAAGTCTTTAGCGCCTTGCTACTCTTGATAGCACTACTGGGGTCTAATGGTACAATGTCATAAGACATAGTTAAAGAGCGTAAACCTGCTTCATATAATAGTTTAAGTTTCTCAGGTATGTTTCCACCTTGTCCACTTGTAATCAGTGTCATGTCAAACCCCATAAGGCTAGCGGTCTTTACAAACTCACACAGGTTATCGAAGTCGGCTGTCGGTTCGGCACCGTAAATGGCTATAAATTTACAGTCCAATTTGCGCAATTGAAGCAACCCCTCTTTCCATAACTCAATTGGATAGGAGTTTGCTTCCTGCGTAGCCATGCTACAATAATGGCAGTGAAGTGGACACTTGCGCGTCCACAACACTTCCGCTTTAACGATGTTTCTCATATTACTTAACGATTCTGTATTTATCGTTAACCAATTTGAATTCAACGTCTTTGTTTTTTTCAAGGTGGGCTATGTGGTTCTTAACCCTTCCGGCAGTACAACCAACTTCCTCAGCAATTTCATCCAGGCTAAGGGCTTTCTTGGCACCAAGTAATACCTCATCAATTTGTCCACTTTGGCTTCCTTTGCGGTGTCCGTACTCAGTAGTTCCAGCTCCCTCTTTCTTCTCTTTCTTGGCACCTTTTTCCTTTTTGTTACCTGTACCCTTCTCTTTTTTGTCCGTACCCTTTGGGGCTTCCTTTGTCGAGTCTTCAACCTCGTAACCAAGTGCCTCAAGCATTTCGTTACGTAGTTTTTCAATCTTTTTGATGCCAATACCCTTACGACAAGATTCAAGTTCGACGTACTCCTTACACATTTTGCGCAAGTCTTTAACATCTTCACAATCCATAATCTCTTGGGCAAGTTCGTCCATATCAACTTCCTCAGCTGGTTCTTCACTTGCTTCCTCAGCTGGTTCTTCACTTGCTTCCTCAGCTGGTTCTTCACTTGCGTTTTCTTGAAGGGCGTCAATCACTTCTTGCGTCGCTTTGCTGACCTCGTCATCTGGGTCAAGGCACTCATTCACCGCTTGTAGGATTTGTGCACTTAGTTCTTCTTCACTTGCTTTGATTTCGATTTGTGGGTTGTCATCATCAAACAGTAATGCGTTCAATTCTTTACCTGCCTTTTTCAGTTGCGTCAATTTGATTTTTTTCATCGCTTTAAATTTTAATTAATGTTATGTTTTCGTTTTAATTATCGTTTTGCGGTGGTTTCAGGTTGTCCATTTTCGTCCACCGTTGTATTCACAAAGTTAATACCCGTAAAATCAAAAAACAAGTTTTTGACAAACTTTTTTAAAATTTTTTTTAAAGTCAGTTTTAAACTCCTGTGCTCATATCCCATATATCTATATGGAGACGCGGGCTATATCGAACTCCATTAACGATGCAGAGTCCTATAACTTTTTCTTGTATTTGGCGTATTTTTTTACGATTATCTCCCAAAGGCATCAACACTACCTGTTCTTTCTTAATTAAACCGAGGTCAATGTACTTTGTTTGTATCTCATCCCAGTCCCCTTGACTGCTTACAACAAACTTGAAATAGCTATTTGGTTGTTGGGACATGCGTTCTAAGATACGTGGGTGATAAGTCTTTGTTTTGTTAACACCACTTAATTCTAATTTGGGTGAATTGTTCCAACGGTCTACCAATAAGAACAACGTCGGTGTTGGCATAATGGTGCACTCATTCTCCATCTCTATATAAGGTTTAAAATGATACCTATTTATAAAGGCGTCTATGAACTTCACCAGTTGTTCCTGCTGTAACAACGGGGCGCCTCCTGTAATAACCAAATGCTGCCCGTTCTTAAACTTACCTATCAAACCAGCTTCCTCTATTTTACGGAAGAGCTGTCGGTGGTTCCATTTCACACCACGCTTCCAAGTAACGGCACTGTCGCACCATGTACAACCAATATGACAATTCTTTAACCGTAGAAAAGCACTGGGAACGCCAACGAAGTTCTCACCCTGTACAGTATCATAAAAAAATTCACTAATAAACAACCCATCCTCCTCGGGGGTTGTGGTGTGTTTATAGTCCTTTGCGGAACTGATTAATGTTTTAGGGTTCATATCTTGCGTTTGTTTTAGGCGTTTCACTTATTTCCACAGCACTCAATTCGGGCACTAATAGTTTAAACCTTTCATAGAAGTGTTTAGCCATTGTTTCTGCGGTTGGTCTAACACCTTCTGGCAACACGTCATTCAAATGGCGGTGGTCTAGTTTCTGGTCGATGTACTGTTTAATACAGTCTAATTTCCTGTAATCAACAATGAACCCATCGGCTCCAAGTTTCTTGGCTTGCAGTTCAACTTTGATTACGTAGTTGTGTCCGTGTAACCTGTAACACGGGTGCGTCTTTGGTAGGTGTAACAATTCGTGACTGGCACAAAAATGAAACTCCTTTGTGATTTTGTACATAGTTTTTCAGTTTATTATTTGTAATTAAAAAAGCTCCCTGTTATCGGGCGTCCTTGGCGTAGGTTTTGGAGTAGTGTTACTTCATTAGCTGCGTCAAAAGATCCTTCCCTTACTACTAATTCATTTAACCGTAACAACCCCAACTTCTTTTCGACACCATAGGGGTCTTGATTCATACCGTAGAAGGCTGTCACGTGTGCGTATTTACGCTTATCCTCGCTAAAGTTACTTAATTCTAGTCGATATCGTTTATACGCGTCAGCGTCTGCTTGTGTTGGCGAAATGACCAACGGCAATTGTCCCCCCCGTTTGGTTTGGCTTAACTTACGCACGTCTTTCCACTTCTGGTTTTCCTGATGTCGAAAGTCTGTCCTAATACTGGGTACTAGGATGTCCATATAATCAATCAATATAACGTCAGGTATAAACCCGTCATCTTGTTCCCAATTGTTTAAGATGCTTTCAATTTCCCTGACAGACAATGTTCCGTTGGCGTGCGTGCTTAAACGAATACTCCTGTTATGTTTCACAAAGTATTTATCCCACGCCTTTCTGGCTTCTGGGAACTCTAAGGGTTCTTTCTCATCAACCTTCTCCAACCATACTGCCCCCAACCGACGTTCATTATACATCTTGCAATTATGGCATGGTCTGTAATCCATATTAGCCTGAACCAATTCAATAAACTGATCGTACGAATAATCATCCATATGTTTACCATCGTCCATCGGACCAAAGCCACACTCCCTTTCAGGTCTGTCGCATTCATCTGTTTGATTTAAACGACAATCCCTCACTGGTTGATAATGTTCCTTGCAATACTTCTCCTCATAATTGGTACGGGTTAGATTGACAGCAAATCTTAACATCTGTTCCGATTCGTTCATATCCCCTGCTTGAAAGAACGCTACCTTGCGACCTTGACGAACGGCTTGCTTAGCTAGTGCTAGTAACAGGTAAGTCTTCCCCCGTTTCTCAGGGGCTAGGAAACTAACGAAAGCACCCCGTACAAGTTGGCGATTGATAAACTTACCCAACTCCTTTCCGAATCTAATAAGTGGTTCGGCGGGGTTCTTAAATGCTTTGCGTAGTTTTCTTAGGGCTGTGGAGTGGCTAAAGTCAACGCTATCATCTTTATTTTGTGTTATGGGTGTGTACTCGTCACGTAGCTTTTGGGCTTGTTGTAGACGTTCTTCTAGTGTGTCTTGTTTTGATTCCATTAAATCACTAATGGACTCACCAAGTTTAGCCAACCCAACGGCATTGAAATGGTCTACAGTTTCGTTCTTCAGGTACTCAACATCTAACCCCTTTTTGACATACTCCTCACTCAGGTCTGGTAATATGTCTTCTTCAATTTCCTCTGCCGTGTCCTTGTCTAACCCCTCTTGGAGTTTACGATAATAGATATCCTCTATGTGTTGTCCCGGCGCCTTGTTATACTGGTCGAAGTATTCTATCGCCCATTTGCACAGGGTGCGTGCAGTAGTTGACTCAATCAACATCGGGTCCCACATACGACGAATTGCCTTTGTGTATGGGGTGGATGTTATTAATCCTATGAGTATTTTGCGTTCTATCATTACTACTTTTTCTCTATAGTTTAAAATTTTTCAATTATCTGGTCGAACTCCTTTGTCTCGATCTTCTTTACCTCCGTCTCAGGATTATAATGTCTGTCTAGAGTGGCGCAGGATGTGAGGAAGATAAAGAGTATTGCAGCTGTTTTCATAGTACTGTTTTATTTGGTTAATTTATCTCATTATGCGTTTGCGCAATCGTTTACTGTTGTTTATACAGATGTTACCGCCAATTAGAGCAGAGCTTCTGCGGCATCCCATCCAAATACTTGTTTTGTAGCTACGAAACTATCATCTTCCTTACTGTCTAAGTTTAAAGATACGCTTCCACCATTACAAATTATCATATCATCACCAACGCTACAAAATCCTGCGCTCACTGGCTCTAGGTGTCTAAATGTGCTGTGTTCAATTATCTGAGGGAATATGATTATTTGGTCATACTCTTTAAGCCTCACGTATTTCTGTCTTGTATCTCCGTACATAATTTTAATAATTAACTGGCGGTAACAATGTATAAAAAAACATAGCTCCATCAGTGGTTAATATTAAGTTTTCTATTTCAATTTTACTTTTGTAAGTTTTTGATGTTCAGTATTTCAAAACGCTACGTTTCTTATACTCAACGTTATCATTCCCTTGTCATTTTATCACGCATCCACTTTACAATATTTTTCAAGAGCCTTTGCATACAACTCCCAATCAGTATCGCCATTAGCCATGTAGTCTAATATGTTTGGTTGCTTGTGTTCCTCGCTTGTAACATTTTCAAGCATTTCTATGGCTTTTGATAGCTCATTTATCTTTTCTTGACATTGATTCACCATACTTATATTACCTTTACTAGTCCAATTGTTCATTTGAGCTAGATGTGTTGAGATTCTTGCTTGTAATATTTCAGTTACGTATTCCATAGTTTAATTTTAATGGTTATTACCTGTGTTCCTTTGGGGTGAAAAGAGTCAATAATTTGTGTTATATCCGATAAGGCTTTTTCTACGTCAGTATCGCCACACTTTAAATCAACAAGAGTGGAATGTATACTACTCAACTTGACTTCCTTATCCTTTGCGCTAACTTTTAAAGCACACGGCTTGCATTGAACTGCCCTTTTATTTCCTTGAAATATATCTCCACAGTTAATACATTTACAAGAATAATTCCCCTCTGCAAAGCCTCCTATAACCTCCTTCACTTCGGGTTTGCTTTCGGCTTTAGATTTAAACCAAACTTTACATCCACCTTGACCATTTGGTATGTAAACACAATATAATCCTGAATCACCACAAGTTTTACAATTCCTTTCGGCTTTGTTAACGTCAACATTATGGTCTGTGGGTGGGTTGAAGCACCCATATCTATTACTATTTAGAGAATAACAACAGCTATCCTTTAGCGCAGGACAGTTATTCCAGTTATCACATTTTACATTCTTCTCCTCCTCGTTGTTTTTCTCTTGCTTGTCTGATGGTTTGAGTAACGCACTTGCAAAATCTTTTAAAACATCTTTAACCGATTGCGTTGTCAACTTGCCCTGACCATGTATAGCCTCGTAAATCTTAGCGTTGTATTCTTTTATTAAATCATTTGTTTTCATATTACATCCTCCTTGATTTACGTTTGTAATTATATATATTATCTTTGCAGTCATGTTGTATCCTGTCTGGTATTCTATCATCCCCCAGTACCTTAGCCAAGTCAGCCAGACTCATATTGCTGGTGTAAATGGTGGGCAGGAAATTGCTGTAACGGTAATCAACAATCTGGTACAGTATCTTATACGTCCAATCACTGGTATTCATTACGCCTAAATCATCAATCACCAACATTTCCGCTTCTTGATAAAGGTCTAATAGAGTTTGTTCTGTAACGTCACTCTTTTTGTTGTATGTGTTCCGTATGGATTGGAACAATTCTTCGCAAGTAACAAACAAGCCCAATCCTTTTATCGGTTGGCTATTCATAATGCGCATACGAGTCCACTCTATTAACATCCAGATTGCCTCAACCGTTTTACCAGTACCTACACCACCGAACAGATATGCGCTGGTCGGTATGGTGTTATACTTTGTGCCTTTGAAATTGGGGGCTGTTATTACCTTATATATACGGGGGTTTGTTTTCTGTAATTCTTTAAACAGATGAATCTTCCAAACGTCTTCCCATTGCTTGGTGTTGTGTTGTATTTGTTCAGGGCTTAGTTTTCTCATTTCTTACCTCCCCGCAACTTACGCATTTCCCGATTATGGTTGTTTTTGTTTTCTTGGATTTGTTCTTCTATATCTTTCATCCTTGTTTCTATGTACCGTTTCAATTTAGGCGTACACATGCCGTCGTTATAGATACGATATAAATACTCAGGCCACATATCCCCAACGCGCTCTCCTTTGAACATTCCAGTAGGCATTGGGCTGTCCTCAGTCATTTCACCTTTAATCCGGATCTGAATGGGTGGTACTTCTTTTTTCTTGGTTCGTACGAAACCAGATTTCTTTTTGGTACGGGTGAAGGTTGGTTTATCTGCCTTCTTTGTACGGGTAAATTTCTTCTTAGTTCGTTCCATTGTTATCGTGTTTTAATTTTATCGTCTCTAACGTACGGTAACCCCCTCTCTGTACTCTACACCCTCTGGAGATGTAAAGTTACGGGAGCCGCGACGATTGACGTCTTTTTTGTTTGTTTTTAGACCCCAGATGTCCGTCCACCCCCGATCAACGCTCTGTGTTAATATTTCTAGGGCAGTATCGTAATCCCCGTCACTAAACTTTTCAATCTTGTTCAGGGCTCGTCTAATTGCATTGTCACTTGGTGAACAACCTTTCTCCATTTTCAGTGGCCACCATTCTTCATCCCACATCTTTTGGACGTCATCTCTAAACCATTCATATTCAGAAAATATTGGACGGTGTTTGTTTTCTCTTTTGGAAGGTTTCGTTCGTTTAAAAACCTTTTTTGTTTGTTTTTTTGGTAAAACAAAGTCTTCGTCTTTGTCTTTGTATATTGGCAATTGCTTACCATTTGCTAAGCATTTGCTACTTTTTGCCTGCCCCCCTTTACTTCCAGCGTCACGTCGTATCTCTGATAACTTCTTCACATCCACCATTTGTTCATCTAAAAACTCAATGACAATATGGTCTTCATTACTTTTGATAACCCCATTGTCAATCAATTCATTTAATAGATGTGCGTGTTCGGGATACTTATTCTGTACAATACCCAATGATACGACGCATTCACGCATCCAATAGAATGCACATAGGTTGGCGAACAAACCCTGTGCTTCCATTGTACAGGTAGTGATGTCACCAATCATCCATTCACTGGCGTCAAATTTAAAATATTGTAATTTGGTTTTTTTCATGTTACTCTTCTACCTGTACTAGTTGGTAGTTGCCTAATTTATACCCTTGATACGTACCTGCTTTAAGACCTTGATAAACTGCTTGCACAGATATCTCCATCTTGTCCGCAAAGTCCTTTACAGGAAGGTACTTTTTACCATTATGTTCAATCGTTTTTGCCATCGTCTTGTGATTTAATTTTTTAAACCTTAACACAAATATAAGTTTAATTTTTTAAATCAATTGTTTTACCAAATAATCCGCCTCTGTTTGAGTGAGGTCGCCGGGATCCGTCTCAATGTCTACTCTAAAACTATCCACCCCACGAAACTTCAAATCACTTATTAATTTGTTTGCTTGTTTGATACCCTGTGGATCAGGGTCGAATAATACTGGTACACGTTTGAATGTCTTGGCTATAAGCCTTAGCTGTTTTGGCGTGTACTTAATACCAGATGTAGCAAAACTATTAACACCCATACGCCAAACATCTGTACACCCCTCCACACATATACCAGTATCTCCCCAAAGAGGTTGACTACCGTAAAGAATATGCTTATGATTAATCTTTTCCCGCGCTTCACTGCACGCCATGTATTTATATTGGCTTTTGTTAGTAATGTCGCGGCAATCAAAACTAACTATTTCGTCACCCCACATATACGGGATCACTATCCTACGACTATAATCAATGTTGTCCAATCTGCTGTATATCCCTGTTCCTTGTAAACCATATAAATCAATCAACAGGTCAGGGGCGAATCCCCTGTCTTCAAGATAGTTTCTATGGGCTTGTGCTAGTGGTTGGGTGTGTGGTGGTAATTTAAACCTCTTTGTTCCTATCTTAGCTCTCTTCTCCGGTACTTTGTGGACTAGACTACCGTATTGTCTTAATAAGGTCTTTGCTTCCCCTGTACCTACTCTAAGAAGTTTGCTAATAACTTGGTCGGCGTGTTTACCACCACAACGCCAGCAGACGAATTTGTTCCCGATCGTATCGTATCCCAAATGATATCCAGGATTACCAGTACAAAACGGACATTCCACATTCACCCAACCTTCGCGGGCGTGTTTGTGTCCCTCCGTTACGAAACGGATGTTGTGGTCACGGTACAGTTGTTCGATGTTCATTTTATTATGCTATTAATTTGCAGACGAACTAACTCTTCTTTAACAAATGCGTTGTGTAGCTTTTGAGCATCGATCAATTCAATAAATTCTTCCTTTATATGACAGGTAAAATTAATTTCTCCGTGAATCAATTGCACCGTGACTTCCCCTACTTTTTCTTTCAAGTTAAAAATGGGAACAGTCTCTCCACAGTATCTTACAACTATTGCAAAATCATCTGTTGTGTTGCTTTCCGCGTATTGCGGGGGGTAAAGTTTTTTCATGCTATTCTATTTATTATCGTTTGTAATTCTAATGTCGTTTCCCTTACACCACCATCCAACACCAAATCCGATGTCTGTTGTTTACCGTACAAGGTTTTCAACATCCTACGTTCAACCGTGTCGCGGCTTACCAGTAAATGAACCATCACTTTCTTATCCTGCGTTATACGGTGAACACGGTCTATGGCTTGTGCCAATTCATCTGGGTTCCAGGGGAACTCAAACAAGGCTATATGACTGGCAGCTGTTAAAGTTAAACCAATTCCGGCAGCCTTCACATTTCCTACTAATAGGCGATATTTTTTATTGGTTTGAAATTGTTTTTCAATTTGTGCTTTTTGTTTGGCACTTGTACCACCTGCTATCAGTAATGCCTTACTCTTAAAGTGCTCGTATATTTTACGGACAAAGGGTTTGTGAATACCAAACACACATAGCTTTTCACCACTTTCAAGAAACTCCGCAATCCAAGCAATGCACTGGTCTAACTTACCATTGACACACAACTGTCTGAGGTGTTCCATTTGGGTAAGGGCATTAGCCTTTTCAGTAGCCTGTTTTTTCATGGCATCTAACTTCACGTGGTCAATGGTAACGCAACCAATCTTATCATCATAGAATTGTTGCAGATACCGCTTGACCTTCCCCTCCACCATGTTCTCTAGGAAAGTCAAGTATCTTTGTTCAGCCATATCATAATCCCCACGACCATCGATATCGAACTGGGTTAAACTATATTGCTTATCAGGTAGGTCTTTAAGCACATCTTTCTTTAACCTACGTATAAGAATCTTCTCTTTCAGTATGTTGTGTAACTCCTGTGCGTTAGATACACCATCGAAGTCCCACCCAAACCCGTTATGCTTGGGTCCGCAATACCTGTGTTTGTACTTCCATTCGTTGGTGAAGATGTAGGGGTTAATGATTTTCAGTGGTATGAACATATCCAGAACTTTCCCTGTACTCAGCGTCCCTGTTAACCCCAAACGATATCGGATGTTACGGGTAATATTCAAAGCGGCGTTTGTACGCTTAACAGGGGACTTCTTTGTCCCCTTATTCTTTAAGTAATGCAGTTCATCGATAACAACTAATTCAAAGGGAATATGAACTAACTGGCGTTCCCAGTAATGGAGAATATCATAATTGATAATAAATATCCCCGATGGATGTACTGGGTAAGGTGTACGTCCTTCCAAAATGGTTATGTCTGTCTCACCAATCCAATGTCTAACCTCGTCAGCCCATTTATATTTCATCAAACCTGGACATACGATTAACATAGGTCTAAACCGTTTGTTCAACTGGGCATAGGCGAGGGCTTGGACTGTCTTACCCAAACCCATTTCATCACCCAGTATAGCACGCCCTTGAAACAGGTTAATCAACTGCACGCCTTCATTTTGGAATGGTAGTAGTGTACCACCCAACCCCTCAATCTGTAGTTTACCCAGTTTCCTCTCTTGGCGTTTGTATACATTATTAGCCCATTGCCGCAGATTGAATTTAAACTTGTATTTGAGTTTCTTTTTGAGGTGAAAACAGTTGTCCAGGTTTAACGGTACAATCCAACAATTTTCCCGCTTATACCAGTAAGAACCATTGATAGCCTTAATATCACAAATGTCATTCATATTGTAATCAAAGTCACAACGAATGCACTCCTCGTTATATTGTCCTATATAGACGCTCGCTACTTTTGTGGTCCGCCGTGACATCTTGCTAACATTGCTGCAGGGTGTTCTACCCTGTTTAATTCTCTGCGTTTTCTTTCGTACTTAGACATCCCTGTCTGTCGATAATTCTCCATCGCCTTCTTGCGACGCTTTTCAATTGTGTTCCTCTTAGCCATTTGTTTTTAAATAGATTCTGATTAGAAATATGATAAACATAGTAAGCATGTATATCAAGATAATTCTTTTAAATAGTTTATTTGGATTTGTTGACATATTTTTCTATATTAAATTGATAAGTAACTAAAGTAGAATCAAATCTAGTATGACACATTTCTTCTTCCGCTTTGCAGAAAGGAAACGTTCCCTCAGCACGTACACGCCATTTTCCATTGCGCTTAACCAATAGGGCGGCTTCTCCCGTACATTGTACGACTCTTTGGTACACAACACCCATCATCTTGTCAAATTGTATTAGAGAGATTGGTGTGGGTTCCAACCATTGGTCAAGCGTATCCGTGCCATGTTTTACTTCACAATAGCCCGTTGAACTATCAACAATGAATACAAAGTTACGTGCAT
>Ga0208019_1000045_pt1 | contig 56936 bp, 85 predicted proteins | sample CB_VirMetaG_5_FD_184540 | JGI IMG/M metagenome (GOLD analysis project Ga0208019, IMG submission 184540) | Freshwater to marine saline gradient viral communities from Chesapeake Bay - CB_1508_1D Viral MetaG (SPAdes) (version 4) | ecosystem: Environmental > Aquatic > Marine > Coastal | place: USA... | reverse complement strand
CAAGACAGGGAAGGCTTCCTTGCCGACAAACGGCATTGACAGCGGCTGGACCTGACCCGGTGAACGCTGGCGGATAATTGCACCCGTCTCGGTGTTCATCACGTCTTCCAGATTGACCTGCCCCTCGGTCACAGCAACGCGAGGATGAATGGACATGGCCAAGCTGTCCAAAGTATTCCGCATCACCACAGACTTGATGCGCTGGATGTCCATGACGATGTCGGCAATCGACATGCCAAAGAAATCATGCGGCTCTGGATCAGGGCAGAAGGTGGCAAACGGCAGGGCATCGCAGGGCTGGTCGTCCAGAAGATCGTTGCCAGTACCAGCCACACAAACACGACGCAGTTCGGCGATCCCATCGCCGTCGCGATCCACCTTGATGTAGCACTCGGTATACGTCACCTTCCGAGCCGCTGGATCACTGCGGTCCGTATTGCGATGCGACAGCGCCGGGTTGCGGGTGTACCGCTCCACATTGGTGTCCATCTCATCGGTCGTGGACGCCAGCTTAACCACCTCATCGTAGTCGTAGCCCATGGCTACAAGGTCGCTGACAGTCATCACGCGGCGGTGTGCAACAAATTCAGCATCCTGCAGCGAGGTCGCCCGGCGGTCGATCAGGAACTCTTCCGGCGGCAGAGCCTCCACCTTGACCCGGCCCTCTGGCAGACGGTGCGTCACGCGCACGTCGTGCATCAGCGGCGGCTCCGGGGGCTGCATGCCCATGGCCTCCATCATGGCCAGTTCTTCCGCCGGGATTTCAGGCATCGGAGCGGGGTAGCTTTCCTGAACGTCCACGCTGGTGTTCGGATCGGCAGTCAGGGCCGCCAAGGCCGCATCATCCAGACCAGACATGTCGGTGACACGCACCTTGTACGACGTGTCCCAGTAAAACTTGATGATCCCAGCCTTGCGCACCAGCGCATCCTTGAACGCGCTGTGCAGCACCAAGAAGCCCGGATTGTCCTTCTGGAAGACGTAATTCACATATTCGGTGGCCTGCTTGGCCATCGGAACGTCTTCCGGCCCGCGCGGAACAAATTCCACAGTCTTGTCGCCGCTTGTAAAGACCCGCATCAACGACGGCATGATGGCCTGTACAGTATCCCGTACATCCATGCTGATGACTTGGCTGCGGCCCTCTTCCTCGTCGCCAAAAGGCTCGCCACGGTAATATTCCGTCGCCTTCGCCCGGACAGGCGAAACCACATTGTCGATGAAATCCTCGGCGTCCTCGATTTCCTTCGCGACGATCCCCTGCAACTCATCATCCGACATGTAGTCAGGGTTCACGATCTCTTGGACCTCATCGGTCAAGTCATTGATAGTCGGGTCCATGAGATGGCTCCTATTGTACCAAAAGGCCGGGTGTTCTTGGTGCTGGCTGCCCCTGCGCCATGGCTGCCTCTACGTCCGCCACAGAGACGCCCAAGACGGCAGCCGCGCCTGCGATGCCGTATTTCCGCACAATGTTGATGAGGTTTTCGTCAAAGACGACGAAGTTGCGGGAGCCTTCGCCAGCATTGCGTGACATGGCGTCAAAGTATTTGATGCCGGGGATGCCTGCTTCGCGCATAAACTCTGCCCTCGCAGGCGCGCTAGGGTCAGACATGGTGCGAACTTTGTTGATGTCTCCACCAGCCATCTGCAAAGCCTCTTCGTAAGTTTTTGCACCCGGCCCCCAGCGACCGTCGTCGCCCATCACGGAAAACCTTCTTTGGGCCGCACGGAACCACCCATCTTTACCAGTAAGTTCTTTCCACGGTTCAGGCATCACCGCTAAACGCTCTGCTGCGGCCTTTTCCTGAGCGGTGAGCGGCCCAAACAAATCTTCAAACGTGTCGCCTTTGGGGGCGGAGAACAGACCGCGCAGTCTAGCTTTCTCTGCGGCAATGACTACAGGGTCAGAGTAACCGAGCCGTTCAGCAACCTTTGGTTGCTCACTCAGCGGCTTATCCCAATCAAGGAAGTCTTCTGGGTTGGCGTTGATGTTGACTTCGTACATGCGACCACGGGCTGGGTTCCTCTCAAACCGCACGCCATCATTCTCTTTCACGAAATCAAGAACCTTCTGCGCTTTTCGTGTCAGTTCATCCCGCAGGCCACCTTTTCGCGTCTGCGCCCACTCAAGTTTGTCCTGTGCAGCCTTCAGAAGTTGGTCGTAACTGGTATTGTCCGGCTGTTCGCCAAGCAGGCTGTAAAAACCGTCTGGGGCATCAAGCACATCTACCGTGTCGCCAGAAGGTTTGACAAAAGTCCCCAAAGGGGCGTCCCTGTCAGACAGCGCATCCCGATACCCACGCGCCACGCCTTCCGCCTCGGCAGCATACAACCCATGCCCATAAGCCTGCGCGCCTTCGCCGGTACCAATCTTGTCCATCCTCATTCGGCCCATAGGGAAGTCCTGCAAAACCTCAGAGCCAGATGGAACGTCGGGCAAAACGTCTGGACGTCCAACGATGTATTCCGTGCGACCATCGGGATAGCGCACAAGACGCTCCGCATTGAAGTCGTGCGGTGAACCTTGATAGGCGCGAATGCCTGTCGGCGTTTCGGCAGCCGCAGCCGCCAGCAGCCCAGTGGATTTGTCGGCGTTGGCGGCAACAATGCCTTCATCCCGCAACCTATTATAAGTGCGCCGGAGTGATGCTTCGCCAGCCTCCGTCAGACCGCCGGTGAGGGCGTACGGGTCTTGGCTCCGCATCAAGTATTGAAGTTCGCTGCCGATGCCCCTGCCCCGCATCTCTCCGACAACAGCAAGGTCAGTCATGTCACCACGCGGCATGGCGTAACCAACAACGTCCATTTCCCCGACATCAGGATTGAACGCAGTAGCGTATGCCGCGCCGTCAGGTGCCTGATAAAACGAAACACCCTCCCGCTCGCTTACTTTGCGAGCATTACGCGGCAGCATCCCATACATATCTCCCATCATTAAATTAGGGCGGTCATTGGCGTCCACACGGAGACCTTGCGGGTTGACCCTGCGAAGATAATCTTCAAAGTTGCCTGCACTTGCAACGCGCCCACCCACGCCGACACTGCCCGCAGGGCGAACAGCAGCCCCGCCAGCGCCCATGGCAAAGCCAGCCGTCCCCAGCGCCTCCATGGCAGCGTCTTGCGCAGGTATAAGCCCAGCAGCCGCAGCGCTGGGGGCGTCAACAGCAGCCGCAGCAGCCTCGGCACCACCCAGCAAGAACCCCGGCACAGCAGGGCGGGCCTGACCCGTTGTGAACGCCTCAAAGCCAGACATGCCCTCTGGAAATACCATGGGGGCAATTTCACCGCGCCGCAGACCAGCTTCTTCGTCGCTGCCACGCAAGCCTTCAATAAAGTCAAAAATCCCCGCAAACGGGCTGTTTGCGCGGCGATACCTGCGCAGCATGTCATCACGCTGGTCGCCAGTGTATCCCCGTTCAGCCAGATAAAGCTGAAAATCGCGGGGTGACATTTCAAAGGCGTTCATCTCTTCATCCCACCGATTTCTGACCTTTGCAGCCCCACGCCTTGCGCCGGACCTTAACCTTGGGGGTGCGCTTCTGGCTCACCGTCCGCGCGCAGTACGCATCGCCGCGCTTCGTGCCGGGGTACGACACGCGCTTGTGCGTCTTGCCCTCGCTGTCCTTGTACGTCGTGCCGTCGGCGTACTTTTTACTTGGACTTTGCTTTTTTCGCACCAGACTTCCCCCTCGCAACCTTCAGGTTTGACCACGCATTCGGATACTTGACCCCACGCGCCTTCGACATCGCCTTGGCGCGGGACTTCTGGGATGATGTCAGCTTGGCCATGGTTAGCGTCCTCCCAGCAGAGAGACGCCAGTACGTTCGTTCAACCATGTGGGGCGGTAATAACTGCCACTCTGGTCAGGCGGCAAAGTTATATTCTTCCGCATGTAAGGGGCGTTCGTCATACCAAGACGCGGTGGAATTTGAGCCTGCGACAAATACCCATAATCCTGCGCCAAATCACGACGAAGGGCTATCTGATCGGGAGTTTCCATGTAGCGGGTCGGTATTCTCGCACCGCCACCATCGGAGCCATAAGTGAATGGCAGCCTGCCCCCCAAATAGGAGGTGGTGATGCCACGGCCTATGGGGTTGTCAGCCGGTGTCGGGTCAATTCCCCGAGCGACACCAACGCCAGAGGTCGTGGTCAACGGCGGCATAGGCGGCATGATGACATCAGATGCCAACATGGGGGCGGGCGAATATGGCGTATATGGTTGCGGTGTCTCCAGAGGCATCGCGTAGCCCGCATTGGCGTTGACCTCTGCAAGACGTATTTTATCTGCCTCTGTCTTTATTTCGCCCGGTATGCCACCAACAATGGCAGCCTCTGCCGCATTAAGTACATCAGCACCCGCAGCTTCCTTCGCCCGCTCCACAGCCGCCGCCGTACCACCAGTGCCGCCCAGAAGGCCCGTCCTGACATCAGCCGGGGTCATCTGCATCCGTTCCCGCTCGGCAGCCTCCTGACGGTCCCTGTAGCCCGCAGGGCGCACACCAATGGTGTTCAGCAGCCCGCTGAAGAGACCGCCCTGAAACGTGTCGCCGGAACGGCCCGGACCGCCGCCGTCAATCATGTCACGGCCAGCAGAAACCCATTGCCCAGTCTTGGGGTCAGTGTAGCCGTATCCATTAAATCCACGCTGGCCCTGCGGGCCGGGTGCGGCACCAGCAGCCATGCGTTCCGTGTAGCCAGCCGGGCGGACACCAACCGCGTTCAGCCCCGCACTGTATGGGCCGCCCACAAATGTCGATCCAGAACGACCGGGGCCGCCACCATCAAACATGTCTCCAAAGGACGTGAAACCAAGACCACCACCAAACAAACCGCCGCCGCCAGCCACGCCCAGCAAGCCAGCGCCTTCGCCCATGGAGACACCAGACTGGGTGCCGATGCCGCCCTGACGCCTGTCATCAATCGTGTAGCTGTCGTACCCCTGCCCGGACAGGTAGCTTTCGACCTCATCCATGCTGCCAAACGACTGGCCGTCTACGCTATAGGTCGTAGCCATCAGTATTCCCCCATCTGGCGCTGGACTATGGGGAATATCCGCGCTGCGAATTCATCCCGGTCAGCCAGACTGCCAAACAATTCGGGCTGTCGGCCCATCAACTGCAGCAGCTTCCCGTAAAACCCGGCCTGCCCCAGACCCCTGTTCATATAGGCACCATAAAGGTCTTCAAACGTCGGGGGCGTGTCAGGCTGCGGCGCAGGCGCAGGCTCCTCGCCGCCACCCATCACGCTGCCAAGAAGGCCAAGGTCGCGGAAATTCATCACTTACCGCCCTTCAGGCAGCGACCAGCCGCCATGCACTTGGACTTACTCTTGCAGCCCGCGCAGGGCGTAAAACGCTTCGTGGTCGTGCCGTACTGCATGCCAGCGGCCTCCAAAAATTCCTCAAGGTGGTATCACTATACCCCATCAGTCAAAATAAAAAAAGGCCGCGCAGTTTCCCGCACGGCCCTGACTTAACGGAGGAGGAAAAGGGCGCATGGAGGACGCCCACAGTCAACTTACCAGAAGGCTACAGATCAGACAATCCCGCGAATATTCCGCCGCAACGGCTTCTTCCAGCCGCCAGCCGCCGCCAGACCATACGCCATCGTCGTATGATCCGTCGCCAAACTCAAACAAAACGCATCGGCACGGTCAGGCGATTTCAAGCCACGCTTCTTCATGCTGTCCTTCGACTCGACCTGAATTTTACCATTGCTGCTGAACGTGTACCTCGGAGCCGCCAGTTCCGCGAACAACTGGTCATCTTTCGGCAACTGAACATCCCGGTTCTCCAGCCACTCCTTGGCCTTGAACCACAATTCACTACGCAAATTGTTATACAGCCCGACAGCCGCAGGGCGTTCGCTCACATTCAAACCACGCGCAGGTAAACCCAGTTCCCGCAGTCGATCCAGAACACCAGAACCCAAGCCTATGCTATCAACAATAATCTCCACTGGCCGCTTGGCAGGCGGGGACGTGTCATACTCCACCTTCACAGCACCCACCAACTGCATCAAATCCATCCCCTGCCACGTCTTCAAAGGATGAACCACCGGCCCCTGCCGCTTACACAACACACTGCTGTCATTCCCATGCCGGGCAACGTCCAGACCCCAAATCGGCATCGTAAATTCATCAATCTCAACCTGATTGGCCATCGCATAGTCAATCAGATGCACAGGAATAACCGTGTCGTCCTCGGCAGGCGGGAAATTACCCAGAACACGCACATGGTACGCCGGGCTGTTCTCGCCGTAGCGCAGCTTCATCTCTTCCACAAAGTCATCCGAAACGCGGGGGCTTTCCACGCAGGACACATGCATGGTGTACCACTGGTCACGCAGCCGGTGGTGCGTCTCATAGAACAAGCCGCTGTTACGCGTCGGGTTCCCAGTCAGAATGGTTGTCGCGCTGTGACCAGACATCGATCCCGCCGCACTTTCAAAAACAGCCTCGGGGACACCACTGGCTTCGTCCGCAATCAACAAGACGTGCGGGCTGTGAACACCAGCCAATGCTTCAGGCTGTTCCGCACGGCTGGTCCGACACGAAATAAAACAATCCGCATTCCGGCCCTTCAATTCCACGCGGTCGCTCTTGACCTCCAGAAGATCGTGGAACGGCGGCTTAATCTCCCGCACCAGCCTCTTCACCTCGGCGAACAAGGCGTCGAACAACTGCGCAGATGTCGGGGCTGTCATCACCACCTTGCCGGGGACGCGCCACAAGACATGCCAGATCGCTGCCATCGCAACTGCCGTGGATTTGCCAACGCCGTGGCCGGAACGGACGCTGATCCGCCGCTTCCTCGGGTCCGCAATGACGCGCAGGAATTCTTCCTGCCATTCGTCTGGCTGGATACCCAGCACCTCCCGCGCGAACATCACGGGGTCGTTACCATACCGCTTCGCAAGCTGCAGGAACGGGTTTTCGCTTGGGTTTGTGGCTGATCTCTCCATGCTGGCAGTTTTGCAGAAAATTTTTCTGGCAGGCAACTGAATTGATGACCGTTAAGGGGGGTGGGGGTTGGCCTACTCCTGTGGGGGTTAACGGCAACTTGAATTTTAGGCGGATCAGTCTGTCGGAACCGCCTTGGCAATGACCCCGCCGCCGCGATCGAAGGGGGGGGTATTTTGCTGCGCCGCAGCACAAAAGCCTGTCTGATTTGTGCCGTAGTCGCATAATCCGCATTATGTTAAATCGGTTTTCCTTTGTTTTCAGGCACTTAGCATTTTGCTTAACATAATACCGGCGCAAATGCATAGGCGTTCGCCCTATGCGTGCGCCACAGCGGCCTCGGCAGTGCTGCGGCGCAGCATTCTCACGCGCGGGGGCGCATGGCTCACGGTGTGTGCGATTGCGCGGTCAGGCGTATCCTTCGACGCTGTCGTTTTCGTCGTCACCACTGTCGGTCACATCTTCGTACACCGCGTCGATGACCGCACGTTCAGCCTCTTGGCTTATCAGGGCAGCCGCTTGGCTATGCAGGTCTTCCACCCGGAGCGTCACGGTCGTCTCTTTTTGCCGCGTGTCGTAAACGGAATTCAGCTTCCCAGCGATCCACTTGTCGGTATCCACCTGCAGCCGCGCCACGTTCACGGTCTCTGGTGTGGCCATCTGCGCCGTCTCCACGGCCCTCTGGGCATACGCATGGCCTGCACGCTTCAGGACTTGGTCGTACTTGTCCCTGCGCCCCGGTTCGTCGTCCAGCCACTTGTACCAAGTCCCCCAGCCCATGCTGCCCCATTCAGCCAGCAGCGCCTTCACCGTATGCCCGGCCATGATCCTTTCAAAGATCACATCTTCGCCGATGTCGTTCAGTTGCTTGATCCGTTCCTTGGTGATCCGTCCCATCAGACCTCGCCCTTCAGTTCAGCGGCCAGTGCCGCGTATCCAATCAAATCGATCACGCTGTCTTCTGTGTACCCTTCAGCCAACCGCGCGATCTTCACGTCGGCCATCATCACGCAGACCTGCCACGGCTCCACATCCACCCGCAGCAACTGCGACCATCGGTCGGCGATCCGCTGGAAGTTCACCTTGGGCGGGCCGTAGTCCTTGTTGCGGTCGCCATGGATCAGCTTGGATGCCTGATCCAGCGCATGCTGTCGCACCGTCGTCATTGTATGGTCTCTCCATCCTGTTCGGCGATCATCGCTATCGCATGCAGCATGCCTCGCATCAGATCGGCCAGATCATGTCCGTCGTTCTGGAAATGGTCAAAATAATCCAGTGCCAGATCGACCTCTTCACTGACATCGCTGTCAGCCTCAAATATTATCTGAAAGTCCTGCATGTCGGCACCCCCTTTGGCTGACCATGCAAGTCTACCATCGGGGCATCAGAACGGAATAGGGTCATCAACGCTCTCGCCGTCGATCCGCAGGCTGACCGGCTTGCTGTCAGGCGCAACGGCTTTCGCGGCATCCATCATCTCGGACAGCTTCGTCTGCTTGTACACCCGGATTGCAATCGCTGTCTCGCGCCTACTCAGGATCACCAGATCGGGGTGCTTCTCCTGCACACGCGGCCAGCCACGATCATCGACCAGCACGCCAAACTGCTGGCCATCAATCTCGCAGACAACCACATCGTCTGACGCTGGCTGCCTGCCAGCCGCAGTTGCCTCGGCATCCATCACTGCCAGACCTCTGACACAGACAGCCGCTCTGGCCGCAACAACGGCACTATCGTTTTGGTTGATAGCTTCATTCAGCTTGGCCAGTGCGCTGCCATACTTTTCGGCGGTCTCTGTGGACACCAGTTCGGGCAGTGTATCCACCCCCCACTTATAGTCCATCTCGCGGGCTGCGCGGTCAAACGGTGCCAGCGCCAGATCGCATTTGATTTCTTCCTTGTTGGCATCCTGCCGGATCAGTCTGTCTTCCAGCTTCTGCCTGCGTGGTCTCTTACCCATTTCCTTCGTCTCCATCTTCAAAATGATGACCAGTTTTCTGGTCGCGCGGTATCGCCTATTAGCCGTAAAAATTCATCTAGCTTCGCTGCCGCTGCACCGCAGGAAAGCGGCAGTGGCGCGCAGCGCCGCTAGTGAATTTTACTATAGGCGATTTCAGCAGCGGCGCAGTCCTTTTTGCGCCGCTGACCCGCCACTGGTGCGCCACTAAACTTGGTGGTCAAAATCATGCTCTCTGGTCGCCCATTCTGCTAGTTTTGACGATCCCGGTGCGCGTCTTGCGCTGCCTTTCGGAACGGTATTCGCCGACCTCGATCATGCCCTTCTCCAGCCACTTCTTCAGGATCATTTTGGCCTGCCCGTCCGTCTTGTTATGCTCTGCCTTGCTGAACTGGTAATTGACAATCACGCTGCCCGCCCATCTGTCCTTGTCTTGTGGCCGCATGGAATATCTTTCGCCGTCATCTGTCCCGGCGTCGATGCGTCTGAGGATTGCATTGACGGCCTCCTCTTCCAAACCGGCCCATTCATCCGGTAGTTGAAATTCCGTAGCCACCCCGACCCATTCACCGTTGGCGATCTGGACGCCTTCCATGCGTGCGTACAGCGCGGCCTGTGCTGGCGGTGCGAGGTTCGCCTTGCCGTCATCTATTCGCATGATGCCTCTGGCTTTGTCGTGCGGGACGCCCAGTTCAATGGCCTTGTCTTCTGACAGCCTGTTGATGACGCGTGCGGCTCTGGCTGCGCCTATGAGGCTTCCTGCGCCTCTGACGCTGTCGATGGTGCTGTCCTCGCCGTTGCCTTTTCTGACATGGTGGACAAGATGGACGGCTGCGGCTGTGTCTCTGGCCAGCTTTCGGAACATTGCCACGACGGCCTGAACTGATGCGTTGCTATTTTCGTTAACCAGATGGGTGGAGACAAACGGGTCAATGATGACGCAGCCGATATTCAGGTCTTTGATGCGCTTGGACATGAATTCCAGCAAAGCATCGTTTTGCATCAGTCCGTCGCGGCCCTCTGCGGCCATGACCATCTGGATGGTGTCCTCGGCATCCATGAACAGCTTATCTTTTATTTGCTGGTGTCCGATGCTGTAGTGCTGCATGGCGGCTGCGAGGCGTAGCTGCATTTCCTCCAGCGGGTCTTCCAGATTGATGATCCAGACGTTTGTCTGTTCCTTCACTGGCTGCCCCAGCAGGTCTCTGCCTGTCGCGATTGCCAGTGCTTCAACGGTTGCAAGGGACGTTTTCCCGATGCCGCCTGCCGATGCTGTGACGCTGACGTACTTTCGGATGTATGTGGATGCGTAGACCCATTGCCTGCGCGGCAGCGCGAGCGGATTGATTTCGCGGACGGCTGTCGGCCATGTCTGCGGGATGTTGTCTGCTGCATCAGTCAATGGTGCCGCTTCAGGCGCGCTGGGAGGCTTCGTAGGGGCCGATGCTGTCGTTTCAGGTGTCAGGGGTGCCTGCTGGGGCGTTGATGCCTCCATGCGCTCTCTGACGGGGTCTGTGCGATGCTTCCTACCTATCTCTGACAGGTCGGCCCCATATTCCCGCGCGTAGTGGAAGATCGTGCTGTACGAAACCCCTGCGCCCTTGAACGACCGCCACTTGGCCTCGACCTCTCTGGCATTGTATCCCGCATAGCTGGATGACCAGTCCTGCGCGACATACAGCCCGGCTGTCGATCCGTTGTAATAGTCATGCAGCGCCATCAGCACCTGCACCCAGTCGTCGTGGCCAAGGTCAGCAGGTATGTACGACAGCGCCTCCTTGATGGCCTCTTCCTTTGGCGGTCCGTCGTTCAGACCTGCGTAGCTGCCAAGGTCGATCTTGAATGTGGGTTCCTTCAGCAGCGGTTCCTGCCGGTCATCCACACCCGCCCATTCCTTGATCTGCTGGTCTGCCCAGTCGCGGTATTCCTGCACCTCCCATTCCGCGATCATGCGTAAATCGCTGATGGGTGTTTCCCACAACTGCTTGCCCGGCCAGACGTATGGCTTGCCTGTCTTGGGGTGCAATCCATACGCCACAATTTGGCCAGACTTTGTTCTCACCTCGACTTGGGCATCAAGGTCGCCCTTTTTGGCCTTATCAGTATTTCTTATCGTATAAGGTATGTCTGGCAGCCGGAACACGAAGGCTGTCTTGGGGGCTTGGCCGACACGTTCCAGAGTGTTGGGGAACCTGCTGATCCATTCGTCCCGCAGCTTGGCGGCCAGTTCCGGGCAGTACACGTCGATGTCCACGGCACCGAGGTTGTCGTGTTTGATGCCGATGACGATGCCCTGCGGTGGGAAATCACGATTGATGGCTTCCGGCGTGGCTTCGTACTGTTCCCACTTTGGGAACCTTGGGCCTTTGCTGCCGGGCTGTATCGGCACCGGGTGGTATCCCAGTTCGGCGATCCTGTGCGCCAACGCGGTCATATTTTGTGGCTTGCTGAACACCTTATCCATGATATTGTACCCCCGTCATGGTCTTCTTGTCCTGATGTCTCTTCTTCCCGACTGCCCCCGGCGATGCTGACGCCGGGGGCTTTTTCTTTTGCGTGTCAGAATTCCATATCGTCAATGACGGCTGGCTGGATCGGCGCAGGTTGCGCGACCGGCTTGGGTGCTGGCTGCGGTGCGGGTGTAGGTTCCAGCGCGATGCCTGCCGCAACGCCTTCCTTCAGACAGTCGGGGCGATCCACCCACTGGGCGACTTCCAGCACGGGAACGACGGTCGAGCCGCGTTTAAACTGCAGAAGCTGCGCCTGCGTCATCTTCACAAGCGGCAGCTTATTCGGATCGGGCCGCTGCGACAGTGCGGGAACCAGACCAGTCAGCGCCTGCCAGACAGCCGCACCAGATTGTTCCCACGTTGCTACCTGACCGCCGCCGATGGCGCACTTGACGGACATGCCCTTCTTCCACTCTTCGCCGGGGCTGGCCATCATCTGGCTGGGGGCTGGGTTCCACTTCCATTCGGGAGCGATCCCTGCGATGCCTTCAGACTTCTGCCAGCCTGTCTTCAGGCTGTCGATGTCCATGACGAAGCCCTTGGACATGTCGTGCGCGCGCTTGTTGCTGCCGTCGCGCACAAAGAACGACTGCGCAGGCACGCTGCCGTCTTGGGTGCCGCGTGCGGACCATGCCAGAAATGGGCCGGATGCTCCGTCGTTGCCGAGGTCGATTGCAAACATTTTCTTGTCCTTTGTCGTATTGGCCAGTTGGGCCGATTGGATGCCGCTGTAGCCCAGCGGTCAGGCATTTACGGTGTTAGCCGTAAAATTGGTCACGAAGGTTTTCCGCGCCGCGCCAGTAGAACGACGACGGGTTGTGCGGGACGATCAGCCGCGCGGTTTCCTTGTCTGTGTGACGCAAAAACGCTTCGATGCGCGTGATCTGTTTCTTTGCGGCGGCCAAGGTGGTTGCCACGTCGCCGTCTTCCAGCATGGCTGTTTTCTTTGCGGAGACGTACAGGAATTTGACACCCATATTGCCCTTGGCCTTTTGGTAAATGGCGCGCTGAAGCTGATGTTCAGCGGACATTGACGACGGTATCCTTGTCGTTGTCTTCAAGTCAATCACGACGCCGTGCTGCGGGAAGACCAAGTCCAAGTACCCGATGACCGGTATTTCCCAGCCGTCGCCTTTGGCGGTGATGCTGATCTTTTCCTGACCACCGTCCTCTGGAAATTCCGGCCTGCCGTATTCCATCAGTTCTTCAATGGCCAGTTGGATCATCGGCTGGATCAGTTCGCGCTCCTTGGTTGTCGCGTCATCGCCAATCAGGAACCGCTTGTCGAACTTTTCCAGCGCCATCTTGATGGCGTCCTGTTCCGACCCGCCCTGCAGCGTGGCAACCACCGCATCCTCGACGCAGATACCGCGCCACGGTGCTGGCCCCATTGGGGTGCGCAGCCCGTGCAGGTATTGCATGACCCAAACGTCCGGTGCGCTCGACCAGAGATTCAGACTGCTGGCTGACAGATGGTCGATGCCATGCTTTGCAAATCCATCCATCAGCCCAGTTCCTTATGCAGCAATTCGAGCGCGCTTATCACCTCATCGATCTGCCCGCCCACATCACCGACGCTGATGTCGCCAGCCGCGAAGCCTGCCGTTTCTGCCGCATCGTCCCAGCGTTCATAGGGCTGCGGGCAGCCTTCGCTCTCGAAATAATCCTGCGCGCGGCGCAAGGCCATCTCGAGCATATGGGCTGCATCATTGATCTGGCCGATGGCCCTGATCACGTCTTGCTTGTTCATTTATTTGTTCCTTTCTCTGCGGTCAAAGCAGGCCATTTTTTGCCAGTTCATACATCACGTCTTCGCGCGGTTTGGCCGTCCCTTTGGACATATCCATGGCGTGAGCAATTTCCTCAGACACCAGTTCTGGCGAGTTCAAGACAGCTTCATTTGTGAAACGCAAAACGCTGACATTCTTGCTTGTGATGAACTCTGTGCGGCACTGGTCTTTGATGGTTTGATCGTGCGCGTCGTGATAAGCGCCATCCACCTCAATCGCTATGCGCAGTCTCTTGTGGTACGCGTCCAGAACATACACGCCGAAAAACGGATGCTGCATCGTCCACCCATTAAATTCAGCAAGTATCCTTCTCAATCCCGCTTCTGCCAAGGTCGGATCGGCGCGCATTTCATCGGCCTTGCACCTGATGAATTTGCACTTGGCTGCGCGGGCATGACCTCCGTTCATTGCAAAGGCTTTCCGTGCATTGCACTTGCGTCGGCAAAGGTGTCGCGGCTGATTTCATTCAGAGCGTTGTTGGCGGTTCTCAGATATTTTTCGAACATCCCGCCGTCACCGCCTGACATATAAACAACCAAGCAGCCAAGGTTCATTGCCGCAAGGCTGAATGCCTTGACCTCCGCAAGGCCGTCATTTGCATCCATCAGCTTTTTGACTTGCTCAAATACATTGTCATAGGCGTCTTCAAGCTGCGTGAGAGCCTGCGCAATGTCAGGGCTGTGTGTTCCTTCGTTGGCGGTAGTCATAGCAATTTCTCCTGTCCATAAAGCGCAATCAGCGCCGCTTCTGCGCGGCCATCATCCTTGGCCCGCTTGAACATGTCGGCGCGTTCCGGGTACCGCTGCATGGCCAGCCCGCGCGACACGCCCTTGTCTCTGGTTAGGCCAAAGTGGCCTTTCCACTTGCTGGGCGTCACGAACTGCGTCGGTATCTTGTGGCCTGCCAGAGCCATCTGGATGGCACCATACCCCTGCCCAAACCGAAACATGGACACCACGCCCTGCCCGCGCATTGCGCCGACCTGTTCGACCACTGCCATGTGCGGGCCGTCATCCTCCGGTGCCAGCAGGTCGAACAGCGTGTGCAGGTCCAGTTCGACCTTGCCCTTGCTGTTGGGGACCGTTGGCATGTCGTACAGGTGCAGCGCGCGGGCGGCTGGTCGCCAGATCGCGATGGCACCTGAATAGCCGGGGTCGATGCCGTAAATCACCATCGGCCTGCGGCCTCCAGCCTGCCTTGCGCATTGGACAGCGCGGCCATGCGGACATATGCGCTGATTGACAGGCCGATCTGATCGGCTGCGGCCTTGATCGTTTCATACTGCTGCTGGGTGCAGCGCAGTCGTATTTCCTCTGTGCTTGACATGTGTCGCTCCTTGTTTCGGTGTGCGTACATTGGGCGGAGAAAAAATGTAGGTCAAGGGCAAAAAAGGGGTTTACAGTGCGGAGTTTCTCGCGGTAGGGTCAGGTTATGCCGGGCAGCAACGGACCCGGCACAACAAAGGAAAGACATGATGACCAGCATCTTCTCAGACCACCTCAAGCAACTTGCAACATTCACCGCAACGGACCGCGCCATGGCGCGCCGGATGGATCAGGCCGAGGCGCACGCCCGCCAGAACCGCACAGACCTGCTGGGTCAATGCCCCGTCTACGATGACGCATGGCATAACATGCGGGACGCCATTGATCTCGCCGAGCTTGAGGCGGTCCAATACACATTCACGCCCGTAGCCTGAAACACAACCGCCGGGGCCACGCGCCCCGGCACAAATGGAGGAACGATAATGACCAACCCTAAGGCAATTGAAGCCGAGGAGCGCGCCAGCAAGTGGCTTGCGGACGGCAATGATGCCGAGGAGCGCGGCGATGTCGCCAAGGCAGAACGCTGCTTTGAAAAAGCCCAATACTGGCTTGACCGCCTTAACAGTCTCCAAGGCAACCTTTGACGGAGAAACACCATGAAACTCACACACATCCCTCGCCCCGTTCGCGCCACTGTGTTGGCGCATGCCCGCGACATGCGGAAGGTGAAGGCCGACCAACGACCCGACCAGTGGACAGACGCCCGTTACCGGGCGGCTGACGCGCTGGCGCAGGACTTGCGAGTTCTGCACGGCATCCACGCGCCTCAGTGGGCGCGCGACCTGATCTTTGCGGTCGCAACATAACCCCACAGCCGGGGCCACGCGCCCCGGCAACCAACCCTTCCCGGACGCGGCCTTTCCTCCTCCCTTTCCGCCGCCGCGTCCCACCTGCCGGGGAGATGTCCTCCCGCGTCTCCCCGGCTTTTTTATTTGGAGATGACTATGCTCAAGGTGCTTGATCTGTTCAGCGGCATTGGTGGCTTCAGCCTTGGGCTTGAGCGCACTGGCGGCTTTGAGACGGTCGCATTCTGCGAATATGAACCATTCCCCCGCGCGGTGCTGGCCAAGCATTGGCCGAATGTGCCGTGCTTTCCAGATGTAAGGACACTGAAAGGATCGGACATTGACGGACCAGTTGACGTTATTTGCGGCGGATACCCATGCCAGCCTTTCTCCACTGCCGGGAAGCGCAGAGGCAAGGAAGATGACCGCCATCTCTGGCCAGAATTTAGTCGGCTCGTGGCTGAACTCCGGCCCTCTTGGGTCATTGGAGAAAATGTTGCTGGGCACATCAGCATGGGCCTCGACGACGTGCTATCTGACTTGGAGGGACAAGGTTACGCCTGCCGGACGTTTGTTATTCCAGCTTGCGCCGTCGGGGCGTTCCATCGTCGAGACCGATGCTGGACTGTGGCCCACGCCGCGCAGTTGCAGCGCAATGGCGGCGAACATTACGACAGCGGCCATTCAGAAGGCACCAGAACGGTTCAAGACGTTTCCAAACTTAGAAACCGCAATGGCGATCAAGATGTGGCCGACGCCGACGGCGCGCGATTTTCGGACAGGCAGCGCGCCAGACAGCCCGCGAATGAAGCGCAAGGCGAGGCAGGGACGGTCGCCCGACCTGAACGACGCTGTGACTTGCGAGGGGCAGCATGGCTCCCTGAACCCGACGTGGGTCGAGTGGCTAATGGGGTTCCCAGAAGGGTGGACCGACTTAAAGCCCTCGGAAATGCCGTCGTCCCGCAAGTCCCCGAAATGATCGGATACGCAATTCTTGAAGCAGAGAAGGAAAAACCATGACAATCAGAACATTCATCCGCGAACTGATCGCCGCGCTGGCGCTGTTCACGGTCCTTGGCGGCCTGCCGCTGATCCTGTGGGGGCTGGCGCAGTGACCATGACCAAAGAACAGACACAGCAGTTGATCGACCAGAAGCTGGCCGCTGTGAACAGCCTGAACCGGCAGTATCCCGGCGTTCGGCCCTCTTGGGTCAGCGGCGAACTGTCGATTTTGTGGGTGCAAATTGACAACCTGAGAAAGCAACTGGAGGCAACGGAATGAAAATCGACTTTGACAAGATCACCAACGACCGATGGATCAAGGTCGCTCGGGCGTTGGAGGCCAATGGCTACTGCGCGACCGCAGCGGCCAGCGCCCTTGGGTGGCACAGGCAGCAGATTTACGATGTCGTGCATCGCCTGAAGCGGCACGGCCTGATCCAGAAGGATGTCATCGTCAGCGGCTACCTCGGCACGCAGGCCCGCACTGGTGGGCTGCGCCTTGGTAAAATCACAGAGGTGTCGCGCGAATACGATTTGGCCTTCCAGCGGTGGCTGGTCAAGCAAGTGCCAGAAGAGGCGTCCTTGGCCGACCTGCTGCTGTCCATGGCATACGACGTGTACATGGATGAGGTCGAAGAAAAGGGCCGCAAGGCCGCATAAGGAGAGAGAGCATGAAGACGTTTCAGGACTTGGCGAAGAGGCTGAACGGCGGGACCGACCAGCAGACGCGAATGGCAAAGATGGCCACGACGCTGGCAGAGCCAAAGAAATGCCGTGGCATCATTACCAACCGCAACAACGACTTGGCGTGGGCGATGGTCGTCGGAGAGGGTCGTCAGGCATTTATTCCGACCGGGCTGACGCGAAAGCACAGCCTTCGCGCTGGCGACATTGTGGACATGACGATTGTTGAAAATGACTATGGGCATCGCGACAAGACGCCATACCGCGCGATCATGCTGGATAAGGTGAAGCCAGAAGTGCAGCCCGCGCCTGCCACAGCGCCAGAGCCTGCACCCGAGCCTATTGCCCCGCGCCTTCCGAGACTAAAGGGGCTACAGCCGGGTTCCTTCCCGGACCAGATCGGCCCGGAGATGCTGGCGATGATGAAGCCGGAATTCCTGTATCGGGCGCGCGACTTTGCGCATCTTGTTCCGGAGAACCATTCGAAGAAGCTGACGAATGTGTTGGAGGCGCTGCTGGCCATAGGTCGCGTGCATCGGATTTCGCTGCACTCCTCTCCGGAAAAGAAGGCGGGTCGTTTGTACTGGTGTTTGGCGGGTCAGGGTTCGCAAATCTTGGCGAAGGTGGTCGAACATAGGACCGGTGGAGGGGGCGATGAGTAAGAAGCATGCACTGGCCCGGCTGATGAAGCTGGAGGCGTGGCTGGATACCGACGAAGAGGTGCTGGCGAAGATGGACAAAGAGGCGCGGCTGGATCACGAATTCATCATCGTGCAAGTGCGGATGGCTATTCAGGAGTTGAGCAATGGCTAAGTGGAACCTGACCCTGTGCGACATGCACCGTGTCGAGGCCAAGCATCTGCGGGACAGGCTGCGAATTGCGATGGCGGCGCTGGATGTCGTCATCAAGTTTGGCCATGCGGCTGGCGATGATTTCGAACAGACTGTCACCGACATGACGGTGGCGGCAGAGCGGGCATTACAGAGGATTGAAGGCGATGAGTGATTACGATCTTGACCCAGACCTGCCCGCGCAGCTTGAAGCGGTGGCCCACATGGCCGCCGTTTCTGGCCTGCACATTGATGACCTGCGCGTGATGCCCGCAGCGGGTGTCGCCGACATCATCTATGAGGCGCTGTTCGAAATCAAACGACACAGAGGGATCGAAGGCGATGAGTGAGATTGCAAGGATCGGCCCCGCTGATGACGGGGTTCAGCGGTTTTACCGCCTGCATGCGCGGCGGTCATCTGACTTTGCCGTTGCCGAGCATGACTTTTGCTGCCGCACATTGGGCGGCGCGGTTGCAGAGAACCAAGCCAGAAAGCATGCAGAGTGGTTGATGAAAACCAAGCCTGCATACGATCAGGTCCGTATCACCCTGCACGTTGTCCATCCAATCATGGAGAGGGGGTTTGAAGATGAGTGACGATCTGGTGAAGCGGGCAAGGCACAACGCTCTGGCTGACATGCCGCACTTTGCAAGCGTCGAACTGATTGAAGCGCTAGCCGACCGCATCGAGGAACTTGAGGCCAAGCTGGATTGGGTTATCACGGAACGGGACGAGACATTTGCTTTGATGCTGGACCGTGCACAAACAGCGGAGGCCAAGCTATCTAAGAGCGAAGCTCTCTTGGCGAAGGCGGTGGAGTTTGCAGAAATCGTTGAACGGTGTGGACATGGGGCGTTGTGGGATTTAGCCCGCACCACCCTCGCAGAACTGAAAGGAGAGGCCGATGCAACCTGACTGGGAAAACTTCGCCAAGGCTGTGCTGACAGACTGGCCAACTGGTGATCTGGACGGCTCTGTTCTGTTCGACTTGTCGCTGCAATACGGCATGATCCAAGAGGTGCCGGGTGGATATAACTCTGACCACCACATTGACGCCGATTGCATCTGCCCCGAAGAAGGCGACCCTTGGTATGAATACACCTTCCGAGGCAAAGCTGGGCCTGGGCTGTATTCCATTTCTGACATGACCAAGCGCATCCAAGAATTGCATGACGAGAACGCACGGCTTCGTGATGCCGTTTACATTGATGACTTGACTGTAACCTTGCAGGGGAAAGACAGAGCCGTTGCGATTGCAGGAATGGAGCGGGCTTTAGACTTAATCAATGCAGACCTAACGCAAGAAGCAAAAGTGGCTCTGCGCACCACCCTCGCAGAACTGAAAGGAGAGAGGGATGCCTGACAATCGCGGGGTGAACGAGGCGCTGAGGAGGGCGGGCTTTAAACGCCTGCCCGCGTGGTGGGTTACGCAAGCAGAATTTGACGTAATCCACCGCATGGTGCACAATCATCAGGAGCATATCAATGAGATCAGAGCATTTTATCGCAACCGGAACCGCGACGATGCCACACCATCAGTACCTGACGAACAGTCAGATTGATGTCATCATCAAGCTCATGCCGCGCGTGCAGTACCTGCAAGGACGCGGCCTGACACGTCAGCAGATCATCGACACGCTGGTAATAGCTGAGGGCTGGTCTCACGGTGCCGTGATGGACACGCTAGATCGCATCAAGCGGACAAACCCCAATCGAAGCAGGCCCACTTGACGACGAAGGTTCCCGGCGGCAGCGCCGGGGCCAGCCTGTCATTAACGTAGGCTTCAGTAGCTGCTTCGCACTGTTCAAGCGTTTTAAACACCGGAGCCGGGGGTGTCTGACACTCCCCGCTCATGGCGCATATGAGGATCAACGGACTGAACATAGTCTAAGCGGCCTCGGTCCACGTCTCGCCGGTCGCCGCCTGCGGCGTCCAGATCTCCGACGTAACCGCCTGTGCGGTCCACGTTTCGGCAGTTACAGGCGCGTCGTTCCAAACTGAACCGGTGGTGCCGACATCGGGCGTACCCGTGGTGATACTGCCGCCCAGTAGGGTGTGAACCTGCGCTACATCCGCCGCATCCAGCGTCGGGCGACCTGCGGTAACCGCACTGGGGGCCAGAACGTGTATGACGACTAGCGTCGACGCCGCCACGGTGGGCGCGCCAGCGGTGATCGCCACGGCTGTCAGGGCGCGCGTCTCAGAGGCCGCAGAGGCCGCAGAGGCCGCCACAGTAGGCTCTGCTGTGGTGATGTTAGTCAGGGTCAGGACGTGCGTCTGAGAGGCCGCAGAAGCGCCCACAGACGGTGCCGCTGCCGTGATCGCGGTGGCGGTCAGGCCGTGGTCCTGCACGATGCTCGGGCTGCCCACGGTGGGCGACCCTGCGCTGATCGGATCGACGCTGAACGTCTCCTCCCCCGACATCGTAATGCCGGGGACCGTGGGCGACCCGGTCGTGATCGCCGTCAGCGCGATGGCGTGCGTCTGCGAGACGGAAGCTGCGCTGACGGTCGGGCTGCCGGTGGCTATGCCATCGGCTGAAAGACCCGTGGCCTCAACAACAGATGCACTTTGGACCACAGGTTGGCCTGTAGTGATAGCAACACCAGACAGATCATCGGCAATAATCGCCCCATCATCCGCTAGGGGCGCAGAGGCGAGGGGCGTAAAGCCTAGCATGGCATCTCCTTACGGCTGCGAAGGCCAAGTCACATTGAAGGGGAACCCCTCTTGAGCAGTTATATCACGAAGCGCCTGCCGATACACTTCCCAGTCCATCGGGATGTTAGTGCCTTTCTCGGTGTGCATAATCACGACCCAATCGCATTCCGACAGCAGGCTGTCACGGTGGGATCGCACATTGCGCTGGGCATCTTCCAGAGGCAGCGCCTCCAGCTTATACGGAAGCGACCAGTTGCCCTGCGCGTCCTGAGTAAAAACATCGTCAATCAGACGCCATGCAAGATTGTCGTACTCAGGAACCGATGGCCGTGTGTACGGATACACGTCCCACTCAGCCAGCAGAGCGTCAGTTGGTTCTGCCGGAAAGGATGTGTTGGGGTTGTCAGACCGCAACTGACGCAGAGAGTATTTATCAGGAGAGCCGTTTGTCAGTTTGAAATACATTGGTCAGTCTCCTATGCGGCAGGGATGCGAACAGTGAAAGCGCCCCAATCGTCGCCGGACCCGCTAAAATTACCAGGGTCTTCTGTCGAACTCGGGGAAAGGTAATAACTGCCAGCAATACGACCGCTTGTCGTGAAACCAGAATATCCAGCAGGTCCAGCCGAAAAACTAGACGCCCCATCAAACGCCGCTCCTGCGAAAGCCCCATCCCCCGAACTAAAACCAGTGAGGGAGGGTGGATCAGGAGTGTTACTACTACCCGATGCAAAAGCGAACGTGGGGGCAACGGACGTGCTATTACCCGAAAACGCAAAAAGCAGACCTCTGTTAATCGGCACTGTTATGCTGCTTTCACCATACGCATAAGCGAGTGCCATATAAAAACCAGTGGGTTTATATTCATACAGAACCGTCCAACCAGAAGGTACATCGTCGCCGGGACCATAGGTGCCACCCTGTGCTTGCATGTAAATAACAAGATCGTTTGCGCCCACACCAGTCAGAGAAATGTCGCCATTACCAGCAACACTATCGACGAATGTAACTGCACCGCCGCCAGCAGAAAATCCACCAGCCCCCTGTATCTTATGCCACAGCATTACGAACCATCCCCCACCAGCGCGCCGTACAGCGTGGTGCTGACTTTCCAGAGAGCGATGACTGTGTAACCCGTTGTCGCCAGTGTGGGCGCAGAGCCGCCGTTGTTGACCCACGTCATAGTCGGCCAAGTGATGGTGTAAGCAGTGCCGTCGTCAATCATCAACGTGATTGCCTCGCCTGCGGACAAGCTGTCGGTGGGCGTCGAATTGGCTGTCAAAGTCCACGTCTGGATAGAGCCGTTTGATGGGTCCAGCGCCGGGGTGGTGCCGCTGACCGTGTAGACATCCTCAAGGATGGTTCCGGTGATTGTCGGCTCAGTCAGCGTCTTGTTGGTCAGCGTCTGCGTGCCGGTGGGCGTGACAATATCCTCACCCGCTGCCGTGACAAACACCACCGCAGACCCCGTCAGGTTCAGGAGCGATCCGGTGCTGCTTTCGTCCAGCGTCCGCGATAACTCAGTGGTGGAGGCCGTGTAGGTGCCGCTGCCAATCTCCCACGCCGCGCCATCTTCGATGGTGTAGCGGACGGTCTGGCCGTCAGTGACGCCAGCATCTGCGAAACTTTGATACCCGCTCTCCGGGGTGCCCAAGGTTATAGTGCCCGTACCGGTACTGGTCGTGGCGACTTTCGCCCGATTGACAAGCGTGACCATCGGTCAGACCCTCCTGCTGTTACTGTTTACGCCGGGTCCGGGATGCCGATTGCTACGGACGACAAAGTGAAAGTGTTACCAGAAGTAACAGCCTGAGACGCTGTCAGCGATCCGGTGGCTAGCAGGCGGCTGTTGCTGGTGTCCACAATAGCGTAGTGCGTGGCGGTGCCGGTGCTGGTCACCGAGCCGTCAGTGATCGCAGCAACGACGACCTCACGGCCACCGCCGGAGCGGTCCTGCGGCGCGCCGATGGACAGCGAGGTGCTGTTGCCCAGCGTGTAAGTGCTGGTCGCGGCGGCGTATGTAGTCGGCTCCTGCGAGCATATGTCTATACGGTTCGCCTCTGTATCGAGGACAGACAGGCCGTTATCATAGACCCGGTCGTTGAGCGTAGCCATGATCGGCCTCCTTTTGCTGGTGGTGGCACCATAACATGCCAGACGTGTTAATGACAGATGCGCGTATTTTGCTCGTTGTGGACGATTATATCAACAAGCAGCGCGCGGTCGTTTCGTAGTAGCCAGTTTACGGTTTTCTGGCTGTCAAACAGCATGGGCGAGGTGATGTCGCAGTAGCTATTGATTGTCATTCCGCAGCCAGCGAGCAGCGCGGTCAGACAGGCCCACGTCGTCCAAAATCTCCACCTCATCCTCGACCTCCTTTGCGACCCGCATAGCGTCGAGCCTGCGGCGTGCGGCTTGCGCCGCCTGCGCCGCCCCAGCGTCCCGACGCCCGGTCAGGTAGGCACCAAGGACAGCCGCAACGACAGCGCCAGCAGCCAACAGCCATCCCTTAAATCTCCAAAGCATCGCGTCTCCACAGCCACAGAGCCACGCCCGCCAGCAGGATGCAGCCAGCGACGGCGATGAGCTGAGCCGTGCCCTCAAGCCCTTGGAGGGCACCCACAGCGCCAGATGCCGCCGCAGCACCCTGCACCACCGAGACCTGCTTAACGGCCTTGGCTGGGGCGCTCTGCGGCGCTGGCGCGGCCTGCCCGGTCGTCCAGTCGCTCGCCGGGTAGGTGTCGCGGTCTAGCTCAAAGTGCGGGCCGTCCTTGAACGACTGCCACCGACCGCCCCAAGTGATCGCCACGCCCTCGGCCTGCGCCGCCGCCTCGACGGCTGGCCCGAGCTGGTCGTAGAGCGGCCACGCGAATGCGGCTCTGCCGTCAGGGCCGACCGGCAAGAGATCCACGGCGTGGCCCGTCAGGTGGCGGCTGTGCATGATCTTGCTTTGCCCGCTGGCGACCAGCTCCTTTTGCCGCTCCACGCTGCGCACGCCCTCGATGACGATGAAGTCGAGCGGGCTGTCCTGCAGCGCACGGTCCACCACACGCCGAAGATCCGGGTGGATGCCGCGCAGGCTGTTCAGGCTCCGCTTGGAGTACTTGCGCATCACTTAGCCTCCAACGCTCGTAGGATGCGGTCCGACTGATCCATAAGCGCGTCCAGCCGCGTTTCTATCCGCCCAAGCTGCACAGCCTGCGCTTGGGCTGTGTCCATCACCTCGTCCACCTGCACCTCAATTTTAGTGATGCGGCTCTTGTTGTGCTCGATGTCAGACGACATCTGGCTAAACATCCAGACCACGCCGCCGAGCTGCACACCCATGCCGATAATAATCGAGATCGGTACAGATCGGGACAGGTGCCAGCTCTCGGTGTGGGCCATAGTTATGCTCCCTTAATGCGGAACGCGGCAAAGTCGCCATCCATCAATTTGCGCTTACAGTATAGCGCAAATTCTTTACTACCAATAGCAGCGCCGCACTCGCGGCTCCACTGCTCGGCGATTACAAACGGGATCGAGCCGACCTTGCGGACGGCTGCGTCGCCGTGCATCGACGGCGCGACCTCGGCCTCGTGCTTGTTGAGGGCGATCAGGCTCTCGACGTCCTGCGTGCGCCGGATGACCAGCCTGCCGTCGGTGTCGAAGCCGTACTGCTCACTCGGCGTCAGCATCGTCTGCCTTGCTCCGCTTTGCCCGCGTGTGGACCTGCTTCGCCATGTCGGCGTCGATCAGGGCCTGCGCCTCGGCGTCGTCTAGCGTCGCCTCGTAGCCCTCGTGACGCTGCGCGCCGTCGAGCCAGATACCACGGTTGTCTGTCAGTCGGATCTTCATTTCGGTCTCCCGGTTGGGGCAGGGGCGGCCTGAGCCGCCCCCGCTAGTTTATCAGAGCGCCGGGTTGATGTCGGCGATGATGCCGTGCGCCTTTTCGTTGTCGACCTGCAGGCCGTACTCGGTGCTGATCAGCGTGCGGTCGGAGTGACCGGTGCGGGCCAGCGGCTTCTGCTTGGTGGTCTGCAGGTAGCCGACGCGAGCGTAGCTGGGGTCGAGGACGAAGACGTCGCGCGAGCGGATGAAGCGCGTCGGCACGATCTGCAGCTCGCCGAAGTCGGAGACGTACAGGTCGATGGACGCGACCACCTTCTTGTCGCTGATGTCGCGGTAGCGCGTAGCCGACCCGGTGAAGGTCGAGCTGATCTTCTGCTTCACGCCCGAGCCGCACAGGACGATGGTCGGCTCAGCGCCCTCGTCCCAGCACGACGCGATCACGTCCTTGAGCATGGTCTCGGTTAGTCCCCTCAGCGTCCCGTCGGTGGCGGCAGCGTTGGGGTAGCCCTCGGTGCTTCCCGACAGCGTGGGGTTGGCACCGCCGGTGCCGCGATCCACGTTGGTCTTCAGGAATGCGGTGAGCGACGCGGTCTCGCGTGCGGTGCCCGAGGAACCAGCGACGGCGGCGTTGTTGTCGCCGACGAGCATGGTCTCCATGTCGCGCTTCAGCTCCTTGAGCTTGTACGCGATTTGCTTGGCCTTGCGCTGGGCGTCGCCCGCACCGTTGACCGCTTCGTTGGTGTCCGACACCTCGACCACCTTGTCGGAAATCTGGGTGTAGTTTGCCAGACGCAGGGCGTTGGTCGGCGCGTCGTTGCCGGGTGCCGCCTCGCCTTCAGCAACGCGGTTGCTGTTCGACGCTGCGGCCAGCTCGATCACGGGCCACTCGAAGTAGGTGTTCGAGACGCTGCGGCGACCGATGGACGACATGAAGGGCGTTTCGGTCGGGCTGATCGAGATCAGCGCGTCCTGAAGATCCTCGCGGATGGTCGAGACGTCATAGGTCTCGTTGGTATTTGCATTGACTGCCATTTGATTGCTCCATTAGCTCAGCAGGAAATTGGCGACGTCATCGACGCTGCCGGTTTGTTTCATCCGAGCCACTGCTTGCTGCCGCTGCTTCGCCTTGCTGCTCTTCGCTGGCTTCTTGGCACCGGGCTTGACGACGGGTCGGGCCTTCTCGACCCTCCGTTCAGCCTCGCCCTTCGCCCCCATCATCTCGCGATATTTCATCGCGTCGTACAGCACCTGCACGGTCTTGGCGTCCGTGATCTGGTCGAGCGCTGCGGCGTCGAAGCCGTAGGCCAGACCGGTCTGCACCAGCTTCTCCTTGAGGCCCGACGCCCGCTTGGGGTCGGAAAACTCAGGAATGGTCTGCTGCAGGGTCTGCATCTCCTGATGCAGGTGTGCCTGCAGCGCCTGCTGCTGGATGTGCCTCTGTTGCTGGTCAAGTGCCTGCAACTGATGCTGCTGCTGCTGCCACTCTGCGGCCTTCCGGTCGTAGGCGATCTTGGCTTCCATGTAGCCGATGGGATCGTCCTTGAACATCTCGTCGCTTGGCGGCTTTGGGGGCGCGGTGAAGGAACCGCTCTCGAACTGCTGGCGGAGCTGCTGCACCCGCTGCGTTTCGGCTTGCAAGGCTGCATACACCTGCTCGACCTCTTTCTTGGCCGACGCAACTTGCTGCATACCCTGCTGGATGGCCTGCTGACCTGAGTAACCACGGCGTAGCTCGTCGAGGGTAACCTTCTTCTCGTCTCCGTAAACCTTCACGGAGTAAAGCTGTTCTGGTTCCTCATCGAGGTCCGTATCGTCCTCGGTGTCGTCGTCATCCACATCGGTGGCCTCGTCCTCGAGTACCTCCGCGTCTTCGATGTCGTCCTGCCCTTCGGCGTCGGCTTCCATCTGCTCTTCTTCCAAAGAGCTATCGACCCGATCCAAGATCAGGTTGTCTGCGACGGCGTCAAAGTCGTTGCCGTCGATCTGTGGTGCAGTCGTGGTATCCACGGTGCCGCTCCTCACTTACGGCGCTCGGCCAGCTTTCCGTCCAGAATGAACCGGTTGAGCTGGGTCTCCAAGTCGCCAAGCGCCCGGACCATCCGGCGCGCTTCCATCACATCAGCGTCGCTGTGCGAGGTGCTGGTAAATACAGCCACCTGTACACTTTTTAGCACATCGAGCGCCTCACGCAAAGTCGGGTCGTTTAGCAGCCGCTCGGCGGCCTGCTTACGCTGCTCGGGGGTCACTGCTGGCCTCCGAGGTTAGTGTTACGCTGGCGCTCCTGCTCGGCGCGGATCGCCTGCTCGTTGGCCTGCAGGCCGTACTTGCCGAGCAGCTCCGCGTTCTTGAGGGCCAGATCCTGCGCCATCTGATCGCGCTTGCGGTCGTCGTCCGCCATAAACTCGGTGACCCGGAGCTGGTGCGCGGCGGCGGCCTTCTGGGCGTCGAGCTGCATCCGCATGGCGTCGGACTGCTGCTTGGCCTGCGCCTTCATCATCTCGGCCTGCATGAATGCGGCGTTGGGGTCGGACTGCTGCTGACCCTGCTGGGCCTGCGCCGCCTGCTGCGCCTGCATCATCATTTGCTGCTCGATCTGCGGGTTCATCGGCGCAAAATATCGCTCGGTGTTGCGGATGCCCGCACCGGCAGCCATGTCGGACAGCGTGTTGCGGATGCCGGTCAGGCTGACGATGCCATTGGTCGGGCCGTAGGCCTGCCAGATCTGCATCTGTAGCCCAAGGATCTCGCGGTAGGCTGCCGCCTTCTCTTCCTCGCGCCCGGTGCCTAGACCGATGTTGACGCCGACGTCCATTGAGGTGTTCCACACTCGAGGATCGACCGGCTGGTACATGTTGTTGAGGCGCACCATCTGCGGCCCATCGGCGTGCTTGACGATCAGGCGCAGCAGGAGGCCGAAGAGCTGGCGCATGCCGCCCTCGGCGAGGTTGCGTGCCATGACCTCGACCTGACCCGCAGCGGCCTGCACAGTGGCCGTGACGGCGGCCTTGGTGGTCGATTGTAGGGCGTCTGGGTCGAGGCCCATCGAGGCGCGCGTGACGCCCGTCTTCTGCTCGACCATGCCGTCGATGTACTGCATCGCCGCCAGCGTCTGGCCCGCCGTGAAGGGCACCTCGAGCGGCTGCACAGCGCCGAGCTGCGTCATCCGCACGATGGCCCCGATCTCGTTGTTCAGGACGTCGTCGGGGTTCACCGCGCCGTCCAGCATGGCGAGGCGCGGGTTGTTGGTCATCTGGACGTTGTCGAGGATGCCACGCAGGATCGCGGTCGCCGCGTCCTGATCGTTCATGGTCAGGTCGGCGATGCTGCGCCCGACCATGGTGTGCGGCTCCGGGTCGATCTCGAAGACGGCGTAGGGCAGCTCGTCCGCAGGCTCGACGCTGAGCAGCTTGTAGGCGCTGCCGCCGAGGATCGCCCGGTGCAGTGTCGGGACGCCCGTGCCGTCGATGTCGATCCGCATGTAGGCCTCGGTGACCATCACCTTCTTCATGCTGGGGTCGGTGGCGTTCTCGTCGTCATCGACGTTCAGGCTGTAGCCCCGGCGAGCTTCCTCCTCCTGCTCGACCACGGTGTCAGCGTCGGTCGAGCTGTCCAGCTCCGACACCTCGTCGAAGTCGTAGCCCATGGCGACAAGATCCCCGACGCGCATGTCGGTGCGCTGGCCGCAGACGTAGCAGTCTTGCAGGCTGCGCGCGTTGCGGTCGAAGAAAAACTCTTCCGGCGGAATGCTGTCGATGGCGATCTTGCCGGAGGTGGTCGTGCGGGCGATCTTGAGGCTGTGAGTGGTGGCCGCCTGCTCGACCATCTGGCCCTCGGGCGTCGAGACCGAGGTCATGGCTTCGGACATGCCGTGCTCGAGGATCTGGACGTCCGGGTCCATAATGAGGGCCTGATACTGCATGTCGTTCAGGCCGGTGTAGGTGTAGATCGTGACGTCGTCCTTGGTCTCGTAGTAGGCCTTGGCGACGCCCATACGCTTCACCAGAGCGTCTTGGAAGACGTCGGACAGCACCCGGTATCCGCTGCACTGCTGGAAGAGCCAGTGGGCGTAATCGGTCGCCTGCTGCGCCATGGCGACGTCTTCCGGGCCGGTCGGGATGTATTCGACCGGCTTGGTGCTGGACAGGAAGACGCGCATCAGGCTGGGCTTGATCGCCCGCACAGTGTCGCGCGTCTTGGTGGAGACCACCTTGCTGCGGCCCGCCTCGTACTCGAGGTCGCACTCGCCGTCAAAGTAGCGCTGCGCCTTGATCCGGGCGTCCGCCAGATCGCTCTCGATGAAGTCGATGGCGTCCTGCACGGCAGTGGACAGGATGCCCTCGACCTCGTCTTCGGACAGCCCCCGGTCGTCCTCGGCCTCGTCAGGCTCTGGCATTTCGACGCCCATGTCCTCGAGGATGTCGAGAAGCTCGTCGTCTTCGATGCGATCTTCTGGGTCCATGGTTCCGTCCTTATTCGGTCACGAGAGGCACTGAGGTGAGTGCCCCTGCAGTAAAGAGCGCCTCGACGATTTGCTGGGCGCGGGTGGTGTCCTGCATGTCTTTGGCGGCGCGCAGGAGCCGCTCGACCGCGACGTCGCGCTGCTGTCCCTGCATGGACAGCAACTCGCCGAGGCTACGGTTCAGCTTGCTCGCGCTGCGGCCATAGAGGATCTCGTCAATCAGCCGGTTGATCGGAACAGACACCGCCTCAGAAACGCGGCCCGGTATGGACTGTCGACTGCTGCTCTCCGGGACGCGCGCTGCCGACAGCGCGTCGGCAGCCTCCTTGCGAGCCTGTGTTTCCGACCCCTCTAGCACCTTGCTGCGCGTGCGAGAAAAAGTCTTCTCAGCCTGCAGGCGCTGCATGATGGCGTTTGCGTCGTCCGCACCAAGGATCAGCCGGAGCTTTTCGGCGTTAAACTCCTTGTCAAACGCACCCCACGCTGCGGCGGCATCATTGCGTGAAGTACCCATGAGAGCCTGAATATATTCCCGCGCGCCCTTCTTGAACGCCTCCCTCTGGGGGTCGGTCATGCCCGACAGCTTAACGCGCAAGTCCGCTGGCGACAGCGTGGACAGCGGCCCGCCGGTAAACACTGACCTGCCGTCAGCAATGGCGCGCTCCAGCGCCGAGGCGTCCGCCCACCCCCCGCGCGCCGTGGCGTAGCCGGGGATCTTGTCAAGCCTGCGGTCCATTTCGTCGAGCACATTTTTCAGGATCTTACCCTTCTCGCCTGCGCCCTCCCGGAAAGCCTGCTCTTTAGCGTCGCTCAGCGCAGCGCGAGCGTTGTGCAAGCGCAGGGCCGAAACCGGGCCTTCCTTCCCTAGGTCAGACAGTACGTTGTTCAGCGCGCTGCGCACGGAGCTGGATTGATCCCGTGCCGCCATGGCGATGCCGCTGCGCAGGGCGTCAATGTCGATGGGGTCCGGGTACGCCTTTGCCGCGTCATATAGCGGGCCGAACTCCGTCGCCTTACGGCGGGCCTGCTCCGCGCGGGCTTCAAACGCCGCTCCGGGCTGCGCCATGTAAGTGCTGACATCCTGCTCAATCCGCTGCCCAGCACCAGCGGCGCGCTCACGCAGCGCGCGGGCCATCACGTCCGCACCCTCTCCGCCAATCACGGCAAGCCCCTGCGCCCGACTGAGGGGCGCGCCGGGGATGTCCGCAATCATGCCTTCCGGCCCGAGGCTGGCGAGGTACTCCTCAATGTCCTCCCCGGAGCGCTCGGAACGGCCCAGTGATGATGCGACCCTTCGAGACGCAGCGCCGCTGTATTCTGGCAGGGTACGACCGAGCCGCCGCACGTCTTGGATCGCGCGGGTCGTCGCCCCAGCCAAGGCACCGGCAGCGGGGGAAAGCGCACCTATAGCCGCCCCAGTGGCAGCGGTGGCTGGAGACACTTGGACCAACCGGTCTAGCGGCCCGCCCTCAGCCTCGCCAATTTGCGGCAGCGCGGCGGCAGTGGCCCCAGCCCCCATGCCTGTCAGCACTCTAGGCAGCGGCCCCACCGTCTGCATCCAACGAGCCGTGCCCAGTGCGGGCAGGGCCATGCCAGCGCCCGTACCGGCAAGCTGCCCGCTGGCGTACTCCTCTGGGGCCAGCATCTGCGCGGCCTCATTCTTTTGCCGGATCAAGTCCCGGTAGCGGCGGTAGGCGGCGCTGGCAGCCTTGGTGTCGCCGCTGCGCGTAAGCTCCTTGACCGCCTCCGCAGCGCCCCGGATCTCGTCGTCGAAATTCATAGCGAGGCCCGACTGCATGCCTCGATAGGTGGCTGCAGTCTTAATTTGCTCCTGCTCTGCCGCAGGCCGCTTAGCTCGGTAGGTGTCCAGAGCCTGCTGCTGGCGAGGCGAAATGTCTCCAGACCGTTCGAGGGCCTCAAGCACGCGCACCGCCTCTAGGATGTTGCTGGCCTCCGCATAAGTCATGTCGTCAGCCATTCGTCACCTCCCGAGCAGGATGTTGGCGGCGTCGTCACCGGTCATAGAAGACACCGGAGCCTGCTGCCGGATAACTGGCGGAATTGGGTTCTTCAGCGACGCCATCTCGCGCAAGTACGTCGGGACGTCGATCTCGCCGGACGCCAAGCGCTGCGCGATTTGGCCCGCCTGCATATCGTAGTTGGCTATGCCTCGCAGGGTCTGCAAGATCAACTCATTACCACCCGGCGTGTTGATGATCCGAGGAAGGCTTTGCTTGAACAGGGCAAGATCCGCGTCGGACATCGGCCCGGAGCCGGGTTGGCGCTGCTCCGGCACCAGTTGGTTGATCAGCGCTTGCGCAGCCTCGACATCGCTCGCTCCCTCCAGCTTCAGGCCAAAGTTACTCGCCATCTGAACAAAGGCCCCCGCACCGCCCTGCGGTGCGCTCCGCAAGAGCTGTTCCAATACATCATAGCGGGCGATGTTCCTGCTCGCCTGCTGCCCCGCTTTGATCGACGTTGCAACATCAGCCCCAAGGTTTTTACCCAGTTCTTTCTGAAGCGCGCTTTCGTCAGCTCCGGTGCCCACGTTGACAACGCTTCCACCGCCGCCACCGGAACGCAAAAACTCGTCAAAGCTGCCCGGATAGCCAGACTGCTTGGCGTACTCATAGTTTTTGATCAGTGCGGTGCGGTCGTCTTTAGGTTTCGAAAGAGCCAGCGCCGCAGCGTCCTGTCCGCCCAGCGCGCCAGCCTCCACCGCAGCCGCTAAATCAGGCCGGTTCACGCCCGGAGACCGCAGCCACTCGACAGTGCGTGACTTGCTCTGCAGCGCCTTCTCCGCCGCCAGCAATTCCTTGCGCGTCTCCCGGCGCTCTTGGATGCCGCCCTGCAAAGCGTTAATCATCGCCGTGTTGGGGAACATCGACAGGCCGCTCAGACCGATGGCGAGGTTCGACAGGATGTCGCGCCGACGCTCGGCGGGCGACCGGGGGTCGTCCTCGCGGGGGCCGAACAGGCCAAGCAGCCCGCGCGGCTGCTGGGGTGCTTGCTGGGCGTCCATGGGTGCTGCTCCTTGTGTAGATATGCGGGGCTGGCTCGGCAAAGGTATGCCCCCTGTCCCCATGCTTGTGCGACCCAAAACTTTTGGGACGTAAGCCTGCGTCTCCTTATAGGGCGGGATGCCACCATACTTTTGAACAGCTCCCGGACCTGCGTTATATGCAGCCAAAGCCAGAGGCCACTGCCCAAACGTGTCGTACTGCTGGCGTAGGTATTGCGCTCCGCCAAAGATGTTTTGCTTTGGATCATATGGGTCGACGCCAAGCTGCTTAGCAGTTCCCGGCATAAGTTGCGCAGGACCGATAGCACCGGCAGAGGACACCACGTCTGGCTTCCAGCTACTCTCCTGCTGGATTAGGCTGAAAAACAGCTCCTCAGGGATGCCGTAGCGGCTTGCCGCCTCCGATGCTATTTGACGCAGATCCATTTACAGCCCCGCGAATGCGCCGATGATCGTGCCGAGCGTACCCAGCAAGCCGGGGTTCTGCGTCGTCGTCTGCGTCTGCTGGCCCATGTTCGCCGCACCCAGCGCCGCCATCGGCAGCGTCAACGCCTGCTGTGGCGCGCCCGTGAAGCCGCTGTATTGGTTCTGCGCCGCGTTGATGAGCTGCTGCATAAGCGCCTGCTGTAGCGCGCCCTGCTGGCTCTGCTGGCCGCTGATCTGCTGCCCGAAGCCGAAGCCGAGGTTGGCGAGGTTCCCAAGCTGGGAAGCGCCCTGCATCATCAGGTTTTGCTGGCCCTGCGCCGCGCCCAGAGCGGTGTTGAAGCCCTGCATGTTAAGGTTAGCCGCAGTGTCGGCGGCCTGCTTTGCGAAGGCTTGGTTAGTTAGGCTCTCCGCCACCCCGTGGCGTGACCCGCCGAAAGCCCCGGCTCGCCGCGCCTGCGCGGCGGTGTTCATCGCCTGCGTCTGCCGCTGGGTTTCGAGATCCGCCAGCGTGCGCTGGGTGACCGCCTGCGTGTATGGGTTCATAAACCGGCCGATCTGCGGGCCAGCCATGGCCGCCCCAGTCGCGCCGAGCGCGCCTTGGTAGGCACCGGCTGACTGCTGGTAGACGTTCTGCGCCGCCTGCGTGTCCTGTGGGTTTGCTGGTCCCGCCATCTTAGGCCTCCCCTTCGCCCCGACGACCGCCACCTATTGATGAGGCCATTCCGGGGTTTCCTTCTCCAATGCCAAACGACCCGTCAAAGCCGAGCAAGTCTCCCATATAGGTGTCGCCAAAGTTGACGGTGCCGTCTCCGCTTATGTCTCTCAGTCCGTCATAGAACCCGCCGCCGCTGGATGTGCCGACGCCATTGGCGCGGTTTTCCCAATAGCCGCCGTCAAAATAGGGGTCGTCGCGGTTGAAGGGGTTGTTGCTGCCAGATCCGTCAGCGCCGCCGAAGCCCCCGGCTCCGCCGTATGCCGACACGCCGCCAGTGAGCGGCGCGAATGGGTTGCGCGGCCCCGCGCCGGTTGTCGGGTCGATAAACATCCCCCGGATAAAGTCGTACTGCCCCGGAGCGTTGGCTTGCAGAGCCGACAACATTTCGTTGTAAAGAGGAGTGCTGCTGTAGCCCTGAACGCCCCCGGCAAACTGAGTAGGCGCGGGCATGCCCTCCATGCCGGTCATGCCGCCGCCCGGTAGGCCGAAGGCCGCCGCCGCCTGCCCGGTGTTTGCGAAGGCCGCCTGCTGCATGGGGCTAAACGCCGCGACCTCTGGGCCGAAGCGCGGGACGTACCCAAGAGTTGCGATCTCGTCCGCACGCGCCAGATTTTGCTGCGCGGCGCGCTCCAGCCACTTTGGGATCTCGACCTTGGTTGTCTGCTTGCCGCCCTTACCGCCGCCGCCTGCCATGTTACAGCCCCTTTTCCATTACAGTCAGGGTTTCGCGGAAACCCCTCTTGTTCATAACCTTACGCCAGCCCTTGCGGCCGGCGAATGTGATGGCCTCGCAGCCCTGCAGCTTGCCCCACTCCTCAGCCGATTGCAGCATGGCCTGTACGCCATCCATGGTGCCGCTGGCGAGGAAGATGTGCAGCGTCTTCTTGCGAGGATACACTACAATCTCCGTAATTGCCATGCTGTCGCCGTTCTCCCACAACTGCATGTGCCCGAGAAGGACGCTCTCGTACACGTCCTCGAAGGTGTGCGTGCCGCCAGAGTGCGCCAAAGCCCGATCAATGTGTTCCCTCCAGCGCTCCATCAGCCGTGCAGCCTCGTGATCGCAATCGTAGACGCAGGGGCCGCTGGGGCGAAGGCCGTGGCGGCAGAGGCGTCTAAGTAGCCAGACGTGCTATCCACCGCCCACATGGCCTCCAGATAGTCTCCAGCGTTGAAATTGAAGATAGCCGACCGGCTAACAACCAGCACCGCTCCGTTCTGGTGCAGGGCGTTCTTCATGGTCGAACCGGCCACGTCAGAGCCGTTGACGCGAGGCCAGAACCAAAAATTCACGGTGCTGGCCGATGTGGACGCAATTTGTGCGGAGAATGACACCATGTATTCTCCGCCCTCGGCGAAGACCAGCCGCGAGGCGGGCGTGCCATTTGTGATCCCGTTGGACACACTGGCCGTATAGGTCAGGGCGTAGGCGGTGTCGGCAGCCGCAGCGGTTTGGTTGGACGTTATACCTCCGCTATAATTTCCATCCTCAAGTACAACCTGAACCCACTCGCCGTTCTTGGACACGACCGGGTAGCCGTTGACCTCGTCCCAAAGGATGATGCCGTTCTCGGACGGGTTGCTGTCGGCGGTCTTGAATTGCAGGCGCGGTCGCTCGCGCAGCATGTAGCGCACGAGCCTGCCGCCCCACGCTTTCCAGTCCTCGCCGACTGGCTGGGGGATGATTGGTGTCGTCACCGCTTACCCGCCTGTACCAAGTCAATGCTGGGGACGCCCCACCGCCACGCCCCGATGCCGGTTGACGTCACGCGCATGCGTAGCTGCCGCCCAGAGAACCGGATGTCGGTCGGGTTAGCCATGCTGAACGGCCCGTAGGTGCGCTCTAGGCTGTCCGAATTGAGGTTGGTATTCGGATAGTTTCGCGCCTTGAAAGTCGCCGTCACGCTGCCCTGCGTCAGCTCGTCTGGGAGCAGGCGCAGGGCATGAAACAGCGTCTCCCCGGTACCCATACGCACGGGGCCGCTTTCCGCGTAAACCTCTTGGCCACCATAGCTGTAGCCCGTCTCGTGGTCGTAAACAGCGCCCGCTGCAGAGGCAAATAGGGGCTGCTTGAACACCCCACGGTCAATGCCCGCCGTGCGCGCCATTTTACCGATCAGCCAGTGGTTCTCTTTGTAATCGTAGGCGACATAGCTGTCGATCTCGCCGTCCGATGACGCTCCGCTGACGTAGAACCACCAGACCTCGCCGTTCTGACCGTTGGACACCGCCCACGCCTTGCTGATCTGGTCGGTGCTTATATCCAGAAACACATGATCAGACACCGAGCATGGCAGCTCCTGAACGCTAGAACCATCGAACCGAAAGAAGCCTTTTTGCCCCATCCAGAACACCCCAGCGTCGGTCGATGCTACGGCCTTGCGGGCTATCATGCCGCACGCTTGGCCGACCCGCTCAAATCCGTATATGAACGGCGGCCCCTGATACGTCGCCCGGTGCGCGTCGATGTCGGTCAGAATAAGCGTCTGACCCGTAGTGCGCACTGCCGCCATAATCTGCCCAGCGGTTTGCAGCTCAATGTCGCCCGCTTGGTTTGTAGCGGCGGCGGTCCACTGGGTGTTGTTTTCTTGGTCGCACCAAGCGATCCGGCGCGGATTGCCGCCAGCACCTAGTGCAAACAAAATGCGTTCCTCGGTGACCAGCAAGCCGCTGCAGGATGTGGGAGCGTTAGTAATAGCTGCGGCGGGCGTCACGCTTGGAGCCACACCAAGCTGCCATTCATACAGCTTTCCGTCCGCGCTGCTACACGCAACCAAATATTCGCCCCAGTTGTCCAAATCCCAAGTGGTCGCCTCGGAATATGTGCCGGTGCTGCTGCGCGCCACGCCGTAGCTGCCGGTGCCGTAAAAACCGCTGCCGTAGCCCGTAGCCAGCGCGGCGTCTTCTAGCCCAGCCGTCAGGCCGGTGGGCGTGATGTCGTAGACGGTTCCGCCAGCCGTGGCCGCCTTCAGGCTGTTATATGTGCCGCCTGCGATCCAGCGGCTGCCGTTAAGAGCCTGCCATGTGTGCATGCCTCGGGGCGTGGCAGAGAACATGCTGGCGATCCGCTCGCTCCAGCCGCCGATGGGGCGCATGCTGCCCTCGCGCCAGCGCACAAGGCTGCCATCCCGCCACCGGCCAGAGGACTGCAGGTCGGTGCCGTTTCGGACGAAGCCGGGAGGGATGTCGAGAGGGATCAGCGGCATCTTCAGCGCAACTCCGCCCACACGGTAATACTACTTGCGCCAGTATATCGGTAATAATGGGTATCCGGTATTATCGCACTCAAGGTGGCCCGGTGAGTATCGCCGCCGTTCTTGCTACTTTCCGCCACCTGCACCCACGTTGTGCCGTCGGTGGATACCTCTAGGTATTGCGAGCCAGAGGACGCCCCGCACACATTGACCATAATCGCCCGACCAGCAGTGTTCTGGTAGCTGGTGCCGATAGCGCGCGAGGCCGACACATCCTGCCAAGTTTGGCCGACGCCCACCGATGTGGATGCCGCTACAGTGGCGTCAACATACGCCTTAACGCTCTGCTGTGTCGGCAGCTTGGATGCGCTGTCCGACACCATATCGTCTTCATCAATGGACAGGGCGGTGAACGCATAGGTGCTGATGTCGGTCAGCGCGACCTGCACCATCGTGCCGCCATCATTTGCGACAAGACGATCCGCGTCCACAAGCGTGGTGGCTGTGGCTGCGGTGCCGCCATCCAGAATGTTGATCTCGGCGGTCGTGACTGTTGCCCCGTCCAGCAGGTTCAATTCAGCGGCGGTCGCGGTCAGGCCGCTCAGGCTGTCGGTCAGCCCAGTCAGGAGGTTAAGCTCGGCGGTCGTGCTAGTGATCCCGTCTAGGACCGCCAACTCCGCACTGTCCAGCGCCCCGAGAAACGTACCGAGCGACGTCCAGTTGGCGTTCAGCGTCGTGCCCCATGTGTTTTCCGACCCTGAGACGGTTGGTAGTGTGTAGCTAAAGGTAGCCATTAGCTTAGCCCTTTCACTTTCAAGCGCATGTTGCTGCCGCCAGCCTTAGCCCGCGCCCCATCGGCGTTCACCTGCTGCACTGCCTGCGAGTATAGCTGCGACCACACGGGCACGCGAGCGTCTTCCTGCAGGTAAGGCGCGCTGTGCATGAGCGAGCCGTACAGGTACACCTCCGGGAAGGTCTGGAGCAGCCAGTTGGTCTGCTGGTCGGTAGATAGCCTCGGTAGCTTTTGCCGATAGACCAGCGTCATTGTCGAGCTGGTTGCTGGTCGGGGGTAGAACTCAAATTCGCCCCCGACCAGTGTGTAGTATTTGGTGGTGCCTGTGTAGCTGTTGGTCTTCTCGGCCATCTCGAGGATGTTGTCACGGCTGACGTACTCGAGGCGCTGGTTGTCCAAGCTCAGCGACAGCGTCTCCAGCCAGTCCGTGGGCAGCGAGCTATACTGGCTGTCCAGAGTGGCTGTAGACCGCTGCTCCATCCGCCAGTGGCGGATGTCGCGGTTTGCCTGAGCCTCTGCCAGAGTGACAAACGTCGGAATGTCCTGCGCGACGGCGGGAGCATTCAGCCAGTTTTCAATCGTGACCAAGAGGTCGCTGTAGCTTGCGAGAGACATTAGCCGATCACACCGTCAGGGGTCTCACCAAATTGAGACTGATTGTCCGCCGGGGACGCCATAGAGAACCCGGCCTTCTTGAGGTCATCAAACGACAGCGTTTGCGAGGATCGCACGGCCTGCTGGATCTGCGTCGCCACGGAGCTTTGCATGACCTGCGCGCGGGCGTCGTCCATGAGGAACGGCGACGCATGCATGAGTGCGCCGTAGAGGTAGATGTGCGGTGCCTCGTCCAGCAGCCAGTTGCTGCCGCTGTCCGCGCCTGCGCTGAGCGCCGGGATCTTGGCGTAGTATTCGAGCGCGATGGTGGTGCTCGACGCTGGGGCCGGGGCGAGCATAATCTTGCGCCCGACAATGGCGAAGAACTTAGGCGTGCCCGCAGTGCGCAGGCGGGCGCGGCGCAGCGTAATGAGCTGCTGCGGAGACACCTGCTCGAGCGGCGCGCTGTCGCTGCCGCTGACCTGCACATAAACCAGCTCGAGGGCGTCAGTGGGTAGCGCGACCTCTGAGGTGCTTGTGGTCACCGTGGTGGTGGACACCATAAACGACGACCGCAGAACGTCGTTCATCGACGTCTCGGCCAGCCGAATAAAATCTGGGATCTGCTGATCCAGATCTGCGCGGTTGAGCCAGTCCGCAATAGTAGTCTTCAGCTCTCCATAAGTTGATATGGCCATTGCGGCGCTCCTTCAGGTTAGTAGGCTTTCGCCTTTTTAAGGCAGCGCTTGGCGGCCTTGCATTTCGCTGGGGTCGGGCAGCCACGGCATGGCTTGAACGCGGTAACCTTTTTCGTCGGCTTCTTCATTTCTTCTTCCCCTTTCGTGCCTTGCTCAGCGCGATGGCGACAGCCTGCTTCTGCGGCTTGCCCGCCTTGATCTCTGTGCGGATATTAGCAGAGATTGTTTTCCTTGACGATCCTTTGCGTAGAGGCATCAGACTGGCTCTCCTCACGGTCTTCAGCATCGGCCCACTTGCCGAAAGGGCGGTGGCCCAAACCACCGGGCTTTACGGGTTCTTTTTTGACCATCGGTCGATGTACTCCAAAATGCTTTGAATTTCGTCTTCTGGCGGCATGCCATAAGGATCTTGAGACCACGATGGCATGGCGCCGATTTTTTGCTCTGCGAACACGGTATCTCCGACGTTTGCCTTCCTGTTGGCATCGCCATAAGGGCCGAAGTTTAACCAACTGTTTTGCCCGCGTGTTTCGGAAGTCATCGCCCCGCGAGCTTCAGGCGAGTACATGCGGGAATGCTCCAAAAACGCTCGCTCCTCGCCTTTATGCCGGAAAAACGGGTTGCCCGGACCAAAGTGCCCGTAGGCGTCATGCACCGCTCGGAAGGCGTCATTAGCGACAGCGTCGTCCTTGTCTCCGATCCTGCCGACCCGCGTTAAGAGTGGGTTGGTGCGCGGGTCAAAGTAATCGGACCCGACATCTGCTCCATAGCCAAAGTCGGTGGGAAACACATACAAGCGACCGTTTTCGACCAAGTCTTGATAGCCCAAGGCAGGGCTTGCCTCATATGGGTCGCGCATGCCCTCACGCAGGAACTTGAACTCGATGCCGCTGTTTTTGAGAGCGTTGTATTGGTCAAGCGTCTCCTGAACCATGGCGTCATAAGCCCGCTTGACCGCCGGGTTGCCGGGATCGTCGAGCATCTGGTCATAGGCGGCAGCGATCATGCGGGCGCGCTGCTCGCTGAATTCTGGGTATTCCCCCATCGGGGTGGTGTCCATACCGCGTCGCTGCATGTACTCCAGCGCGGCTTGCTCGATGGGGTTAATCGGCTTGGCGTCGAAGCGCGCGCCGCCCGGAAGCATCACTTGAGACGGGCGTCCGGGCGTCTCTGTGCGATACGACGACGCCGGAACCAAGCGATCGCCTAGCATGTACGCATCAGCAGCGGCTGACCCGAGAGGTTCCGGGCCGCCACGACGACGCATGCGCTCTATAGCCGCCGCACGCCCGCCAGCCTCGCTGGCAGCGCCGAGCATGCGGGACGCAGGCAGGGCGTAGAGGGCGTCGGCGATCTGCCCCATCTCCTCGGCGTCTGGGATGTCTCCGGGCTGCAGGCCAAGCCCCAGAGCATCCGAGGCGTAGCCCATGCCCTTTGACAGCGCCCCGCTGCCTGCCGTGAGGCCGCCCAGCAGGATGTCCAGAGGGCTGAGGGCGGCGCGGTTGACCCGGCCAAGCAGCGTGTTGGAGTAGCGCCCGGAGGGGTCGAGGAGGTTGTACAGGGAGGCGTCGGCGTCGGTCATCATGGCGAGACCGGCGTCGATGTCCTCGTTGCCCACGCGGCTCCCCAAGCTGCGGCTCGGCGTAGTGGTGGGCGTGTCCGAGATCGTCGGCAGCATCATCAGCGGCTCGCCGGTGACGTCGTCAAAGTCCATGCCGGGATTGTTGTAGCGCTGGACGTCGGACCAGCGGTACTCGTTCCCATCTGGTGTAACCAGCATGGCAACGCCGTCTACATAAGTGATGATACCGTCTGCCATCAAAACCTCCCTAGTAACGACATGCCGCCGGGTTGCGCGTATGGGTCTTCCTCCGGCTGCATACTCATAGCGCCGAGCAACCCTGCTGCGGGAACCCCATACATAGTACGCCCGCCGCTGGCGATGCTGCGGCGTGGGTTTGGTTCGCTGAACCATCCGGGCATGGTAAATCCGCCAGCCTGCTCTTCAAGCATGTTGAGGGCCTGCTGCTGCGTAAGATCCCCACGAGCATGCGCCTGCCAGATTGCCTCCGCATTCTGCTTCGCTTTAGCTGACTTATTCGTGAACAGGCCGCGTATGCCTTCCCAAGTAATCGACTGCGTCTCTCGCGGCAAATATCCGTATTCTTGAGCCACAGCGCGGTAGTTGTCGGCCTGTTGACCGTAGTTCCCTCGCGCTCCGGTAGGGACACTTTCGAACATCCCTCCCAGCCCCTGTATGGCAAGGGGGTCGCCGCCTGCAAGCGGGCGCATGTTTCCAACAGCGATGGCGTGCGTATCGACGGTGATGTCGCCCATGTCGCTAAACGGAACTTCAATGTTGTTGAAGAAGTTGCGCACCTTGTGCTTGTCGCCCATTGCCCCAGAGATGGTGGCAAAGTCGCCGCCGCTTTCAAGAGCGGTGACCGCCTTCTCCAACTCGTTAAAGCCGCCAAAAGAAATGTCTGCTGGCTTGCCTTTTTGGGTCAGCACAAAGTCGCCGAGGTCGCCTTCAGGGGTCAGAGATCGGTAACGCTTGGGGTGGTAAGCCTCGCTGAACGCACGCACCCACATAGCTTTTTGCGGCACCGTCTCCAGCTCAGAGTATGACTTGCCTTGGATTTGTTCCCACAGCTCGGCGTTTTTACCGCGCCTCCCTTGAATAAAGGCCGGATACTTTTGTGCCACCGCAGTCATTTCTGACGTCCACGGGTGGTTGCGATTGGCAATTGCGGCGTCTGCTACGCGCTCGGCCAGAGAGGCGTTTTTGAACCAATCCATCTGCGGCGATAGCGCCGCAATGACGCCCGACATCGAGGCGCGAGGCACTCCGTAGCGCGACGCAAGCTCCTCCGAAAACCGGTTTGCCCCGACGTACCAGAGCTTGGCCCGATTTTGAAACTCAGGGGGAAGTTTATCCATCACGAAGCGGATGTTTTCCTTTTGGAAATCATTGTAGAGGGTAGCGGCCTCGTCCGGTGGCAAGTCTCGAAGCCACTCGTATCCGGGCTGCCTTGCGATAAACTCCATGTTTTTGCCGAGCGTGCCAGCCCGCTCTATGTCGGATTGGCCGATAGTCAGCGCGCCAGACAACGGATCTGCGTCTGGATTAGCCCCTCCGGGTTGGCGGGTGGATATGCGGCCTGTGGGGCCAAATCTAGGATCAGCGCCGGGTACGCGCGCAGGTGGCAGCTCGATGCCAGTGATGCGCTGGCCCTCCGACACTCGACGAGCAGCCGCCGGTGGCACCGCGCCGGAGACATCCGCAGCCAGCTCACCAGCCCTCTTTATCTTTCCAAGCAGTCCAGCCATCTCTTCATCCCACCGATTTCTGTCCCTTGCAGCCCCACGCCTTGCGCCGGACCTTAACCTTAGCGGTGCGCTTCTGGCTCACCGTCCGCGCGCAGTAAGCGTCGCCGCGCTTCGTGCCGGGGTGCGAGACGCGCTTGTGCGTCTTGCCCTCGCTGTCCTTGTACGTCGTGCCGTCGGCGTACTTCTTACTTGGACTTTGCTTTTTTCGCACCGGACTTTCCCTTCGCCACTGCGAGGTTCGACCACGCATTCGGATACTTGACGCCGCGCCGCTTTGACATGGCCTTGGCCCGCGCCTTTTGAGATGGTGTCAGCTTAGCCATCAGCGCTTGTTCCGCAGCATGGTAAGAGTTCTCACCCCCAGTCTATTCGCAGTCTCAAATTGTCGGCGCACCGGGCCGCTAAGAAACGCGTCCTCACCTGCAGCGATTGAGCGTGCCACATCTGCAGGGACGCCCTCGGAAAGCATGTAAGTCAGGAGCGGGTCTTCCGCTGCAGACAGAGAGGCGGCTGGGGTGCCTGCGGCAGGAAACGCGCCCTCGCTTCCGGGCACTCGAGGGCGGTCATACGACGCGCCACGCAGGTTGCGTATGGAGGAAATTTCGCTTGGGTCCATAAGAGAGCCTATGGGAGATAGCTGGCGCTCAGGGAAGCGCGCCCGCAGAAACGAGTGCATTTCCGGCGTCATGATAATCTCTCGCGGAAGGCCAGCAGGCAGCCTTGACGGCAGCCCCTGCGCCATGACTTGGTCCTCGTAATACGACGTGCCCAGTGGCTGCCTCATCACTTGGTCCTCGTAATACGACGTGCCCAGTGGCTGCCTCATCACTTGGTCCTCGTAATACGACGTGCCCAATGGCTGCCTCATCGCTTGGTCCTCGTTCGTGATGTAGTCTGGACGCCGCTTAGTAACTGGCGCAGGCGCTACCTGTAGGAGGCCCTGTGGGCGCGCGTTGGGGCGCACGGCCTGCAGGGCGGCCTGCCGATCGCGGTAGCCGTAGGGGCGCATCATGGCGTTGCCGATGGCGCTCAGGAGGCCGCCGCCCTCAAAGCGTGGGCCTGACCTGCCGGGTCCGCCGCCGTCGATCCGGTCAATGGATGGCGGCACGATCTTGTCGCCGATCTTGTAGCCCCACTGCCGGTCAGCGTTGCCCCCAAAGAGTGCGCCCATGGTATCCTCGCGTGTCTAGACGCGGGCAGCATAGCAGAGATCTTGCCAAGAAAAAAGGCCGCGCACTGGGCGCGGCCATGAGGCAGGGAGGTTTCGTCAGAGAAGACCATGACACGGGTAGGGTACTTGATCAAGCGACGCCGCGCAAGTTTCGTCTCAGGGGCGCGGACCACGACAGCATTTTCGAGCCGCCCAGCATCACGGCGTCGTCCACAGCCAGCGACAGGCACAGGGCGTCGGCAAGGTCTGGCGACTTGAGGCCGCGCTTGCGCATCTCGTCCTTACTCTCCACCGCCATCTTGCCGCTGGACATGTAGCGGTAGCGCACCGACGTCAGCTCCGCGATCAGGCGGTCGTTGTCTGGCAGCTTGCAGCCGCGATCCTCGAGCCAGCCCTTGACGCGGAACCACAGCTCGCTGCGCAGGTTCGTGTAGGTGCCCTTGGCGCTGGGTGCCTCCGCCACGTTGACGCCACGCACGGGCGCGCCCAGCTCGCGCAGGCGGTCGACCACACCGGCACCGAGGCCGATGCTGTCCACGAGGATCACCTGCGGTCGCTTCGACGACGGCAGGGCGTCAAACTCGGCCTTGACCCGCCCGACAGTGCCCATCAGATCGACGCCGTTCCAGACCATGATCTCGTAGACGACCGACCCGGCCCGCTTGAGCAGGACGGTGCTGTCGCTCCCGAAGCGCGCGACGTCCAGCGCCCAGACTGGCTTTTCCTCCGGCGAGCGCTCGATGTCGCGGTGTCGCGCGGCGTCGGCTAGGTGATACGGGATCACCGTGTCGTCGTCCGCCATCGGAAATTCGCCCAAGACGCGGATGCGGAATGCGTTGCTGTCCTCGCCGTAGCGCTGGCGCATCTCCTCGACGAACTCGTCGCTCACCAGCGGGCTGTCGACGCAGGACCACCGCCGGGTCCACCAGCTATCCGCCAGCCGGGTTTGGCTCTCGAAAAACGTGCCGCTGGATCTTGTCGGGTTCGACAGCATGACCGTCACCGCGCTGTGGCCTGACATCGAGCCAGCCGCCGCCTCGAACACCTGCTCGGGCACGCCCGACGCCTCGTCCACGACCAGCATGACGTTGTCGCTGTGCACCCCAGCCAGCGCTTCCGGCGTCTCCGCGCGGCTGGTCCGGGCCGAGATAAACGCCTCGGACGGTGCCGCCGTCAATTCCACTCGGTCGCTCTTGACCGTCAGCAGCATCTTGAGCTGGTCGGGCAGCTCATTGATCCAGCGCTTCAGCTCGGCGAACAGGGCGTCGAAGAGCTGCCCGCTGGTCGGCGCGGTGACCACCACCTTGTTTGGAAACCGGAAGATCGTGAACCACAGCATGGCCCACGACGCGCTCGTTGACTTGCCGGTGCCGTGGCCCGACCTGATCGAGATCCGCCGCTCGCCCTTGGCGATGGCCTCTAAAAATTCCGCCTGATACGACAGCGGCTCCGCGCCCAAGACGTCGCGCACAAACGACACCGGGTCGTCCCGGTACGTCTCCACGAATTTTTTGAGCGGGTTGTCCTCACTCATCGGGCAGCGCCTTCGCCACCTCGTTTATGACCCGCATGGGCTTCCGCAGCGCCTCGAGGTGCAGCTCCCCGATGTTGACCGTGACCTTCTGGTCCTGCTTGCCAAACCGGTCCGGGTTGTTGACCCCAGCGTGCCACTTGAGATTTTGGACCCGCTCCTTCGCCAGCGATACGTCAGCCGACGTCAGGCCCTCCTTGCTCACCAAGCTGTCGAGGATCTCGCGCGTGTCGTCGGCCAGCGCTTCCGCCCCATCCTTGCGGCCCTCGTCGCGCGCGATGGTGTATGGCGGGTGCATGGTCAGGAGCTTGCTCATGGTTGACCGCTCGATCCCGGCGTCCTTAGCCAGCGCGGTGATCGTTCCACCGTTGGCGAGGTGCCGGTAAATTAGCTCGTCGCCCTCCATCCCCAAGCTCTCGGCGTGGGTCTCAAATTTCAGGAGCATTGCCTCGAAAAATTTTTTGCGCAGCATGTGGCCTCCATCGTGCGTGCGTGTGCGACGCGAGTATAAGCGCCGCCTGAGCCTTTTTCCACTCTCAAAATTTTTTCGGGGGGGGTCCGTGTCTCAGGGGGTGTCTCAGTCCACCGTGCCCCGCCCCGGAGTGAGGGCGGGGGGGCCTCGAGGACTGACCGCTGCTGGCTCTACCTCAATGCGGCGTTAGTCGCATAACCGTTATTATGTTAACACTAATAAGTTGTGCGCCTCCGCTAACCCATTGATATTGCTACGCTGCGGTTCAGCGGCGCACGCTGCAGGCGAGTAGCGCCGCATTCCGCTGCGCCGCAGCGCCGACGTTTGGGGTATCAGGATACCACGTTCCGCGCCCGCCGCGCGGGCTTGTGGCCCACGCCGGTGCGTGCCGGAGCGGTTAGGCTGAGCCTAAGCAACAGGTTAGGCAGAGCCTAATCACTGCACCCGACCGTGCGTGCCGGGATGGCTGAGGTCCAGCAGCACGTCGCCGATGGCACTGACGACCTCGGCCTCGGTCAGGCCCTCGCACTCGAGCAGCGTGTACACGATGGCGCTGAGGTTACGGTAGGCGTGCTCGACGTTGTCCTCGTCCACGTCGGACAGATCGACCTCGAAGACCTCAGTCATGCGCCTGACCCTGCTGGTAGGCCGCAAGCAGAGCGGCCTCGGCCACCCCCTCGTCGGCCAGCTTCGGTGTGTACTTGGCAGCCGCCTCGACACCGAAGCGCAGACGGAACGCATCGAGGCTCGCCCGCTTGTCACTGGAGAGCCTCAGAGCGCCCTTCCAGCGCGCAGGCGCGACGTAATGGACCGGAACCCCCAGACAACCGACCACGGCCTCCACGGCCCCCAGCATGCGCCCGAAGGCGAAGCTCGAGGTCACCCCCTGCCTCGGCATCGCGTGCACCGCCTCGATCACCGCCTGCTCGATGTCGTGCTGCGCCAGCCACCGAGACAGCTCGTAGGCATCGACCGTCTTCTTGCCGCCCACGCTGAGCAGCGGCATGCGGCGCGCGTCGAGGATCACCTGATCCACGCCGACCACCGCCAGCCCCCCAGCCTGACCCGGATCTACACCGAGCGTCACACGTCCCATCTGATCGACCTCCACATTGGCACCCGACCTCGACCCTATCCGCGCTCTCTCTCGCTGGTCAATACACCGTCCGGTGCAGCCCAAAGGGCACCATGGTGCAACACCATAGGTGCCCCCTTTAGGGGGTAACCTTGCACCTAGTGGTAACCCATTGATTTTGCTCGGAAAATAAGGTGCAAGCCTTCTGCACCTTGCACCATTTAAACCATTGAAAACATTGAATAAACTTGGTGTAGGTGCAATGCACCCTTTGCACCTTGCACCTAGTTTGCGCCCCAAATGCGGCGCTCAACGCCGCGCCTCCGCTACGGTCACGACGATCTTTTTCTGCGTCTTCCGCTCGGCCCGATGCTCGACCTGCACGACGTGCCCAGCCGTGACCCGAGGCGACCCAAAGAGGTCGAGCAGCCTCTTCCCCCGGCCTCGGGTGGTGACCGGCTTGTCCTGCCCATCCCAGCCCCCAGCCGAGGCGTCGAGCATGACGCGGTCGATCTCGGCCAGCGAGGTGGCGTGCTCGCCCACGCCCAGCGCCTCAATCAGCGCGCCGCCCCACTCCGCCACCAGCGCCTGAGACGCCAGCTCAACGTCGCCCTCGAGGGCCAGCTCCAGCTCCTTCTCGGCCATGTCCACGGCCACCGCACGCAGCGCACCTATCGGCTTGCCACCGGCCCTGACGGCGTGGCCCACAAACTCGTAGGCCACCGGCCCGAGGCTCTCGCCCTCGCGGACCTTGCCGGTGTCCTGCACGACGTACTTGCCGCAGCGACCAGCCTGCTGCAGCCGAGCCAGCGCGCGTCGCTTGACCTTCGCGTCCTTGCCGCTCGAGGCAGCCGCAGGCAGCAGCGGGAAGAGTGTGAAACCCATGTCCAAGGCAGAGTAGATCGCACCGCTACCGCGCCACGCATTGCTGTCGCCGCGCAGGGCGTCGGGTGCCTCACTCCGATCCTTCGGCGTGTGGTGAATGAACGCCACCGCCGCGCCGCTCAGCGCGCTGATGTCGCGCAGCGCCTCCATCACCTCGGACACCGCCGCCGCGCTGTTCTCCTCCTCGCCACCCAGCGTATTAAACGGGTCGAAGATCACCAGCTCGACGCCAGCCCGCTTGATCTGGCCCGAGATCCACTCGACCATCTGCTCGTCCTTGACCGCCTGCCCTCGCTCGGACACGACCAGCCGCAGCGTCCCCACGTCCTTGCCGCAGATCAGCGGCTTGACGCCCCCGGTCAGGCCATTGACGTGCATGGCGGCCTTAATGCGGCGCTCGACGTCCTCGGCCCGCTCTTCGTTGGCGAAATACATCGTCCTCACGGGGCGGGTGGCCTGCGGCAGGCCCATGACGTCGGTCCTGCCCGTCATCAGGCAGGCGATGAGCAGCGACACCCAGCGCGTCTTGCCGACGCCAGACGGCCCCGCCCACGAGTGCAGCCCGCCAGCGATCAGGACGTCCTCGATCAGGTAGTCGATGTCGGCGAGGTCGCGCCGCAGCAGGTCGTCGCCGTCGATCTCGAGGAACGGCCCATCTGACTTGATCACCGCAGGCTCCTTGCGTGGCTCCCCCACGAGGTGCAGCACGGTGCCCCCGCTGCAGTAATTGCCAGACCCCACGGCCTGCTCCGGCGGCGCTGCGCTGTCCCACAGCTTGATCGCGGCGGCCTCCAGCTCCCCGGCTGGGACACCAGCCTGCCAGCGCAGGCACCAGTCGATCCACGCCTGCCGCGCCCGCGCCTCGAATGCGGTGCCCGCATACTCGAAATGCAGGCCCAGACCGACCTTGACCCAGTCCTCGCGATCCTCGACCCGGTTGGCTGCAGCCTCGACGGCGCGCAGCACCCGGTCATCCAGACCCCGCTCCAAGAGCGCGAGCTGGTCGACAGGCGACACCGACGCGGCGCGCTTAATCGGCAGCCACTCCGGCGCTGGCGCGGTGCCCGCCTGATCGACCCACGAGTAGGCACCGTCCTCGAACCTCGAGGGTGGCAGGACCACCAGACCACGGTGCTTGACATCGACGGCCTCATATCCGCCGAATTTGCCGGGGTATCGCTCGCCTGCCTCGGCGTCGAAAAAGAAGTGCATGCCGCCCCGCGCGCTGCGCGAGGTCATGGTGCCGAGATCCTCGCCCCGGTCCCAGTTGCACTCTGCCTTGTACAGATCGACATCGACGACGACCAAATCGTTAAGCGCCGGGACCATTGCGATGTTGTCGTTGGGGTGGTCCGACCACCAGCTCTCGACCTGCTCGACGGTCCACTTGGCCGTCATGTAGCCCCTGATCGCCGGGATCTTGGTGCCCGCCTTGCAGGGAAATATCCAAAAACCACCGTCGGCCAGATCGACGGCTGCTTGCTTCATTGTCATGCCTATGCTCCATGTGGTGTTGACCTCGGGAGCGGGCGCAGTATATGGTTGCCACACCTCCCAGAAGCCTCTTCCGCTTCTACCTAGCGCCTCGCAGCTCCTCCGGCTGCGGGGCGTTTTTCATTCTGGCGGCACAAATTTTTTGCGTCAAGCCCCCAAACCCCCTTGTCAGGTGATGATCAGCATCTTATATCTGGGGTGTACCGGGCAGTTCCAGACCCGGCAAACCGGAGGACCACACCATGGACATCAACGCGATCCCCCTCGACGCCCGCGACGAGTGTCACGGCACCCAGTACGCCCGCATCGCCAGAACCGACCGCAGGCAGGTGCGCCGCCATTCCGCAGCCTTCGGCGTATTCGACGCCAAGGGCCGCGAGATCGGCCACAGCTACGCGATAGACCGCGAGTACCACGTTATTGACGCTGGCTCGCCTTGGCTTTGCAGGCTGAACATCCTTGATCTGCTGCTCGAGGAAAGCTTCATCGTCTACCCGCAGGCCCTGCGCGACGGTGCCAAGTTTGGCGCGCTGCCGGTTGCCAGCTACAAGCGGTTCCGCACGCTGGCCGAAGCTGAGGCCTACGCCGCCAACGTCATCGCCCGCGCCGAAAAGCGCGCAATCAAGCAGGCCTCGGCATAAGCCGGGGCCACCCAACCGGAGGACCACACCATGACCAAATTCAAAATGTACAAGAGCGTCAACGGCAGCGCCATGATCAGCTTCGACAACGCGCTGGCGGAGCTGCGCGAGCTGGGCCACCACTTCGCCGTCGGGCTGGCCGAGCGCGGCCACCACACCAGCGAGAGCGACCTGATGTCGGGCCTCGCGGCCTACCACATCCTCGACCTCCGGGGCACCAACGCCCGCCTCGACGCGGCGCACGACATGGTGACCAAGCACATCACCGACGTGATGTTCGAGCGCGCCCGTGCTGCCGCCAGCGCTTGAGGCGGAGCTGCAGCGGCTGGGGGTCAAGCCCCCGCCGCCACCGCCCCCAGCGAAGCCGTCCGGGCCGCTGTGGATGCCCACCCACCCCGGAGACACCCCGCCCTTTTAAGGGGGTCAGGAGTAAGCGAACTCCCGGACCCCTTAACAAACCACTTGACCGCCCATGTCAGCATCGGATAGACAGGGGTCACAGCCTCCGGGCAGCAACAGTAGGAACGTAGACATGCAACTTCTCCCCCACCAAATCGCCGACGCCAAATTCCTCGCCGACCGCAAGATCGCCGGGTGCTTCAACGGCATGGGCACAGGCAAGACCCTGACCGCCCTGCAGGCCACCATCGAGGCCGAGGTGCTGCGCGTCGTGATCGTCGGCCCGCCCATCTCGCTGCGCATGTGGGCGCAGGAGGCGTCGCGCTGGACCGGCGCAAAGGTCCAGATCCTCGCCAAGGGGTCGACCCCGATTGATCGCGACCCCGAGGTCGAGATCCTGATCTGCAGCTACGACATCGCCACCAAGCGTCAGCACGAGCTGATGGCGTGGGCACGCGAGCCGCTGTACGGCCTGCGCACCGCCCTGATCTGCGACGAGAGCCACGCCCTCAAGAGCGTCAAGGCGAAGCGCACCAAGGCGATCCTCGGTCGCGGTGGCATGTGTGAGGCCTTCGAGCACACATGGCTGCTGACCGGATCGCCGATGACCCGCTGGGCCGACGACCTGATCCCGTTCCTGTTCCGCGCCGCGCCGCAGGAGATCAAGCGCAAGATCGGCGGCCTGAACATCGACCGCTTCAACCTGCGATACTGCATCGTGCAGGAACGCAAGTTCCCCGGAGCGCGCTACCCCGTCAAAGTGACCGTCGGGTCGCGCAACCTCGATGAGCTGGGCCAGATCCTCGCCACCTGCGCCACCCGCCGCACGCTGGACGACGTCTGGCAGGACATGCCCGCCCTGACGCACACCCGCCTCGAGGTCAGCCCGAAGGGCAATGCGGCGCTGCTGCGCGAGGTCAGCAAGATGACCATGGCGCAGATCGAGGAAGGCATCCGCCGCAACGACGAGCACCTCGCCACGATCCGCCGCGAGATCGGCCTGTCGATGGTGCCAGAGGCCGCCGACTTTATTGCCGACCGCTGCGAGGCCGAGCAGGGCGCGATCCTCGTGGGTGCGTGGCACCGCGAGGTCATCGACGCGCTGGTGGAGCGCCTGCAGGACAAGGCCTTCCGCGTCGCCGCCCTCGATGGCCGCACGCCCGCAGCCCGCAAGACCGAGCTGCAGCGCATGTACAATGAGGGCGAGCTGGACGTGCTGGTCGGTCAGATCGGCGCGATGGGCGTCTCTCTGAACCTGCAGCGTGGCGGCAACTGCATCGTCGTGGTCGAGGAGGACTGGTCGCCCAGCGTCATGGATCAATTCTATGCCCGCCTGCACCGCATGGGACAGGGCAAGTCGGTCCACGTCGACACGCTCTACGTCGACACCAAGATTTCGACGGCGGTGCACCGCATCAGCCAAGCCAAGCGGCGCGCACACGCCGAGACCCACGCCGCACATCAGGAGGCCGCAGAATGATCAAGGATCTGATCCTGTCGGGGGCGCAAGCCCTCGACGACGCCGACAGCTTTACCATCGAGCGGGCGAAATATATGAACGCCTCGAGCGCCGAGAGCTGCATCAGAAAGCAATGGTTTGAGCGTAACAGCGACCCGGTCGAGCAGGACTGGGGCTATGCCCGACGCGGCAAGCAGGGCGAGCTGTACCTCGTCGACTGTCTGATCGCGGCGGGCGCGCCGGTGGCCTATGTCGGCGGCGACCAGCAGTCGATTGTCAGCGACCCGCACAGGATCAGCGCGACGCCAGACGGCTACCTGCGGGGCGAGCCAGACATCGCGCTGGAATTTAAGACCATCGACCCCCGGACCAACCGCGCCCGCCTGCCCAAGCCGGAGCATGTGACCCAGCTCAGGATCGGCATGGAGCTGGCGCACCTGCAGCCCAGCGACTGGCCGAAGCCTGATCACGGCGTCCTGATCTACATGGACGCCTCGAACTACAACGACATCCTCGAGGTCAAGATCGACCGCGACCCCGAGATCCTCGACCGCCTGTCTGGTCGGGCGGAGCGCATGCTGCGGGCCAAGGACGCCCGCCGCCTCGACCGCGAGGGCCGCCGCACCGGCGAGTGCACAAAATACGGGGGCTGTCCCTTCGCGGAGCAGTGCGGCGTGGAGATCGAGGGCGAGGCCACGGTCAGCCGGGGCAACCGTGGCAGTAAGCTGGACGACGCCGTCCGGGCCTACGTCATGGCAAGGGCCGATGAGGACGCAGCCAAGGCCGCCAAGGCTGACGCTGCGGAAACAATTAAGGCGGAGATGGTCGCGCGTAGCGCGCGGCAGCTCCCCGTAGGAAACCACACGGTCGAGCTGGCCGAGGTGGCAGGTAGAACTTCCGTTGATTGGAAGGCTGCCGAAAAGGCGGGGGTCAATCTCGACCCCTACAAAAAGGTCGGAAAGCCGTCAGAGCGACTGACCGTCAGCTAACGTAGAAAGGTAGCAAAATGAGCACTTCACTGAAAGCATTCGTGGCCGGTGGCGGCCTGCAGGTATCGCAGCAGGCGCTGGCCGAGGCCCTCCGGGCGGGCAGCAATGCGGCGTCCACTGGCGGCGGTGGCGGGTCTGGCGTCGAATACGTCGCGTTCTCTGGCAAGTCGGGGGAGATCACCTACGGTCGCGAGCGCGAGGATCTCGACCAGACTGAGGAGTTTTTGCTCGACCCCCTCAGCGCGCACCTCGGGTGGGTCTGCTGGGTGGGCAGCAAGCCGGTTGCCCGCCACGAGTGGCTGATGCACGAGCCTGAGAATGCAGTCGGGCATCTGGATCTCGAGGACAAAGGCCCCTACGCCCGCGCGCAGGATGGCTGGCAGCCCCTGATCGGCTTCGGGTTCGTATCCCCGGAGACCGGCATCGAGTACAAATTCTCGACAAACAGCAAGTCGGGCCGCAATGCGGTGGGCGACCTGCTGCGCGAGATCGGTGACCGCCTCAAGGCTGGCGACCCCTCAGTCCCGCTGTTCCGCTTCACGAAGGAGCGCTTTCAGGCGCAGGGCGAGTGGAACTACAAGCCAAAGTTCGACGTCACAGATTGGCTCGAGATGGGCGAGGCGTCAGCCATGCTGGCGGGCGATGATCTGGTCGAGCGCGAGCCGGAGGATGAGCCGGAGGAGGTCATTGAGGACGCCCCCAAGCCGCGCCGCACGCGCCGTACCTAAGACCGGCGGCTGGCCTTCGGGCCAGCCCCAACTTGATTTTTAGGCACTTTATCGGAGGGCAAAATGGCTACTGGAGACGTGCAGTTGTTGAGGGAAAAGCTGGTGGAGATTGTTGGCCTGTATCCGCACGACCACGCGCTGAGGGAGCTGGTTGCTGAGGCAATAAGCCTGACCCGGCGGTCCCGCGTCAAGCGGGTGACCGCGAAAGCTAAGGCGCGCGGAGAGCACGCCATGTCGGACAGCGAAATTAAGGCGGTTATACGCTACAGCAGACAGCACCCACACCTGTCCAACCGCGAGGTCGGCGCGCTCTTTGGCTGCGACGGCGGTCGCGTCAGCGAATACTGCGGCACGAAACGCACTGCGCGGCTTGATCGCCTGCGCGAGGAGGTGGCCCGTGGAATATGAGCTGGTGACCACCGAAGCGCAGCTCGAGGCCCTGCTGGACGCGGTCGGCACTGGGCACGCGGCGCTGGACTTTGAGACCACCGGCCTCGACCCCGAGAACAGCGAGGTCAGGCTGGCGCAGATCTGCAACGACGACGTGCTGGCGGTGGTCGATTTCTGGGCGCTTGAGGGCGGCAAGTTTGCGCCCTATGCGCACTGGTTCGAGGACGCCGTCTGGATCGCGTTTAACGCCGGGTTTGAATACATGTGGTTCGACGCCGCCGACGCCCCGCAGGTCCGCGTCATCGACGTGGCGCACGCCCGCAGGGCCATCATGGGCGGCGATCAGCTGTCGCTGGCTGGCATGCTCAAGACCGACCTGCAGTATGAGATGGAAAAAGCGCAGCAGCTTTCAAATTGGGCCGCGCCTGAGCTGAGCGCGGAGCAGCTACAATACGCCGCCGACGATGCCCTTTGGACGTGGAAGTTGTGGCAGCACTGGCGGTCGCACGAGCGCGCCGAGGCGTCGGAGCCAGCGCGCCGGATGCTCGACGATCTCGTGCCTGTGGTGCATGAGATGAAGGCCACGGGTTTGCTGCTCGACATCCCACGGCACAGCAAGCTGGTCGATCACTGGCGCGAGCGCGAGGCTGCATTCTCGGCCCAGATCCGGCAGCACGTCGGCGAGGATGAGGTCGCGAACATCGGCAGCCGCAAGCAGTGGTCGGATTTTTTCGGTGCGCTGCTGCCCGACGAGGTGCTGGCCCGGTGGCCGCGCACCGAGAAGGCGGGGCACCTCGCCATCACCACCAAGGACTGCCGCACGATGGCGTCGTTTGTGGGCGGCGAGGGGCCGCTGTCTGACACGCTGCACGCCATCGCCGACCTGTTCTCGATCCGGCAGTACCTGTCCAATTTTGGCGACAAGCTGATCGGCATGGCGGAGCGCGCGAGCGACGGGCGCATCCACCCCAGCTACAACATCGCGCGGGCCGTCACTGGGCGGTTTTCGTCCAGCGGACCCAACGCGCAGCAGCTCCCCCGAGATCGCGAGCTGCTGGGCGAGGAGACCAGCGTGCGCCGGTCGTTCCTCGCGCCACCGGGCAAGCTGCTAGTCAGCCTTGACTACAGCGGCATCGAACTGAAAGTGCTGGCGCTGCTGTCCGAGGACGAGCAGCTCTTATACGACTGCATCGAGGGCGACCTGCACAGCGAGGTCGCGTCGTACATGGTCGGCCACCGGATCGACAAGAAGACGCCGGAGGGCAAGGAGGCCCGCAGTAAGGCCAAGGGCGTGTCGTTTGGCATCATCTACGGCAGCGGTGCGCTTGGCCTCTCAGGGACGCTCAGAACGAGCGTGGAGAGGGCGCAGGAGCTGATCGACTTCTGGGCCGACCGCTACCCTAGAGCCTTCGGCCTGCGCCACACGATGATGGAGCACGCCACCGCCGACGGCTACCTGCCGATGATCGACGGGGGGTCGATCTGGCTGGGCAAGAAACCCGACCTGCCCAAGTGTGCCAACTATCCGGTCCAGAGGGCGGCGCTGTCGGTCATGGCCCGCGCCCTGATCCGGCACAAGGCGCGCCTCGAGGCTGCCGCGAGCAACGGTCGCCACCTCGGCACCCGGATGGCCGCTACTATCCACGACGCCATGATCGACGAGGCCCTGCGCGAGGACGCAGAGGAGGCGCTGCAGTGGATGAAAGCCGACATGCTGGCTGGCTATCTCGACGTCTTCCCCGGCGCTCCTACCGAGGCGCTGGTCGAGGGCGGCGTCGGGCCAAACTGGGGCGAGCTGGAAGACCGTGCGGTGTAGGTGTTGACACCTGCTGATCAGCAGCTTATATCTTTGGCAGCAACGGAGGACGCTACCATGACACACCCTAATTTGATCGCCACCGCCGCCGACGCCCGCGAGTTCGCCTTCGGCGGCAACGCCCGCTTCACGCTGGTCTCGAAAAAGACCGGTGACCGCAAGACGTTCCGCGTCGCCAAGGCCAAGGACAGGGACGACATGTTCTTCGCGTCGCTCCTGACCGGCCCGGACAACACCGCCGATTTCACCTACCTCGGGTTCATCAAGGGCAACCGGGCTGAGCTGATCCCCGGTCGCAAGGGCCAGCCCGCGCACCCGGCGTTTCGCGCTTTGCACTGGACGCTGGTCAACCTCGCCGCTGACGTTATGCCCGAGCAGCTCGAGTTCTGGCACGAGGGCCGCTGCGCCCGCTGCGCCCGCCCGCTTACCGACCCGGCCTCCATCGAGGCTGGCTTCGGTCCCGAATGTATCACCAAACTGTGAGAGGACAGACCATGCTTGACTACGTCACCGCCATCGCCCAGCTCGACCTTGCGTCGGGCACCGACCGCCCGGATCTCGACGGCCTGCGGGAGACTTACCCGCAGCTCGCCTTTGTCTTCGACCTGCTGGAGGACAAGCTGCAGGAAGCCGAGCGCGCCGAGATCGCTCTGCGCGACGAGGTGCAGGAGGTGCGGCGCGACTACGAGCGCTACATCGAGAGCCTTGAGATCCGCGTGCAGGATCTGCGGCTTGGGCTGGAGCAGATCAAGGAATTTACGGTCGATGCCGACATCCGACAGATTGTGGATGACCTGCTGTGACCGTCCGCCAAGACGCGCTCGACACCGCCTCGGCCCTGATCCACGGCGACCGGACGGCCTACGGGCCGCCCGTCGTCAATTTTACCCGGATCGCAACGCGGTGGAGCCAGATCCTCGGCACTGAGGTCGCGCCGTGGCAGGTCTGCCTGATGATGGCCGACCTCAAAATATCGCGCCTCTGCGAGGGCTACCACGCAGACAGCATCCACGACCTAATCGGCTATGCGGCGCTCGCAGCCGAGGTCAAGCAACCGGAGACAGCCATTGACTGACCAACAACCCACCGCCCACGCCAACGCGCAGCGGGCTTACCACCAGCGGCAGCGCGCCAAGGGCCTGACCAAGCTCTCGGTCTATGTGCCCGAGGAGGAGCGCGACGCATTTTACCAGACCATGGAGCTGCTGCGTGTGCAGTGGCGCAAGAGGGGGCACGACGTATGAGGACGATACACTTTAGCATGATCACCTACGACCGCTGGCGCGCATGCGCGGAGGCGCTGGAGGCCCACGGCAACGCCACCGACGCTGCGGCGGCGCTGGGGTGGAAACGACAGCAGGTGTACGACGTCATCCACCGCATGAAAAAAGCCGGGATCATCGAGCAAACGGCACCCTACGCCTGCAGCTACGCCTCGTCGCAGCAGCGCGCAGGCACCCTGCGGGCGGGCCGCATCCTCGAGGCGGCGCAGGCCTACGACCGCGATTTCCAGCGCTGGCTGGTCGGTCAGATCCCGGAGGGCGGAACGCTGGCGGAGCTGCTGATGGCGGTGGCCTTTGACGCATACCTTGACGAGGTTGGGCAGCATCAGGAGGCGGCGTGATGGCTAAGTGGGGACCATTGCTGTGCGACATGCACCGTGTCGAGGCGCAGCATCTGCGTGGTCGCTTGAAGATCGCGATGCAAGCGCTCGAAGAGATCAGAGATGTAGCCCAAGTGTCAGCTGGCGAGGAGTTCTACGCCATGCTGGCCGAGAAGGCGATTGCAAGGATTGAGGGCGATGAGTGACAACATAATAAACCTAGACGACCATCGTCCGCACCTGACCGCCTATGTTGCTTGCCTAGAGTGCGCAAAGGATTGGATTGCCGTCGCACCTGCCGACACCGTGATCTTCCGCTGCCCAGACTGCGACACGCTATCGGGTGCCGTGGTCGATCCTAGTAGCGTCGGGTTCATCAACGCTTTTATGCGCCCAGCCAAGCGCAAAGCTGAAAAGCAGAAACGGACAATGGTGGTCCTGAATGCGCAGCGAATGATTGATGAGGGGGCGTTTGCAGATGAGTGACGATCTGGTGAAGCGGGCAAGGCATAATGCTCTGTCTGACATGCCCCATTATGCAAGCGTTGAACTCATTGAAGCGTTAGCCGACCGCATCGAAGAACTTGAGGCCAAGCTGGATTGGGTTATCACGGAACGGGACGAGACATTTGCTTTGATGCTGGACCGTGCACAAACAGCGGAGGCCAAGCTATCTAAGAGCGAAGCTCTCTTGGCGAAGGCGGTGG